>Ga0209061_1005811_pt1 | contig 10446 bp, 10 predicted proteins | sample Coa_R1_10_FD_187157 | JGI IMG/M metagenome (GOLD analysis project Ga0209061, IMG submission 187157) | Surface soil microbial communities from Centralia Pennsylvania, which are recovering from an underground coalmine fire - Coalmine... | ecosystem: Environmental > Terrestrial > Soil >... | reverse complement strand
CAAACAGGGTGCGCATGTCTTCCAGGCTGGAGATCGAGACGCCAACCTTGCCCACCTCGCCCTCGGCCAGGGGATGGTCGGCGTCGTAGCCCATCTGCGTCGGCAGGTCGAAGGCGACGGAGAGGCCGGTTGTGCCCTGCTCCAACAGGTAGCGATAGCGTTGATTGGACTCCTCGGCGGTGGCATAGCCTGCGTACTGGCGCATCGTCCAGAGCCGCCCGCGATACATCGTTGGCTGCACACCGCGCGTATAGGGATACTCGCCGGGGAAGCCCAGCGCCTCGGCAGGATTCCATCCCGCCAGGTCTTCGGCTGTATAGAGCGGCTGCACGGGAATCTCAGAGCTGGTGGTGAAACGTGGTTCGCGTTCGCCCGACCGCTCGAAGGCGCGGCGATAGGTGGTCGCGCGCCACTCCTCGGCGTTCGTGGAAACGGTTGGGTGGGTATCGTTAGCGCCAGTATTATTGGCCTGGCTGGTTGGCGTAGTTGGCGTAGCGGATTTTGCGGAATGGGCGTCGTTGCTCATATATTTTCCCCTCTAGTGAGCGTTTTGTGTTCTCGTCACACAACGTAGCACGCCAGTGGGGCGCCTGACAACGCATTCCAGCGTTTCCGTAGCGCCAGTGTGCTCGTCGGCGAGTCTCCCAGGAGTAGGAGTAGCGTGAGAGCATGGCGGAGATGCTCCCTGATAGGAAAACCGAAAGATGATAGGAAGATGATAGGTAAATGATATGTACTCCCCACGAGCGGCCTGCTACACTGGTCTAGCTTCATCTCTCTTTGGTTGTGTGCATTCGATTATGGGGCATGCCATCATCCGATGGGACGAAGCGCCTGAGCAGCGCCACATGAGGCGTACGCCAGGCAACGATGTTGTTTCTCAACCGATGCAAGAGGAGAACCCTTGCTTATGACTGGCCGTTTGCCGCGTTTGTTGCGGCGTCGTAGTGTTGTCTTTTCGCTGCTGCTCGCGCTCATCCTGGGGATGGGTACCGTCAGCAGCGTGGTCTTGTTCCGGCACGTAGGGGTAGCGAAAGCCGATAGCAACCCTCCTTGTAGTGCATTTTCATCGCTGTCTCCTTCTGCCTCATCCATTTCATACTTTTACATGGATGGGTCGTCAACTAAGATCAATGGCAACCCTGATACCTCCGTTTGGGGTCAGGTAATGGGGACGCCATTCAGTTGGGGAACAGGCAGCGTTGATGCCTGCAATAATGCGTATCTGGGTTCTGGCCCAGGAGCGCCTGGAAATATTAGTGTTGCCTATGACGCCAATGGCAACAGAGTCAACGATTCACTTGGTAACGAAGCCTTCCAATGCGTAGAATTGATTGACCGCTACGACCAGCAACGCTGGCACGACAACTACACATGGGGTGACGCATACACAGACTTTAAAAATCATCCCTCCCGTTTCGCAGAGGAGACAAATGGTCAAGCGACCGAAATCCAAGCGGGCGATATTCTTATTTGGCCTATCGGCCCATACGATCCAGAAAGTGGGCATATCGCCATCATTGCCTCGACCACAACCAGCAACGGCATTGTCACCAGCATAACCACCCTTGAGCAAAACTTCTATTTTAGTTCCAGTTACGGTGATCAGTCAACGCGCACCATCCCCGTGTCGTACTCCAATGGCATGTACTCGATGGGAACATCATACATGGTTAACGGTTGGACTGGAACCATGGACAAGCCAACCGGCTGGCTGCACAACACGCTCTCGCCCGATGGCCACGACGTGTACGCCATTGCCGCAGACCATCACCTCTACGACTATCAGTCGAAGGATGGTGTTGGTAGCTCCTGGAGCGCGCCTACAGAAGTTTCATCTCTCTCGTTTCAAGGCTCACCCAGCAGCCTCGACGATGGTGGTGTCCATTACGTCTTTGCCATCTCGACGGGCGGCGATCTCTATCAGTTTGTCAAAACGACCCCGACAGGATCATGGCAGACAACAGATGTCACCAATGGACGGGATACTTTCCAGGGATCGCCAGACGCCTACACCTTCACCGATACGAGCGTGAACCCAGCGCTCAACCATGTTGACATCAATCTGGTTGACACCAGCGGGCAGCTCGTCAACCTGGACTATTTTTTCAACGGCGCCATTAACTGGACGTACACCCAAGTGACCACAGGCGCATCGCTATCGGGTTCGCCAAGTGGCTACGCTGTGCCGGGGTCGAGCAGTTACTACCAGTTGGTGTACGTCCGCAGTGGCGGACAGATCGCTGAGTATGAGAACTACCTCAGCGGGTCAACCTACACCTGGAAATATGTCCAAGCATTATCGCTCAGTGGCGCGAATGCGACCGGCTCGCCAAGCGCCTTCACCTACACCGGGACGTACAACAATTCGACCTACACCGAGCATAGCGTCTTCGTGATAGGCGACAACGGACACCTGTATGTCTTGCACTATGTCTACCCATTGGGTTGGCAGCAGCAAGACATCTCCCTGCACGATAGCGGCCTCTCCACGCCGCTGATGGTGGAAGGTAGCTCGCCGAGCGCTGACCTTTCGAACGGGACAACGTTCTTCGTTTACGCTACCAGTCAGAATGGTCACATCTACGAGTTCTACGCCAACGACAACACCCAAGCAACTGGTCAACCAGCAGATACCGGCGCTTGGACGGGCGCTGATCTTGGCGTAGACGGCACATTGTCTGTGACGGGTTCGCCGTGGGGCTACACCTATACCCCACAGGGTGGCGGCCTGAGTCACATCGTCTTCTTCTCTGAGAGCGACGGCAACCTTTACGAGAAATACTACCAGTATCCTGCAGGCTGGCAGTTCGTCGCGCTCAACCATCCATCGGGTACCTCGATGAATGGCGCCTCGCCCAACGGCTTCTACTACGGGGGATGACGCATATTCGCTAGAGAGGCTTGATCTCAAGCGATGAAGCCTCTCCGGTAGCGACTACGCGACAAAAGAGGCGTCCACTATTCTGCTGATCCTTAGGACGAGGAAATGACGCAGGGTAGTGGACGCTTTTCTCTGCCTGGCTATCGTGTTTCGCCCAGCGATTCCGCCGTCACCTTGTGGTGGCCGTTGTGGCTGCTGTGGTCACGATGCTCGCCCTCGTGGGCGATGGTGATGCGCGGCGTCAGCTTCATCCCTTTGAGCGCGGCGGCCACGAATCCCTTGAAGAGCGGATGCGGGCGCGTCGGGCGGCTCTTGAACTCGGGGTGAAACTGGGTGCCGACGAACCAGGGATGATCCTCAAGCTCCACAATCTCGGCAAGGTTATTATTCGCCGACCGCCCACTGATACGCATACCCGCCTCTTCCAGACGGCGACGATAGGCGTTGTTGAGTTCATAGCGATGGCGGTGGCGCTCGAAGACGATCTGCTCGCCATATGCCTGGGCCACCTTGCTGCCCGGCGTCAGGCAGCAGACCCACTGCCCCAGCCGCATCGTACCGCCCTTGTCGGTCAGGTCGCGCTGGTCGGGCATCAGATCGATCACCTTATCGAGCGCCTCAGGATCGAACTCTGAGCTATTGGCGCCCTCTAGCCCCAACACATGGCGCGCGAACTCGATCACCGCGACCTGCAAGCCCAGGCACAGCCCCAGATACGGGATGTTATGCGTGCGGGCGTACTGCGCAGCCTTGATCTTCCCCTCGATGCCACGCGAACCAAAGCCGCCCGGCACGATGATACCCGCCGCAGCCGCCAGCCGTGGTTCGTACTCGTCCCAGTCGGTCTCTAGCTTCTGTGAGTCAATCCAGTCGATCTCGACGTTTGCGCCAAGCGACCACCCCGCGTGATCCAGCGACTCCGCGACCGAAAGATAGGCGTCGTGCAGTTCGATATATTTGCCCACCAGCGCGATGCGCACGGTTGGCTTGTCTTCGCCGATGCGTTCGACAAGCGCCTGCCAGTCGCCAAGCTCTGGTTCATGAACCACTGAGGCCAGCCCCAGCTTTTCCACGAGATAGTCACCCAGGCCCGCCTCTTCGATCATCAGCGGCACCTCATAGATCGTGCTGGCCGTCACTAAGGGGATGACCGCGCGGCGCTCGATGTTGCAGAAAAGGGCGATCTTGTCGCGGATGTCGTCGCTGACGGGATAATCCGACCGGCAGAGGATCACATCGGGCTGGATGCCCGCGCGCAACAGTTCTTTCACGCTATGCTGCGTTGGCTTGGTCTTCAGTTCTTTGGTGGCCCCGATGTAGGGCAGCAACGTCACATGCAGGAACATCACGTCGTCGCGCCCGGCGTCGTTGCGTAATTGGCGGATCGCCTCCAGAAACGGCTCACCCTCGATGTCGCCTACGGTGCCGCCGACCTCGACGATCACCACATCGGCGCTGGTCTGCTGCGCCAACGCGCGAATGCGCCCCTTGATCTCGTTGGTGATATGCGGGATCACTTGAATGGTGCCGCCGAGATAGCCGCCGCGCCGCTCTTTGCCGATCACCGCCGCATAGACCTGCCCCGTGGTGACATTGCTGGCATGGCTGGTGGCCTCGTCGGTGAACCGCTCGTAGTGTCCCAGGTCAAGGTCAGTCTCGGCGCCGTCATCGGTCACGAACACCTCGCCGTGCTGAAAGGGCGACATCGTGCCGGGGTCTACATTGATGTAGGGGTCGAGCTTCATAATCGCGACCGTCAACCCACGGCTTTTCAATAGCCGCCCAATCGAAGCGACCGTAATCCCTTTGCCCACCGACGAGGCGACGCCCCCCGTCATAAACAAAAACTTCGGCATGCTCTTACCCTCTACTGGAACTGAGAAACACACTAAAACTGATTGGCTCGACAACAATGGTCACAAAGAGAGAGGGGCCAGCGCCCCGTCGTGCGGGTTCGTGGCCCCTCCTTTCGTTCGCGTTATCCGCGATAATTCAGGATGATGATCTGGGTTTCAGCCGGTAAGCTGGTTGGCGTCACGCTGAGCTTTGCGAGTGGCTCCGGTGGGGTGACACCCATCTCGCGGCAGAACTTATCCACCGGATCGAGCGGCTCACCCGCCAGCTTATAGGCTGGCGTGGCGTAGTGCATGGGAATGATGATGCTCGGTTCGAGCTGCGCGATCACCTCGGCAGCCTGCTCTGCGTTGAGCGTTTTGCCGCCGCCCACCGGAATCAGCAGCACGTCGCAGCCGTTCAATGCCTCCTGCGCGCGATTATCCAGCTTGCCGCCGAGATCGCCCAGGTGCGCGATATGCACATCATCGAGCGTGATCAGATAGGCTGTGTTGCGGCCATGCTGCTTGCCGCGCTCGGTGTCGTGAAAGGTCTGCACACCAGTGATCAGCGTTTGCTTGATCTCATATTCGCCTGCGCCGTCCACAATCTTTGGATCGCCGCCCACGCCTTTGACATAGTCATGCCCGGTGTGGTGATGGCTGATGGTCACGATGTCGGCGGTGAGGCGCGCCAACGAATATCCGGTCGTTGGAGCGGGAGGATCGGTGACGAGCGTGGCTTCTTTCCCACGCAGGCGGAAGCACGAATGCCCCAGCCAGCTTATATCCATGCGAAAGCCCTTTGAGTAGCCGCCACTGAGCGACCACAGAAACCCTTGATAACATAGCGTTGGGCGGGGTTGTGTGCGTTTTCGCGCTCCTCGCCCCGCCCTACCTATAAAGTTTAGTATACCATAGAACGCGCTGTCATGCAAGCGATGCAAGCAAGAAGTACCGTCTGTTCACCTGCACGGTCGCGAGACAAAACTACCAAAACTACCAAAACTACCCACTTTCCCAGGTGAGAAAGTGGGTAACTGTGACAGGGTACACTGATCGAAGTTATTTGATTTCGACCTTCGCGCCCGCGTCTTCGAGCTTCTTCTTGGCGGCCTCAGCCTCTTCCTTCGTCACCCCATCCAGGATGGCGACGGGAGCCGACTCCACCAGTGTCTTGGCTTCGCCCAGGCCCAGGCCGGACTTCAAGCCACGCACCTCTTTAATGACCGGCACTTTGTTGGGGCCAACCTCGGTCAGCACAACGCTGAACTCGGTCTGCACCTCGGTCTCTTTGGCTGGCTCAGTGGTGGTCGTCGCGCCGCCACCGCCACCACCGCCGATGGCGACGGGAGCCGCGCTCACGCCCCATTGCTCCTGGAGCGCCTTGCTCAGTTTCACCAGATCGAGCACGCTCATGTTGCTCAGTTGTGTGATAATCTCATCAACGTTTACGGCCATTGTCGTGTGTCTCCTTATTGTTGGCAGGTGGTTGAAACCACACCTGTAGGCGGCTGTAGCCGCTACAACGTCCGCCTACGCGGACACTTAATAGAGAAAGGAAGCTAGGCGGCGGGAGTGTCTCCGCCAAGCTGCTGAATACGCGCTTCCAGGGTGAAGATCAGGTCGCGCAACGGCGCGCTGACGACGCTATACATCTGGCTGAGTGGCCCCTGTATGGAGCCAACCACCTCGGCGCGCAGTTGACCACGCGAGGGAATCTTCGCCAAGTCTTCCACTTGCTTTGTGGTGATGGGCGCACGCTCAAGGATGCCTGCTTTGATGGTGAGCGGCTTGCCTGTCTTGGCGGTGCGCAGATAGTCGGCGACCGACTTGGCTGGCGTCACCTCATCGTCGTAGCCAATGGCGATGGCGGTCGGCCCATGCAGCAGCGCCGAGAGATCGCTGTAGTTGGCCTGCTCTGAAGCGATGCGTAGCAGCGTGTTTTTGACAACGAATAACTCGACGCCGCTTGCAGTCAGTTTGCGGCGCAGGTCTTGAATCTCGCTGACCGTCAGGCCATCGGTCTTCAAGAGCACCGAGCCGCGCGCGCGGGTGAGCTTCTCTGTCATCTCGCGGATGATAGCGGCCTTCTGTGGAGTAGGCATGGCGGCTGGTATCCTTTCTAGGGCGAATGAAGTCATGTATGTTTGGCTCGCGCCGTATGAACGCCGGACGCTGGCCAAACAAAAAGCCTTCGGATCGCCGATCCGAAGGCCAAACTGCCTCTATTTAGCGCGCAGAGCGCCATCCCACACTGAGACGATCCGTCTGGTCGCCTATCTATCCAGGATGTGCTTGCGTCAGGCAAGATGGTTACTTCGCCTCGGCATGACACTGCGCTGATGGCAGAGTTGCTGTCTTGGGCGTCAATGCACTCCAATGAGTATACGAGAATTGCCGCCGATTGTCAACAAACGACGGCGGATGGGCTATCTTCGCTACGCAACCCGCAGCGCGAGCGCCGTCGCCGTATCCAGGCGCACGCTTGGCGACATAGTGGAGCAGAGCACGACGCTCTTGATGTATTGCCCCTTTGCGCCACTCGGCTTGGCGCGCACGATGGCGTCAACCGCCGAGGTGAGGTTTTGCAGCAGTTGCTCGTCGGTGAACGAGAGCTTGCCAATCGGGATATGGATCAGGCTGGTTCTATCCACCCGGAACTCGACACGCCCGCCCTTCACCTCACGGACTGCTTTGCCAACATCGAAGGTGACGGTGCCTGCCTTGGGGTTGGGCATCAGGCCGCGTGGCCCCAGGCGACGCCCCAGGCTGGCGACTTTGCTCATCACATCGGGCGTGGCGATGGCGACATCGAAGTCGAGCCAGCCCTCGTTGATCTGCTTCACATAGTCGTCAATGCCAACGTAATCGGCTCCTGCGGCGGCTGCTTCATTGGCCTTCTCGCCCTGGGCGAAGACCAAGACTCGCACCGCTTTGCCTGTGCCTGCTGGCAGCGAGGCCGTCCCGCGCACCATCTGATCGGCGTGGCGTGGGTCAACCCCTAGCTGCATGTGCAGCTCAACGGTGGGATCAAACTTGACATAGTTGATTTTTCTGAGGAGCTCAATGGCCTCGGTTGGAGTGTACAGTTTTCCCTCGTCTACGAGTTTGGCTGCCTCATTGTACTTCTTACCATGCTTTGGCATAGATGGTTCGCCCTCCTGGTGGCGTGTGAATCCGCAGTGACTGGCGGGCCTTACGGCTGGGTTGTTTTCAAAAGGTTCCAATGCGCGTCGTGCGCGTTGGCCCGACGCCGTGCTGTAGAGGCGTGGCTGCGCTGATGCCGGAGAAGCAGGAAGCTAGTCGGCAAGAGTAATGCCCATCGAGCGAGCAGCCCCCAGCACAATCTTCTCGGCTGCCTCAATCGTCGTGGCGTTGAGGTCTTTCATCTTGCGTTCGGCGATCTCGCGCAGTTGTGCGCGATTGATCTGCCCTACCTTCGCCTTGTTAGGGGTGGCGGCTCCTTTCTCCACCCCGGCTGCCTTCTTGAGCAGGAAGGCAGTGGGAGGCGTCTTAAGGATGAAGGTAAAGGTGCGGTCGTCAAAGACGGTGATCTCCGCCGGGATGACATCGCCTGCCATCGCCGCCGTGCGCTCATTGTACTCTTTGCAGAACTGCATGATGTTGATGCCCTGCGCGCCTAGCGCCGGGCCAACAGGGTTCGCTGGCGTCGCCTTCCCGGCGGGAAGCTCGAGCTTGACAATTGCCTTGATTTTCTTTGCCACATTATACTCCTTGTGAGGTGAACGGGCGCGGCCTGATTCAACGGCCAAACCGCAAGCAAATATACTGCCTGCGCCCTCCCTCAGAACTTTCGCCGACTGCTCGGCGGAACACGCTCAGCAGACTATAGCATGAGCGGCTACATCTTTTCCACTTGCAGGTAATCCAACTGGACGGGCGTCTCGCGGCCCAGGAACGAGACCAGCACGGTGAGCTTGTTGCGCTCCGGGTGCACCTCGCTGATGACGCCGATGAAGTCAACGAACGGCTCGCTGATCACCTTGACACGCTGACCCACCTGGAAGGTGATCTTCGGGCGGGCGGGCGCCTCTTCGCCCTTGGCGGGCTGCCGCAGGATGAAAGGAAGTTCGCTATCGGCCAACGGAGGCGTCAGTTCGATGGTGGTACCACCGACAAAGCCCGTCACGCCAGGGGTATTTCGCACGGCATGCCATGTTTCGGGGTCAAGGATCATATCTACAAGCACATACCCCGGATACACCTTGCGGGTGACGGTGCGCCGCTTGCCATCTTTGATCTCAATCTCATCCTCGGTAGGCACGACCACACGGAAGATACGATCTTTCATGTTCATCGAGACGATGCGCGCCTCGAGATGTGTCTTGACCTTGTTTTCGTAGCCCGAATACGTATGAATCGCATACCAATGGCGATTGGGATTGGGCGGCTCCTCCGGCAAGGTTGGCTCCGTATCGGCGTCAGATATGTCTGTGGCGCCTTGCTCGTTCACCGGAAGCGACGGCGTCTCTTCATCTGTCTCCATGCGATTCCCCTTTTGCCAACGGCGCCATCCGCCTCACACATCTACCACATCTATGCGCTATCTATGCAATCAACCCGGTGAGCCAGGTGACGAGCTTCGTCAACCCAAGATCTGCCAGCCCCAGGATGAGGGCCACAAGCGCCGAGATCACGATCACGACAATCGTCATATTGCGCGCCTCGGTAAATGTGGGCCAGACCGCCTTACGAAGCTCGATGTAGGCTTCGGTCGGCCAGCGGGTAATCGGATTGGCCAGCAAAAACTCCGGCACGTAGATACCACCACGCTGGTAGTTTGGCGCTGGCGCCTGGGAAGTTCTAATCGCTACCGCCCGACTGTTCGTGCGCTCCAGCTCTTCATCGGAGAGCGCAAGATCGTCTGGCTCGGCGTCATCTTCGAGGTCATCGTCCACATCGCTTGCGAGCGCCTGTGGCGCGTCATCTTCCTCGTCAGTCTCTCCCGCATCCTTGGTGTCTTCGTTCTCGTCGTCGGGTAGCTCGTCAAGCTCGTCAGCCACAACAGCGCGCTCGCCGGTCGCGGCGACAGCGCGTGAGAGACGTGCAGCGCGAGCGCGGGACGATGAACTCTTGCGCTTGCTGATCGTTTTTGCCACGGAAACTACTCCTCCTGGGAGAACGTGTGAAAGACGCCCCGCTACGTGCGCTCTGCGCCCGCTGGCGTCCAGGCGCGTGCGCTATTTGGTCTCGCGGTGAAGACGCGGCGCCCGGCAGTGCGAGCAATACTTGCGCAGCTCCATACGCTCAGGATCGTTCTTCTTGTTCTTCTCGGTCACATAATTGCGCGCTCTGCACTCGGTGCAGGCGAGTGTGATGACGATGCGATTTTCTTTGCTCTTCGCCGCCATGAATCTCTTCTCTCTTATCCCTACTGCTGACGAGACACACAACCACATGGCCACACTGAGCCATGCTGGGTCACGTGTGCGCCTTGCCCCAGTCTATTGTATACCATCTTTGGGCTATCGTCTAGCGCCAGCCGCGAAAGTCGTACTGTTTCTGAGACGAACAAGCCAGGCAACAGGATACGCTCCCAGCCGAAAACGTCTGTCGTTCGGCTAGGAGCGTACTCGCTGAAGCGGTTAAACTTGGTGAACCACAGGAGGGTTAGATTTCGACCTTGGTGACGACGCCGGAGCCAACGGTGCGGCCGCCCTCACGAATGGCGAAGCGGCTGCCCTCTTCCAACGCCACGGGGGTCAG
>Ga0209061_1005809_pt1 | contig 10450 bp, 8 predicted proteins | sample Coa_R1_10_FD_187157 | JGI IMG/M metagenome (GOLD analysis project Ga0209061, IMG submission 187157) | Surface soil microbial communities from Centralia Pennsylvania, which are recovering from an underground coalmine fire - Coalmine... | ecosystem: Environmental > Terrestrial > Soil > Unclassified... | reverse complement strand
TGGCGCTCTTCCGGCGCCTTGTCGATCTGGTCGAAGGCCACGGCGGCGTTGCTGCTGGGATCACGTTCGGAGAGCACCTTGGTGATCGCAGCCGTCAACGTCGTCTTGCCGTGGTCGACGTGACCCATCGTTCCGATGTTGAGGTGAGGCTTGGTGCGCTCGAACTTCTGCTTGGACATGGAAGGCACTCGCTCCTGGTGATCCGACCCGTCGCCGGGCTTGATGCGGTCGTGGACATTACCTGGTCAGATCGGCCGTCGTCCGACCGACCCGGTGGCCCCGGCGACGCCGGGGCCTGGGAACCTCTTGGGGCTTTACTCTCCCCGAACCCGGGCCACGATCTCGGTGGCGACGGAAGCGGGAACCTCCTGGTAGGAGGCGAACTGCATGGTGTAGGTGGCGCGCCCCTGCGTACGCGACCGCAGGTCGGTAGCGTACCCGAACATCTCAGCCAGTGGGACCTGGGCCCGGATCACCTGGACGGCGCCCAGCTGATCCATGCCCTCGACGCGGCCCCGTCGGGCCGAGATGTTGCCGATGACGTCGCCCATGTAGTCCTCGGGAGTCCGGACCTCGACGGCCATGATCGGCTCGAGGAGGATGGGCTGGGCCATGCGAGCGGCCTTCTTGAAGCACACCGAACCGGCGATCTTGAAGGCCATCTCGGAGGAGTCGACGTCGTGGTAGGACCCGTAGGTGAGGATGGCCCTGACGTCGACCGTCGGGTAGCCGGCCAGCACGCCGGACTGCATGGCGTCCTGGATGCCGGCGTCGACCGACGGGATGTACTCCCGGGGGATGATGCCACCGGTGATCTGGTCGACGAACTCGTACCCACCGCCGGGGCCGGTCGGCTCGACGGTGAGGACCACGTGGCCGTACTGGCCCTTGCCGCCGGTCTGGCGGATGTAGCGCTCCTCGACCTTCTCGACCCGCTTCTTGATGGTCTCCCGGTAGGCGACCTGCGGCTTGCCGACGTTGGCGTCGACGTGGAACTCCCGCAGCATGCGGTCGACGAGCACCTCGAGGTGGAGCTCGCCCATCCCGCCGATGATCGTCTGGTTGGTCTCCTCGTCGGTGTGGACCTGGAAGGTCGGGTCCTCGTCGGAGAGGGCCTGCAGGGCCCGGGACAGCTTGTCCTGGTCGTTCTTGGTCTTCGGCTCGACGGCCACGTGGATGACCGGCTCGGGGAAGTCCAGGGACTCGAGGACGATGGGCGCATCGGCGTCGCAGAGGGTGTCGCCGGTCGTGGTCTGCTTCATGCCGACCAGGGCCACGATGTCGCCGGCGAAGGCGGCGTCGCGGTCCTCCTGGTGGGCGGCGTGCATCTGCAGGATGCGGCCGGCCCGCTCCTTGCGGTCCTTGGTCGAGTTGAGGATGGCGTCGCCCTTGCGCAGCACACCCGAGTAGATCCGGATGTAGGTGAGCTTGGAGCCGGAGCGGGGGTCGGCCATGATCTTGAAGGCCAGGGCCGAGAACGGCTCCTTGTCGTCGGCGCGCCGCTCGAGCTCCTCGATGCCCTTGCGGTCGAGGCCCCTGGTCGGGGGGATGTCGACCGGGGAGGGCAGGAAGTCGACGACGGCGTCGAGCATGGGCTGGACGCCCTTGTTCTTGAAGGCCGAGCCGCACAGCACGGGCACGACCTCGCCGCTGATGGTGGCGGCCCGCAGCGCCCGCCGCAGGTCGTCGGCGGTGATCTCCTCCTCGCCCAGGAACTTTTCGGTGAGGACGTCGTCGTAGTTGGACAGCGTGTCGATGAGATCGCCGTGGTAGCTCTCGGCCTGCTCGGCGAACTCGGCCGGGATGTCGACGACCGAGAACTTCTCGCCCTTGGTCGCCGTCTCGTCGTCCCAGATGATCGCCTTCATGTTGATCAGGTCGACCACGCCGTTGAAGTTGGCCTCGGCGCCGATGGGCAGCTGGACGACGGCCACGGTGGCGTCGAGCCGGTCCTTGATCATGTCGACGCAGCGGTAGAAGTCGGCGCCGATGCGGTCCATCTTGTTGACGAAGCACATCCGCGGCACGTTGTACTTGTCCGCCTGACGCCAGACCGTCTCGGTCTGGGGCTCGACCCCCGCGACGGCGTCAAAGACGGCGATGGCGCCGTCGAGCACGCGCAGCGACCGCTCGACCTCGACCGTGAAGTCGACGTGGCCGGGCGTGTCGATGATGTTGATCCGGGTGCCCTTCCACTCGCAGGTGGTGGCGGCGGAGGTGATGGTGATGCCCCGCTCCTGCTCCTGCTGCATCCAGTCCATGGTGGCGGCCCCTTCATGGACCTCACCGATCTTGTAGTTGCGGCCGGTGTAGAAAAGGATCCGCTCGGTCGTGGTGGTCTTGCCCGCGTCGATGTGGGCCATGATCCCCATGTTGCGGACCCGGTTGAGCGGTACGCTTCGGGTTGCTGTCGCTTCAGCCATTGCTCTTTCTCAGGAACTTGCTCTTCGGGGGGAGGGGAACTGCGGGGAGGCGAGAAGGGGCGGACGGGTTCGTCGGGCGACGACGCGCAGGCGCGCACCGCCCCGCACGCCGGCGGGCGGTGCGCTCGCCGGCGCGGTGGCCTCGCCTACCAGCGGTAGTGGGCGAAGGCCTTGTTGGATTCGGCCATCTTGTGGAGATCCTCCCGGCGCTTGACCGCCGCGCCGACCCCGTTGGCCGCATCCATGAGCTCGGCCGCCAGCTTGTCGGCCATCGTCTTCTCCCGGCGCTGGCGGGAGTAGCCGATCAGCCAGCGGATGGACAGGGTGGTGGCCCGGCGGGGCCGGACCTCCACGGGCACCTGGTAGGTGGCGCCACCAACGCGGCGGCTGCGCACCTCGAGTTGCGGCTTGGTGTTGTCGACCGCCCGCTTGAGGACCGTGATCGGGTCGTTGCCCGTCTTGTCCTTGATCTGGTCCATGGCGTGGTAGACGATCCGCTCGGCCAGCGAGCGCTTGCCCCGCTCCAGCACCTTGTTGACGATCTGGGTGACGAGCACCGACCGGTAGATCGGATCGGGGAGGAGGTCCCGACGGGGGGCGGGTCCCTTGCGAGGCATGCTGCTCAGCCCTTCTTGGCGCCGTAGCGGCTACGGGCCTGCTTGCGGTCACGGACGCCGGAGGTGTCGAGGCTCCCCCGGATGATCTTGTAGCGCACGCCGGGCAGGTCCTTGACTCGGCCGCCGCGCACGAGGACGATGGAGTGCTCCTGGAGGTTGTGGCCCACGCCCGGGATGTACGCGGTGATCTCGACGCCGCTGGTCAGCCGCACGCGCGCCGCCTTGCGGAGCGCCGAGTTCGGCTTCTTGGGTGTCATCGTGTACACCCGCGTGCAGACGCCACGGCGCTGCGGAGCTCCCCGCAGGGCCGGCGTCTTGGTCTTGGCGTGCTTCTGCTCGCGGCCCTTGCGGACCAGCTGGGCGATGGTGGGCAAAGCGACCTCTCGACTCGTGGATGATCCGACGTTCTGACACGGTGAACATGCGAGAGGCGCATGCGCGACGCGACAGGCCGACGGGCCGGTCCTCATGATATCGCACGTCGAGGGCCGGGCGTCACGCGGAGTCCGTCCTCCGCCGCCTGCGGTTTCAAGTGTACGGGCCCATCGCCCCCCGGCGGCAACCAGCCTCGCAACTGCATGGCGCCCCGGACCCGGCGGACGACGTCGTCGGCCCGGTCCGTGAAGGTGACGGGGACGACGAGCCAGTCCAGCGCGGCCAGCTCGGCGAGCCGGGCCCGGTCGTGGTCGAACGCCTCCCGGCCCTTGTGGAAGGCGAAGCCGTCGAACTCGATGCCGACCCGGTGGAGCGGGTAGGCGAGATCGAGTCGGGCCAGCCCGCCACCGGGGAGGAGCACCTCGTGCTGCCGGGTCGGGATCGGGAGGCCGCCGTCCACCAGCCAGCCGTAGACCCGCTCCTCGGCGGCGCTGTCACTCCGGCCTCCTTTCTCCTCTTTCTCCTGATCGTCGGCACTCCAACGCTGGAGCAGCCGGTCGACGACCGGGCCGCCCTTGGCCTGCCGGCGGCCTTGGCGTTCGCGGCGGAGAGCGTCGAGGTCGAGCAGCCGCCGGCGGTCGAGGCCGTCGGCGATCCTGGCGAGGAGGTCGTCGGCCTGGGAGAGGGCGCCGGCCAGGTCGACGAGGGTGCGGGCCAAAGTCGTCACCGGCAGGCCGTACTGCTCGGTGATGGAGCCCGCCCGGAGCTCGGCGTGATGGACGACGACGCCGACCCCCAGTCCCCTCTCCCGCACTCGCCCGCTGCGCCACCGCGGCACGGTGACGTGGACTCCCTGGCGAGCTACCTCCTTGATGCCCCACAGCTCGGCGGCCGAATGATGGGATGCCGCGACCGGCGGCCCGACACTGAGGCAGGCGGCCATGACCCGCTGGCGCCAGCTTCGCGGCGTCGCACCAACCATCCACACGCCGTTGGCCACACGCGAGAGAACGCCCTCGGCCGCTTTTCGCTCGAGCTCGCTCCGTTTCATGGCGGCCTCGAGCTGGGTGCGGGTCGCCAGCCCGTACTGGCGGCTGGCGACGTCGATCAGCGCAGGCCACCCGGCGCGCTCCGACTTCGACTCCGCCTCCGACCCCATAGCGCACAGGGTATCATCAGAAGACATGAAATTGTCTGCAACCGAGACCTGTTGCGCTTTTTGTCGAGTCGGCCCTGGACGTGTTGCGCTTTTGCTGACCTGTTACGCAGAAGCGCAACACGTCTCGGCGAATTCGACGCGGATCGCAACACGTCTCCCGGCCCGGAGAACCCCGCCCTCGGGGGACCCGGGCCGACCGCCCCACCGAGACGAGGCCTAGCTCAAGACCCGCCCCCGAAACGCCCGCATCCCGATGACCAGGAAGAGGGCCGAGAACCCGACCAGCACCGGGTACACGGCCAGCAAGGGCATGTGGTCGATGTGGGTCAGCCCGGCGCGCAGCCCCTCGTTGGCGTAGATGAGCGGGTTGAGGCACACGATGACCTGCAGCCAGTGGATGCCTCCGACGGTGACCGGGGCGAGGCGGGTCCACTGGTAGTAGGTGCCGCCCAGGAAGGTGATGGGCAGCACGATGAACCCGAACATGAGCCCGATGTTGCGGGGCTCGAACACGCACCCGAGCAGCAGCCCGAGCGAGCTGAACATCAGGCAGATGAGGGGGAGCAGGGTCACGACGACGGCCCAGTTGATGGAGAAGTCGGCGTGGACCCCGGGAGAGTGCACGACGCTGGCGATCGGGAAGACGATGACGGCGGCGATGAGGCCCTGGACCAGCCCGAAGAGGACCTTGGACCCGGCGACCAGCCACACCGGGCACGGCGCCTGGACCCGGTCCTCGATCTCCCGGGTGAACCCGAACTCGGTGGACAGCTGCAGGGCGACGGCCTGGACGCCCTGGAACATGGTCGAGATCCCGACCACGCCGGGCACGAGCACGGTGGCGAACCCGGCCGACCCGGCCGCTCCCCCGCCGACGGACTGGCCGATCTGCGGGAAGACGTACAGGAACACGAAGACGAGCAGGAAGGGCTGGATGAGGGTGCGGACCACGAACTCGAACAGGTGCTTGCGCAGCACGGTCAGATCCCGCAGCAGCAGGGCGCCGAGGACGATCCGGCCGGCGGCCCAGGTGGTGCGCAGCGGGGTGGTCCCGATGCGGGCGCCGGAACCGGGCGACCCGCCCGACCGGCCAGGGCCGCCGGCGGAGACAGAGCGGGCGGTGGAGGTGGTGGCCATCAGTCGCGCAGGTCCTTCCCGGTGAGGTTGATGAAGACGGTCTCGAGGGTGGGTTCGCTGACCGAGAGGTCGGCCAGCACGTAGCCGCCCTGCTCGACGGCGGCGACGACCCGGGGCAGCAGGCCGGCAGTCGAGCCGACGTGGACCTCCACGCCGCCCTCCACGTCCCGGGTCCGGCGGGCCGACAAGGCCGACGTCAGCGCCGACGCCAGCCCCTCCGATGAGCCGGCCACCTTGACGGTGATGAGCACGTCGGCCCCGACGGTCCCCTTGAGGGCGGCCGGCGTGTCGAGGGCGAGGATGCGGCCGTGGTCCATGATCGCCACCCGGTGGCAGAGCTGGTCGGCCTCTTCCATGTAGTGGGTGGTGAGCAGGATGGTCTGACCGTCGGCGTTGAGCTCACCCAGGATCTCCCACAGGGACAGCCGGCTCTGCGGGTCGAGGCCGGCGGTCGGCTCGTCCAGGAACAGGACGGCGGGCCGGTGCATGATGGCCCGGGCCACCATCAGCCGCTGGGCCATGCCCCCGGACAGGGCGTAGACGGACGCCTTGCCCCACTTGTCGAGCTTGAAGCGCACCAGCAGCTCGTCGGCCGCCTGGCGGCTGGCCCGGGAGCCCATCCCGAACAGCCGCCCGTGGAAGTAGAGGTTCTCCCAACAGGTGAGGGCCCGGTCGAGGGTGTTCTGCTGGGAGACCACGCCGATCAGCTGCTTGACGAGGGCGGGGTGGGCGACGACGTCGACGCCGCCGATCCAGGCCCGGCCCGACGTCGGGATGACCCGGGTGGTGAGCATCCCGTCGGTGGTGGTCTTGCCGGCGCCGTTGGGACCGAGCAGGCCGAAGATCTCGCCCGTGCCGACGGTCAGGTCGAGGGCGTCGACGGCGTTGAAGTCGGCCCCGGGATAGCACTTGGTCAGCTGTTCGGTCCGGATGACCTCGGAGCGGTCGCCGGCGGCGGCCGGGCCCTCAGTCGGGGCCGGGGTGGTCGTGGTCACGGCGTGGCCTCCCGTAGATGTCGGTGATCCGTTGCAGGGCATCGGTCAGGGTGCCGAGCTCGGCTTCGGAGAAATGCGACCGGAGGTGGTCGTCGGCCGTGGCCGCCACCTCGTCCGCCGCGGCGAGCCGCTCCTTGCCCAGCGGGGTGAGGACGGCCGACCACACCCGGCGGTCGGTGCTGCTCCTGACCCGCTCGATGAGCCCGTCGGCGGCCAGCCGGTCGAAGTGGTGGGTGAGGGTGGAGCCCTCGATGCCCAACCGGTGGGCGAGGCAGCGCTGGCTGGCGTCCGGGTAGGCGGCCACGTGCCGCAGGACGAGGTAGGCGTGGAAGGGCACGCCGACCTCGGACAGGCGCTCGTCGAGCTCGGCCCGCAGCCCTTTGAGGGCGATCGCCATCAACCGGCCGATGCGTTCCTGGAACTCCACGCAGAAGATCCTACATCGAACGATTCGAGATCGAACGACTTTCGGCGGCCGGGGCGGCCGGTCAGGCCGCCGGCGGCGACCGCCACCCCGCACCCCTAGCGCCCAGCGGCTACCCGTCCGGCCGACCGGGCGAACTCGGGGTGGCACCGGCTGATGGTCAGCTGCCGCCCCCGGCGGTCGATGTTGACCGCGATCCAGTAGCGCTGGTGGGCCCGGGCGCCGGCGAGGAAGGAGGCGGCGGCCACCGCGTAGCCGGCCACCTCGAGGGTCGAATCGAAGCTGAGGGAGCCGGACAGGCCGGCGGCAATCCCGGCGATCACCAGGGCGACGGTCGACAGCTGCCAGATGCGGTAGCGGCGAAAAGCACCCCGGCTGACCGGGAGCCGCACGATCCGCCGGCGCTTGGCCGCGGTGTGGGCGAACAAAAACGAGTACACGCCGTACAGCTGCAGCCACCGCAGGGCCCCCGGCACGTACTCGGCCTTCATGGGCAGGCGGATGTCGGTCGGGGTGCCGGTCTTGACGCACACGCCCGGCAGGGCGTCGACGGCGTCGAGCCGGACCCAGGCGGTGGTCATGGCCGCAGTGTAGGGAGCGCCGCAGACAGCAACGGAGATGGCATCGGAGACGGCAAAGGCCGCCCCCGAAGGGGCGGCCTGGTGTTGCCGGACTGCGTCGGTGCCGGTTAGGAGGCGCTCTCCTGCCCGTTGGAGTCGAAGCCGCTCTGCCCGTCGACCGAGCCGAAGACGCCGTAGCTGCCCTCGGAGTCGGCCTCGTTATAGGCGGCCGCCTCGCCCTCGCCACCGATGGACGCCAGCCAGGCGGCCAGGTCCTCGCCGCCGGGCTCGTCCTCGGACGACCAGAAGGCCATCCGCTCGGCGTCGGGGGCGTCGATGACCAGGTCCCGGTAGCGGATCATGCCCGTACCGGCCGGGATCAGCTTGCCGATGATGATGTTTTCCTTGAGGCCGAAGAGCTGGTCCGACTTGCCCTCGATGGCGGCCTCGGTCAGCACCCGGGTGGTCTCCTGGAACGACGCCGCCGACAGCCAGCTCTCGGTGGCCAGCGACGCCTTGGTGATCCCCATCAGCTCGCTGCGGCCTTCGGCCGGGCGCTTGCCCTCGGTGACCAGCTGGCGGTTGGCCTCGGCGTAGTGCCGGGCGTCGACCCGCTCACCGGGCAGGAACGGGGACTCGCCCTGCTCGGCGACCAGCACCCGGCGCAGCATCTGGCGGACGATGAGCTCGATGTGCTTGTCGTGGATCGACACGCCCTGGTCCCGGTAGACCTGCTGCACCTCGTTGACCAGGTACTGCTGCGTCTCGCGGACGCCCTTGATCTCGAGGAGCTGCTTGGGGTCCTTCGGGCCGTCGACGATGGCGTCGCCGGCACCGATCTCGGCCCCGTCCCTGACCCCGTCGGCCAGCTTGGCCCGCAGGTTGACGTTGTAGACGTCCTCGCTGCCGTCGTCGCCAACCACGGTGATGCGCCGGGCGTTGTCCTCCTCGGCGATCCGGACCACTCCGGAGGTGCGGGAGAGGACGGCCGCGCCCTTGGGGGTGCGGGCCTCGAAAAGCTCGACGACACGGGGCAGGCCGTGGGTGATGTCCTCACCGGCGATACCGCCGGTGTGGAACGTCCGCATGGTGAGCTGCGTGCCCGGCTCGCCGATGGACTGGGCGGCGATGACGCCGACCGCCTCACCGAGCTCGATGTCCCGGTTGGTGGCCAGCGACCGGCCGTAACAGGCGGCGCAGACGCCGTGCTCGGCGTCGCAGGTCAGCACCGAGCGGACCAGGACCTCGTCGATGGCGGGGTCGTCGCGCAGGGTGACCATCTCGTTCGGACCGATCTGGGTCCCGGCCGGGAGGGTGCTGCCGTCCGAGAGGGCCACGTCCCGGGCCAGGACCCGGCTGTCGAGGCGGGTCTCCAGGTAGGTACGGGCCCGCTCGTCGTCGGCGTGCACGTCCCGGATCCAGACGCCGCGGGTCGAGCCGCAGTCGTTCTCCCGGATGATGAGCTCCTGGGCCACGTCGACGAGGCGGCGGGTCAGGTAGCCGGAGTCGGCGGTGCGCAGGGCGGTGTCGGCCAGGCCCTTCCGGGCGCCGTGGGTCGAGATGAAGTACTCCAGCACCGACAGGCCCTCACGGAAGGAGGACAGGATCGGGCGGGGGATCATCTCGCCTCGCGGGTTGGACACCAGGCCCTTCATGCCGGCGATCTGCCGGACCTGCTGCGGGTTACCGCGGGCGCCGGAATCCACCATCATGTCGAGCGGGTTGAACGGGATGGCGTGGAGGGCGTCCTCCATGGCCCGCCCGACCTCCGAGTTGGCCGACGTCCAGATCTCGATCTCCTTCTGGCGCCGCTCGTCGTCGGTGATGATGCCCCGCTTGAACTGCGTCTCGGCCTTCTGCGCCTCACCCTCGTAGCGGGCGATGATGTCCGCCTTGCTGGGCGGGGTGCGCACGTCGTTGATCGAGATGGTGAGCCCCGACTGGGCCGCGTACCGGAAGCAGAGGTTCTTGATCCGGTCCAGGCTCTCGGCCACCGCCACCCGGGGGTAGCGCTCGGCCAGGATCTCGACGATCGACCCGATGCTGCGGTTGCGCTTGCCGACGACGTCGTTGACAAACGGGAAGTCCTCGGGCAGGGAGGTGTTGAAGATGATCCGACCGGGGGTGGTCTCGATCTGCTCGTAGTCCTTGGCCCCGGAGGTCGGGTCGCCCTCGCCGGTGGCGGCCAGGGTCTCCACCGGCACCTCGCCCTCGCCCGCCGCCGCCCCGCCGACGGCCACCAACGGCCGCCGGTAGACGATCTTGGCGTGCAGGTCGACGTCGCCGGCCTCGTAGGCCCGCTCCACCTCGTGCAGGTGGCGGAACACCCGGCCCTCGCCCTTGCCGCCCTCCTTGACCAGGGTCAGGTAGTAGGCGCCGAACACCATGTCCTGGGTCGGGGTGACCGTCGGACGCCCGGTGGACGGGGAGAGGATGTTGTTGGCCGACAGCATGAGGACCCGGGCCTCGGCCTGGGCCTCGGCCGACAGGGGCAGGTGCACAGCCATCTGGTCGCCGTCGAAGTCGGCGTTGAAGGCGGTGCAGACCAGCGGGTGGATCTGGATGGCCTTGCCCTCGACCAGGATGGGCTCGAAGGCCTGGATCCCGAGGCGGTGCAGGGTCGGCGCCCGGTTGAGGAACACCGGGTGCTCCTTGATGACCTCTTCGAGCACGTCCCAGACCTGGGAGCGGCGCCGCTCGACCATGCGCTTGGCCGACTTGATGTTCTGGGCCAGCTCCAGGTCGACCAGCCGCTTCATG
>Ga0209061_1005808_pt1 | contig 10452 bp, 8 predicted proteins | sample Coa_R1_10_FD_187157 | JGI IMG/M metagenome (GOLD analysis project Ga0209061, IMG submission 187157) | Surface soil microbial communities from Centralia Pennsylvania, which are recovering from an underground coalmine fire - Coalmine... | ecosystem: Environmental > Terrestrial > Soil > Unclassified... | reverse complement strand
GGTTCAAGCATGCGATTGATGAGGCGGAGGGTAGTGGATTTTCCTGAGCCGCTACGGCCGAGGAGCACGACGGTTTCGCCGCGCTCGACCTCCAGATCGAGCTGGTCGAGAATCCGGCGCCCGGCGAGCGAGTAGCAGACTTGTTTTAGCGCGAGATAGGACAGGTTTGCCTCCGAAGCGGGCGAGAGGGTTTGCATCCGGCTGCCACTTCGAGAGAGGAGCGGGATGCGAATCCGGCATTTGATAGAATTGGCACGTCTCGCTCAAGCTGTGCGCGGTGCGTTCATACCCGTAACGTTACCAGTTTTGGTAATCTTGATACGTTCCAACCAACAGCTATTGTTGTTGCACATTTAATGCCTTACCACATTCGGCCTTTGAAAGAGTTTTTGGTCCGTCCCGCGTTGCCGCCGGCACTTTCCCGCCTCTCTGAACTTGCCTATAACCTTTTTTGGAGCTGGGACCACACAGTTCGCTCGCTCTTTCAGCGGCTGGATCCAGCGTTGTGGAAGGAGAGCGATCACAATCCGATTGATCTGTTAGGGCGCATCCCGCAGGAGAAGCTGAACCGTGCGGCCGCAGATCCGCGGTTTGTGATGCTGTACAAGCGCGCCTGTGAACGCTTTGACAGCTATTTGCATTCGAGCGGGAATGAGGGCAAGTCGCAGATTGCGTATTTTTCGATGGAGTACGGACTGCTCGATTGCATGCCGATTTACTCGGGCGGTTTGGGGATTCTCTCCGGCGATCATTTGAAGGCGGCCAGTGATGCGGACTTTGCATTGACAGGCGTCGGGTTGCTCTATCAGCGCGGGTATTTGCAGCAATATTTGAATCCGGATGGATGGCAGCAGGAACGAACTCCGGTAAATGATTTTTATACGCTTCCGGTGCGGCCCTGCACGGATAAAAATGGCGAGGAGGTGATCGTCAGCGTCACGCTGCCGAGCGGGGAGGTCTACATCAAAGTCTGGCGCATTGATGTAGGCCGGGTGAAGCTCTATGTGCTCGATACCAACATTCCGCAAAATACATCTGCCGAGCACCGCGAGATCACCGATCAGCTTTACGGCGGTGATATTCACAAGCGCATCCGTCAGGAGATTGTTCTCGGGATTGGGGGGTTGCGGGCGCTCAAGAAGCTGGGTATTGAGCCGACTGTGTATCACATGAACGAAGGGCACTCGGCGTTTCTTGCGATTGAGCGCATACGGGTGCTGATGCAGGAGCACAGTTTGACGTTCGAGCAGGCGCTTGAGGCGACGCGAGTCAGTAATGTTTTTACGACGCACACCTCGGTTCCGGCCGGCATCGACCTGTTTGACTCCAGCCTGGTGTATGACTACTTTCATGGCTACTGCGAAGCGGCCGGAATCCCGTTTGAGAAATTGCTGAAGCTGGGCCGAAAGAACTTACAGGATCCGAGCGAGCGTTTTTCGATGGCGGTGCTGGCGCTGAACACATCGGCGTTTCGCAATGCGGTGAGCGCGCTGCACCGCAGAGTGTCGCAGGAGATGTTTCAGGATCTGTGGCCGAAGCTGCCGGTGGAAGAGGTGCCCATCACATCGATTACCAATGGCGTGCATGCTTCGACCTGGATTAATGGAGATCTGGCCAGTCTTTACGATCAGTATCTGCAGCCGGACTGGCGCGAGCGGACCGAAGACGTGCAGATGTGGCAGATGGTGCACGACATTCCGAACCAGGAGTTGTGGGAGATGCATCGCAAGCGCAAGCGCCGCATGGTGGCGTTTGTGCGGGAGCGGGCGGTCAATTCGGCGATGCAACGGAAAGCCTCGCTCAGCGAAGTGCGGCGGCTGCAGGAGGTGCTCGATCCGGATGTTTTGACCATCGGGTTTGCGCGCCGCTTTGCAACCTATAAACGTGCGACGCTGCTGTTCCGTGATGTAAACCGGCTGAAACGGATTTTGAATCACCCTACTATGCCGGTTCAGGTGGTGATTGCGGGGAAGGCGCATCCGAAAGACCATCCGGGCAAGACTTTGATTCGCGAGATTGTGACGCTGTCGCGCGATCCGGAGATTTCCGGGCGGCTGATTTTTGTCGAGGATTACGGCATTGAGGTGGCGCGCGAACTGGTGCGCGGCGTAGACCTTTGGTTGAACAATCCGCGGCGCGGTGAAGAGGCATGCGGGACGAGCGGCATGAAGGCGGCGATCAACGGGGTGCTGAACCTGAGCGTGCTGGACGGCTGGTTTGATGAAGCCTATGAGATCTCGGGCGGGTGGGCGATTGGAGATCGCGTGCCGTATTCGGAAGATCAGGATGATATTCATGCAAGCGCCATTTACTCGATTCTGGAGAACGAGATCGTTCCGCTGTTCTACCAGCAGACCGAGCATGAATTTCCGGTCGAGTGGGTGCGGCGCATGAAGATATCACTGGCCAACATCACGCCGCGATTTTCATGCCAGCGCATGCTGGCCGAATATATGTCGGAGCTCTACCAACCCGCACATAACTTATGGCTGGCGCTGTCGCGGGATAATTTTGAGGCTGCGCGGCGCAAGGCGAGCTGGGAGGCGCAGGTGGCTGAGGTTTGGGATCGTGTGCGCTTCATCAAGATTGAAGAAGGGCCGGAAGACCAGGTGATGAGCGGCGCGCCGGTGCGGGTGCGGGCAACGGTGGATCTGGCAGGTTTGAAACCTTCGGATGTACGCATTGAGGCTGTCATCGGGCATATTGGCTTAAACGGGCAGTTGGAGGCGACGCGGGCTCTGCTTCTGGTGCCGGTGGAGGAAAACGGCACGGCGGTGACCTTCGCCAATGAGTTTACGGTGCAGCAGACGGGGCGGCTGGGCTATTCTGTGCGCATCAGTCCCAATCACTTTAACAATCCCTTAACACGGCCAGTCAATTCCTTGCTGAAGTGGATTTCCGATTAACCAGCCAGCAGCTTTGGGGCACGGGGCAAGCAGCTAGCGGCGGCACGGGCTAGCGGGGGAGACTCTTGTTTCGGAAGCTCCTGCTCAGCGCGTTCCTTTTGCTGGCGTTTGCCTTAGTGTTGCTCGATTTTTATCTGACGCGGTACACGGCCACCAGAGAGACCCAGGTGGTCGAGCAGCGGCTGCAATTTGAAGCTCGCCTGGTGGCATACGATCTGACGGACCAGCCCAAAGGGAAGCTCGAAGCGGCGGTACGAGCGGTGGCGCAACGGGCCCAATCGCGCATTACGGTAATCGGGCATGACGGCGTGGTGCTGGCAGATTCACAGCACGATCCGGAGACCATGGAGAATCATGCGAACCGCCCCGAGGTGCGGGAGGCGCTGGCGGGAAGGATAGGCAGCTCCGTGCGGCACAGTGCGACGCTGGACCGCGATCTTTGCTACGTGGCGCTTCCTTTCACGTATCGCGGCCAGCCTGGTTTCGTGCTGCGGCTGGCGGTTCCGCTGACCGAAGTGAAGACGGGAATATCGGCCGTACGGTGGCGGATTATTTATGCTTCGGCGGCCACGGCGGCTCTGGCGCTGGTGCTTGCCTATTTTCTTTCGATGCGGATGAGCCGGCGCATCCGCCGTATCCAGGCGTTTGCCGAGCGACTGCCGTTTGCGAGCAAAGAGGAAGCGCTCGAGCCGGAGGCCAACGACGAGTTAGGAGCCTTGAGCCGCGCCTTGAATTACGTAGCCGGAAGGCTGCGCGAGTCGATGGAACAGCTCAGGATTGAGTCTGCGCGGCGGGAGGCGATTCTTGCGAGCCTAGTGGACGGGGTTCTGGCGGTGGATCACAAGATGCGGATCCTGTTCTGCAACGAGTCGTTTGCGCAGGCCACGGGAACCGTACCTGCGCCGGCGAAGGGAACGCACTTGCTGACCGCACAACGGGATTCAGCATTATTTGGTATGGTCGAGCAGGTGCTTCGCACCGGAGAGCCGAAGAAACAGCGCATTGAACTGGCAAGCCGGGGTGAGCGGGTTTTTGAGGCGCACGCGGCTCCGCTGGCGGCAGAGGAGGGGCGGGGCGCGGTGGTGGTGCTGCATGAGATTACCGAGATCGAGCGGCTGGCGCGTGTGCGGCAGGACTTTGTGGCCAATGTTTCGCATGAGCTACGCACGCCGCTGGCGGCGATCCTCGGCTATGCGGAGACGCTGCTTGAAGGAGCCATGCAGGACAGCGAGACGGCGAAGAGGTTTCTTGAGACGATCAAGGCACATGCAGTGCGGTTGAACAACATCAGCGCGGATCTGCTGACGCTCTCGGAGCTGGACTCGGGTGTTTCCACAGCACCGCCTTCGACCTTCTCTTTGCAGGAGAGTGTGGAAAGCGCCATCCGGACCGTAGAGGCGGAGGCGCAACTCCGTCAGGTGCGGTTGATCTACCAGAACGGAGGCCAGATTACCTTACACAGTTACCGGCTTCGCTTCGAACAGGCGCTTGTGAACTTACTTGACAACGCAATTAAATTTAACCGGCCGGGCGGGCAAGTACAGGTTGAAAGCTGGTGCGATTCCGGGCAAGTAACAATCCGGATATCGGATACCGGCTGCGGCATTCCGGCGCAAGACCTACCGCGCATCTTTGAGCGTTTTTACCGTGTGGACCGGGCGCGCTCGCGACAGGTGGGCGGGACAGGGCTCGGGCTTTCGATCGTGAAACACGCGGTGGAACTGATGAAAGGCGTCATAGAAGTGCAGAGCGAAGTAGGCAAAGGATCTACATTCACGATGATTCTGCCCCAAGTTTTGCCGCCTCACTGAGCTGTATTCCCTCTGTAACCTGCCTGTAACATTCAGCCCTGACAATGAAGAGAGAGTTTTAACGAGAGAGGGCTAATGAAAATCTGGATTGCAGGGGCAAGTGTGTCTTTGCTTCTGTTCCTAGCACTGGACAGAGGGGCAGAGGGGCTATGGGCAAGGGGGAGCAGCGGCGATCCGCTTTTTATTACTGCCGCGGGAGCGACGTTTCCCTACCCTATCTATTCCAAATGGTTTGATGAATATCATAAACTTCATCCCGATATTCAGATTAACTATCAAGCGATTGGATCCGGCGCCGGAATACGCCAGTTACAGGAGGGCACAGTAGACTTCGGGGCATCGGATATGCCGATGACCGATGAAATGCTCGCACAAACGAAGATAAAAGTTCTGCACTTCCCTACTGTGTTAGGGGCCGACGTTCCCACTTATAACATTCCAGGAGTAACAGCGCAGTTACGCTTTACACCAACTGCACTGGCGAAGTTATTTCTGGGAGAGATTCAGAAGTGGAACGACCCGGAACTGGTGCGCGCAAACCCAGGCGTCCGGCTGCCTGCTGAGGATGTTGTAATTGTGCACCGTTCGGATGCGAGTGGAACCACTTTTATTTGGACAGATTATCTGTCGAAAGTAAGCCCGGAGTGGAAAAGCAAGGTGGGCGCCGGCACATCGGTAGCGTGGCCTACCGGGTTAGGTGGGAAAGGCAATCAGGGCGTATCCGGATTAGTGCAGCAAACTCCTTATTCACTGGGCTATGTAGAACTGATCTATGCTTTGCAGAACAAATTGAGTTACGGGATCGTGCAGAATTCGGCTGGCAACTTCATCAAGCCGGACTTAAGCAGTGTGACTGCGGCAGCGGCTGGCGTTCGCATGCCGGCGGATTTCCGGGTCTCAATTACTAATCCACCTGGCGCGCACGCTTATCCGATCAGCAGTTTTACCTATCTGCTGATACCTGAGACGATCAGTAATCCGGCCAAACGGGATGCCATTAAAGCATTTCTGAGATGGATGCTGACAAAAGGACAGACGATGGTGGAGTCGCTCGATTATGCGCCGCTGCCTGCTCAGCTTGTGACGCAGGAAGAAGCTCAGATTGCAAAAATACATTGAGTTATGGCGGGAGTAAGTACAATCGAGGCGCAGGCAGGTTTACGGAAGCGTCTGCTCGCGCGGCGCCGCAATTTAGGCGATGGCGCCGCGTATGTACTTACGCTCTTATTCGCCACATTGATCCTGATTCTGACCGCGCTTGTGCTGTATGAGCTATTTGCGGCTTCCCACCTTTCGCGCGCGCGGTTTGGGTTTTCGTTTGTATTTTCGCGCAGTTGGAATCCGGTAACGGGGCAATTTGGGGCACTCCCCTTCATTTATGGCACAGTGGTGACCTCACTGGTGGCGCTGGTGATTGGAGCTCCTCTCGGTTTGGGGTGCGCCATCTTTTTATCGGAACTGGCGCCGCGGAAGATCTCGGATGCGCTTACGTTTGTGGTGGAGCTGCTGGCGGCGGTTCCGAGCGTCATTTACGGCTTGCTGGCGCTGTTTGCGCTGGTGCCGCTGCTGCGGAATCCTGTAGAGCCGTGGCTGAGGAAGTGCTTTGGATTTCTACCGCTGTTTCAAGGGCCAGCCCAAGGGGTGGGGCTGCTGGCGGCTGGGGTGGTGCTCGCGATTATGGTGGTTCCGTTCATTACTTCCGTTTCCCGGGAGTCGCTGCTGGCGGTTCCGCGCGAGCAGCGGGAGGCAGCTCTGGCGCTGGGAGCGACGCGGTGGGAGGCGACCTGGAGTGTGGTTCTTCCTTATGCACGCTCTGGGATTGGGGGCGCTATCTTTCTGGCGCTTGCCCGAGCTTTAGCGGAGACGATGGCCGTGACCATGGTGATCGGTAACGATCCTCAGATTCATACGTCGCTATTTGCACCCGGGTATTCGATTGCGGCTGTTATTGCAAATGAATTTACAGAGGCTGTCACTAACTTACACTTAAGCGCGCTGATTGAGCTGGGCCTGGTGTTGTTTGTCATTACGGTAGTCATCAATGGATTTGGGCAGTTACTCATGCTGGCGACAGGCCCTGGGAGAGGGCGTTCGTGAGCAGGAGGCGGCGGCTCATGAAGACGGCGCGAGTCAGAAAACTGACGGGCATGGTGATGTTCGGTTTGACGAGTCTGTGCACGCTCATCACGGTATCGAGTTTGTTTTTCATACTCGGCTACTTACTGTGGCACGGACTGGCATCGATCAACTGGGCCTTTTTCACGCAAGTACCCAAACCACCGGGCGAGGTGGGAGGGGGGATGGCGAACGCGATTGTGGGCAGTATCGAACTGATTTTGTTAGCCACGCTGATGGGCGTACCGGTAGGTTTTCTGGCTGGCGTTTATCTTTCGGAATTCGGCGGAGAGCGTTTCTCCTTTGTGATCCGGTTCACTACGGATTTGCTGAACGGCGTTCCTTCGATTGTGGTGGGCATTCTGGCTTGGGCGCTGGTGGTGGTGCCGCTGGGGCATTTTTCCCTTTTTGCGGGGGCGGTTGCGCTCAGTGTAATTTTCATTCCCATCGCGGTGCGGACCACGGAGCAATTTCTACAAGACGTGCCGCAGAGTTTGCGGGAGGCATCGCTCGCATTGGGCGCGCCGAAATGGAAGACGATCGCAAGTGTGGTGGTTCCGGCCGCTTTGGGTCCGCTTGGAACGGGCATGTTACTGGCGGTTGCGCGCATTGCCGGGGAGACCGCACCGCTGCTGTTTACAAGCTTCAGCAACTCGTTTTGGAATTTGTCACCGAGCCGGCCGGCGGCGTCGCTTCCGGTCACGATTTTTGAGTATGCGATCTCGCCCTACGCGGACTGGCACCGGCAGGCATGGGCGGCGGGTCTGGTGCTGCTTGCTTTGGTCTTGCTGCTGAACGTTTCGGCGCGAATTCTGATGAGCACACGGTATGGGTATCGAGGATGACGGCTGCAACCAAACTGGAGAAGACAGGCACTCTGACGAAGGCGTCTGAAGGCGCTGCCACGGCTGCAACGGCGAAGTTGTGTGTCTCGGGCCTGAATTTTTACTACGGCGCAAAGCAAGCACTTTACGACGTTTCGCTTGAGATTGAGGCCAACCGGATCACGGCGTTGATCGGGCCGTCTGGCTGCGGGAAATCCACCTTTCTGCGGGTGCTGAACCGGATGCACGAGATGGTGCGGGGCAGCCGGGTGGAAGGCAGTGTGTATCTGGATGGACAAAACATCTTCGAGCTGGATGTAACTGCATTGCGGCGACGGGTGGGGATGGTGTTTCAGCGGGCGAATCCGTTTCCGAAATCGATTTTCGAGAATGTCGCCTACGGATTGCGGGTGAACGGGCTTTGTTCGCGCGCGATGCTTGCGGATGAGGTAGAGAAGAGTCTCCGGCGGGCGGCGCTGTGGGAGGAAGTCAAGGACCAACTGCACAAGCCGGCATATGCGCTTTCAGGAGGCCAGCAACAGAGGTTGTGCATTGCGCGAGCTCTGGCGATTGACCCAGAAGTTTTGCTGCTGGATGAGCCGAGTTCGGCGCTCGATCCGATTGCCACTTCAAAGATCGAAGAGCTGCTGTTTGAGCTAAAGAAGACCTGTACGGTGGTGATTGTGACGCACAACATGCAACAGGCGGCACGGATCGGAGACCGCACGGGATTCTTTCTGCTGGGGCGTTTAGTAGAGATTGGGGAGACGAGCAAGATTTTCCAGAATCCGTCGCGAAAGGAGACGGAGGATTATATTACGGGCCGTTTCGGATAGCGGAGGGATATGCGGCATTTTTTATTGGAACTCGAGGAACTGCAGCAGAAGCTGCTGGAGATGGGCGGGTTGGTGGAGTCCTCGATCCGCGAAAGTGTGCTCACGCTGGTGGAGCGGCGTCCGCGGCGGGCAGAGAACGTGTGGAGCTATGAGACCAGGATCAACCGCCTGGAGATTGAGATAGATGAGCTGGCGACGCGACTGCTGGCTCTGCAGCAGCCGATTGCGGGGGACTTGCGGTTCATTACGGCGGCGATCAAGATCAATACCGATCTCGAGCGCATGGGGGATCTCGCGGTAAACATTGCACAGCGCGCGCAGGATTTAATTGAGAAGCCTCCCTTGCAGATCTTTGTTGATATTCCGAAGCTGGCGCTGCTATCCCAGGAGATGGTGCGCAAGAGCCTAGACGCGTTTGTGCTGCGGGATGCGGAGCTGGCGCGGTCTGTCTTGCTGTCGGATGATGAGGTAGACCGGCTGCGCACTTCTATCTATGAAGAATTGATTGCGGCGATGCAGAAAGACCCGGCGATGATTGTGCAGGGGGTGGATCTGATCCTGATTTCGCGCCATCTCGAACGGATTGCGGACCATGCGACGAACATCGCGGAAGACACTTTGTTTCTGGTGCGCGGCGTGGACGTGCGGCATCATGCAGAGTCGAGTGTTTGAGCGGAGGCTGTGAGCCGAGCGCGGCCGGCGTGATGGACGAGCGTGCGCCCGCTTATGCCTCTTCCCGGGCGAAGCTGTAGCCGAAGCCGCGCACAGAACGGATCAAGGTCGGGTTCGAGGGATCCTCTTCGAGCTTCTGGCGCAGGCGGAGAATATAGACATCCACGGTGCGGTCGGTAACGGCTTTGTCGAGGCCCCAGACGGCATCGAGAAGCTGCTCGCGGCTAAAGACGATGCCGCGCCGGCTCATGAGGTATTCGAGGAGACGGAATTCGGTGGCGGTTAAGGGGACCTCCACGCCGTGGCGCAAGACGCGGCAGGTATCACGTTCGAGTTCGATCCCGGCGACGCGAATCGACTGGGGCGGAGCAGGCTGACGCAACTGAGCTTTGATGCGAGCGATCAGTTCCCGTATGAAGAACGGCTTGACGACGTAGTCATTGGCGCCGAGCTCGAGGCCCACGACGCGGTCGGTTTCCGAAGCACGAGCGGTTAAGAAAATCAGGGGGAGGTGGGCCAGATCGGCATGGGATCGAACCTTGCGGCAGATCTCCAGGCCATCGGAATCGGGCAGCATGATGTCGAGCAGCAACAGGTCGGGCCGTTCGCGGCGGCAGAGATCTAAGGCTGCCGAACCGGTCTTGGCGCCGGCAACCGTAAACCCTTCTTTTTCGAGGTTGTATTTGATGAGCGTGAAGAGGTCGGCGTCGTCCTCAATTAAGACAATTTTCTTCATTTGTTATCTCCACAGTAACCGAGAAGGGTTTCAATTTGATGACGCGGCGGGAGGAGGAAATTTCGGGTCCTGCTACTGGCGCCGCGGGGGTGATCTGTGGTACAAAGAGGGTAGGTGCAGGTGAGATCTGCTGCCCCGTCCTTCCGATAAGCAGAGTTCGCCTTCTCCAATCGAGGATTTCCAGCGGTAGCGAAAGCGGATACTTTCACGGTCCCTGGAAGTGCACCCAGATCTGATCTATGTCTGGCGAGGAAGCTGTTTTGAGAGATTGTGTCCGTGTATCAGTTCCACGCCAGAGTTTCCAAGGAGTCGATCAACGACGATGGACGGAGATCGCAAGTATCGCCAACGTGGTTATATGGACTCGGACCGGGAGTCCTACCGACCGGAACGACCCAGGCCGCAAGGCCCGAAACTTCCTCTTGATGTAACCGGGCCGAAGCTGCCGCGCTTAGTGGAGGCTGTAGCGGCATTACGCTGTTTCAATTGCTCGGTGGCGCTACCGCCCGATATTGATTTTCGCGGCACGTGTCCGAAATGCAACGCGGCGCT
>Ga0209061_1005806_pt1 | contig 10454 bp, 9 predicted proteins | sample Coa_R1_10_FD_187157 | JGI IMG/M metagenome (GOLD analysis project Ga0209061, IMG submission 187157) | Surface soil microbial communities from Centralia Pennsylvania, which are recovering from an underground coalmine fire - Coalmine... | ecosystem: Environmental > Terrestrial > Soil > Unclassified... | reverse complement strand
TTGGAACGTAAGCGCTTTTTCAGCTTACTTTCCGCCAGACTGGCGCGGCCGTGGTTTCTGGGTCACCCGCTGCGAACAGTAACTGCGCCTGATGAGCCTGGAGCGTTCGGGTCGCCTCCTTGCCGGTTGGCCGCCAGACAAATCTGCCCTTCGATAATCGTTTCTGGGCCATCCAAAACCCCTGGCCGTCGAACGCCAAAACCTTGATCGCCGTGGCCCGCCGACTGCGAACAATGAACAGGCAGCCGGAAAATGGATCGGCGCCCAATTTTTCTCGACACAACTGTGCCAGCCCATCCATGCCCTTTCTCAGGTCCCGCCTGCGATGTTGACGGTCCGCCGCTGCGGGGGAACGAGGTTCCGAACCTAGCCCAAAAGGCTACGGAATACATGCGGCAGTCCAACATAGCGGTGGCGGATATCGCGATTACCGAACGAGCAGCGCCGCGCGCCGGCGTGGTGAGCGGCACTGCCGTCGCGCGCAACGGTACGCACGTAGCCGTCGCCACCGCCGCCAATAGTTTCGTAGTTCTCGATCTTGATGGCTCAAGCGGCAATGTCGCCATGGGGGCGCGAGTTCGGGTCCGCATTCAAGGGGCTTGCGCGTTCGTGTGAGGGCCTTTTTGGGACCGCCAGGACGTCAGGCGCGTAGCAATCGTGGACCAGACCGGAGGTATTTGAGTAGGGCCGGGTAAGCTGAATATCGTCATGGCCGCGGCGGGGCAACGCACCTTCCGGCTAACTTGTAGCGGTTGGCTTTGGCAATCCCAGCGTCTTCCGACATAGGCGCCAAAAGGAAGCCTCTGATAGCTCTACGATTCTGTGTCCCACTTCTCTTTCGCGTTGGACGTCGAGTAGTTTCCGACCGACATCCACAGCAATGTAATGCGGCGAAGGCTGTTCGCCCCTCACAATGATGTCGGTCTGATGTCCCACCTTCGACTGCGGGATGCCGCCGGCCTCCTTCAGGGAGAGCGCGGCTATTTTCCGTAAGACCCGCATTTTCCCAGTGAAGACGACTCGTTTACCGACTAATGATCGGACGCGCCCCTCCTTACGCATCCGGTCCTCGCCGTTTTCAAGAGCGCTAAGCATCTCAGCGGCGCTTGCATAACGCTTTCTCCGCATGCCTATGCAACGCTGTATTACCGCTTTGGCGTCGGCACTGCACTCGATTTTCCGAACATCTTCGGGAGTGAATGGGCCGTCGGCTCTACCGGCCAGCAGAAATGCATACAACTGCCCACAATGGAACACGTCATCTGCCGGCAGAAATCTCTTGAAAACGGGCGGGGCGAAGCGCGGATTGAATACGTCGAACATCACCCGTCGTTTCCTGAGGCTTTGTGAAGCGATGCCGAAATCGGCGATTTTGAGCCGCCCGCCGGAGCCAACCAGCACGTTTTTCGGCGTTAGATCGCGATGGACAACCCCGGCTGCGTGGAGTTGGTGAAGGGTGCGCAAGACCGCAACCATTTCGCTGCGCGCCTTCCTCTCACTGAAGGCACGCGGATGCTCGCGAAGATATTGTGCTAGATCTCCGTGCTGTAGAAACTCCGTAATCAGGCAATAGCGGGGACGCGCACGCTTGGCGCGAGGTGTCCACGCGAAAGAATCGAACACCTTCACAACCCGAGACTCGTCTCGCAACAACTGCCCGAAGTAAGCCTCACAATGCCACGACGAAGCATCGCCGCAAACCTTTAAGCAGAGTGCTCTGTCGCCCAACGGGCGACCGGAAACCTGTTCAGCTCGATATACGATACCGAAGTATCCCTGTCCAATTACGTCACCGACCAAATAAGTGTTGCCGTTTTCCGCGTTGCGGATTCGCTGCCCGCGGCGGAGATTGAGACTTGCTGCCAAAGCTGGGCCACTCTTAAGCAGGCTTTCACAAAATGCTCCGGTTTCGATCGTTAGGATGTCTGGTGTCCGAATGCCGAAAACGTCCCGCAAACTGTGGACAGCGGCCGCGCAGATCTCCTCAGTTGCGGTGGCCCCACTCCATCGTCTCCAGAAGTTACCGCCGCCCCACCCCGAGGTATGTGGCACCATCCAGCCCATATTGCAAAGGGCATGAAAATTCTCAGGGCTGAGCTGTTCATGCGCGCTTAGAAAATGATTACTGACAGCTTCCCCAAAGACGCCGCCTCCATCCAAAGAGGCGAACTGCACAAATCGGTTCGCATTTCGGTGGGCGAGGATGATGTACCTATTCGGGACCTCCCTCGCGAGTTCAAGGTGACCATTCAGGAACACCTGAAATCGGTCCCAATGCCTTATCCGGCAGTGCTGCTTCCCGATCCTCCACCGCTTCGACAAACGACGACGTAACCGCATACTCCCCAGAATCGGGTCTGCTTCGATCCAGTAACGATCGAAGTTCCCAGATCGGACTTCAAGATCAATCAGGCCTTGATCCTTGCAGTCTTACCCTCCGATTCAAGCAGCGCCGCGAATTTGCTCCACGAAAGGCGCTTCTTGTTGACGAAATTGCCCCTTGGCAGCCACTCGATGTTTCCTTTGCTAATCAGCAACGTGCCCAATTTTCCGCCGTTGCTTTTGACCTCAATTTCAAGATCTTTTGAGGCGACAACTTTGGTGTCGATCCTCGCGCGAACCTCGTGGGCCATCGTCCACTTTCCTCCCGTTTTTGTACGTGGGAAATAACCGTAAATTTTCGCACATTTCATTGAATCAGAAACGTTGGGTGCACCCCCTTACCAATCACTGCATTACTCCCAGGCCATTCCACACTGCCGGCTGCAAACGTATGATTGCGCACTGAATTAAAATAGTTCTTTAATTCCGACAAACTCAAGAACTTCCTCCACAGTTCCCTCTGTGCCATATGACTGAGACACCTTCCCGGCCGTCAATTACTGTAGAGGGCGGAGAAAGAATCCAGTTCAGTGCTCAAGTCGCTCAAGTCGTTTCTCAAGCATTTGCCGGTCAAAGAGGCGGAGTTGGCGGCCCCGCGGCGCAGGGAGGGCGAGCGTAGCCAGCCCGACCGGAGCGGAGGAGCTGCCAACTCCGGCGGCGTCGCGCCGGTTCCTACCCCCGCCCCGGAGGTTCCGGAGAAAGCCAAGCGCCGGCAGTGCACTGCCGAGTACAAGCGCTCAATAGTGGCCCAGGCCGAGGCCTGCCGCGACGACGGCGCTAGCGGCGCGCTGCTGCGTCGGGAGGGCTTGTATTCGTCCCACCTCACGACCTGGCGGCGCCAAAAAGCAAGGCGAACTTGATGCGTTGACGCCCAAAAAGCGCGGGCGCCAATCCACAGCCAACCCGCTGACGGAGGCAAATCAGCGTCTGCGGAAAGAGAATGCCCGTCTGAGCCGTCGCCTCGAACAAGCTGAGCTCATCATCGACGTGCAAAAAAAAGTATCGGCCCTGCTGGGGATCTCGCTGCCGGAGGTCAAGGGCGGCGAGGAGAACTCATGACTGCCGCCCACCAGCTCGGCCAAACAGTAGGCCGGGCGGCCGCCTGCCGCGCGCTCCACCTGCCGCGGGCTTCGCTCTATCGCCACCTCCGTCCCAGCGAGCCGGCCACTCCCCCGGCCCCGCGCCCTGGCGCCCGCCGAACAGCAGAAAATCCTCGACGTACTGCATTCCGTGCGCTTCCAGGACAAGGCACCGAATGAGGTCTTCGCCGCCTTGCTGGACGAGGGAACCTACCGGTCCGCGAGCGCCGCGCTCAACTCCATCATCTCAACTACCAGAAACCGCCACTGTCGGCCACCGGCTCCAACCAAGTCTGGGGCTGGCTCGGAGTATTGGGTCTGTTCGTCAAGTTTGTGTTCCCTTCGGCTCCATCGGCTCCAAAACGCCCCGCACACCCTGATAAACTGAATATAAGAGTGTATCGTCCTCTAACCCACGTTTTCGCCCTGACGATCCTCGTTCTGTGTCTGGTTTCGTGCGAGAGCGGCAACCGGCACACACCCGCAATCGGGGAGGCATACGCGGGACCAATCGTGCTGAAAATCCGCAAGGATATTCCGCTCGAATCGCCCGTTGTGGCCACCGTAAAGCACGGCGAGCGGCTTGAACTGTTGCAGAAGCGCCGGCGGTTCTTCCGCGTGCGCACCTCCTCCGGAGTGGAAGGCTGGACTGACGAACGGCAATTGCTGGCGCGCGAAGATATGGACAAGCTGAAAGAACTCGCGGACCGCGCCGCCCGCATGCCCCAGCAGGGCCAGGCCACCACGTTCGGCGAGCTGAACGTGCATACCCTGCCCTACCGCCAGTCGCCTAGTTTCTTGCAGATCCACGAGAACGAGAAGGTGGACGTGCTGGAGCATGTGACAACTCCGCGCATCGACGTAAGCTTGCACAAAGACCTTCTACCTCCCGCGCCAAAGAAGGCCAAGCCGGCGCCCAAGAAAAAAGAAGCGAAATACCCGCCGCTCGCGCCACCGCTGCCGCCGCCTGGTCCCCCTTCCAATTGGCTGGAGCTCTCCAAAACCAACTTGGATGAGGAAGCGGATGCGGACGAAGAACCCGAAAAAGAAGAGAAGCCGCCGGCCATGGACGATTGGAGCCTGGTGCGCACCAAAACCGGCGAGACCGGCTGGGTGCTCACCCGCCGTCTGGTGATGGCCATTCCCGACGAGGTGGCGCAATACGCCGAAGGACACCGCATCGTTTCGTATTTCTCATTGGGCGAGGTGCAGGACGGAGATCAAAAGAAGCACGAATGGCTCTGGACCACCATTGGCGAGGGCATGCACTCCTACGATTTCGACAGTTTCCGCGTGTTCATCTGGAGCCTGCGCCGCCATCGTTACGAAACCGCGTACATCGAGCGCAACGTGCACGGCTACGCGCCGGTGTTGCTGAACCAGGTGGAGTTTTCGAATTCCAAAGCTTCTTCGAACAAAGCTTTTTCTAACAACGCTAAGGGCACGGCGAAATATCCTGGCTTTTCGGTGTGTCTCGAAAAGAGCGACGGCCAGAGGTGGCGGCGCAATTACGCGTTCATCGAAAACATCGTGCGTTTCGCCGGAGAACAACCCTGCGAAGCTCAACCGCGGCAGACCATGGTGGCGCAAACGCCGTTGCCGGCCGGTCCGTTGGAGAGCGCGGCGCCCCTTTCCAGCGGCAAGCTGGCAGGCCTTGCGGGACGCATCCGCGACCGCTTCCGGCGAGTGTTTGGGCGATCGTACCGGGTGCGGTAACCTTGCGGGAGAGGCCTAATTATGCTATCCATTAGGCAAGTCGGACTAATCGATCCAACTAGGAACCGTTCCGCATGCTGATCCAACTCGGCTAACGGCGGCCTATCATAACTTCTCCTAAGGATGGTATCCCGTGGAAGCAGTCAACCGTAAACTCATTCGTCCGTCTCTGAACGAAATCAAGGAACAGATCGCTTCGCCCCGCCGCCCCCCGCAGAAGAAGCCCGTGCCCCCCGATCAGACCAATGCCGAGAATTTCTATTACGTGAAACAAATGCAGGCTAAGACGCCCATGGTCTTCGTGCTGCGCGACGGCGAAACGCTCCACGGCGTCATCGAGTGGTACGACAAGTGCTGCCTCAAAATCAACCGCACCGGCGAACCCAACCTTCTGCTCTACAAGCCCAGCATCAAGTACATGTATAAGGAAGGCTAGACCGCGGTTTCGCGCCCGCTCGGCTGCCTGCGGGCCAGGCGGTATTCCCGCCGCTGGCCCGCTTCCCGGTAACGCCGCTGCTCCTCTTCGGTCTCCGGAATCGCCGGCGGCGCCGGCGTGGGTTTGCCCGTTTCATCTAACGCCACGAAGGTAAGATAGGCGGAGCAGGTGTGCACGCGGTTGCCGGTCAGCAGGTTCTCGGTCATCACCTTGACTCCCACTTCCATCGAGGTGCGGAAAACGCGGTTCACCGAAGAGCGCAGCACGATCAACTCTCCCACGTGCACCGGTTCGAGGAATTGCAGGCTATCCACCGAAACCGTAACCACCGGCAGGCGCGTGTGCCTGGTGGCGGCCAGCGCGGCCGCCAAATCGACCAGGTGCATGACTTTGCCGCCGAGCAGGTTACCCAACGGATTCACGTCCGTGGGGAGAGCCAACTCGGAGTATTCGGAAATGGACTCGCGTACGGGTTTGCCTTCGCTCATGTTTTCCGCCGCCGCAAGTAGCTTTCGATATAGGCTTGGGCTTGACACCCGACGTTTTCCGCGGTCCCGCCCGCGAACACCCCCAGGCTGAGCGAATAACGCAGTTTGCCGTGCGCATAAGGATGGTGGGCGCGTTCTAATACGTAATCCAGTTGGATTTCGTCCGGCGCTTCCCGCGACACCGCGAAGCGCACCGCATCGGCGCCGCCATCGTCCGTGGGAAAATGGGCGCAGCGGCCGCGGGCGTAGCCGAGATGGCAAAGCGGAACCAGAGCCGCCGCTTCCGGCTCAAACGGCTCCACGCCGGGCGCGCGGCACAGGCCGCGCCACGCATCGCCCAGCGGCAACGGCATGGATTCCAAAGCGGGCACGGGGTCGCGGCTGGGGTGAAAATAGGGGCAGGCCACTTGGGAGGTATCGTAGCATGATCGAACAAAAGCAGGCGACAAGCCGGTTAGAAGCCCTGAAAAGCATGGTGGCGCGGAACCCGAACGATTCGTTTTCGCGCTACGGGCTGGCGATGGAGTATCGCAACTCGGGCGACCTGCCTGCAGCCATGGCCGAGTTCCGGTCGCTGATGGCCGCTAATCCGGATTACGTAGCGGCTTACTTTCACGGCGGCCAAACCCTGGAGCGCCTGGGTCAACTGGACGAGGCCAGAGAGCTTTACCGGAAGGGCGTGGAGGCGGCCAGGCGCACCGGCAACCAGCACGCGCGCGGCGAAATGGAAGCCGCGCTGGCGATGTTGGAATAAGCCGGTAGTCAGCGCGGCGCGCGCAGAATGGCGGCCGATTCCGGGGGCAGCCGCAGTTCCTTATCGAGCGTTTCGATGCCGGGCTTAGAGGCATCGAGCACCTGTGCGCCGCTGTCGAAGGGGACGCCGCGCCAGGCTTTGCTGAAATTCACCGCGATGACGAAATCGCCGCGGCGCATCAACAGGTAACGACCCGCCTCGTCGAAGCTCACTTCCGCCGGAGCCGAACGGAGCGCCGGGGTTTGCCTGCGGAAGGCAATCAGCGCGCGGTACCAGTCGAGCAGCTCCGTATGTTGCGCTCCCGCAATCTCGGCCCAATTCAGCTTGGAGCGCAGGAACGTCTCGGGGTCTTGCGGATCGGGCACATCGGCGGCGGGCCAGCCGAAATCGCTAAATTCGCGCTGGCGGCCTTCGCTCACGGCGCGGCCCAGGTCGGGGTCGGGATGATTGGTGAAGTATTGGAACGGCGTCGTGGCGCCCCATTCCTCCCCCTGAAACAGCATGGGGATGAACGGCGCGGTCATTACCAGCGCGGCGCCGATTTTCACCAGATCCAGGCTGCACAGGTGGGAGATTCGCTCGCCCGCCGCGCGATTGCCCACCTGGTCGTGACTCTGCAGGTAGCCAAGCAGCCGCGAGTGGGACACGCTTCCCAGCGGGCGCCCGTGCGGCCGGCCGCGGTAGCGCGAATAGCAGCCGTCATAGATATAGCCATTCGTGATTGCCTTGGCAAGCTGTCCGATGCTTCCGAAATCGGTGTAATAGCCGGACGATTCGCCCGTGAGCAAGGTGTGGAGGGCGTGGTGAAAATCGTCGCTCCACTGCGCATCCAGGCCATAGCCGCCCGATTCGGCGGAGCGCAGCAGGCGCGGGTCGTTGAGGTCGCTTTCGGCAATGAGGCAAAGGTGCCGCCCGGTTTCGCGCTGCAACTGCTCCACGCTATTAGCCAGTTCTTCCAGGAAATGGGTGGCCGAAGGATCGACCATGGCGTGGACCGCGTCCAGCCGCAAGCCATCGAAGTGGTAATCGCGCAGCCACATGAGCGCGTTATCGACGAAGAAGCGGCGGACTTGGGCGCAGCCGGATTCGCTCAGGTTGACGGCATCGCCCCACGGCGTGTGGAAACGCGAGGTGAAGTAAGGCCCGAAGCGGGCGAGATAATTGCCAAGCGGACCCAGGTGATTATAGACCACGTCCAGAATGGCGGCGATGCCGCTCGCATGCAGCGCGTCCACCAGCCGCTTGAGCCCGTCGGGGCCGCCGTAAGCGTGGTGCGGCGCATAGATGTCCACGCCATCGTAGCCCCAGTTCCAGTCTCCCGGGAATTCCCCCACCGGCATCAGCTCGACGTGCGTGATGCCGAGATCGCGCAGATGGGGAATGTGGCGGACGGCGGCCTCGAAAGTTCCTTCCGGGGTGAAAGTGCCCACGTGCAATTCGTAGACGATGGCGCTTTCGAGCGGAGGCGCTTGCCAGTGGCGATCGGTCCAGGGGAAGGCGGCATGGTCCACCGCGCGGGAGGGGCCGTGCACACCAAACGGCTGCCATGGGGAGCGGGGGTCGGGCACGGAAGGGCCGCCGTCCAGGAGCAGCGCGTAGTCGGCTCCCGCCGACGGCGCGGGCGCGGTCCACCACCCGTTCCCCCGCGGCTGCATGTCCATCTGCCCGGAAGCGAGTTCGATCCGCACGCGGCCCGCATGCGGAGCCCAAACGCAAAGCTCACTTGCCGCGCGCGCATCGCTTGGTGAGCGCACTGCCGGACGGGCGCCGCCATCCGGCCGCGGTTTGACAGTTGAAGTCATCCCACAGGGTAACAAGAGGTCCGCTTGGGAACTGTTCGCTTCCGTCCTAAGGACACGCGTTTGCTGTGGCCGCTAGGAAATGCTCGCGGCGCAGTGCGTGGAAACGCACATTCCGCGGCGGCTCGACCGTCTTCCTTGGAGCCGGTGGCGCCTGGTGATGGTTGTGGCGCTCGGGATTACCTGGCTGCTGGATGGCCGGCGCGGGCATCGGGGGCGAATACGCGGCCATCAATTCGGCGGTCGATGAGCTGATTCCCGCTTATGTTCGGGGGCGAGTGGACCTGATCGCCAATGGCACGTTCTGTTTGCTACGGGCTCGCGGAGGAAACTGTTTTGGGGGTACCTGCCGGGCAGCGCGCTGATGCTGGCGGGCGCGGCGGGAGAAGTGTTCCTCGGCGTGGATGCGGAGCGGAAATCGCTCGAGCGGATCAGCGCGCCCCTCTAGTGAGTTTCGGAGCTGCGAATCCGGTCGACCATCTCTTTAGCCGGTGCAAACGCTGGGTTGAATTCGAGGGCTTTGCGCAGGACCTGTTCGGCCTGGCCGGCCTCTCCGGAGCGGAGCAGCGCGGCGGCGAGATTGGCGCGGACCAGAAGCATCGCGGGGCTTAAAGCCAGGGCCTGTGTCCAAAACGCGATTGCCTCATCTACCCGGCCATATTGCATCTGGTAGGCGCCTAACGCCGCCAGCACGGCGGGCTGGTTTGGATCGAGTTGCCAGGCGCGGACGTAAAGCGGCAAAGCATGCGCATCGTCTTTGCGGTTGCGGTAGAACTCGGCGAGGTAGGCGAGGGCCGGAGCATCGGCTTCGCCGGCCTGGGCAGTCTCGTTGAGGAGGCGGAAGGCGCGGTCAAGGTATGCGGCGTTCTGATCGCGCGAGCCAAGCATGGCGTACGCCAGGCCGAGATCCCGCTTCGTGGCCGCGCGCCCCTCGAAGGGCACGAGTTCGGCATCGATGCCTGGCGGCTCGTTCCGCGATGTGGGGCGCCGGCGGATGGAATGATCGGTGAAGACCACGTGCTCCACGTCGGCGGTCGGATTGCGCGGCATGTGGCAGGCGATGCAGTTGTCGGCTTGGGCTTGGCGGGCGGCGGCCGATTCGCGGCAATCGGAAGACCGGTGGCACGTCAGGCACTTACTACGGAAGTACGCTGCCTTGTCACTCGCCGCGGAAACGGAGTGAGGGTCGTGGCAGGTGCCACACCATAACTTATCGCCACTCGCTCGCTTGCACGCGCTCTGCGCCAGGTTCTCCACGTGGCTGGTCACCCGGAGCAGCGAGGGCGCGCCGGCGCGGACGAAAACGGCGAGGTCATCCGCCAGGCGGCCGCCGGGCTGGAAGTCGCCTTCGATCCTGCCGGGTTTGGGCACGCGGATTTCGCCCGAAAGGTGGCACTGCTCGCAGATACTGTCGCGCTCGGCGGGCGGAAGCCTGGCGGGGTTCAGCATCGGGGCGCCTTTGGCGATGTGATCGCTGCCCGGGCCGTGGCAACGTTCGCAGGCTACGCCGCCCTCGCGGAACGGGGGCGAGTCGTAGGCGTTCTGCGTGCCGCCAATCCACTGAATGCCGCTCGAATGGCACCCGAGGCAGCCCGGCTGGATCGCGCGGGTAAGGTAGGGGTAATCCAAGTCCGCATAACCCGGGGCGGAGTTCCAGGAAGAGCTCTGGCTGTAGTAGGAGACGGGGGCTTCGTATAAGAAGCCATCGACGCGAAACAGATAGCTGCGGGCGGCGGCGCCGCTGCCGACGAAGTACTCGAGATTGCGGCGGCCTTCGATCGGTTCCGTGGCCGGCTGCTT
>Ga0209061_1005803_pt1 | contig 10457 bp, 7 predicted proteins | sample Coa_R1_10_FD_187157 | JGI IMG/M metagenome (GOLD analysis project Ga0209061, IMG submission 187157) | Surface soil microbial communities from Centralia Pennsylvania, which are recovering from an underground coalmine fire - Coalmine... | ecosystem: Environmental > Terrestrial > Soil > Unclassified... | reverse complement strand
ACGCCAGGGGCGGGTGCTTCGTCCTGGGCCGGTCGGACGCCACGCTCAACCGGCACGGGGTGCGCATCGGCACCGCCGAGATCTACCGGGTGCTGGCGGAGATCCCCGAAGTGGACGACGCGCTGGGCGAGAAGCGACTCCATCGCGGCGCTGTCCAGCGGCCGCGATAGCAGAAACCCTTGGGCGCGATGACAACCCAAGCTGAGCAGCGTTTGGGCCGCGGCCACCGTTTCGACTCCTTCGGCGATCGTGGTCAGGCCGAGGGCGTGGGCCAGCTCGATCAGGGCCCGGACGACGGCGGTGTCGTCGTCGACCCGGCCGAGCCCGGCTACGAAGCTGATGTCGACCTTGAGGATGTCGATCGGGAACCGCTTGAGCAGCGACAGCGACGACCATCCGGTCCCGAAGTCGTCGAGGGCGAAGCGCACCCCGAGGTCGGAGAGCGAGCTGACCACCGACAGGGCGTCGGGTGTGTCGATGGCGACCGCTTCGGTCAGCTCGAGCACGAGCTGCTGGGGGGGCAGGCCGGCGTCCTCGAGGGCGGAGGTCACCGTGTCCCGCATGGTCGGGCTGGTCACCTGGCGGCCCGAGAGGTTGACGGTGACGAAGTCGGGTCCGGCTTGGCCCAAGCGGTGCCAAGCCACCTGCTGGCGGCAGGCAGCCCGCAGGACGGCGGCGCCGAGCTCCACGATCAGCCCGGACTCCTCGGCTACCGGGATGAACGAGGCCGGCGGGGCCAGGCGACCGTCGGGCCGGGGCAGCCGGGCCAGGGCCTCGGTGCCGATCACCCGACCGGACTGCAGGTCCACGATCGGCTGGTACTTGACCGTCGGCCCGCCCGAGGCCAGGGCCGACCGGATGGCCTGCTCGGTCTCGAGCCGCCAGCTGGCCTCCCGCCCGAGGGCGTTGTGGTAGGCGACCGGGGCGTCCCGCCGCCGGCGCTTGGCCCGGGCCAGGGCGGCCCCGGCCCGCCGGAGCAGCTCGTCGGCGGTGATGTCCCGGCCGGCGGCGTAACCGACCGCGCAGCCCACCACCAGCTCCCGCGACCCCACCCGGAGTGGGCGCCCGACGAGCTCCTGCAGCTGGTCGGCCCTTGCCACCATGGCCGTCCCGTCGGCATGGGGGAGCAGAACGGCGAACTCGTCAGCGGCGACCCGGGCCACGACGGCCCCCTCGGGGATCCCGCAGGCCCAGGTGCGGAGGCGGGCGGCGACCTCGACGAGCACCCGGTCACCGACGGCCCACCCGAGCGAGTGGTTGACGGCACCGAAGCCGTCCAGGTCGAGCAGCACCAGCCCGCACGACCCGCCGGACTGCCGGGCGCCGCGAACGGCCCGGGCCAGGGCTCGCCGAAGCCCCGACAGGTCCAGCAGCCCGGTCACCGGATCCCGTTGGAGGCGGCGCCGGGCCCGCCCCGGCCGGCGGGGCGCTCCCAGCCGTGGTGAGGAGGCTGCGTGGCGGTGCGTCACTGCTACGAGTGTCGCTCGCGGCCGACCACTCGGGGGGCTGTTCCGGGGCGAACTTGACGGGAAGTTCGCTGGCATCCGACACCTTTTCCGCCGACGGTGGCCACCGTCCGCCCGAGGGTGGTCGGACGGCCGGATGGCCTCCCTCGTCAGGCTGGGCTAGAGTCTCTCGGCCACCCTTCGGGGCTATAGCTCAGTCGGTTAGAGCGCAGCACTGATAATGCTGAGGTCGCTGGTTCGATTCCAGCTAGCCCCACCACAAAGCCCTTGCTCAGAAGCTGGTTCGGCGGATCGGCTTGCAGGGTCTGGGCTTTTGCCGAGCTTCTCTCCAATATCCGAGTCCTCCGGTGTGCGTACGGTGCTCCTTTGTGAGCGTCCAGGAAGGCGGCCAAAGGGGCGCCGCTGGTGCGATCGGTGACGACGGCCATCTACCAGCGGGTCGTCGATCCGTGGTCGACGGAGCCGGGCGGCAACGAGCCAGGACGTCCATGGCGAGCAGTTCGAACCATCCCGCGCGAGACGCTGACCACTCCATGTTTGCGTCCTACGCCCTCGTGATATCCTCGCCGCGACGCGCCCGCACGAGCGTCCGTGCTGATGTCGGGTGCTCACTACCGAGGGGGCACGATGGGGCGGCAACGGCATGCGGAGGTCGCGGCGACGGCCGCGACACGGCAAAGCCCGGCGGCCCGCCAGTTGCCGAACCGGGGGGGCCCAGGCCGGGACGCCGGGGAGGCAGGACTGGAGGATGTTTGGGATCGGGCCGGGCTGTCCCCGGCCACGATGCTGCACCTCCAGCAGCATGCGGGCAACCGTGCCGCGGTGGCGGCGATGCGCGACATGTCCGTCTCTGCGCCGAAGGCTCCTCGATCCGGGCGGCCTGCGACGCGGATCGCGCCGAAGCGCGTCCAACGGAAAGAGCGGTCAAGCAGCGTAGTCAAGCTGAGCGACGCGGGCGTGAGCGTCACAAGCGCGGTGGGCAGCTTCAACCAGGTCGGGCACGCCATGGATATCTGGGCTGACATCGACGTGGGCAAGAATCCCGTCGCCGCGCCGACGGCACGCTCCAACTCCATCTATGGATTGGAGCTGGAGTACTGGGAGTGGATCGACGTCCCCCAGGACAATCAGGGCGGGATGGGGGTCAAGCCGTGGAACGACATTTACGCCATCAAACCTGACGCCGGGACCTTCAACCGGGCGGCCGGAGGGTGCGACCTGACCTGGAAGCAGGCCGTCGACCAGGCCACCGCCAAGACGTTGCGGGGAAAGCACCGTATCGGCTTCCAGGACGTGCCGGGGCTGATTCCCAAGCCTGGCCGGGACGTGAAGCGGACGCTCAAGTTCCGCATCGTGCTGACCGACGGTGAGGAACGGCGGGAGATTTTCGCTACCCAGCGGCTGGAGATGGGCAACGGCGAGATGGGGTACGCCGCCTACACGGACAGTGTCGGCAACAATGTGGAGACGCATGGCTACGGGCGCCACGATTACGACGCCAACCAGCAGCGGGAAGCCGACGAGCTCGACCGGCGCAACGACCGCCTCTCGGCGGCGGAGCTGCCGGACCCCGCGGACGTCCTTAGGGCCATCCCGGCCGAGGCCAAGCAGCAGGTGCAGTCGTTTGTGGTCAGCGTCGTCAAAGGCGGGGCGGCGCCCTACGTCGACCTCGAGCTAGCCCAAATCCTCAAAGCCATTCCCGCCACAACGCCGAATCGGGACGTCGCCCAAAAGCAGACCGCCGGCAGATGGGCGACCCTCGCGGCCGAGCTGGCCGGCGACATCGAGGGTGGGGTCGGGGCCGGCCAGTTCATGATCCCCGAGATCCCGGGCACCCGCCGGTTCCAGCTCGCCGTGCCGGGCGGTGGGGTGCTGGTCGCGCTGGCTACACAAAACGACGTGAAGCGCCTCTACTACACGGACGGCAAGACGAAGACGATCACCACGACCCCCAACGCCACGAACTTCGCGGCCGGGCGGGTCTTCAACCTCCGGTCCTTCGCCGAGATCCCATCCGAAATGGTCAGGGAGAGCCTTGGCATCAAGCAAACGGTGGGCGCGGCCTTGCCGGGCAGTCGGACGGCGAAGCTGGTCGGCGACGAGCCGGCCCATCTGCGGGCCTACATGCAGCGATCCGGGCTCCCCGTCGTCGACGTGACCAAGACGGTCGGCTCGAAGATCAAGCCGGGCGAGCAGCTCGCTGTGCTCACACCAGAGGTGCGCGACATCTCGGGGGAGTGGATCAAAGTGCGCCGCGACGGTAAGGACGGGTTCGTTCGCGCCGCCAAGGTCGAGGGAGCCGGCAAGGGGAGTGACTGGAGCCGGTCCCAGAAGGGAGAGCTCACGGCCATCGCGGGCGACGAAGCGATGGCCGACTACTTCCGGGCGTATCTCACCCAGCACGGCACGGGCCACGCCGCCTACGGGTCGCTCGCCGCCGACTACCCCGGCATGCTTGAGAAGCTGGACGAGGTCTACCTCAAGCTGGAGTCCGTGGATCGGCTCAACCAGGTCAAGCTCCAAGCCGAAACGGCGGGACTCAGCGGCGACATCCAGGCGCTCAACCAGTTGGTAGTCCGCCATGGCGGGCGGGAGGTGCCCTTCGCCAACGCAGTTATGAGCTATCTGCGGCGGCGGCCCGGGCAAGGTGACGTCCTGGAAAGCGTCTACAACGAGCACGTCGCGCCCGCCGCCAACGGCGTCCCGCGGACGCTCGGGGAGATCGTCCACGGCTCTTTCGTGCGGACCTTCACACAGAAAGGCGCTGGCTTCGCCCAGTACAATCTACTCAAGGCGACATATCCTGATTTCGCCTACCGACTCCCGCCGGCGTACCGCGAGGTGTATGGGCAGGACAAGCTCGCCGAGATGCTCACCGAGAGCGACAAGAGCGCCGCGAACGCCGACGTGCCGAAACCCAAAGGGGCCGCAAATCAGCGAGCCAAGCGTCGCTTCCTCGCCGGCGGGGTGCTGAAACTGGATGACTTCGTCCCCACCTCGAGGGCCGGAAGCCAAAAGTTCGACGTCTCGTTGGACCCCTCGACGGGCGTCCTTGACATCACCGTGAGGGTATGTTTCGCGTTTGAAAGCAACCAAGAAAACCCATTGGACGTGAGCAACGAGAACGGCGCGTTCAACAAAGGGTTCGGTCGCAAGACCTGGACCGACCAGGAAAAAGACGACTGGAAGCGGGACTTCGGTCCCGCAGCCACCGGACCGTTCAACAACAGCGGCCACAAGCTCCGCTGCACCCGGCCCGGGTGGGAGAACGTGGTGGTGACCCCCCGCTTCAACGTGAGAGAGGTCAGCTTCGGCGAGCAGCATTTTGTGGTCCGAGCCAATAAGGCGGTGCTGGGAAAAGATAAAGACGACCAAAAGCGGCTCAAGGGCATCGGCGGGTCCGCGATCTCGGCTGGCACACACGAAGGCAAGGCCGCCACCATCGCCGTCCTCCAGGAATACGACATCTACGACAAGATGCAGGACCCCCGCCTGCACAACTATCTGCACGAGGTCGAGCGGCCCAACTTCGACGAGACCTACAAGCTGGACCGGAGACGCCTGCAAGACGTTCTCGGGCGCCTCGGTACACTGCCACCGGGCGAAGACGCCCCGGTCCGCAACCTGGCCGACGCCCTCAAGCGCCTAGAGCTGCCGAGCTCCCTGGCAGGCCTGCACCCGATCCTGATAAAGGGTATCGCGGCGTCCCCACGCCAGGGCAGGACCGCGGCTCGCGCGGTGATCCAGGAGCTCACTCGCCTGGGCGTCCCCAATGCCATGGAGGCGGTCGGCGAGGTCGGGCCCGCCCAGGGTGTCGTCGTCACCGCCAAGGACGCCGATGACGGCATTAAGAGCCAGTACCAGGCACAGTGGTCCCGCTTTACCGCTGCCCACGAGTACGGGCACATGATCGGGCTGATCGAGGAGTACAAAGGCGCCAGCTCGGCGGAGACGGTGAAGGAAATGATCAGCGCCGGCTGGTCGCCTCCAGACACGCGCGCCGACCACATGAAGCTGCATCCCCCCAAGGACGTCAGTGAGAAGGTCGACCAGGAGCGGAGCCTGGCCCTGGCCAGACGCGCCGGCGTCGAGACCCCCGACTTCGCCATGGGCGCCAAGGACGACGCCCCCAAAACGACCAGCCTTATGTCCGGCGGTTACGATGTGAACGCCTTTCACATGCTCCCGGCCTGGGAAGCCCTTGTCCAGCTGACCAGAGGCGTGGTCGACGAGAAGTACTGGAGAATCGGCTAGCTCGGCTGCGTCCACCTCTCCGCGTCGTGGTACATCCAGCGCGAGATTGACGTTCGCGCGGCGTGTTCCGCCCTCAAGTACTGCTCGGTTGGTCATCAGCGCTGCTGTGGGCCTCGGCCTTGCGAGCGTCCGAGGAGACGACAGCCGGTGGTCTCGCCGTGTCGATCGGCCGCGACCGAGATGCCCATCGCTACGCCCACGGCTATGCCGACTCCTGGCGAGAAGCCCGGCACGACGAGCGAGACGGCCCAGCCCGCGGCCCCTCCCAGAAGGATCAAGACATACGACGTGTACGTGGTCATCTGCGCATCCTCCACTCGTACGAAGCAGTATCGTCACATCGTAACGTAACACCGCTGCGATACCATGGGCGGATGGGCAGGCCGAGGCTTCACGACGAGCGGACCAGCCACTCGCTGCTGGACGCAGCCGAGTCGCTCATCGCCGGAGAAGCTGTCGAGTCGCTCTCCGTGCGTCGGCTCGCCGAGGCCGCCGGGACCAGCACGCGCGCCATCTACAGCCTCTTCGGCTCTCGCGAGGGACTCCTCGACGCGCTCGGCGCCCGCGCCTTCGACTGGCTTACGCGCGAGCTGGACGCTCAGCCATCAACAGCTGACTGTCGCGACGATCTCATCGCGGCCGGCGCCGGGGCCTTCAGGCGCCTCGTCACCGAACGCCCGCAGCTGGCGCGCGTCGCGCTCCAGCGGCCCAAGGCCAGCCCAGGCACCCTTACGTACCGGGCCGGCGAGCAGACATCAGCGCGGTTGCTCAGCCGCATCCAACGTCTCCAAGAGGCTGGGCTCCTTGCTGGGAGGTCGCCGGAGGAAGCGGCCTGGCAGTACCACGCCCTGTGCGAGGGGCTGGCGGCTTTGGAGCTTCGGGGTGCCATCCCGCCCGACGAGAGCGAGCGGACGTGGCGGGCCGCGCTTGGCACGATGGTCGATGGCCTGCTCTTCGGTCACGGTGCTCGAAGCTCGTACTCCAGCTCGTAGTGGTGCGAGCCGTCCGGCGCGATCGTCAGATGAAGGACGCCGGAGATCCCTTCGAGCCCGGCTTGACCCGAACCCGGCGTGATTTCGTAGTGGAGCGTCTGCTCGCCCTGGTTGATCGTGCCGAACTGCTGCAAGGCGAAGGATCCCTTCCTGTCCCCGAGCTGTCCGGTCACGGTCTCGACGGCGACGTACCCGGCGTGGCCGGACGTTGGATTGCCGCATGACAGCATCAGCCCTTGACCTTCGGCTTCAAGGTCGCCAGAGAAGGTCTTGTCGAAGTCGAATCGGGCTACCGCACCTGCGATCTCCGACGGACCGGGGGTCAACTCGATTTCAAAGGTTCCTTTGGCGACGGTTGGCATCGGCGATTCTCCTTTTTGGTCGGCGCAGCACATCGATGGCCTGCTCTATCTCCCCGAGGAGCCGGGCGGGAGGCTGCTCCGGGGGAGCGTCGAGCAGATGGGTCAGCCCCCGCAACGCCACCCTGACCATGAACTCCACCGGAGGGGACTGGTGCCGATGGAGGAATCGCTCCACCAGCCCAACCCGGCTCCCCAGACTCCAGCCCCGGTCGTCGGCCCAGAAAAGGAACTTCGGGAAGCCGATAAGAGGATCCTCGAAGCATCCGAGCTCGAAGTCCACCCAGCCGGTAAAGCCCTCCTCATCGGCCAGCACATTCAGCGGGTTGTAATCCCCGTTGGAGAAGACGAGCGGTCGCCGGTGCGTCGGTATCGCGTCATGGAGGACGTCGACGGCCTGCTGACAGACATCGGTGCGGGCCCAAGAGCTTGTGGACGCAATGACGGCGGCGAGCTCCGCGTCCAGGGTCCGCGTGGGCACATCCGCTGCTCCCGGGTGGGCGGTGACGTCGGGCGTGAGCGCGTGAAGGCGGTCAACGGCGTCCAGCAGGATGCGGCACGTCCGGTCAGCGGTCGCCACGTCAGTGACGTCGATCCACAGCAGCGCCTCGCCGGGCACCAGGCTGAGCACGAGCACCTCGATCAACCCGGCCGACGTGGGCACAAGCTCGGGTCCGGCCAGTACACGCGGGGCGGGAAAGCGTAAATCGGCGAGAAGGCGAAGGATGTGCGCTTCACGGTCGAGCCGCCCCGGCTCGGTCGCCGTCTTGACGACACACTCGAGCCCTCCATCCTCGTATTCGAGGGAAAGCGCGGCGGGGAACGGGGTGGGTGACGAGCGGAAGGGGCGTACCCGGGCGAGCCGGGCCCCGGGCGCCATGAGGGCGACGACGGCGGAGTGAACCTCGGTCTCGACGCTCACCGCTGAAGCCGGCTTCGTCCAGCCGAGGTGCTACCAACCACTCGCACATGATGTCGCGAACTCGAGCCGCAACGGCAGGGTCAGGTTCAACAGGCGTCGGCATTCGCCGACCTGGCCGTCGCCGCCGACCCCGGCGAGTCCGCCGCCCTGGACGAAACCCTGGCCCTCCTGGCGTCGACCGGGGTGACGGTCAGCCGGAAGACCGACGAGCAGCAGGTGCTCTGGGACAAGCTGGCCCTGCTGGCGCCGTATGCGCTGCTCACCACCGCCGCCGGCCAGCCACTCGGCCAGGCCCGCACGCAACTGGACGGGTGGGTCGGCCCGCTGGCCGATGAAGTGGCCCGGGCGGCCGCTACCCAGGGCGCCACCGTCGACCCCGATGCCATCGAGCAACGCCTCCGGGGCATGCCCGGGGAGCTGCGGTCGTCGATGCTCAAAGACCGGATGGCCGGCGGGGAGCTCGAGCTCGACGCCATCGCCGGCCCGATCCTACGGACCCTCCCAGGGGGGCGCTCCGGCCACGCTCGAAGCCGTCCGCTCCATCCTCAGAGCGGAAGCTGCAAAGGCTCATTAGGCAGCGGCCAGCCACTCGCTAAAGGTCGGTCCCTCGATCCTCGTCTCCGGTCCGGCCAGGAGGGCGCCGTGGCGGATGGCCCGACCGGCCGCGCCGGGCACGGGCAGCGGCACGACCAACGCCGACTGCCCCTGGTGGTGGAGCACCGCCCGGACGAGGTCCGTAAATTGCGCCTTTTCCGGGCCGGCCAATTCAACGGTGTCCGGGCGGGGCTCCCCGACGGCCAGCTCGGCCAGCACTTTCCCGACCGTGGCGGCAGCCACCGTCTGGACCGGCATCCGGGTGACCGGCACGAGAGGTCCCTTTTTCGTCCAGCCGATCCATTGGCCGGCAAATTCGTGGAATTGGGTCGCGCGCAAGACGCTCACCGCAATCGAGCCACCTTTCGCCGCTTCCTCGTGCTTCAACTTCGCCCCGTAATACCCCGAGCTCCCCGCCTTGTCGACCCCTACGATCGAAAGCACGACCAGGTGCCGGACCCCGGCCGCCGCCCCCGCCCGCTGCAGCCGGCCGGCGACCTCGGTGAAAAAGGCGGTCGCCTTGTCACCATTGGTGGTCCCGGCATTGGTCACGTCCACGATCACGTCGGCTCCGGCCAGGGCCTCGTCGAGCCCCTCGCCCGTCCTGACGTCGACCCCGCTCGAGCGGCTCAGCGCCACCGGATCATGCCCGGCGGCGGCGGCGGCCCGGACAACGTGACGGCCGACCATCCCCGTGCCACCAGCGACGGCAATACGCATAACGCTCTCCTCTCAACTCGGATATCTACTGTCCACGTTACCGCCTACAGCCGAACTCGGACAAGTAAAATCCGGGTATGCGGTTGAGCGAGGGCGTCGAGTGGGCCTCCCACTGTGTCGTCGTGCTGGCCGGGCTGCCCGAGGGCATGACCCTGCCGGCCGGGCGGCTGGCCGAACTGCACGGCGTGCCCGGGCCGTACCTGGCCAAGGCGCTGCAAGCGCTGGCCCGAGCCGGCATCGTCCGCTCGAGCAGTGGGCGCTATGGCGGCTACCAGCTGGCCCGACCGGCGAGCGACATCACCATGCTCGACGTCGTGGAAGCGGTCGAAGGCGGGGACGAGCTGTTCCGCTGCACCGAGATCCGCAAGCAGATGCCGATCCGGCGGCCGTCGGACACGTTCCCGCCGGTCTGCGCCATCGCCGCGGTGATGCACCGGGCGGAGGCGGCGTGGCGGGCCGAGCTGGCCGCCACCACCGTGGCTGACGTCGTCGGGAACCTGCTGACCCAACTGCCCCCCGACGCCGGCGACCGCCTCATGACCTGGTTGTCCCCGACCTCCGGGTAACCGTTCAATACACCCACACGCGGGTGCCGATGGGCGCCAGGTTGTTCGCCCAGATCCAGTTGATGGCCTCGTTGCTCACCCGCACGCACCCGTGGGACGCCGGCTGGGCCGGCACGTACGAGTCACCGTGGAGGGCGAAGCCGGAGTAGAAGAACTTGGGTCGCCACAGCTGGCCCAGGGAGTCGGTGACCATCCCGTCCACCTGGCGGAAGATCTGGAAGTGGCCGGTCGGCGTCTCCGCCACCGCGGTGACCCCGTCGGACGTGTAGGTGTAGCCGCCGCCGGTCGAGGTGTTGAGCACGTGCTCCAGGTGACCGTTGTCGACCATCATCACCAGGTCGTCGCTCAGGTCGACCTCGATGACGTACCCGGAGGTCGACCTCGGGTGGGGCGCGACCCCCTTGCGCAGGGCAGCCGCGGTGCGCGGGCCGACCACGCCGTCACGGGTGAGGCCGGCCGCCTTCTGCAGGGCGAAGACCGCCTGCTGGGTGCTGTCGCCGAACACGCCGTCAGTTGTTCCGACCCAGTAGCCGAGGGACGTGAGCCGCCGCTGGAGCTTGGCCACCGCCGGGCCCTGGTCGCCC
>Ga0209061_1005802_pt1 | contig 10458 bp, 9 predicted proteins | sample Coa_R1_10_FD_187157 | JGI IMG/M metagenome (GOLD analysis project Ga0209061, IMG submission 187157) | Surface soil microbial communities from Centralia Pennsylvania, which are recovering from an underground coalmine fire - Coalmine... | ecosystem: Environmental > Terrestrial > Soil > Unclassified... | reverse complement strand
GATCTGAAACCGGATATCATGGCAACGCTGGCCGGTGGTATTTCGGCAAAAGTACCCATTTTGGCTAGCTGAGAAAAAGGTGAGAAAGGTCCCGAATACGCGCTACTCCGATGCTCATAGCCTCTTTCCCCCTTCTTAAAGCTCAACATTTTCCTGGTACAATGTCTTGCAGAGAATAGATTAATGCTTATGTAGGGATGCAACGTATGCTTTTTTTTCCTTATTTTGAATTGGCAACTGCCGAAGAGGGTGGTTGCCAATTCAGAATAAGAAAATCGATTGTATCGCAATATTGAGGGAGATCCCAATGAGCCTGAGCTCTGATACTGACGCCAAACTGCAAGCCGCCAGGTCCCAAGCCCGCACTCGTCTTGAACATTTTCCCATCGACAGCATTTTTACTTCTCAAGAACAAATGCAGCGCTTTGAACTGCTGCGCCTGGCTTTCTTCGTTCTCAAGCTGCGCAAGCTCAATGAGCAAATAGCCCTGGCAGACGAGGAAGGCATAAGCGAGTCGGAGAAAAGCCAGATGTCTTTCCGGCGCAATTTGCTGCATCACATCATTTTCCAGCAGATTCTGACCTTGACCAGGCTGGATGCTCGCGAGCAGGCCATGCAGATTATTTCCGCCTGCCATACGAAGAAGTAGAGGTCGGGGCAGCTTCGTACGCGGCGAATATCGCCCTGCACCACCTCGTCAATCCTTCTGCAACGAAGATTCCTCGCTCGCCGGCTCTGCCTCTGGTTGATACTGTTCGAGGAAGCGGATCACCTCGCGGGTCAACTGGCTCGGCGTGGAAGCGCCGGCTGTAACCGCTACGCGTTTCTTGCCTCGCAGCCACTCGGTCTTGAGTTGCGAGAGATCTTCGATGCGGATGGCCGGCACCCCGGCCAGTTCCTGGGAAACCTGCACCAGGCGATTGGTGTTGTTGCTGCGTGGATCACCGACCACGATGGTCAGATCGGCCCCCTTCGCCTGGGCTACTACGGCCTCTTGCCTGCTCTGGGTGGCCGCGCAAATATCAATGTGAACTTCCACCTGGGGATACTTCTGCCGAATATACTCGATCACGCGCCGGGTGTCCCATTGTGAAAGCGTGGTCTGGGTAGAAACAGCCAGGCGGGCTTGCTGCTCTGGAGCTAGTTGCAGGGCATCGACATCGGCTTCAGTCTCGACCAGGCTGATATGGCCGGGCACTTCGCCCAGCACGCCCTCCGGCTCAGGATGGCCTTTCTTGCCGATATACAGAATATAGTACCCTTTCGCCACAAGCTCGCGTACAAGGTCGTGCGTTACGGTAACATCGGGGCAGGTTGCGTCAATACAGTTCAGACCGCGCTCCCGCGCACGCTGCTTGACCAGCGGCGAGACGCCGTGCGCAGTGAAGATGACGGTGCCGGCCTCGACCTGTTCAAGAATGCTGGCCCGGTCGGGACCATCCAGCGTAACCACGCCCAGCGAGCTAAGTTCTTCAATGGCGTGGCGATTATGCACAATCTGCCCAATGACATAGATTGGTCGGGGATGCTGCGGATCTTTCGCGACCTGGCGCACCATTTGCAGCGCATCGACAACACCATAACAATAGCCACGAGGCGAGATTTTAACTACTTCCATTTTCCACTATACGTTTCTTTTTCTCTCCTGTATTGCTGACTTATTGAAACAGGCAAAACTTTCTCTTATTGTACCATGAGTCTCAAGCAATCCGTACACTCACCTGGGCGTCGGAGTAGAGAATTCGGCGCAGGTCGTCGGGAGTGTAGAGGCAAACAGCGGGGAGCAGACCGGCCAGTTCTTCAACCGAAGTTGAAGGAGCCAGGTCGAAGATCAGCAGGGGTGTGCGCCGTCCAACGCAGCCTCCGGCAATCGTGCCGGCCGTTAAGAGAGGAAGCGGCGAGCCAGGCTTCGCTATGTTCATCAGCAACTGCACATGGGGCAGCAAGCTGGCAACCTTACTGTAATCGCTCTCCTGAAAAATAGTCTTCATACCTGCCTCCAGGAGCAGCGTCTTATAGGGCTGGCTTACCTCGCCAGGCCCGATCAGCAAGGCCGAGCGCCCGCGCAGCCCTCCCAGGCAAGCCTCGGCGATAGAAATGATTTTTGCCTGTATACCCTGCAAAGCAGTTTCCCCTGGTTGTCTTATTCCATCCCAATATCAATCTGTGACCTGATTTTAGCGCGGAAGGAAGCTAGCTACATCGGGTAATCACCGTATTTTATCTTGTCGCATACTGTAGGGAACATGAGTTTTTCTCTTACTGCTTCGTGATCGCGATATTTCCCGTGCTGGTGGCAACGTAAAGCGAGGCCGTGGGATGCGTGTTGGGCAGCAGCGGGCCGTGATAGGTAGCCGAGCCATCGCTGGCAGTGGGAACAGTCAGGCCAAACTGAGTGGTGATCTTGCCGCTGTTCGTATTCGCATCCAGCAACAGGTTGGTAGAATTCGTGGTCAGCGCGATAGAGACGTTGCCGACGCCGCTGCTGATGTTAAACCAGGGATGCGTCTGGCTGCTGGTTGTGCCGTTACAGGGAACCAGATTCGAGGGCGTGGCAAGGTCAAAGATGCTCTCCTGACCTATTACGACGTTGCCGTGCGTGGTCTGCATGCAAGTGCCGGCGTAGATCAGGGCGTGGGTAATGCTGATATTGACATTGCCCACGTTGCCCGTGAGGTTGAGCATACCGACGAAGCCATTGACGGATATATTCCCGGCAGCGGTGCTGGCGCTGATGGCGTAGGGAGCCGAAGGGTTAAGCGAGTGAAAGCTGGCCGGCAGGGTAATAGTGAGACTCACTTCACTGCCATTGCTGCTGCCAAGCGCGCTCCCGTTCGTCGCCGGTACGGTCGTGGCGATCAGCAAACAATTGCTGGCTGTGCAAGCCGGGTTCGCCCCCTGGGTAAGCGGCTTTACGGTGATCTTGATCTGGTTGAACTGGCTGTCCGCGCCGCTGCTATTGCTGGCCTGAACCTTCTTGACGCTGCTCAGAGTAGCCCCGCCCGCGTTCTGGTCAACATTCACCGCAACGTCGCCTGCTTGATTCTGAATAATCAATTGACTCGCATTCCCCAGATTGAGCGCCTGCTGACTTGTCTGCGTATAGGTCGAGGAGCCGAGGCCGAGATTCTGCCCCAGCGGCGTGCTACGCAGCGCGAGAACGATCAGGATGGCCGCAATGACCGCCAGGGTGAGCAGACTGCTTGCGCAGCCGATGAAAAAGGTCCGCAGAGCGCTTCTGCCCCGCCCGTGTTCGCCCCGGTGACGGCGGCCCGATCCGCGCCTGCGTCCCTGGATCTCCTCGTACTCTTCGTATTCGTCATACTCCTCGTACTCATCATATGATCTGCTCGCGCGGCGAACGGAGCCGGTGGATCTGGCTCCGCGCGAGGCCGGGGGCATTCTGATAGGAACGGGAGATGGCTGGTGGTAAGGATAGGCATCGTCTTGCCCATCGCGCGACCGGCGCGGCGGAAGCTGGCCGGGCCGCCTCGCCTGGCCCGGCGGCTGAATGCGCTCCTCATCTTGACCCTGGTAGCGCGCAGACTGACGCGAGCGCTGGCGCAGGCGTGCCTCGACCTCTTCGCGTGATTGGCGCGTCGGGCGAGGACGCGAAGGCCGCTCATCACCCTCTTCATAGATGCGACCGCCCCCCGACGTGTTGCGCGGTCGCGCGCGCCTGCCCGGTGGCTCGGACATATCATTCCCAGGCGTACCGCCTGCACGCGGACGGCTCCGATTGACAGCATCGAGATAGGCATCGCGAAACGTCCTGGGAGGCTGCCATTCGTCTTCACCATCCCACGTATTGTTTGATCGGTCGTTGTCGTTACTCATACGGCACATCCTTGTCGAGCGGCCTGAATTTTCATCAGTCATGCTTCTGGGCGCGCACGACAGCATACGGTGATGGTTCGCGCCCTTCCAGCAAGCAGGCAGGCACAATAGCCACAAGACATAATACACCAGCGGCCAGAAAGATGGAAGTAAAGACATCGTGCGCCGCCACCGTCGTCAGGTGTGCTTCGTAGGCCGTGTAAGCGGCGCTGAAAGGTTTGATATTCGCGGGCAATTTCGCAGAGTTCACAATGTTATAGAAGCGGCCGAGGCCCCACGAGGTCAGCGCGGCCAGTCCCAGGATCATGCCTATCATTCGCAGGACAGTGACAATTGAGGCCGCCATACCCATCTGGGAATGGCGCACGGCGTTGATAGCGGTTGTGCTGATGGGTGCGATCACCAGGCCAAAGCCCAGACCGCCAATTAGCGTGCCGGCGCTCATCTGGCTCGCGCTCACCTGGATCGGCCAGAGGTGCATCAGCCAGAAGCCCAGCGTAGCCAGCAACAGCCCCACGAGCGCAGTCAACCGGCAAGTAATGCGCAAACAGAGCCAGCCGCCAGCAGCCGCCCCGATGGGAATCATGACGGTCAGCCGCAGCAAGGCCAGGCCACTATCCAGCACGCTCCCATTCTGCACGCTGGCCACGAACAGAGGAATATCGGCCATAGCAATGATCAGCGCCGCGCCAACCAGCAAGCTGACCAGCGAACTGGCAGAGAAAGCTCGCCGCCTGAAAAGCGATGGCTCGACAATCGGCAAGGCTGACCCGATTTCGTGCGCTCTCCGCCATTCAATGACAACTTCCAGGGTGATGAAAGCGAGAAAGAGCGCGATAGCGGCAGCGATCAACACAGGATTGTTCTGGATGGGAGCCGAGCCGCTCGCGCCCGCCAGATTCGTTGTACCGATAACTGCTTCCTGCGAAAGGCCCAGGCTCAGGCAGATCAGAGACGCGCCCAGCAGCAGCGTACCCGGCAAGTCAATAAAGCGCCGCATTGCCTGCGCCGGTGTGCTCGCCGCGCGCGGTTTGAGCAAGAGCATGATCAAGACAACCAGAATGAGGACCAGCGGCACATTGAGATAGAAAATCACATGCCAGGAAGAAGCCTGGATAATGGCCGCGCCGTAGAGCGGCCCTAGCACACCGCCGGTCTCTGTAACCATGCCGATCAGCCCCAGGGCCAGCGCGCGCTGCCGCTCGCCATAATAATCGCCCGCCACCGCCATCGCCACCGGAATAATCGCGCCACCGCCAGCCGCCTGCACAAAACGCGCCGCGACCAGCCAGACCAGGCCCGGTTGGAGCTGCGATGGATCACCGATTGAACCCGGCGCGGCCACATTGATGCCGATATGCTGAAGGAAGGTGATATCAACCTGGTTGCCCAGCATCGTCGCCAGTCCGCAGAAAAGCGAGGCCACGCCGAAAACGCTCAGGCAGATCACAAAGACCAGCCGCCGCCCGTACAGGTCCGAGACGCGCCCCATCAGCGGCATAGCGATCACGTAGCCAAGCAGGTACGCGCTGATAATCCAGGCGGCGCGATCAAGCTGCTGCAGCGGGATTTGCAGATCGTCGCTTATGCTCGGCAACGCTGTGACCACCACCGTTTGATCCAGGGCCGTCAGAAACACTGCGCCGCACGCCGCAATCATTGCCAGCAGCGCGGTTGAAGCCCCGGCTTTGCGCGGCGTTTCGCCCGGCCTGGTCGCCGGTGGTCTCTCAGGGACGCTCTGCATATGGCCTGGAACTCCTTTCGATTCTAGCTTGTAGAGGTGCTGGCGACGGTTGGCGCATTAATGGTAATATGCTCGTTAAATTTCGAGAGCGTAAATGTACGCGTCGTCTGCGCCGTATCACCCTGAGCTGCTATCCCTTTGATCACGATCACGTAGGGTAAATTGTCACTCTGGCCGATGCACACGGTCACATCATCCACCGTGCCGGCAGGTGCTCCCCCACCGGTGATGCCGCTGAGCAGGCTGGCGTTGAGCTTACCATTGATGCTCCAGCAGGGTGTACCATTGCTGCTGGAAGCGGTGGGCGCGCTGGGATTCTGGATCTGACCCAGGATTGCGGCCACGCCCGTCTGCGGATCTGAGAGCGAGCGCGGATTGAGCAGCCCGGTAGTCTTCTGCCAGCCGCCCAGCACATTAATATACTGATCGTTGCCGATGGCGATAATCTCCGCCTGCACAGTAGAGTTGCTGAAGAGCACATTGGCATTGGCCTGAAGCTTATCGGGCACCACAATATCGCCGTCCGCGCTCTCAATGGGCAGTTGGCCGCCGGTGCCGATATTCTGAGACTTGAGGTCAAAATGATAAGCCGTCACCTTTTTGATCGCAGCCTGCGCGTTCTTAATGAGCGTTTGCGCTGATGGAGCATTAGCGGACGTATTGCCGCCGCAGCCAGCCAGCAGCAAGAACAAGGCCAGCGTTCCACCAACGGCATAGATGAAACGTCGCGGAGAGAAGCGTTTTGCGTGCATAGAAAGTGCCTCCATACTATTGATGCGGAGCCTTGATTGCGCCACGACGCGCCGGGGCATGCGCAACGACACCCATTGTACCATAAGAAATCCTGTCATGAGCTCTCTGCCTTCTTTCGCTAAGTCCTGCGGCTCGCTTTCAAACCGGCTTCGTCGCAAGCGCTCCGCCGAATTTGCCAGGGTTTCCTTGAAAGACACGTGACACCTATACTAACGAATCGCAATGGTTTTTCGGGACCTATCCAATGGGTCAGAGGTATGATATGCTTGTATGAGAATGTCGCATGAGAGATGCCAGGGCGAAAGGCGGTGTAAAGAATGACGACAACCGATAGAGTGTCTTCTGTAGTCCCTGCCGATTGGATTCCTGGACCGCCGCAGGGGCGGTGGACCTACGACGATTATGCAGCGATCCCCGATGATGGAAAGTGTTACGAAGTGGTGAAAGGAGTCCTGTATATGTGTCCTGCGCCTACTCCTGGGCATCAAAGTATCAGTTCCCAACTGGTCATCTACCTGGGCCAATGTGTGCAGTTAGCAGGGTTTGGCCGCGTTTTTGCTGAGCCCACGGACGTAGAGTTAAACCCAGGGGATATCGTCCGGCCAGATGTGCTCGTGATTCTCAACAAGCATCTTGATCGAATCCAGCGCACGCGGATTGTAGGCGCCCCTGATCTCGTCGTTGAAATCTCGTCACCTGCAACCTGGCGGCATGATCTGCGCGAGAAGCTTGATGCATACGCGCGGGCACGGGTGCCGGAGTACTGGATCGTCAGTCCGAGCGAACAGGTGATAGAGGTGCTTGAGCTTGAGAATGATGGCTATCGTTCGCTTGGCGTTTTCCAGGGATCGGCGATTTTACCCACGCGCATCGTACCCGACTGGTCCGTGCCGGTCGCGCAGCTTTTTGCTTTTCTCTAAGCAGGCAATCAAACCTCAGCTTTTGCATTCTCGAAGCTGCTGTGATATGAAATGGCGCTCATTGTACCATAAGAAATCTTGTCATGAGCTCTCTGCCTTCTTTCGTTTTTCGGGACCTATCCAATGGGTCAGAGGTATGATATGCTTGTATGAGAATGTCGCATGAGAGATGCCAGGGCGAAAGGCGGTGTAAAGAATGACGACAACCGATAGAGTGTCTTCTGTAGTCCCTGCCGATTGGATTCCTGGACCGCCGCAGGGGCGGTGGACCTACGACGATTATGCAGCGATCCCCGATGATGGAAAGTGTTACGAAGTGGTGAAAGGAGTCCTGTATATGTGTCCTGCGCCTACTCCTGGGCATCAAAGTATCAGTTCCCAACTGGTCATCTACCTGGGCCAATGTGTGCAGTTAGCAGGGTTTGGCCGCGTTTTTGCTGAGCCCACGGACGTAGAGTTAAACCCAGGGGATATCGTCCGGCCAGATGTGCTCGTGATTCTCAACAAGCATCTTGATCGAATCCAGCGCACGCGGATTGTAGGCGCCCCTGATCTCGTCGTTGAAATCTCGTCACCTGCAACCTGGCGGCATGATCTGCGCGAGAAGCTTGATGCATACGCGCGGGCACGGGTGCCGGAGTACTGGATCGTCAGTCCGAGCGAACAGGTGATAGAGGTGCTTGAGCTTGAGAATGATGGCTATCGTTCGCTTGGCGTTTTCCAGGGATCGGCGATTTTACCCACGCGCATCGTACCCGACTGGTCCGTGCCGGTCGCGCAGCTTTTTGCTTTTCTCTAAGCAGGCAATCAAACCTCAGCTTTTGCATTCTCGAAGCTGCTGTGATATGATTAGGTGGCTGAAAAGCGGGAGGATGAAATGGACGATCTCAGTGTCTTCACGGGAAATGCAAACAGGCCATTGGCAGCGGCCATTTGTAAGCATCTACGCATTCCCCTCGGTGACGCCGATGTTTTTCAGTTTAGCAACGAGAATATCTTTGTGAAGATCAATAATAATGTGCGCGGGCACGATGTTTTTGTCATTCAGCCATTGAGCAGCCCGGTCAATCGCTCGATTATGGAACTGATGATCATGATCGACGCGCTCAAACGGGCCTCGGCGGCGCGCATTACGGCGGTGATTCCTTATTATGCCTATGGACGCACCGATAAAAAAGATCAGCCGCGCGTGCCCATTACCGCCCGCCTGATCGCCGATTTTATTACGGTGGCGGGCGCGCATCGCGTCCTGACCATGGATATGCACGCGGGCCAGATCCAGGGCTTCTTTAACATTCCGGTGGATGAGCTGACGGCGCAGATCTTGCAGGCCCGCTACTTCGCGGAGATGGAACTGACCGACCTCACCGTCGTCTCCGCCGACGAAGGCTTTGCGAAGAAAGCTCGCCAGTTGGCCGACCGCCTGCATGCTCCCCTGGCAATTGTCGAGAAACGACGCCTGGATAACAAGGGCATGATCGAAACAATGGGCATTATCGGCAATGTACAGGGCCGCACCGCCTTGATTGTCGATGATGAAATTGATACTGCCGGCTCGCTTACCCAGGCAGTGCGAGTAGTCCGCGAGCAGGGTGCGCGCTCCGTCTACTGCTGCGCTACCCACGCTGTGCTTTCAGGGCCGGCTATCGAGCGCCTGAAGGCAGCTCCTATCAAGGAGGTCGTCGTGACCGATTCAATCCCGCTGACCGAACAGAAGCGCCTGGACAATATCACAGTGCTTTCGGTAGCCGAACTCTTCGCCGGCGCGATTAGCCGCATCCACGATGGCCGTTCGGTGACAGAATTATTCCGCTAGATGTGCTATAATAGCTGCCAATTTTAAGATATCGCTTTTTGGGAAAGTAGATGGGCCAACAGTATGAAGCCACTTGTCGCCATCGTTGGGCGTCCCAACGTGGGTAAATCCACCTTTTTTAATCGCATGATCGGCGAGCGCGTCGCCATCGTTGAAGATCTGCCAGGCACGACTCGCGACCGCCTCTACGGCGACACCGATTGGAACGGGCGCGAGTTCACCCTGATTGATACCGGCGGCCTGGAACTGGGCACAGATATCCCCGTCGGTCAGGTTGGTTTGTCAGGCCAGCCGGGCGACCTGATGAAGCACGTGATGGCTCAGGCTCAGCTTGCCATCGAAGAGGCCGATGTGATCGTGTTTATGGTCGATGCGCGGTCGGGCATCACTGCCGCAGATGAAGAGGTAGCCGAAGTGCTACGCCGCACAGAAAAGCCAGTCATCCTGGCTGCGAACAAGGCCGATAACGTCGCCCGCCGCATGGATGCCGTGGAATTCTACTCGCTCGGTCTCGGCGAGCCAATTGTGCTCTCCTCGATTCAGGGCATTGGCACGGGTGATCTGCTGGACCGGATTGTAGAAGAGTTACCGCCCGCACAAGAACCGGCGGAAGAGAAAGAGGAAGAAGAGGATGAGCGCCCGCGAATCGCCATCGTGGGTCGCCCCAACGTGGGCAAATCCTCGCTGCTCAACGCTATCCTGGGCTTTGAGCGCTCAATCGTCAGCGACGTGCCCGGCACGACTCGCGACGCCATCGACACGGAACTTGAGTTCGAGGGTCGCAAGGTGGTGCTGATCGACACGGCGGGCATTCGCCGACGCGGGCGCGTGGGGCCTGGCGTGGAAAAGTACAGTGTGCTGCGTTCCAGCCGCGCCATTGAGCGGTGCGACGTAGCCGTGCTGCTCATCGACGCAAGCGAGGGCCTGGCCGCGCAGGACACCCACATTGCCGGAGAAATTCAAGAGAAGGCGAAGGGCGTGGTAGTCGTGGTCAACAAATGGGATCTGGCTCAGGCTCAGCGCCGCGCCGCACGCGAGGGCGAACTTCCCGACCCCAAAGAAGAGATCGCCGACGCCGAACAGTACCGCCGCATTATCATGGAGGGCCTCAAGTTTATCCCCTACGCGCCCATCATCTTCGCCTCGGCCAAAACCGGCTATCACGTCCAATCCCTGATGGAAACCGCGCTGAGCATCGCGGATATGCGCTACCTGCGCGTAGCGACCTCGCGCCTGAATGAAGTGGTACAGGCAGCTATCCGTCACCACAACCCGACGGTTTTTCGCGGCAAGACGCTCAAAATCTACTACGCGACGCAGACGCGGGTCAATCCGCCCACTTTCGTCTTCTTCGTCAACGATCCGCAGGCCCTGCACTTTGGCTACGA
>Ga0209061_1005801_pt1 | contig 10462 bp, 3 predicted proteins | sample Coa_R1_10_FD_187157 | JGI IMG/M metagenome (GOLD analysis project Ga0209061, IMG submission 187157) | Surface soil microbial communities from Centralia Pennsylvania, which are recovering from an underground coalmine fire - Coalmine... | ecosystem: Environmental > Terrestrial > Soil > Unclassified... | reverse complement strand
TGACCACGTCCACCAGCGCGGGCCGGTCGCTGCGCAGCGCGGACGCCAGCGCCGGGCCGAGCTGCCCCGGCTGGGTGACGCGCACGCCGAGCATGCCGAACCCGCGCGCCACCTCGGCGTAGGCGACGTCGGCGAAATCCTCGTCCTCCCACCCGCGGCCGAACGTGATCCGCCGGTACCAGCGGATCCAGCCGAGCGAGCGGTTGTTGAGCACCACGACGGTGACGGGGAGCCGCAGCTGGGTCACCGTCGCCAGCTCGCCCACCGCGTACCCCAGCGCCCCGTCGCCGGTCAGCACCACGGTCCGGCCGCTGCCTGCTGCCGCGGCCGCCCTGCCGATCGCGGCGCCGATCGCGGCGGGCACGCCGTAGCCGAGCCCGGCCAGCCCGCGCGGGCACAGCACCCGCCGCCCCGGGCTGCGCTGCTCGAAGTACGCGCCGCCCCATCCGCTGGCCAGGCTGGCGTCGCAGATCAGGCAGTCGCCGGCCCCCAGCGCCGTCTCCAGCTCGCCGAGCACGCGCTGCGGGGCAATGGGCACCGCGTCGCTGCCGCGCTCGCGGTCGCGCGCGGCCCGCCACTGCGCGGCCAGGCCGGCCACCCGCGCCCGCCAGGCGCCCCGGTCCGGGCCGGTCCCGGTGCCCAGCTCCGCCAGCAGCGCCGCCAGCCCCGCGCGCGCGTCGCCGAGCAGGACGGCCGCCGGGTCGAATGCCCGGCCCAGCTCGGCCGGGTCCACGTCAAGCTGGACGACCGCCTGGCCGGCGCGGGGCAGCGTCCAGCCGTACGTGGCCCCGCTGCTGGACTTCGCCCCGGCCAGCAGCACCACGTCCGCCTCGGCGAGCGCCGCGGCGGCCGCGGCGGTGCCCATCGTGCCGACGACGCCCACGCTGAGCGGGTGGCCCTCGCCGATCGCGCCCTTGCCGGTGAGGGTGGTCCCCACCGCGGCGGACAGGCGCTCGGCGAGCGCGGTGAGGGCCGGTCCGGCCTGGGAGTGCATGACGCCGCCGCCGGCGAGCAGGAACGGCCGGGCGGCCCGGCGCAGCACGGCGGCCGCGGCGGCGACGTCGGCGGGCTCCGGCGCCGGGCGGAACGCGGGGAACGCGCCGAAGCGGGCGCTGGCCGCGCGGGGCGGGCACGGGCCGGCGGCGGAGTCGAGGACGTCCTGGGGGAGCAGCAGCGCGGCCGGCCCGGGCCGGCCGCTGGTCGCCTCCCGGAAGGCCCGGCGCACCAGCCCCGGCATCGACTCCAGGTCCGGGACGCTGGCCAGCCACTTGGTGACCGGCGCCAGCAGGGCCGCCTGGTCGAGCGCCTGCGAGGCAGCCGACCGGTACCTGTGCACGGCCATGCGCGCGGGCAGCTCGCTGACCAGGGCGATGACCGGCACCGACCCGCCCAGCGACTCGCCGAGGCCGGACGGCAGCTTGGCCGCCCCCGGCCCCACGGTCGCGTCGCAGACCCCCACCCGGCCGGTCACCCGCGCGTAGCCGTCCGCCGCGTAGGCGGCGGACCGCTCGTCGCGGACCAGCACGTGGGCGAGCTCGGCGGGGCGGTCCAGGATCCCGTCGTACAGCGCCAGCGTCTGCCCGCCCGGCACCCCGAACACGTGGCGGACGCCGTGCTCGGCCAGCAGGCCCGCCAGCACGGCACCGCCGTGCCCGCCCTGGCCCACCGGCGCCTTCCTCCGTGTGCGTCGTGATGCAACCGTTTGCATCACATGGTGGTACACCCGCGGCGGCCCTGTCAAGTGGTGCCCGCCGCGGCGGGCGGCGGCGGCGCGGTGGAGCCGCGCACGACCAGCTCGCCCGAGATCAGCACGGTCTCCGGGCGCCGCCCGGGCTCGGCGACCAGGGCGAGCAGCATGTCCGCCGCCCGCACCCCCACGTCGTACTGGGGGACGCGGACGGTGGTCAGCGGCGGCTGCAGGCGGCCGGCCAGCAGCATGTCGTTGAAGCCCACCACCGAGATGTCCGCCGGGCAGCGGCGGCCCAGCCCCGCCGCCGCGGCGATGATCCCGACGGCCAGCAGGTCGTTGCCGGCGACCACCGCGGTGATCTCCGGGTGCCCGGCGAGCAGGGCCTGCCCCGCCGCGTAGCCCGCAGCGTCGTCGAAGGCCGGCGTCTCCATGGCGGGCCCGGGCGGCAGGCCGAGCCGCCGCAGCGCCTGCTCGAAGCTGGCCCGCCGCCGCGCGCCGTTGGAGGTGGACAGCGGGCCGCAGATGAAGGCGAGCCGGCGGTGGCCGAGCCCGTGCAGGTGCTCGACCGCCTGCAGCGTGCCGTGGAAGTCGTCGGGCACGACCGCCGGCACCCCGCCGCGGTCGATGGTCCTGTTGACCAGCACCAGCGGCGTCCCGCCGGCCCGCAGCTCGTCCACCAGCGGATCCTCCCGGCGCGCCATGGCCAGCAGCAGCCCGTCCACCTGCCCCTCCAGCATCGCGGCCACCTGGCGCCGCGCCTTGCCCGCGTCGTTGTCCGAGCTGGCCAGCAGCAGGGAGTACCCGGCCCGGTCGAGCACGTCCTCCGCCCCCCGGACCGCGGGCGGGAAGAACGGGTTGGTGATGTCGGGGACCACCATGCCGACCGACAGCGACCGCCGCAGCTTCAGCGCGCGCGCCATGCCGTTCACCCGGTAGCCGAGCCCGTCGGCGGCCCGGCGGACGCGCTGCAGCGTCTGCGGGCTGAGCAGCGCCGCCGTCCGCTCGTTCAGCGCCCGCGAGGCCGTGGACACGTGCACGCCCGCGGCCTCCGCGACGTCCTTGAGCCGCGGCGGCCGGCGCTCCCCGGTCGCCGCGCCGCGCCCGGCGGGCCCCGCGCCCGCGCGTGCCGGCAGGGCGCGGTCCTCCCGGTCGCCGGACGGCACATCCCCCTCGCTCGGTCGGTCGCAAACGATAGCGCAAGCAGCCTAGCAATCGTAGCAGCGCAGGCCGCGGGCCGCTCGGGGACGGAACGGGCAGCCCGGGCCGCGGGCCGCCGGGGGACGGAACGGGCAGCCCGGGCCGCGGGCCGCCGGGGGACGGAACGGGCAGCCCGGGCCGCGGGCCGCCGGGGGGCGGAACGGGCGCTGCCGGCGCCGCGCAGGGCCGCGCCGCAGGCGGCGGCCGGTCCTTGACAGCCGCATCCCGCGCTGACTAGGGTGTGCAAACGGTTGCAGCCCCGCGGCGGGCCTGGCCGGCCCGCAACCGGGCCCGGGTTCCCGGCCGCGGGCGCGACGGAGGGAGGCGCATCCCGTGCCGGACGCGGAAATCACCTCGGCCGTGGCCAACTGGGGTCCCCGCTTCACCGCGCAGGGCGTCGACCCCGGTGACTTCGCCCGGGTCACCGGGCCGCTGCAGCGCTGGGCGGACTGGCTGGACGCGTGGTGCGCCAACGGGGACCTGCACGCCGGCCTCGCCCGCGAGGCGGAGGCGAGGGGCCGACGCCTGACCGCGGGCGAGGCGTGGGCTCGCGCGGCGCTGAGCTATCACTTCGCCAAGTTCGTCTGGATGCTGGACATGGCCAGGCACCGGGCGGCCGCCGACCGGGCGGTGGCGGCCATGGCGAAGGCCCACCGGCTGCTCGACCCGACGGCGGAACGGGTGGAACTGGGCTTCGCGGGCGCCACCATGGTCGGCAACCTGCGGCGGCCCCCCGGGGCCGGGCGCCCGCCCCTCGTCCTGCTCATCGCGGGCCTGGACTCGGCCAAGGAGGAGTTCCTCGCGGCGGAGAACATCCTGCTGGCCCGCGGGATGGCCACCTTCTCCCTCGACGGCCCCGGCCAGGGCGAGACGGGGTACGCCCTGAAGATCCGGCCGGACTTCGAGGCGCCGGTGGCCGCCGCCCTCGACGTGCTGTGCGCCCGCGGCGACCTCGACGGCAGCCGGGTCGGCGTCCTCGGGGTGAGCCTCGGCGGCTACTACGCGGCGCGCGCGGCGGCCTTCGAGCCGCGGATCCGCGCGGTCGTGATCTGCGGCGGCCCCTACGACTACGGCGAGCTGATCCGGCACCGCGCCCCGCACAGCCTGGCCACGTTCGCGCACAACAGCGGGACGGCCAGCAGGGAGGAGACCTACGCGTTCGCCGCCCGGCTCAGCCTGCGGGGCGTGCTCGCCCGGCTGACCCAGCCCATGATCGTGGTCTTCGGCAAGCAGGACCGGCTGATCCCCTGGCAGCACGCGGCCCGGGTGGCCAAGGAGGCGCCGAACGCCGAGCTGTGGCTGTTCGAGGAGGGCAACCACGTGTGCATGAACATCAGCTACCGCTGGCGCCCGCAGGCGGCCGACTGGCTCGCCGAGCGGCTGGGCGTGCCCCGCTAAGCAGACCGTCACCGGGATGGCCTCGGTGTAGCGGACCCTGCCGAAGTAGGCGACCTTCACCAGCGCCCACCACGCGGCGCCGGGCCTGGCGTCCGCGGGCGCGGTCACCGCGAAGCGCAGCACCGCCGACTCGCCCGGCCCGGCGGCGAAGCCCAGCGCCGGCGGCCGGAGCAGCTGCCAGGTGCCGAACGGCGAGATGAGCCGGGCCTCGCCGCGCAGCTGCGACCCGAGCCGGCAGGTGACGCGGACCTGCAGCTCACCGCGGCCGCCCGGCGGCAGGCGCAGCTCCGGGGTCAGCACGGCGAGCTCGGCCTCCGCGGTGCCGGCCGCCGAGTCGGCGAGCATGGCCTCGAGGGCTTCCTCCGGCGGCAGCGCCGGGTCGGGCCACCGGCGCTCGCCGACCGCCACCATGGCGACGTCCTCGACAAGCAGGCCGCGCTCGTCGCGGATCCGCGCGGCCACGAAGTAGCGGCCCGCGGGCGTGCCGGGTGCCGCCCGGACCGCCAGGTCCCAGGCCGCGTGGCCGCCCGGCGCCAGCCGGTACTCCAGCGGCCCGCCCGGCGTCACGTCGATCCCGGCGGGCACGTCGAGCCGCACCGTCCCGGCGGCGGCCCGCGGGCCGCAGGCCACCGTCAGCCGCAGGCCCGCCCGCCCGGCCGGGTCGGGCAGCGCCACCCTGGTAGGGGACAGGTGCACGGCGACCGGCAGGTTCCCGGCAGGCGCCGGGCCCGTGCCGTGCAGCCAGTAGCGCCCGTACACCGGCCCGCCCGCCGCCGGCGGGGGCGGCGCCGGGGCCGGCCCGGCGGCCCGGGGCGCCGCGACCGCGAGGGTGACGGTACCGAAAGCCGGCATGTCGACGGCGAAGGCGCCGTCCCCGGCGGCCGGCAGCGCGGCGCCGTCGGCCTCCTCCAGCAGGCCGGTCAGGCGGGCCGACGAGCCGCCGCGGAACCGCAGCCGCGCCGTGCAGGCCCGCCCCGCCGTCTCCCGCAGCCGGACGGTGACCTCTGCCGCGCCGGCCCCGGCCGCCGGGGGCCTGCCCGAGGCGAGCGGGTTGCCGCGCGGCTTGACGGCGCCGACCGCGACGTTCGCCGGCTCGACCGACAGCAGCGGGCCGCCGGGGCCCGCCGCGGCCCCGGCCGGGCCGGGGGTGCCCGCCGCGGCCCCGGCGGGGGCGCCCAGGCCGGGCGCGGCCGCGATCAGGTCGTGGTTGTAGTCCTCGGCGGCGGCGACCAGGCCCGCCGCCCGCCAGTCGCCGGGGCCGGAGGCCAGCGCGTACTCGAAGGTGTGGCTCCAGTGCTGCCAGGCGAAGCTGCTGCCGTCCGGGGCGGCGCGGCGCTCGCCGTCGATCCAGATCCCGGAGGGCCACGCGCTGCACGAGCGCATCAGCGACATGTGCAGCGTGCCGTCGGGCGTCACCACGCCGCCGGGCGTGCCCCGGTTCAGCAGCGCGACCGTCCGGTCGGCCAGCGCGACCGCCCCGTCGCGGCCGCCCGGGCCGTCGCCGGGCACCGGGTCGCCGCCGTCGATCAGCGCGTCGGCCAGGTCGCGGGCCAGCGCCGTCACCGCGGTGCTCAGCCCGCCCGGGCCGGACCCGGCCACGACCAGCACGGGAAGGTCGCAGGCGCCGCGCACGTCGGCGCCGGGGCCGAACGCGTCCGCGCGGTCGCGCGCGCCGGGCACCCACAGCCGCGCGGTGCCGTCCGCCGAGCCGGCCAGCCGGGACGCCAGCGCCTTCGCGTAGCCGGGCGGCGCGCCGGACAGCACCGCGGCGGTGAACCCGTTCACCTCCGGGCCGCCGACGGCGATCCTGACGTCGGGGAGGTTGGAGTCCGCGTCGATCGCCCCGTACCTGGGGCCGTCCGCATGGCCGCACGTCGCGGTCACCCCCGCCGCGGCCAGCGCCGCCATCAGGTCACGGATCGCGTCGCGCGGGCCGTCCGCGGTCTCGGGGCAGACGACCTCGGCCACCCCGATCGCCTGCACCGGCCCGCTGCGCACCCGCGCCGCCGAGCCGAGGCCGAACCACTGGTACGCCGGGCTGTCCAGGGTGTACCAGCAGTCCGCCGAGTCTGCGTCGACGACGCCGAACGGCCGGCCGATGACCGCCGTGGCCGTCTGGTACACCGGCAGCCCGCCGGGGACGTCCGCGGGGAAGCGGACCCGCAGCAGCCGGTCGTGCCCGATGGACCCGTCGACGTGGGTGCGGAACTCGACCCGGTCCGCGCCGTCCCACAGCAGCGTCTCCTGGGTGACCTCCAGCCCGCCGAGCGCGAACGCGGCCACCAGCCGGGACCCGGCGGGGCAGCGCTGCGCCCGCACCCGGGCCGCCACCGCCGACGACCCGGTCCCCGGTCCCCGGGGCGAGAGGTTCCACGGCCCCTCCCCGTGCCGCGGGTGCTGCGGGTACTCCTCCTGCAGCACCAGCTCGTTGCCGGGCTCGCGCAGCACGGCGGCGCCGAGGCGCTTGTCGGTGACCAGGACCGTCCCGCCGCGCGCCGGGTCGGCGCTGACCCGGTACCGGTCGTTCTCGATCGTTACCCCGCCGATGTCGGCCCACCCGGCGGCCGGCGGCTGGCAGGCGGGCCGGCCGGCCCGGGCCGCCTGCAGCCGGTAGCCGCGGGCCCCCAGCGCGGGCACGTCCCGGGCCCGGAAGGTCAGTGTCACCTCGGCGGGCGACCCGTCCGCCCGGCTGCGCACGCCCTCGGCGAGCGCGGGCACCACCGCGCCGGCCTCGTCCCGCAGCTCCAGCCCCGCCGGGCCGCCCTCCGGCACCGGCACCGTGACCCGCGCCATCCCGTCCCGCGGGCGGGCCAGCCCGTTGCACACGGCGATGTCGCCGGGGCCGGCCAGGTACCCGGCGGCGTCGCCGCGCGCGGCCGAGGCCAGCTCCCAGGCCTCCCGCCAGCCGCCGAGCAGGTCCAGGTACACCTGGTCGGACTCCACCCCGGTGATGGCGTCGTGGTGGGCCCCGTAGGCAAGCAGCCGCCACACCCGGTCCAGCGCCTCGTGCGGGTACGGCGCGCCGGCCAGCCAGGCCGCGGTGGCCAGCCGCTCGGCCTCGACCACCGCGGTCTCGATGGCGCGCTGCGCCTGCTTGGTGTCGATGTAGGACACGTCCTTGCCGGTGTAGACCGGGTTCATGTCCCTGGTCTGCGGCGTGATCCAGGTGCCGTCGCGCGCGGCGGCCTCCCGGACCGCGGCGAAGAACTCGCTGGGCACCGCGCACACGAACCGCGGCCACACGTACCGGCTGTTCCAGTCCCGGTGGATGTCGGTGACCCAGCGGGCCGGGATGACGTGGTCGGCGCCCACCGGCAGCAGCACGTTCGGCGTGGCGGCGACCGCGGCGAGCCCGCGGAACTGCCGGTGCGCCTCCGCCTCGGCCGCGGCCAGGTCCGGCGGCGCGTTCAGCGCCCAGCCCGCGCTGTAGTGGTGCGCCATGTAGTGGGTGAGCAGGCCGCGGCCGTCCGGTGACATCCACTCGAACTCGCTGCGGAACTGCATCCGCCGCACCCCGCCCTCGGCCCCGGCCGGCCCCCACTGGTGGAACGGGCCGCGCGCCCACGCCGAGGAGGTCAGCCCGGCCGCGGCCATCAGGCCGGGGTAGCCGGGATCGTGCCCGAACACGTCGAGCATCCACGCGGTCCTCGGGTCGCCGCCGGCCACGTCGCGCTGGAACCCCATGCCGTACACCGCGTTGCGGATGGTGGACTCGGCGCAGGTGAGGTTGGTGTTCGGCTCGTTGTAGTTGCCGCCGACGATCTCCACCCGGCCGGCGGCGATCAGCGCGCGCAGGTCGTCCCGGTCCGCGGGGACGGCGTCGAGGTACGGCTTGAGGTAGTCGGTCTCGGCGAGCACGAACTTGTAGTCCGCGTCCCGCCTCGCCTTGTCCAGGTGCGCGCCGACCAGCTCGAACGCGTTCCTGAAGTCGGGCAGCGCGCCGTGCTCGTCCGGCAGCGTGAGCCGCGCCTCGGTGAACTGGCCCTGGGTGTTCCACCACACCGGGTCGTAGTGGAAGTGGCTGACCATCCACATGGTCCAGCCCGGCTCGGCCACGGTGACGTCGGCCTCGGCCTGCACCCGCCCCTGCTCGCCCTCCGCGGTGACCGTGACCCGCCGGGTGCTGCCCGCCCGGGCCGGCGCGGCGAACCGCACGCCGACCTCGACCGTTTCCCGCTCGCCGTGGCTCGGGCCGGTGACGCCGAACGGCCGGTCGTTCCTCACCCCCGGCCCGTGCACCCCCACGGTGACCGGCCGCCCCTCGCGCCTTTCCAGCACGACCCGCACCACCTGCAGCGGGCGCTGCGGGGTCCCCAGGAACAGGTCGGTCGATTCGACGGCGGCGATCCGCATGCGTTCATCGTGACACGTCCCGGCGGCTGCTCCCGACCGCCGGCAGCGGCACCTGCCGCAGCCGTGCCGCGAAGGCGCGGGCGGCGGCCGCGGGGTCGCCGGCCTCGGTGATGGCCCGGACCACGACGACGCGGGCGGCGCCTGCCGCCAGCACGTCGTCGAGCAGGTCCAGGCTGATGCCGCCGATCGCGAACCAGGGCCGGGCCGGCGCCTGCCGCGCCACGCGGGCCACCAGGTCCAGCCCGGTGCCGGGGCGGCCCGGCTTGGTCGGCGTCGCCCAGACCGGGCCGGCGCAGAAGTAATCGACGCCGGGCTCGGCGGCGGCCGCGCCGGCCTGCGCCGGGCTGTGGCTGCTGCGGCCGATCAGCGGGCCGGGGCCGAGGATGCGGCGCGCGACCGGCACCGGCAGGTCGTCCTGCCCCAGGTGCAGCACGTCGGCCCCGGCGGCCAGCGCCACGTCCGCCCGGTCGTTGACGGCCAGCAGGCGGCCGTGCCTGCGGCACGCGGCGGCGAACACCTCCAGCAGCGCCAGTTCCTCCCGCGCCTCCAGCCCCTTCTCCCGCAGCTGCACGATGTCCACCCCGGCGCCGAGCACCGCGTCCAGGAACTCCGGCAGGTCCCCCCGGGACCGCCGCCCGTCGGTGCACAGGTACAGCCGGGCTCCCGCCAGCCGCTCCCGCAGCTCGGTGCTCACCGTGCCATGGTGTCACACAGCCGGCCCGTGGCCGCCTGTCCGGTCCGGCCCGCCGCCGCCAGCGGCGTCGTTGGCGCAACGACGCGCGCCAGGCGGCCTGGCTGGCGCAACGACGCGGTTGGCCGGGCCCGCCGCGCGGGTGGGATAGGCTGGGAACCGCCGGAAACCATCCGGCCACGGGAGCCCGAACGGGCTGAGAGGGAGGCTGCGCAGCCGCGAGGGGATGGCCCCCCGGCACCCCCGCCGCGCGCCTCCGACCGTTGAACCTGATCCGGGTAATGCCGGCGAAGGGAGCGGATGTGACCGTTACCGCAGATGTCGTGGTCGCGGGCGGCGGCGTCATCGGGACCGCGATCGCCTGGCGCGCCGCCGCGGCCGGGCTCGATGTCATGCTGGTGGACCCCGACGCCGGCGACGCCGCGTCGCTGGTGGCCGCCGGCATGCTCGCCCCGGCGTCGGAGGCGCTGTTCGGCGAGGGCGACCTGCTGCGCGTCAACCTGCTCGCGCTGCGCAGGTTCGCCTCGTTCGCGGCCGAGCTGGAGGAGGCGGCCGGCCTGCGCGTCGGCCTGCGCCGCGAGGGCACCCTCGCCGTCGCCTACGACCCCGGTGACCACGCCGCGCTGACGCGGCTGACCGCGTTCCGCCGGTCCGCCGGGCTGGACGCCGAGGAGCTGGACAGCCGGGCGTGCCGCACGCTGGAGCCGTTCCTCAGCCCGGACGTGCACGGCGGGGTGCTGTTCGGCGGCGACTGGTCCGTCGACAACCGCCGTTACGCCGCCGCGCTGCGCGCGGCGGCCGCCGCCGCCGGGGTCCGCGTCGTGCGGGACCGGGTGGCCGAGGCCCTGGTCACCGCCGGGGAGACGGGCCGGGCCCGCGGCGTCCGGCTCGCCGGCGGCGATGACATCGGCTCGGCGTGGGTCGTCGTCGCCGCCGGGCACGGCTCGGCGGCGGTCGGCGGGCTGCCCGGCCCGCTGCGGGCCGCGGTCCGGCCGGTCAAGGGCCAGCTGCTGCGGCTGCGCCATCCCGCGGGCATGCCGCCCGTGCTCACCCGCACGATCAGGGCCACCGTCCGCGGCATGGATGTCTACATGGTGCCGCGGGCCGACGGCGAGCTGGTCGTGGGCGCCACC
>Ga0209061_1005800_pt1 | contig 10465 bp, 9 predicted proteins | sample Coa_R1_10_FD_187157 | JGI IMG/M metagenome (GOLD analysis project Ga0209061, IMG submission 187157) | Surface soil microbial communities from Centralia Pennsylvania, which are recovering from an underground coalmine fire - Coalmine... | ecosystem: Environmental > Terrestrial > Soil > Unclassified... | reverse complement strand
TGTGCGGGATGCTGGACGGCGCCAGGGAACGCAACTGGGTCAGCGCGGGGGCGCGGCCCACCAGGATCACGCCGACGACGAGTGCCGCGATGCCGCCCGCCTGGGTCGCCAGCATGCCCGGCGAGACCTGGATCCGGTCACCGAAGACGAGCACGCCGAGCAGTATCCCCACCAGCGGCTCGCCCGCGGAGATGGCCGGCAGCGACACCTGAAGCGGGCCGGCGCTGAACGCGTTCTGCATCAGCCAGATCCCTATCGCGGCGGCGCCGACGAGCGCGTACGGCGCCCACGTGGTGAGCATCCCGCTGATTCCGTTGGACTGGAGGATCTGTAGCGTCTGCCTGGTCAGCGCGTCCTGGATGCCGAACAGCAGGCCCGCGCCGACCCCGGTCAGCATCGCCCGCGCCCGGTCATGCCGCCTGCGGCCGGAATGCACGGCGGCGAACGCGATGCCGGCGATCACGGCGGCGGCGGGCCAGTGCGACACCGAGCCGAACGACAGGCCGATCGGCTTCGCCGACCGCGACGCCGACAGCAGCGCGACCCCGGCGATCAGCACCGCGGCGCCGAACAGCTCCCAGAACTTGAGCGATGCCCTGGCCAGCGGCACCGCGAGCACCAGCGCGAAGACCAGGTTCGTGGTCAGCAACGGCTCCACGAAAGCCAGCGACAGGTGCCCGATCGACCATGCGGAGAGTATCTGGCCGCCGATCATGCAGCAGATGCCGACGAGCCAGCGCGGCGTGCGCAGCAGGTCCATCATCAGCCGCAGGCTCAGGAACCGGGAGGAAGGCTCCTGCTGCGCCGCGCTCTGCTGGAGGACAAAGCCGGTTCCGATCAGCAGCGCGGCCAGCAGGGTGAGCCCGTAGTCGAGGCTGATGTCGACGTCCACGGCGTCCTAACCCGGCCGCCGGCGGGCATACAGGGGACGGCCCGCCGCCCGGCGGGCACCGCTACCAGCCAGACCTGAGCTCATGGTCGCTGTCGCCCCTGATGTAACGCGGTCGGATGGGCTCGTGCGCGGTGGCGCCTGGCCGGCCGGGACCCGGCGGTCAAGCGCGCACTGCACCGTATGGTAGCCGGGCCCAGGCTACCCAGCGGACAGGCGAGGGCACCGGAGGCTGCCACCCTCCTGATACCCGGGCCGCTTAGCGTAAGCGGCTCGAAATGATAACGTTCCGGCCCGCGTCGCGGTTTCCGCGGGCTTTCAGCCGGAAGCGGCGTTCCCGCCTCAGGTCCGCCCAGGTCAGCCAGTATTATCATGTGACGAGATCAGCTCCGGGTCATCGGGCGTGATTGCACCGCGTAGGGAGAGCTCAGGTGGGGGACGCAGTATCAGGGTCGAGGACCACGCGCGCAGGCACCAGGCAAACCCCGGTCCGGCGGCGGGCCGTCGGCACCCGGGAGCGGATCATCGCCCACCTCTCGGCGGTCACCGAGGTCGCCGATCCCACGGGCATGGCGAGCACCAAGCTCGCCGAGGCGGTCGGTTACCCCGGTTCCAGCATCGCGTTCGCGCAACTGCTGTCCGGCATGGAACGCGACGGCCTGATCGAGCGCGAAGTGCACGGCAAGCGGACTTACCGCATCGCGCTGTCCCCCGGCGCCGCGGGCACCCGGCCGCCCGCGCCCCGGCACCCGGCCGCCCGCAGCGGCCCGGGCACCGCCCGCAGCGGCCCTGACGCCGACCGCAGCGGCCCGGACGCCGACCGCAGCGGCCCGGACGCCGACCCGGCTCCCCCCGCGGCTGACAGCGGCGCCTCGTACGCGCAGCCGGGCTTCGATTACGACGAACTCGCCCGCAGGCTGCTCGTCCAGGTGGTCCGGCGGCTGACGGCCACCCCGGACGACCTGGAGCAGACCGTGGCCGGCCTGCAGCGCGAGCTCGCCACCGCCTGGGCCAGGCACGGGACGCTGACCGCGGAGAACATGCGGCTCCGGGAGGAACTCATCCAGACGCGGCGCGAGCTCGACCTGGCGCGGGAACGCGGCAGCGGGCAGGCGGCCGCCGGCGATCTCAACCGCGCGGAGATCGTCTTGCTCGAGCGGCTGCTGGACAGGGACAGCGAAGGCCAGCAGTCGGGCGCGACCGCGTAACGCGGCGCCGCGGGCGCCCGGACACGCCCATGGCCGGTGTGCTCCGGAGCGAATATCGCCCCGGAGCACACGGCCAGGGCAGGCGGCCGCCGCGGCCCATGCGTGAAAGGTTCTCCGGCCCGCGGGGCAGGTGCTAGCCGCGGGCCTGCTGGATGGCGGCCCAGATCTTCTCCGGGGTCAGGGGCATGTCCAGGTGGCGGATGCCGTAAGGGCGCAGCGCGGCCATGACGGCGTTGACCAGGGCAGGGGTCACCCCGATGGTGCCGCTTTCGCCCATGCCCTTGACGCCGAGCGGGTTGGCCGGCGACGGCGTGCTCACCAGGTAGGACTCGATCGACGGCAGGGAGGCGGCGAGCGGCACCGCGTAGTCCATCAGGGAGGCGGACATCGGCTGGCCGGCGGCGTCGTACTGCACGTGCTCGGTCAGCGCCTGGCCGAGTCCCTGGGCGACCGCGCCGTGCACCTGGCCCTCGACGAGCAGCGGGTTGATCACCACGCCGCAGTCGTCGACCGCGACCACGCGCAGCACGCTCACCCGGCCGGTGTCCGGGTCGACCGAGACGACGCACCCGTACGAGCCGGACGCGTAGGTCTCCGGCGGCGCCCCGGACGAGGCGGTGGCGGAGATGCCGCCGAGCCGCGCGGCGGCCTCGGCGACCGGCATCGGCGCGTCCACCCGGCGGGCCGCCTCCAGCACCGCCTGGCAGGCGTGGTACACCGCCGAGCCGCCCGCGACCGCGCTGCGCGAGCCGAACGTCCCGTACCCGAACGGCGCCGCGTCGGTGTCGCCGAACACCACCGTCACGTCCTCATAGGGCACGCCCAGCAGCCCGGCGGCGAGCTGGGCGAAGGCCGTCTCGTGGCCCTGCCCGTGGCCGCTGGTGCCCACCGCGACGGTCACCTTGCCCGCCGGGGAGACCGTCACCGTCGCCTGGTCGCCCACCGAGCCGTCAGGGCCGGGTATCCGCGGGGTGATGCCGCCGGGTTCCACGAACGAGGCGATGCCCGTGCCGAGGAGGTGGCCTTCGGGGACCGCCGGGGCGGGGACCGCGGACAGCTTCTCCAGCAGCAGGTCCAGGCCGGCCTGGTAGTCGCCGCTGTCGTAGGTCAGCCCCGTGCAGGAGGTGTACGGGAAATCCGCCGGCGGCACGAAGTTGCGGCGGCGCACCTCGGCGGGGTCCAGGCCGGCCTGGAGGGCCACCAGGTCCACCAGGCGCTCGCAGAAGTACGCGGCCTCCGGGCGCCCGGCCCCGCGGTACGGGCCGATCGGCGTGGTGTTCGCGAACACGCCGACGAGCTCGACGTCGAAGTTCTCGATCCGGTACCCCTGGGGGAGCATCGGGCCGAGGCGGCCGAGGAGGGAGCCCGGGGCGTTCGGGGTGAAGTAGGCGCCGAAGCTGGCGTGCACGGTGCCGCGCATCGCGGTGATCCGGCCGTCGGCGTCCGCCGCCACCTCCAGGTCGGCCACCTGGTCCCGGCCGTGCGTGGTGGCCAGGAACGACTCGCTGCGCTCCTCCACCCACTTCACCGGGCGGCCCAGGGTCCGCGCGGCGTGGATCACCGCCACCTGGTCGGGGTAGACCGGCCCCTTCGCGCCGAACCCGCCGCCCATGTCCCCCGCGACCACGCGCATCCGCTCCGGCGGCAGGCCCAGGATCCTGGCGAGCCAGATCCGCGCGCCGTGCGGGCGCTGGGTGGACATGCGGACCTCAAGGCGGCCGTCCTCGCCGGGGACGGCGAGCACGCCGCGCGGCTCCAGGGCCACCGGGGCCAGCCGCTGGCTGACCATCCGCTGCCCGACCCGGTGGGCGGCGGCGGCGAACGCCGCCGCCGCGTCCCCGGCGACGATCCGCTTGCGGAGGGCGATGTTGTCCGGCGCGCCGGAGTGCAGCAGCGGCGCCCCCTCGGCCGCCGCCTCCAGCGGGCCGGTGACCGCCGGGAGCTCGTCATACTCCACGGCCACCAGCTCGGCCGCGTCCGCGGCCAGCTCGGGCGTCTCCGCGACGACCAGCGCGACCGGCTGCCCCGCCCACAGCACCTTTTCCGCCGCGAGGACCGGGTACGCGGGGTTGCGCGAGCCAGGCGGCAGCCCCTCGCCGCCGGGCAGCGGGCCGACGCCTGCCAGGTCCGCGGCGGTGAAGACGGCGGCGACGCCGGGCGCCTGGCGCGCCGCGCCGGCCTCGACGCTCACGATCCGCGCGTGCGCGACCGGGCTGCGCACCACGAACGCGTGCAGCGTGCCGGGCGGCGCCACGTCATCCACGTACTGGCCGCGCCCGGTGAGCAGCGCCGGGTCCTCCCGGCGGACGACGGCGCGCCCGATCAGGTTGTCCCGGTCCCCGGCGGCTGACACGGATCCACCCCTCTCCCCTGTCGTCATTCTCAGCATCCCCGGCCCGAACGGACGGTGGTTGCTCGCGAGACCGCGCGTTCCAGCGCGCGGCGCGCCAGCACCCGCGCCAGGTGCAGCCGGAACGGCCCGCTGGCATGCTGGTCCGACAGCGGGCGCACGCCGGCCGTCACCGCCGCGGCCGCCGCGGCCAGGGAGTCCGGCTCGGGGCGCGCAGCCACCAGGCTACGTTCCGCGTCAAGGGCGCGGAAGGGACGGGCGGCGACGCCTGTCACCGCGACCCTGGCCGACGTGATGACCTGGTTCTCGACCGTGACCACGGCGCAGACCCCGGCCAGCGGCAGGTGGCTGGCGGGCTGCTCGAACTTCTCGTAGGCCGAGCCGACGGGGCTCGCCGGGATGGTGACCGCGGTGACGATCTCGTCCCCGGCCAGGTCGGTGGCGAAGACGCCTTGCAGGAAGCTGTCGAGGGGCGTGGTGCGGCTGCCAGCCGCCGAGGTCAGGGTTACCTGAGCGTCGAGGGCGAGCAGCACCGCGGGCAGGTCGGCGGCGGGGTCGCCGTGCGCCACGCAGCCGCCGACGGTGCCGCGGGCCCGCACCTGCTGGTCGGCGAGCACGGCGAGCGCGTCGGTCATCGCCGGGAAGGCGGCGGCGATGCGCGGGTCCCGCTGGAGCGCGCGGTAGGTGGTGAGGGCCTTGATCGTCGTGCCGTCCGCGCCGCGGGCGACGCCCCTGAGCTCGGTGAGGCCGCCGATGTCGATGAGCGTCTGCGGGGCGGCCAGCCGCAGCTTCATCATCGGCAGCAGGGACTGGCCCCCGGCCAGGAGCTTGGCGTCGTCGCCGTCGGCTTGCGCCTCGCTCAGCAGGCAGAGCGCGTGTTCCAGGGAGTCCGCGCGGGCGTAGGCGAAATCTGCGGGGAACATCGTCGCGATCATGCCTCTCGCAGCTGCCTGGCGGCCGCGAGGGCCGCGGCCACGATGTTCTGGTATCCGGTGCAGCGGCAGATGTTGCCGGCCAGGCCGTGCCGCACGTCCTGCTCGCTCGGGTCCGGGTTGTCGCTGAGCAGCTGGCGGATGGCCATCACCATGCCCGGCGTGCAGTAACCGCATTGCAGGCCGTGCGCTTGCTGGAAGGCCCGCTGGATGGGGTGCAGCCCTGCCGCCGCGCCCGGTCCGGGGTCCGCGCCCGCCGCCGGCGCCAGCCCCTCGATCGTGGTGATCTCGTGGCCGCTGGCCTGCGCCGCCAGGACCGTGCAGGACTTCACCGCCACGCCGTCCAGGGCGACCGTGCAGGCGCCGCATTGCGTGGTGTCGCAGCCGACGTGGGTGCCGGTCAGGCGCAGCCGGTCGCGCAGGAAGTGCACGAGCAGGGTCCGCGCCGGGACCTGCGCCGTGTGGCGCGCGCCGTTGACCGTGACCTCAACGATCACATCCCGTGAGCCTGGCATCCGGTACCTCCGCCGTTTCGCGCGATGAGAACGTTTGCAGCATAGCCCCGGGCGATCCGATGTCAGCAAACCCATCGGGAAGCTGCATAATAGCGGGCATGCGACTGTCTGCACGCGCCGACTACGCGCTGCGCGCGGCGATCGAGCTCGCCGCGGCGCAGGACGGCCACGTCACGGCCGAGCAGCTCGCCCGCGCGCAGAACGTACCCAGCAAATTCCTTGAGACGATCCTGACCCATCTGCGGCGCAGCGGCCTGGTGCGCAGCCAGCGCGGTCCGGACGGCGGTTTCTGGCTGGCCCGGCCGGCGAACGAGATATCGCTCGCCGACATCATCCGGGCGATCGACGGGCAACTGCTCGGCGTGCGCGGCGAGCGGCCGGAGAACGTCACCTATCCCGGCGCGGCCGCGCCGTTGCAGCGGGTGTGGATCGCGCTGCGCGCGAACGAGCGGGCGGTCCTGGAGACCGTCACGCTCCAGGACATCGTTTCGGGCAAGCTGCCCGAGGCGATCCAGCTCCTCACCGACAGCCCGCAGGCCTGGGTCTGAGCGGCTCGGGCCGCCTCATCCGGCCGGCGGCTTCGCGCGGGCCGGAAGCCTCGCGCGGGCGCGGTCAGACCGGGACCATGTCGGTGACGTCGCCGACCGACCCCACGTCGTCGAGGCCGCCGTTCACCGGCTCCGCCGTCTCCGGCACCTCGACAGCGATGCGGCCGGCGGAGACACGCTCGGCCGGGACGCGCAGGCCCGGCTCGCGCGGGGCGCCGAGAACCGGCTCGCTTTGCAGCTCGGCGAGCGCGAAGTTGTCCGACACCTCGCGGAACACCTGCGACAGCGGCGTGTCAAGGGCGGCGCAGATCGCCGCGAGCAGCTCCGAGGACGCCTCCTTGCGGCCGCGCTCCACCTCGGAAAGGTACCCGAGCGACACCCGCGCGGACGCGGATACCTCGCGCAGAGTGCGACCCTGCCTGATGCGCAGGCGACGCAACACGTCGCCTAGCAGTTGCCGAAGCAGTACCATCGTCGCACTCCTTTCCTGAGGCAGGACCGCTTCCCGGGCTCCTTCGGGGGTAGCCGGGTCCCGTCCGCCGATATGTCCACCGTACCTTTCCGCACGGATAGCTTGCGAGACCACGACCTGGTGTGTTCGCTCCTGACGTAACGCTGTAATCACGGATGATCTTCCCTAAGCCGGCCAAGCAGCAGGCCAAGGGCTCGTTCTACAGTCAGTCTACGTACCTCGTCCCGGTTTCCGTTCAGTGCCATCGTTCGCACAACCGTGTCGTCGGCCAGGCTTACCGCGATGTGCACCGTGCCCGGGGGGAAGCCGTCGGCGGGATCCGGCCCCGCGACGCCGGTGGTGGCCACGCCGACGGTCGCGCCCAGCCGCACCCTGACCCCCGCGGCCATCGCCGCGGCCACCGGCGCGTACACCGGTCCGTGGGCGTCGAGCATCTGGCTGTCCACGCCGAGGACCCGTGCCTTGATCTCGGTGGCGTACGCCACCACGCCGCCGCGGAACGCCTTCGATGAGCCCGGCACGTCGGTCAGCGCGGCGGCGACCAGTCCCCCGGTGAGCGACTCGGCGACGGCCACCGTCTGGCTGCTCGCGGTCAGCAGGCGGATGATCTCGGCGGCTAGCTCGCGCGCGGCCGGCCCGGCCACTCCGTCTGCCATGCACTCCTCCGCCCGGTCACGCCGGTTCCCGGCGCAGCCGCACCGCGCGTATAACGTAATCCGCACCCGTCACCAGCGTTACCACGACGGCCGCCGCCATGACAACCTCCTTGACGATGGCCGGCGGGCTCAGCGAGGCGGGCAGCACATACAGGCAGATCGCGAGGATCTGGAGCAGCGTCTTCAGCTTGCCGCCCGGGCTCGCGGCGATGACGCCGTGCCGGATGACGGCGAAGCGCAGCGCGGTCACGCCGAACTCGCGGACCAGGATGAGCGCGGTGACCCACCAGGGCAGCTCGCCGAGCGCGGACAGGCTGATCAGCGCGGCGCCGGTGAGCGCCTTGTCCGCGATCGGGTCGGCGATCTTGCCGAAGTCGGTCACCAGGCCGCGGCTGCGCGCCAGCCGCCCGTCGAGGAAATCGGTCAGCGACGCCACGCAGAACGCGGCGAGCGCGGCGAGCCGCCAGCCGGTACCGCCCGCGAACAGGCACGCCACGAAGACCGGGACGAGCAGGATGCGCACGACCGTCAGCACGTTGGCCACGTTGAGCAGCCCTGGCGCGGGTGGGCCGGGGGGCCGCGGAGCCCCCTCATGCGGAGGGCCGCCATGCGGGGGGCCGCCGGGAGGCCGGCCCCCGGGGGTAAGCATGGCCGGGCGACGAGGTCGGCTCCCGCCGATTCGACTACGCGGGCGGTGACCAGGTCGCCCGGTGCCAGCGCGCGGTCCGCGAGCAGCGTGGTGGACCCGTCCACGTCCGGCGCCTGGTGCGCGGCACGGCCCTCGTACCGCCCGTCGCCGAGCGCCTCCTCGACGAGCACCTCGGCCGTCTCGCCTATCCGGTCGGCGGCGCGCTGCGCCATGACCTCCTCGGCGATGTCGGCGAACTCGCTGACCCGGCGCGCGATCTCGTCCTCCCCGACCTTGCCGGCGAAAGACGCCGCCTCGGTGCCGTCCTCGTCGGAGTAGCCGAAGATCCCGATCGCGTCCAGCCGGGCGCTGCTCAGGAACAGCTCCAGCTCGCGCAGGTCGGCCGCGGTCTCGCCGGGGAAGCCGACGATGAAGTTGGACCGGATGCCGGCCTGCGGGCTGAGCTCGCGGATCCGGTCGATCAGGTGGGTGAACCGCGCCCGGTCGCCGAACCTCCGCATCGCGCGCAGCACCGGCCCGCTCGCGTGCTGGAACGACAGGTCGAAGTAGGGCACCACGCCGGGGGTCGCGGTCATCGCCTCGATCAGCCCGGGACGGACCTCGGCGGGCTGTAGGTAGCTGACGCGCACCCAGGCGACGCCGGGCACCCTGGCGAGCTCGGGGAGCACCGATTCGAGCAGCCTGAGGTCACCCAGGTCCTTGCCGTAGGACGTGGAGTTCTCGCTTACCAGCAGCAGCTCGCGCACCCCCTGGGCGGCCAGCCACTCCGCCTCGGCGAGCAGCTCGGGCGGGCGCCTGGAGACGAACGCGCCGCGGAAGGCCGGGATCGCGCAGAACGAGCACCTGCGGTCGCAGCCCGAGGCGATCTTGAGCGGCGCGGTTACCCCGCCGGACAGCCGCCGCCTGACGACACGCGGTCCCGACGCCGGAGCGACGCCGGACGGCAGGTCGGGGGCCGTCGCCTCCCAGGGGGGGCCCGGGGGGACCGGTCCCCCCGGGCGGGGTGCCGCCGGGGGGCCGGTCCGCGCGGAAGATGCCGCCTGCCGCTCGACGGGGCTCACCGGCAGCAGCGCACGGCGGTCCCTGGGCACGTGCGCGGGACGCTTCCTGCCCGCCAGCACGTCGTCGAGGCGGGCGGCGATGTCGGCGTAGTCATCGAAGCCGAGCACCTGGGCCTCGGGAAGCTCGCGGGCGAGCTCGGCGCCGTAGCGCTCGGCCAGGCAGCCCACGGCCGCGACCCTGGCGCCCGAATCCGCGGCGGCGAGCAGCTCGCCGATGGACTCCTGCTTGGCCGCCTGGATGAAGCCGCACGTGTTGACGAGGACGACGTCGGCGTCCTCGCCCTCGCCCCGCAGCGTCCACCCGGCCGCCGCGAGGCGCGCGGCGAGCTCTTCGGAGTCGACCTCGTTGCGGGCGCATCCGAGGGTGACCAGGCTGACAGTACGGGAACTAGGCACACCGAGAGGGTACGTGATCGCGCGGCGCGGATCGGCCGGGCCCGGCGGGCTGGCGCAACGGGTCAGCCCGCCGGGGACGGCCCGCCGGCCACCGTCACCGGCTGACCGGAGGAGTTCACCATCGACACCGCGGTCTTGGCCGACGGGTTGATGCTGACCGTCACCACCTGTAGCGAGTTGGGCGTCTCCGTCTTGCCGTTCACGGTGAGCCTGATCCCCCCCGGGTTGCCGATCACCATCCGCACCGGGTGCCTTTCCCGCCAGGTCATCGTGTTCCCGGCCGTGATGAGCCCCTGGTACAGCTGCTGCCCGCTGGTGCTGGTCAGGCCGACCCAGCAGTTCCGGACCGCGGTGAGCTTGATGACCGCCTCCGGCGGCCCGGCGGGGTGGCTGGCCGGGGCCGTGGTCAGGGTCGGGGCCGGGGTCGGCCTGACGGTGGGGTGCGCGGCCGGCGACGCCGCCGGCCGCAGTGTGTCGGCCGCGTTCGCGGACGCGTGCGTGCCCCGCGTCGAGACCAGGTGGTAGGCCCCGTACCCGATCGCGGCGAGCAGCAGCACCACCAGCACCGCGCCGAGGCGGAACCGCCGCGGCTCCCGGATCTTGATGGGCGTCGCGGGCTCGAAGATCTCGGCCGCGCGCAGGCCGCCGGGCGAGCCGTGTTCCCCGTCGTACTCCCTGATCAGCGGTGCCGGGTCGGTGCCGACCACGCTGGCGATCGACCGGATGTGCCCGCGCGCGTAGAAATCGCCCCCGCACGCCGAGAAATCGCCCTGCTCGATCGCCCTGATG
>Ga0209061_1005797_pt1 | contig 10468 bp, 10 predicted proteins | sample Coa_R1_10_FD_187157 | JGI IMG/M metagenome (GOLD analysis project Ga0209061, IMG submission 187157) | Surface soil microbial communities from Centralia Pennsylvania, which are recovering from an underground coalmine fire - Coalmine... | ecosystem: Environmental > Terrestrial > Soil >... | reverse complement strand
CGGCGATACGCTCGATGGACTGGACGGCGGAGTTGATTTGGGTTTGGTCGGCCTCGACGGCGGTGATGTCGTTGACGCCGGTGTTGGCGGCATGGACGGCGAGTTGTCGGATGTTATTGAGGAGGTTGCTGACCTCGGAGAGGGCGCCGTCGGCGGTTTTGATGAGGTTGGTAGCGTCTTGCCCGTTGGCGATGGCTTGGTTGAGGCCGGTGACTTGAGCGCGCAGGTTTTCGGAGATGATGAGGCCTGCGGGGTCATCGGCGGCGGAGTTGATGCGCAGTCCGCTGGAGAGCTTTTGGATGCTGCTGGCGACGGCATCGGAGACTTGGTTTAGGTTGTAAAGGGCGTTAAGCGCCGTTACATTGGTGTTGAGCTGTAACATAAACGATCCTCCGTGAATTTACTTTTGGCCTATTCGGCCGTTTGCCGGCCTCCTGCCGGCGAAGCGTTAGTTTAGAATCTCGAACAACCCAGTGTGTTTGTCGGGAAAGAGAGAAGTTTTGGTTGTTCCGCAATGATTTTCGGAGGATCGCCCCGTAATTTTTAGAGGGTTTTCGCGGAGCGCCGCATCAGCAAGAAAAACAACGGTCTCTAAGCACCGAGTGATGCCTGCAAACACGCCGTTAGGTGAGGCAGAGATGCAAAGAGCGGTGCTAAATCGTTTTCAGGGAAACGGTATTTCATCTCTGCATGAAGGGCGGCATCATAGCGCACGCGCCCATCAATCATCGTCAATACCACGTCGGAGGCGTGGGCTGTGTAGACCAGAGCACTATAAGGATCGTAATTTGGCATGGCATGCAGTCTATCGAGGCGCACCACGCAGAGATCGGCTCGCTTGCCCACTTCCAATGAACCAACATCCTTCAGCCCCAGCACTTGGGCTCCGCCCAACGTGGCTAGGCTTATAGCCTGCTTCGCTGTCAACGCATCTACGCGTCGGCGGGCAGCGCGCTGTAGGAGAACGGCAAAACGCATCTCCTCGAACATATCTAAAGTGTTGTTACTTACCACACTATCGGTGCCCAACCCAATTCGTGCCTCCGCCTCATGCAGAGGACAGAGGAGGGCCAGAGGGGCTACTCCGTTGCCCAGCTTCGCATTCGACTTTGGACAGTGCACCCAGGCCGCGCGTCGCTGTTGGGCAAGCACACAGTCTTTAGCCGAAACGTTCACTCCGTGCACCAAAAGCGTTTGCGCACCAATAATGCCCAAATGGTCTAGATAGGCAACAACGCTTTGGCGCGGGATATGCCAGGAGATACAGCGCTCCTTCAAACTTTGCGCCATTACCCCACGCCCCTCCAGCAACAGCTCTAGCTCCTCGCGCGACTCGGCAGCATGGATGCAAATAGGTAGCTGGTTCTGATTTGCCCAGCGGGCCAGCGCTTGAAACAAAGCCGGCCGTACGGTATAAGGCGCATGAGGAGAGATACCAACCGTCAAACGACTACCGGTGCTTTCTTTCTTTAGAGCGGCACCCTTTTGCGCCAGCTCCCGTATGGTCTCCTCGACAGACTGCTCTTCCCCAATGCCAAACACTTCCTGATAGATAACTCCGCCTAACCCAAACGTTTTTGCCGCCTCTAACGAGGCGCCGGTTGGCGTACAGTCGCCAATCGCCGTTATGCCGCCAGCCACCGCCTCCGCAGCCCCCAACATTGCGGAAATGCGCCAGTCCTCTTCAGAAAGCAGACGACTGCGCTTCACCAACTCCCGAATCCAAGCAAAAAACTCCCGGTCTTCCACAAGTCCACGGAACAGTGTGTAATCCAGATGGGTATGGGCATTAACCAGCCCCGGCAGGATTACGGCTGCACCAAAGTCGCGCCCTGTGCGCGCATCTAAAACGCCACGAGCCGGTCGCACCTCCGCGATTCGTCCCTCCTCCACCACCACCTCGCCATGGGCGATAGGAGGGTGGGTTACCGGTAACACCCAGTTAGCCCGCAAAACGACGCAGTCGCTCATAAAGGCATTGCCCAGTAGGTATTGAGCTGATCGTAGGTGATGTTTTTGGCGTGGCCGTCGGCAAAAAGTGTGTTGTAACGCCATACACGCGGAATGAGGCTGCCATGCCATTTCCCGGCGCCGTCGAAAAGCACGTTGACTTCGGCAGGGTGCTGCAACATGCTGTCGGTAGCGTGGCGTTCGGCCAACTCGGTTCGATAGTAGTAGCTCGTCCCAAACTTTGCAAAGCTAGATGGATTGGCATTGGGCGGGTTTCCGTTGGGGTCAATATAGAGGCCGGTAAAATCTTCCACATCGAACCCCGTATCGGCGGGGCAATGAAAGACCTCCTTTGACTTCGTGTAAGGAAATAAGGCCACCTGAAGCGGCGTGATGGTGGGAATTTGTGCCATAAAGCTGGGGTCGCTTCCCCAAATTTGCGGGGTATAGCGGTCGGCAGGGTCTACCATATAAGGATAGTAGCTGTCGTAATCTTGCATGTACATGCCGATGCTCAAGCCGAGCTGATGCAGGTTAGAAAGACAGGCGATCTCCCTAGCTTTTCCACGAGCGGTTAAAAAGACGGGAAAGAGGAGCGCAGCAAGTAGCGCAATAATTGCGATGACAACAAGAAGCTCAATGAGCGTAAAGGCGCTGCGGGAGGCATAGAGCGTTGTTTTTTTGTGGAACATCTCTCCACTCCTTTCAGAGCTACCGAATAAAGCTCTAATGAAATAATACTACCCTACAACACCCTTCGCCCCTGTATCATGCTTTTGAGCCGTCTTTTAACAATTTGCCAATTTCCAACGATATAGGATAGAATAAAGTTTGATGCGCGTTCGCCTGCGAACGTGCGCACTTGTTAGAAAGGAAGCTACGACGGTGGACGTGAGGCTATGCCTAAAACGGTTTGTGGTGCCGCATCGGCGTCGAACACCGCTATGGTTTAAGGTGTTCGACGGCATGGCGTTGCCTAACGGCAATGCACAACCGCGGGTCTCCGGTCCTACCGGTCGTAGCGAGCGCTCCTACTACCTCTTCTGACACTCCTCTGAGGGCGCCCCCGAAAAAGCGCCTTCTCGAAGCAAACATTGGGCGCGTGCTCCTCCCCGCTCTCACCGGTAACGGGAACGAAGCGAATTTGCGAACACTGCGACCGTTAGAGACCTCTCCCAACTCTTCATTCGTTTAGCGTTCTTTGTTTGCGTGATTTTCGAGAAGGAATTGAACTATGGAAACGGCTTTACGGGGGTGTCTCGACGCCTCTACCCAACAAAAACTCATAGATGCGATTGAACAGCGTATTGAAAGAATGGCCGCCTACTTCGGGCGTATTTCGGGCGTTGAGAGCGATGACCTGCGCCAAGAAGCTTGGGTAGCCGTTCTTGAGATGTTGCCGCGCCTTGACTTGCGTATCGGCAACCCGGAACAACACCTGCTGCAACGCGCACGATGGCGCATGCTCGACACGATTCGCGCTCACTGGCGCGCCCATACCGTGCCGATACCGGAGGGATACCTCGAATCCCCTTCCTTCGACCCAACGGCAACCTTCGATCTCATTGCCCTCATGGAGCTGCTCACCCCACTGCAGCAGCGCATTCTGCGAGCGCTTCTCGAGGGCTACACGGCGCGGGAGGTTGCAGAGATTTTGGGGTGCTCGCCGGCCAACGTGGCCTATCATGTGCGACGTATTCGCGAGGCCTACAAGTCGCTACAAGCCGAAGCGCTCGCCGCCACAGACGCCGAGCGGGGCGAAAATTCTCCCTGAGGTTCGCACTTTAGATAACCAATAATTCCGGTGAAGCCCACATTAGAACGTGGCAACCGACTTTCGTTTCTAAGGTGCTCAGCACCCACCGTAAAGGGAGAAACCCATGCTTGACATGCTCTTTGGTGGCGACGCTTTTCAGGCGGCGACAGCCGCTCTGAACGCGGCAGCCCTGCGTCAACAGGTCATCGCCAACAATCTGGCCAACGTCAATACGCCCGGCTACAAGCGTCAGGCCGTCAGCTTTGAGTCGGCTTTGCAGAGCGCCCTGGAGATACGCCATACTCCCTTCGCCGCTCTCGATCCGCACCCCATCTCCTCTATTCAACCGACCGTCTACACCGTCAACACCACAACCGACCGCACCGACGGCAACAACGTAGACCCGGAATCGGAGAGCGTGGCACTCGCCATGAATGCCATTCGCTATGATGCCCTAGCAACGGCAGTATCTCTCCAGTTTACCAATCTCAAAACCGTGATCAACGGACGCTAATTGCTAAGACATCAGCTCAAGGAGGGGAAACACCATGTCACTCGGTTCGGCAATGCAGATAAGTGCCTCAGGTCTCACTGCAGAGCGTCTGCGCCTCGATGTGATCAGCAACAACCTCGCCAATGTAGATACCACGCGCGGCCCTAACGGCCAGCCTTATCGTCGAGAGATCGTCACTTTAGCCGAACGCCAGCCCGGTGGAGATAGCTTCCATGCAATGCTCATCGCTCTGCGCGGCGGCCCCGAAGACGAAGCTCCAGGAGCCGGTGTGGAGGTGACCTCCATTCAACCGGACTACTCAACACCCTACAAAGTGATTCACGATCCGGGCAATCCGGACGCCGATGCTAACGGCAACGTGCGCATGCCCAACGTGAACCCTATTATCGAAATGGTGGACATGATCTCGGCCTCACGTGCTTACGAAGCCGACGTCACCGCCATCAACGCCGCAAAACAGATGCAGACCCGCGCCATTGACATCGGCCGCGCGTAATTGCAAGGAGAACCTCTCATGCGTATGGATGCTCCAACCCCGCTTTTTGACATTGCTCCCGCCGTGCAGCAATCGGCAGGTCTCTCTTCGGCGCCTACCGGGCTAGGAGAGACCTCCGCTCCGGCGAAGAGCTTTGGTCAATTTCTCAGTGAGGCCATCAGCGAAGTAAACCATGCTCAACTGCACGCCGATGACCTTACTGCACGCTTCGCTGCCGGTGAACCGCTCGACGTTCACCAGGTGATGATCGCCTCTCAAGAGGCCTCTGTGGCCCTCGACTTGGCCGTGCAGGTGCGTAATCGCCTGCTAGATGCCTATCAACAGATCATCAGTCTCAACGTATAGCAGCCGTGTAGCTCATTAAGAATGCAAGCGCACTGCAGAAAGGTGTAGGAAGGAAGTTATTACCGTGAACCGAGCTAGAGAATGGTGGGAACGTTTAGGCCGCACCAACCAGATTATCTTTGTCGCTGCCTCTCTGGGCACGATCATCGCGCTGATCGGCTTCCTCTCTTGGGCGAGTACCCCCGAATTCGTGCCGCTTTTCTCTAACCTCTCTGCCCAAGATGCAAACGCGATCACCGAGAAACTACAGGAGGCGCACGTCCCCTATCGCCTCACGCAGGGTGGCACGGCCATTGAAGTGCCAGCCCAAGACCACGACGAGTGGCAGATGAAACTGCTTAGTCAAAACCTGCCGGCACAATCTTCCAGCACACTCAACGGAGCCGATGACATCCTCAACTCCTCCCACATGGGCGAGCCGCAGGAGATTGAAGACCTCCGCATCCGCCGTTCTCGTGAAGACCGCATCGCACGCACCATTATGAGCATGGACGATATCGCCTCCGCAGTGGTGCACTATGCCCCGGCAGACGACAGCCCCCTATTGGTCGATCACCACGACTCTTCGGCCTCTGTGCTTCTCACCCTCAAACCCGGGCATCAGCTTTCCGACGAAAACGTGCGCGCTATCGTACGCCTCGTTCAAATGGCCTTTACCGGTCTCTCCGACAAAAACATCAGCGTGGTCGACTCCAACGGCGACCTGCTTTGGGATGGTCTTCATATGGCCGGTGGTCAGGTGGATGACCTGGAAAAACAGGCGCGCGAACAACAGATGCAAGAGCGTGCCGATCTACAAGCCGCCCTCGACAGGGCTTTAGGCCCCCATCGCTCCATCGTTTTAGTACATGAAGAGCTGAGCAACGATCAAGAAAAACGCCATATTGTAACCACCACTCCAGGCGCACCGGTCACCAAATACGATGAGACCGAGCAGCTTAACGGTCAAGGCACCGCCATCCCGCGCGCTCAGGTAGGCGCCGCCGGCAATATCGCAGCCGCACAGCCCAACGGCCCCGGCGTACCTAACTACATGGCAGCCACCACCGGCCCTAACAGCAACTACACCCATGAAACCACCACCACCACCTATCAGCCCACCACAAGCACCGTGGATACAACGGTTGCTCCGGGCCAGATCAAGCGCTTGGACGTAAGCGTTCTGCTCGATTCCTCCAAAATTCCTGCCGATCAGCTGCAATCCACCATCGCCACCGTCACCCAGATGGTGCAGACCGCTATCGGCTACGATCCCAACGACCCAACGCACTCGCGTCAAGTGGCCGTCAGCGCCGTCCCCTTCGATCACTCCACCGAGAAAGCCGAAGAGCAAGCGGCTGCGGCTGCGACCAGCGCAGCCAACATGCGCCATCTACTCGCCGTGCTTATTCCCTTCCTTATCATGGGGTTTGCGGTTTGGATGCTTGCTCGCGCTCTCCGACGGCCTGGCACCGTTGCCGAAGGCCAGTTTGCTCTGGCCGGCGGGGGCAGCCTACCGGCGGGCGCCCTTGGTTCGGCGGCACCCACCGAATCGCGCGACGGCGCCCCCGAATCGCTGCCGGGTCAGGAAGGACCTATTCCACTTGTTCCCGGTTCAAACACTCCGAAGACCTTTGAGGTTATCGAAGAGGCCTTCGATGCCAACCTCGAAAGCATTCTTCATCTCACGCGCTCCAAACCGGAGATGGTCGCCATGCTCGTGAAGAGCTGGCTCGGCGATGAAAACTAGCCTGGTTTAAGGAAAAGGAAGCTATGCCACGCGCACAAACGAACAATTTAACCAACCGTCAAAAAGCCGCCGTGCTGATGGTGGCTCTAGGCCCAGAGGCCGCCGCCCGTGTCTTTAAACATCTACGCGAGGATGAAATCGAGAACATCACTCTCGAAGTGGCCCGCTTGGGCCGAGTAAGTTCGGAAACCCGTCGCCAGATCATCGCCGAATTTCATGAGATGTGCCTCGCCCAAGAGGTCATTGCGGAAGGTGGAATCGATCAGGCCCGCAAAGCGCTTGAGGCGGCCTTTGGTGCCGATAAGGCCAATGAGGTTGTCAGCCGTGTCTCACAGGCGCTGCAGGTGATGCCCTTCGATTTTGTTAAAAAGACCGATCCTTCCCAACTGCTCTCCTTTATCGTAGATGAGCACCCGCAGACCATTGCGCTCGTTTTATCGCACTTGAACCCAAACCAAGCGGCAACGGTGCTCTCCGGCCTACCACAGGAACTGCGGGCGGAGGTTGCCCGACGCATCGCTATTATGGATCGCACCCCACCTGAGGTCATTCGAGAGATAGAGCGCGTGCTCGAACGTAAGCTTTCTACTTCGGTGGTCTCCTCGGCCCTCACTTCGGTCGGTGGTGTTAAAAGCCTCGTGGAGATACTCAACTGGGTTGACCGCACCACCGAAAAAACCATCCTCGAAAACCTTAGCGAAACCACACCCGACCTGGCCGAAGAGGTTAAAAAGCTTATGTTTGTGTTTGAGGACATCGTTCTGCTCGACGACGGCTCCATTCAAAAGGTTCTTCGGGAAGTGGATACCAAGGAGCTGGCCCTCGCCCTTAAGGGAGTGGGTGAAGAGGTACAGAACCGCATCTTCAAGAACATGAGCGAGCGTGCAGCCACCATGCTCAAAGAGGATATGGAGTTTATGGGGCCGGTGCGCCTACGCAATGTAGAAGAGGCACAACAGCGCATCGTCGGCATCATTCGCCGTCTGGAAGAGGCCGGCGAGATCGTCATTGCACGCGGCGGCGGTGAGGAGATTATCATATAATGTCAGCCGAACCTTCGCAAGCGGAAAACCTCGACTTCCGACCGCTGACGGCACCCCGTATCTCGGTAAAATCGGCACCATCTCCTACGCCCGTAAACTGGTTTCAGATGCTGGCGCCCAAGCTAGAAGACGGAGCAAGCGTGACCGTTGAATCCGTCCCCCCACCACCAACCTCCGGAGCGCACGCCACTCCCCTTCCGCTGCGACCGGTGGAGGAGATGGCCGAAGAGCTGCGCCGCCAACAGGCAAAAGCCATCACAGAACCACCCGAAATCGCCCAGATTCGCCAGGAGGCCGAGCAGGCTGCCCAGGCGCTGCTGAATGAAGCCCAAAACAGAGCCAAACTTTTGGAGGAGGAGGGCTACCGTCAAGGGTTCGAGAAGGGATATTACGACGGCAAAATCAAGGGGGAAGCAGAGGTTCGTGCCGAGCTAACCCGCCAAGCAGAGGCGGAGCGCCAAGCGCTGCGTCAAGACCTTCAAAACTTTGTTCAATCTGTGGAGGCCCAGCGTCGTCGCATTTGGGAGGAGCTGGAGCCGCAGGTGGTTCAGCTGGTTTTCGAGTTGGCGCGCAAAGTGATTAAGCAAGAGGTAGAAGCCTCTAAGGAGGTGGCGCTATCCGTCATTAAGAACGCGCTGCTACGGGTAGCCGATAGCGGCTCTCTCTGCATTCGCGTAAGCCCACGCGACCTAGAGACCGTGCGAAGCCACCGTGAGGAACTGCTCGAAATGCTCGATCATCTGCCCCATGTGGAGATCATCAGCGACCGCCGTGTGGGCGACGGCGGGTGCATTGTAGAGACGCCAAACGGTAATGTGGATGCCCGCATCGAAACCCAGCTGGCGGAGCTAAACCCCTTTTTCGACGTGCCCCCTTCGCCCCCACCTACTGAGGGAGAGGAATAGCCACGATGCAAGGAAAAATCCTTGACCTACCGCCTATCCCTCCCAATCCGGTGAACCTGGAGCGCTATCGGCAGCGCATAGCGCGCTTCGACCCGGTGCGGCAGAACGGAAAAGTGGTACAGGTCATCGGCCTTGTTATCGAGTCCAATGGCCCGCCGGCCATGGTAGGTGAGCTTTGCGACATCTACTACGACCGCGCTAATCTCTACGATCCGGCGCGCCCCCCCATCAAAGCGGAGGTGGTGGGCTTTCGTCAAGGGCGTGTGCTCCTTATGCCCATCGGCCCTATGGAGGGCATTCGCCCCGGCAGCGAGGTGGTGGCCACACGACGTCCTCTCCAAGTGATGGTGGGCGAAGGCCTGCTAGGGCGCATGCTCGATGGACTAGGATATCCCATTGATGGTGGCCCTCCCCTCGATCTTCCCGCCGTTGTCCCTGTGAACGCGAATCCACCCAACCCTCTTACGCGCCCGCGCATTTGCGAAATCCTGCAGGTAGGGGTGCGCGCTCTGGATGGATGCCTCACCGTGGGCCGAGGTCAGCGCATGGGCGTGTTTGCCGGCTCCGGTGTGGGAAAATCCACGCTGCTTGGCATGATCGCCCGCAACACCAATGCCGATGTCAACGTGATCGCCCTCGTGGGGGAGCGTGGGCGTGAGGTACGCGACTTCATTGAGGAAAGTTTAGGTACAGAGGGTCTTCAGCGGTCTGTCGTGGTCGTGGCCACATCCGATCAGCCGGCCTTGGTGCGGATTAAAGCGGCTTTCGTAGCGACCGCCATCGCCGAATACTTTCGAGACCAGGGCGCCCATGTCTTACTTATGATGGATTCGATCACGCGCCTTGCCATGGCCCAACGCGAGATTGGCCTGGCCATTGGGGAGCCGCCGGCCACGCGCGGCTACACCCCCAGCGTTTTTGCCATGCTTCCCCGTCTTCTAGAACGCGCCGGCACAGCAGAAAAAGGCAGCATCACGGGGCTATACACGGTTCTGGTGGAGGGCGACGACATGAACGAACCGGTAGCAGATGCCGTTCGCGGCATTCTCGACGGCCATATCGTGCTTACACGAGAATTGGCCCAGCGCGGCCACTATCCGGCGATAGATGTTTTGCAGAGCGTAAGCCGCGTTATGCCACAAATCGTCAGTCCAGAGCACCTTCGGGCAGCAGAACGCCTTCGAGAAACCCTCGCCACCTATCGAAACGCGGAAGACCTCATCAATATCGGTGCCTATGTGGAAGGAAGTAACCCAAAGATCGATCAGGCTCGTGCCCGCATCGAGCAGGTAAACGCTTTCCTACAACAACGTTTCAACGAGACAAGCACTCTCTCCGAAACCCTACAAACCCTCCTCAGCTGCTTTCCGGGGTAGCAGGCTATGTTTCTCTAAGGCTCAGTTACATTCTCCTCATGAGAAAGACTGTCTCCCAATAGGGATCATCACCCTGTTCCGTGCGTTTCGTAACCGCGCGATGATACTCATCCACAATCCGCAAACCGCTAAGACGAGCGATCTCCGGGTACAGGTGGAATCGGTCGTTGGCTACCACAAAGACCTTCGCATTCGGTTTTAGATAGGGCAGGAAGTTGCGAAACACCGCCGCGATGTCGTGCACATAGTCTTGCTGGGCACGACGTGATTTGCCTTTTCGCTTGGGGCCTATCTCCAACTCATCCTTTCGCGGAAAACCAAACAGTTCATAGGCGTAGATGTGCTGATCGTGAT
>Ga0209061_1005794_pt1 | contig 10469 bp, 6 predicted proteins | sample Coa_R1_10_FD_187157 | JGI IMG/M metagenome (GOLD analysis project Ga0209061, IMG submission 187157) | Surface soil microbial communities from Centralia Pennsylvania, which are recovering from an underground coalmine fire - Coalmine... | ecosystem: Environmental > Terrestrial > Soil > Unclassified... | reverse complement strand
GGATGGGACAGTGATTGGCGAGTGCCATTCTCGCCACCGCCATCAGGAGTTCCGGAGCTTCCTGGAGCGGATGGACGAATCGGTCGATTGCAGCATGGACAGCCACCTTGTGCTCGACAACTACGGGACCCACAAGCATCCCGCAGTAAAGAAGTGGCTTTCCGAGCACCCGCGCTATCACCTGCACTTCACGCCAACCAGTTCGTCGTAGCTTAATCAGGTGGAACGCTGGTTCGCCGAAATCACGCGAAAGCGCATTCGCCGCGGTACGTTCCGCAGGGTTCGCGCTCTAACCAGTGCGATCCACGATTACCTCAAGGACTACAACAAGAACCCCAGACCATTTCGATGGATCGCGAGCGCCAGCCGAATCATCGGCAAGGTCAATAAATATAAAGCTATTTCAGAGACGGCAGACTAGCCCAACATGGCCGCGGTCCGGTGGCCGCCGGCGTAGGCTTCCGTTACTTCCTGAATCGAGCCGGTCATGACGACACTGCCATGGTCCAGCCATAAAGCACGGTCGCACAATTTCTGGACCATGCCTGAGGCATGTGAAACACAGAGAAGGGTCTTGCCGGCTTGCCGGAACTGACGAACGCGGTCGAGGCATTTCTCCTGAAATGCCGCGTCCCCCACAGCCAGAACCTCGTCGACGAGCAGGATTTCCGGGTCTACGTTGATGGCCACGGAGAACGCCAGCCGCATGACCATACCCTTGGAATAGGTCCGCAGCGGTTCGGAGATAAAATCCCCGATTTCCGCAAAATCCACGATTTTATTGAAGAGCTCCCGGGTACGTTTGCGGCTGAGGCCGAGCAGCAAGGCGTTCAGGCGGACGTTTTCCGCGCCGGTCAGGTCGGGGTGGAAACCGGCTCCGAGCTCTAGCAGCGCAGCCACGCGTCCATCGACCGTGACGACGCCCTCATCCGGTTGGGATAGGCCTGCGACCAAACTCAGCAACGTGCTTTTGCCGGCGCCATTGGGGCCGATTACGGCCATGCTCTCGCCCGGATGTACTTGAAAGGTAACGTGTTTCAGAGCGAAGAAACGGTCTTTTTTCCGGGGCCGGAAGAAGTGCATGAGATGATCGCGCATCAGCTTCTGGCCCCCGTTGAGGCGAAAGCTTTTCGAAACGTTTTGAAAACCGATTAAGCTCATCGAACGCTTACAAATAATCGTAGAAACGCTGCTTCAAATTACGGAACACGCCCCATCCCAACCCGAACATGAGTAAAGAGCTTAGGGTGAGTTTCAGGAGTAACTCAGTTCGGGGAGCCGTTCCGTCCAGCACGATATTGCGCAGCGCCAGAATCAAGGCCGCGAGCGGATTCAATTGATAGATTTCGCTGTAGGCGTGCGGAATAACATTGAAGCTATAAAAAATGGGAACCAGCCAGAACAGCACGGTATTAGCCGACTCGACCACGTAACGCATGTCGCGCACGTAGACATTCAGGGCCGAGGTAATCAGGGAGAGGCCGCAGACGAAGATAATCTCCATCAACCAGATATAAGGCAACAAAATCCAGTAGCGGTTCGGGGGCAGGCCAAACAGGAAAACAAAGCCAAAGAGAAGGCCGATTTGAATCAGCAAGTGGACGCAATTGGACAGGACAGCGGCCAAAGGAATGACTTCTCGCGGAACGATAACCCGCTTCACCAGGCCGACACTATCGACCATGGAGGTCGTCCCGGAAATCCAGGCAACGGAAAAGAAATTATAGGGCACCAGGCCGCACATGAGGAAAACCGGAAAATGGGGGGCGGCGTTACTGGGAAAAATTTTGGTGAAGACGAACGTCAACAAGCCCATCAGCACCAAAGGGTTCAGAATGGACCAGAAGACACCCAAGGACATGTTGCGGTACCGGATTTTGAAGTCCTTGACGATGAGGTTGGCTAATAGAGGAACGAGATCTCCCTGCCATTGCGAACCACGACCTCTCCCGCGGGCCGGGTATGCGGAAGAGACATTATTTGAAACATACGTGGCCAGATTACACTTTCCGTTTAGGGCGTCGGGCGACTAAGCAGAAGCCGAGTATAACACGAAGCGCTGAGGTTAAACGTCCACATGCCCTGGATTCCAAACCGGCTCGGCTAAAAGCGCTATTGGGTTTATGATTGGCAATGTGAATGAATCTGAAACTAAATCTCTTCACTGCACGAATAGTTCACAGCTAGAGATTTCCCCGGGTCGCGACAAATTGCTCTCTTCTATTCTGATTGTTGGGTGTGGCCGGAGCGGCACGACTGCCGTCATGAATTTGCTGGCGACGGATCCATGTGTGGCTTTCGACCGCGAGTACCCCTTCGAAAATCGCCACCTTTCCTACTATGCCAAACTGGCGTTGATACTCGAAAACAGAATACCCGACGAACGATTTACACAGAATAACCTGTTCCCGTTTGAAGAGAGCATCTTTGGTCCGCGGCCATGGAACGGGCACAATACTGGCGGGCAGACGGACTGGCTGAAAATTTTCTGGACCGTGTTCAGCAGCGAGGTGGAGAAATCCAAACCGGCCGCCAGGTTCTATGCCGAGAAAGCTCCCCATTGGTTGCCGGCTACGGCCCGAAGGGTTGTCCCCTGTTCCACGATCTATCTTTTCCGGGACCCGCGGGACATTTTTATTTCCTCGAACGCTTTTATCAAGGCGCGGAATCACTATAGCTTCGGCCGATCGCCTTCGGATACGGACGTCGATCACGCTCGCGATATAGCGGTCCATTTCTCCGCATTTTTCGAGAATTTCCGCCACGACCGGCAGCGGAACGATTGCTTTCTGCTGCGCTATGAAGATCTCGCAGTACGTCCCGAAGAATTGATCGGTTGGCTACGTAGAAACGGTTTAGATCCCCGCCCGGAAGATGCCTTCGAGTACTTTGACGTCCACCGGACGTCCTCGACCTTGACCAATTCCGTAGAGCGGTGGCGGCGGGAAGGGATTCCCGCGGAAGTGAACGGGTTTTTCGAGCGGCACCTCGGAAGCGAGTTGCAGGCGCTGGGCTATCCGGTAGAAACCGCCGGCTCTTGCCTGTCGGTTGATTTCACAGCGGATACGCTTGCTCCGGAGTTGACCAACGCTCATGGCCGGATCGAGCGGAACGAAGAAGAATTGACAGTTCATCTGAATGGAGGGGACTTTGGCTTTTTCCTTCCATTAGAGCCGGTCTGCGCTGAGGAGGTGCATGAGATCTGGGTATCAGCGGCGGGCTGTGTAGGGGATCATTTTTCCATCTATTGGCGGAGCCCCGGTACGGATTTTTCCGAGGAACGCTGCATTCACATGAACTATGTGCCGGGACTACACTGGCATCTGCTGCTGTTTCCCATGTGCCGTCACCCCCTGTGGAAGGGAAGGATTGAGCAGATCCGGCTGGACGTCTTCAATGCGCGCCAAGGCAGCGTCGAAGGACGGGGGCACATACGCTGGGTCCGGCTTATTGGCTGAACTGTGCGGCGTCCGGATCGCAGATGTACTCGAATACGCGCGCGATTTCGGAACTCCAATCGCTGTAGCGATTCCGCACGAGAGCCAGGGCATTGGCAGTTACGGCTTGCCGCAGCGTTTCATCACGGAGTCCACGCTCGATCGTTTCTGCAAGACACGTCGCACTTGGTTCGGTGAGCAGGCAGTTCTGTTCGTGCTGAAGCAGCCACCCGGTCCAATGATTACGGTTGGTAACCACGAGGCAGCCGCTGGCCATTAATTCCAATGGAATATAGGACGGATGGCGGGAAAACATGAGCGCTACTCCGGCATCGCACGTCCGGTACAATTCCGCCGTCTGCTCATAACTCAACACTCCGCGGTTCTCTACAATGCCTGCAAGTCCCTGAGCGGCAACGTCGAAATCCGCCCCGGCGGTAACGATAGAAACGGAGTCGCCGAGGCGCGCCTTGAGCTGCCGCATGGCCGCCGCGACGAGGTCGAAAGCATTGCGCGGATGGCGCGGCCGGGCATAGCAAAATATCTGCCAAGGCCGCCGCCTGGGAAGCTCCTGGTCCGGTGGATGGAATACTGTAGTATCCACGCAAGGATTGAAATGAAAGGCTTTCCCTTCGTACTCGGTCTCGTAGGTGCGCCGCAGACTCACGGTGTTGGTAATTCCATAAAAGCCGAACCGATAAGTGGCCTCGGCGAGTCCGCTTGCGGGACCAGCCCTGTAAAATGCCGGCTCGTAATCCTGCACGAAGGAGAACATCCGCCGACATCGCGGATAGCGCAACCCGAAATATGCAGTAACCCAAAGCGTAATGACTCCCGCATCCGCGGATGGCAGATCGGCGGCATCCCTAGGCGAACTCAAGATAAATACATCGTTATCTTTGCAGGCCTCATAGACAGCCCGAATGCGCTGCGCCATGGCGGTTGCTTTTCCGCCACCGCACACAGCAAACATGCTGCGCACGCCGTGATCCCGATGCCATTGGCGGGCAAACCGCAGAATGGTCATGATGCCGCCATAATAGGCGTAGTCAAAGGCCGGGATAAACCATAGAATGGTTCGAACCTGGTGGTAACCCCGTGCCGTATTCACCTTCTCTCGGCTGCGGCGTAGATCTTCTCCACCGAAATCAAACCAGGCGACCATGTTCTGTTCTTCCCGAAGCTCGTCCACCACTGGGGATGGCAATGCTACGGGTTTGGACTGTGTTGGATAGCCCAGACTTTCGAGGGTGCGTTGCACAAAGCGCAGGCTGGTTTCCTCATCCCGCCCGCGCAATGCGATTTGGGGGTTCCAGGGCGATAAATTCGGGTTCCAAAATGGATCACCCGATTCCAGGTAGGGTTGGTAGTGTTTATATGAAACCGGGTAGTCCTCCGGGGGTTGCTCCGATTGGCGCGTCTGTTGCTCGTAATGCGTCAACTCGGAAAACGGATTCAGCATGACCCGATAGCCGTGTTTCCATGCCCGCAAGCCGATTTCGACATCGCTCCCGCAAAGCCGAAACTCCTCGTCGAAGCCGCCTAGTCGTTCAAAGACCTCCCGCCTCATGAGCATGCATGCCCCGGTGACGGACAGAAAATTCCGATACCAGCCAGTACTGCCGTAGCTCCCCTCGGAAAAGGCCGGGCAGCCCGCGAACGGATGCCCGGCAAAGCCGCCGAGACCCACTACCGCGCCGGCGTGTTGTATGGAGCCATTCGGATACAACAGCTTTGCTCCGGCAATTCCGATTGGCGGCCAGGCGGCCCAATCCGCCAGTTCATCCAGCCACGCGGGATTCGTGATCTCCACATCGTTGTTCAGAAACAGAAGGAGTTCGCCCCGCGCCTCCCGAGCGCCATAGTTGTTTACACGGCTGTAATTAAAGGGACGGGAAGCCTCGGAAAGAATGCGGATATTCGAGGCTGATTCGAGAGTCTGATAGTACTCGCGAGTGCGCGGCTCCTGGCTCCCGGTATCGACGATCAGAATTTCGTAGGGGTGATACGCCGTTTTCTCGCGCAGACTGGCGATACACCTGGCCAACATCTCCACCTTGTCGCAGCTCGGAATAATGATTGAGACAAGCGCTTCGCGGGAGCGGTTCCAACGCACATGCAGCAAGCCGCCGGGAGCTATTTCCGCTTCCGCGGGCATTCCGATTCTCCGCATGTGAGCGTTGATGGCGCGCAACTGTGCGCTTTCGGCGTATGGCTTGGCCGCACCGGCAAGCGCGGTGGATCCGGGATGAACCCGCCAATGGTAGAGCACTTTCGGAATGTGGGATATGCGGGACGTGCGCTCCGCTATTTTCAGGAACAAGTCCCAGTCCTGCGCGCCATCCATTTCAGGATCAAACCGGCCCACTGCGTCCACCAGCGACCTTTTCACCACCGTTAAATGAGTGATGTAGTTCGCCGAAAACATAATTTCTGGCGACCAATCCGGCTTGAACAGTGGATGCGCTCTGCGATTGCCATGTTCCAGATGGTCGTGATCCGAATAGATGAAGTCCGCTTCGGGATTCCGATTGAGCAGGCAAACCACTTCAAAAAGAGCGAATGGCGCCAGGGAATCGTCGTGGTCGAGAAAGATGACGAACTCACCGGATGCCAGGTCGAGCGCGGCGTTGGAGTTCCGGGAAATTCCGCCGTTGGGTACCTTGCGGTAATGGATCCGGCTATCCTGGCTGGCAAGACCGGATAGATAGTTTGCGGTTTCCGTTCCTGCGGAGCCGTCAGCTATGCATAGCTCCCAGTTCTCGTAGGTCTGCTCGAGGACGGAATCCATGCAGGCCTTCAGGAGCGGAAGGTCGACATTGTAAACCGGAACAATAATACTCAGAAGAGGATGAACCGGCAGATTCTTCGCCTCAATCCTCTGCCGATCGAGTTCTTCCGCGCCCGGTTCGTTCTCGAGGATCCAGTCCTGATATTGCAGTTCTTTGACGTGTCCGGAAGCGGGCGGGGTTTGTGGCTGCGTAGGCTGCACCGGCTGGAGTAACGCGGGGGCCGGTGGATTCTCCCCGCCCTCTTTTCCAGCGCCATTGGGAGCCGAATAGCGCGCCAGAAAACGAACCGCGAAGTTTTCACAAAACGCGGAAAACCTGGGATGTGAAAGCTGCTGGCGAAGCCGCCAGGCGCGATATTTCTGGATCAGCTTCCAGCCCGGGCTGTGCTGAACATCCCGCAACTGGAGTTGGGTCTGGCGAACGATTTCCAAAAGACGCTGATTATGCTCCCGCAGCCCTGCCGCTTCTTCACGCAGCTCCGATATCCTGCGGCCGCTGCTTTCCTGCCGGATCTGCAAGGCGGCGAGGTCAGAGCGGAGCTGCTCGTCCTGAACGGCGATTTCGTTGCGGCGCTGCTCGGCCGCGCCGTTTTCCGCGGCCAGCCGGGCGTTCTCTGTCCGAATGGTCTCGACCTGCCGGCGCAATTCATCCAGGGCCGCCTGCTGCCGTGCTTCCGAGCTTTTCGTGCTCGCCAGCGCCATTTTGTAGCGGAGGTGCTCGGAAAAGAGCGTCAGAACCTGATCCTCTGGGACCTTGCTTCTCCGCAGCAGCATGGCATGCGGCGTCAGAAAACCGGCGTCAAACAGAACATCGGGCCAAAAGCCAAAAGACGCGAACAGGTGCAGCCACGAAATTGTGGGCCGGACATTGAAATGAGTGGCTTGGTCGAAGTCGTCTGGCGACGAAGAGAATAGGATGGTGTCGGTGCACTGGCACAGATTCTCAATGGCGGGGAGCGTTTCTTCGGGAGGAAGGTGTTCCAGAACTTCGATGCAGGTCACCAAATCGAAGCGGTCCCGGATGGGATCCGTGAGTGAGGCGACCTTGCAGTAAGGCGCCATATCGGGCCTGACTTTCGAGATGGCGTACTCAGAAATATCGATGCCATACGCTGCGATGCCGCGGTCCCAGAACGCTTCCACCAGGAAACCCATGGCGCACCCGGCATCGAGCACCTTGCGCGGCCGCAGGCACCGGATGATTTGATCCGCGACGATGCTGAAGAAATTGAGATAGTGCTCTGTTCTATCGTACGGAACCACAGCTCCATAAGTGCAACGATAGTATTCCTCGTTGTAGAGCGATTGAATCCGGTCCCGGGTGTTTGGCTTGGCGTCACCATAGGAAACGGCCGATTCCGACGCCTGGCTATGAGATTGAAAACTGCCGTCAGATTCAGTTGCCGGTGACACGCTACAGTTTCCTTTGGCCGTTCATAAACATGCGATTTTATCATGGGCGGCGGGCGGGGCACTTTGAATTTCAGGCAGAACCTGAAGAATATTGTCGGCTTTTAGTGGCCGCCGCTCACCATGTTATATTCGATACTCCCGTATCTATGGTGAACTCCTCCGGGACTCGGACTGCACGCACAGCGAAGATAGCTCTCGCATATCAAAGATATCTCCTTCCGATCAGCGGTTTTGTTCTGGCGACGCGGAACTTTTTCGCAAAACACCTGTTTTTTGCGCAGTTGCTAGTTCTATTGGCGACTTCATACGCTGCGTATGTTTGCGTCCCAGCCCCCCCGCAGCCGCTCGGCTTCGGCCTGGACCAGAGCTGGCACCTCGGTCTGAATCTAGCGCACGCCCGCCATTTAGCCGTCGGCAGTGACATCGCCTTCACTTACGGTCCGCTCGGTTATCTGATAGTGCCCTTGGCGATCTCAGGCGCTTCCCACACTGTCCTTGTTTACCAAGTTGGGTTGTACCTGCTTTGGGTTGTAGCTTTGTTCCGCATCACTGTGGTTAGGGGCAGAGCAGTCGGCTTCTGGACCGTTGCAATCCTGAGCATGGGCATGCTACTGGACTGGTCTGGATCAGGAACCCTTTCGGGTGAGACCCAACTGCAAATTACGGTGATTACCGTGGGTTTAATTCCGCTGGCGGCGCAAACTCGGTGGCGGTATGCGGAGCTATGCATCCTTGCGTTCCTCGCTGCCCTCGCTGCCATGGTTAAACTCAATGCCGGAATCGCGGGGACAGCGATTTTTTTGTGCATCCTGGCTACCGTTGTACGCCGGGATTGGCCGCTTTGCCACGGCACGCGGCGGCAGGCGATTACCGCCGCCGCATCGCTGCCGGTTGCACTGATTTTATGTTACTTCTTATCCACCGGCACCTTGAACATTTGGCCGTACCTGCGCAGCGGATGGGAAATTGTCGAGGGCTACCCGGAGATGGGGCTCCCTGGACCGCTTTGGCAGGCTGCTCTTTATTTTGCGGTCCTGGGGAATTTTTTAATCGGCCTTCCTTTCTTCGTAGTGAAAATGCGCGGCCTCTGGGCCGGCTATGTCCCTGCGGTGCTTCTGGCATTTCTCCAGTTCAAACATGCGCTGGTCCGGCAGGAACCCGAGCACGCCAGCGCCTTCCTAATCCGGTTCGCAGTCATTTTGCTGTTTGTGCTCGTATGCGCCGAGACTGTGCGCGACCGGCGGCTGATCGTATCCTTTCAGATTTTTACCGTTCTGCTTGGCTACGCCGTAGCTTTTGAGGTTTATGGCTCCTGGTTTCAAAAAGACGTTTCGGCCCGCCTGAGAATGCGGGTGCCGTATACATACGTAATGGCCTTAGTGCATTGGCCTTCCACCTGGAAAGGTCTTACCGCCGCAGAAACCAATGTGCTATCGCGTTCCCGCCTGGGAGAGCAGTTCGACCGTGTCGTGGGCTCAGGAACGGTGGCCAACCTAGGCTACAATATCCATCCGATTGCAGCTCATAACTGGAACTGGCGTCCATTCGCGGTATTGCAAACATACGCCGCCTACACGCCAGCGTTAGATGCAATGAACGCTGCCAGCATCGAAAGCAAGTCGGCGGCCGATTTTGCGACAGTGGATTTTGTCGACATTGATTCCCGCCATCCCTTGTTCTCGGAACCGCTTACCTGGAGGGCATTGCTTGACCGTTACGACGTAGTGAGCGACGGCGGCGACATAGCCCTAATGCGGCGCAGGTCCAGTCCCCGCTTTAAGCCTCCGGTGCCGCTGCGATCAGAGGTAACCGGCTGGGAGCGGGACATTACGGTTCCTCCGGCTGGCGGCTGGCTACTAATGAGCCCGCGTATCACTCAAACGTTCTCCGGTAAAATCAGAAGTTTCCTACTTCGCCCCAGTCCGGTATTCCTTGAGATTCGGTCCCGTTCTGGCATGACCTCCCACTGGCGGACAATTCCCTCCAACATGGCCGCTGGTGTTTTGGTTCATCCCTTCCTCGACACTATGAATGACCTCTCACTGTTCATCGCCGGAGTGAGGAGGCCTGACAGCGATATAGTTTCCCTCCGGCTGGATACAGACGATCCATCCCAATATGCCGGCCGCATTGATATTCAGTGGTTTCGCCTACCAGCGGAAGATTCAGGTGGTGCAGACAGCGGTGTCTTGTCCACAGACTCACTTGGCGCAAATAAGCTCCTGGACCAATTTGGTATAGATGGGCTGCGCGATGTGCCACCTTTAGGTCGAATCATATTTGCAAATCCTCCCAGCCGCTTCGCACTCCCTGGTAGCGGCATCAAAAAGGTACGGTTTCAGTTCGGCATCTTGGATAGTGCACTGCAAGTATCTCCGCCTCCGGACGGGGTTATCTTCCGCCTGTTGCTGAAACACAGAACTGGCGTGGAGGACGTTCTGTGGACCGATAGCTTAAAGCCTTTGTCTCGATCTGAAGATCGCGGAGTGAAAAGCGTTGAAGTTAATATGCATGCTACCACCACAGACCAATTGATCTTCGAGACGCTCCCTGTCAAGAATCCCATCAGCAATTGGTCATATTGGCGAAGTGTAGTGGTTCAGAAGTGAAATCGACAGAACGCATGAAACCTGGAACATACGGGTGGTCTGTTTTAGGAAGGCCGGAATTTGTCAATGACTTTGAGACACCTGCCCGCGTAAATTAGTGTTGCTCCTGTTCGCTGGCCGCCCACCCGGGCGGCGGGTTGATCCAGACGGCTGTGGGTTTCGCCGGCGGCTGGGGATGCGCCCGGACGAAGCGGTGGGGATTCCGTTGGTAAGCCTGGC
>Ga0209061_1005791_pt1 | contig 10478 bp, 9 predicted proteins | sample Coa_R1_10_FD_187157 | JGI IMG/M metagenome (GOLD analysis project Ga0209061, IMG submission 187157) | Surface soil microbial communities from Centralia Pennsylvania, which are recovering from an underground coalmine fire - Coalmine... | ecosystem: Environmental > Terrestrial > Soil > Unclassified... | reverse complement strand
ATCTCCGGCAAACCCTGCGCAATTTGTTCATGCGCGAAGCAGCCGGCTGCAGCGGCCTCGGGGCACCGGCCGCCGACGACGTGCTTCGACTGGTCGACGCCGCCCTAAAGGTACGTACGCAAGCGGCGCCGGCGTCCCGAACAAAACACCGGCATTTCAGCGCGGTCCAAATGTGCCAAGCCTACACGCTGGAGCACTTAGAAGAAAACGTAACGCTCGGCGATTTGGCGAAGGTGTGCGGTGTGAGCCTTCGATCGCTCTTCAACGCTTTTGAGGCGGTCACGGGACTGAGTCCGATGGCATATCTGCGCGCTCAGCGATTGAGCCGAGTCCATGACGTCCTGTCGAATGCCCCGCGAGGGACTCGCATCATCGATGTTGCCGCCGACTGGGGCTTCTGGCACATGGGCCACTTCGCGGCGACCTACGTGGCGATGTTCGGCGAAACTCCTTCACAAACGCTAAAGAGGCGGCATCGGGAATCATACAGCGAGTGACTAATCGCGGCTGGCTTGGTGTTGCACTATTAGGATAGAGGCCGCACGTGGCGCGTGCTAGCCTAAGCATACCGTGGGCCCGGAGAAGATCGTCGCCGTCGTTTTGCTCATATCGATGATGCTGCATACCGGGCTACAAGTGAACCGCGAACGTGTGCGAGCGATCCTGACGAACTATGGGATGCTGGGGCGCGCTTTTCTTGCCAACTTCGTTTTGGTCCCGATATACGGAGTGTTGCTCGTGAGGGCGTTTCATCTCAGCGCACCGATTGCGACGGGCGTACTGCTGATGGCTATCAGCCCGGGCGTTCCGTTTGTGGTGATGTCGGGCGGGCGGCAAAAGGGGGGGAGCCTGGGTTTGGCGGTGAGCCTCGCATTTCTGATGCCCGCCCTTTCGGTTATCACCGTCCCGATCACAGCGCATTGGATCTTGCCGGAGATTTCCGCCTCGACGACGGGCGTCGTCGTCTCGCTCGTCGCCTTTCAGGTCCTGCCCTTGTCGGCCGGCATGCTTATCAACGACCGTAACGTCAAGGCGGCGACTAGGCTACGACGGCCGCTCACGGTCATACTCATCGTCGCGATGATCGTGCTCTTCGCGCTCCTCGCGCCGAGGATATGGGCATCGATCGCGTCGGTTTACGGCTCGCGCGGAATGCTGGCGATGCTCTCGCTCGTCTTACTGTCGTCGTCGACGGGTTGGCTTCTCGGGGGCGCTGCGGCAAAGTACCGGCGAACCCTGGCGATCGGAACGGTGTTGCGGAACATCGGCCTAGCGGCGATGATCGCAACCACGACCTTCGCCGGCAAGGATGCGGCCGCAGCGGTAGTCACGTATTTCGTGATTCAATGTCTTTTCGTGATCCTGATCGGTATCGCCTTTACGCGCACCGCGAAGAGCTCGGTAGGGGTTACCTGAAACGCGATGATGCCGCTGATTTTCTCGAAATTTGGGATATGGACGTTCACGACCGTCGACGTCATTTCGCTGATCGCCGCGACGACGAACGCGTTCAACGGCGCTCTGCTTGCCAGGCGCCCGGACCACTACAAGCACTTCACCGTGATAGGCATCATCGTTGTGGCGTATGCCGCCGGGATCGGCGGGGGTATCATCCGCGACCTCCTCGTCGCTAAGCTTCCGTCGCCGCTCGAAAACCCGTGGTACTTGATCGCCTGCTTCGGTGCGGCCGCGCTAGCCCTGATCATCGACTACAAGAGCGCGCAGCGCTTCAAAGACGGGCTGTTTCAGTTTATGACCGCCTTTTCGTTGCCGTGGTACGCGATCGTGGGTGTTCAGGCGGCGCTGGCTGCGAATCTGGGCTACGTCGCGGCGGTGATCATCGGCGTGGTCGCAACGACCGCGGGTCGCTGGATCGTCGATGTCGCCTGCAATGTAGTGCCGAAACAACTGGTACGTGGAGAATTCTTTGTCGTCGCCGCCGCTCTCACGGGGATCGCCTATTTGGTCTGCGAGCAGTTGTTCGCGCTTTCTATCATCGTGTCGACGGTGATCGCGTTCTTCGTCGGCTTCGGGTTTCGGCTCGTCGCTCAGACCTTGGGATGGGAGGAGTGGGAGCCTTGGGAACCGGCGGAGTTCCAGGACGGCGAAAAAGCGCGCAAGACCCTGGGTGAAGGCCTGCGCGGCGAGTTTGATAGCACGAGATAGGTTGAGGTGGTCAGTCAAATGACACAGCGCGGCGGTATGGGCTGCGTCGAAAGCGGAACCACCGTCCGCATGCCGCACGTCGGCGCTCCTTGCGGTTTTAGGATAGACCAGCCGGCGAGCCGCTGGTAGTCTGAAGATTCCATCCGGATAGGAGAGCTATGGGTAAGGCGGCTGAGAAAGCGGCGGCGCTCGTCACGCACAGAGAGTTCAAGGCTCCTGCTCAAAGCGGAACACATGAGCGCGCACTACGAGCCCGTCGAATCGATCGACTCGCTAACCTTCAAGTACCGAGCGACCGACTATGATAAAGCCGCGGCCTTCTACGGAGACGAGGGAGCCTGACGTCGGCTGACGGCGCCGTCGACGAGTCGGCACTGCGAGATCCACTGGAGCGGCCGATTTTCATCGCGTCAGTCGCAGTCAACTTCCTGCTGATGGCGGTCGCCATTGCCTTGGTCTTCTACCAGCAGCCGGCGTGGCTCAAGAATCACCCGGTACTGAGCAAGGAGGTCGGGTTTCTGCGTGTATTGGCGATCACGGCGCTCGTCGGCATTCCGTTGTTGGTGCTGAATCGGAATCGGCATCAAGCGTCGGTTCGCGGCAATTCGGTACGTCTTTCCGATACGCAGTTTCCCGAGGTTTATGCGCTGCTTCGGGACCACTGCCGCAGGTTAGGCATGGAAGAACTGCCGGAGCTCTATCTCACGAGCAGCTCGATCCCGCCCTATTCGGAGACGTTTTCATCGTGGGGACGGTACTATATCGTTTTGCATCAGGTTATCTTCGATATAGACGACCGTAAGACGTTGGACGTCGTATCCTTCATTTTAGCACACGAACTCGGAGCGATCCGCCTGAAGCACGCGGCGGTGTGGGGCGAGATGCTCTTGACCTATGTTACGGCAGTGAAATGGCTGCGTAATCCCCTCGAGCGGGCGCGTACCTTTTCTCGAGACCGGTACGGTGCGGAACTCTCGCCCACCGGATTTCGCGGGCTACTTATCAACGCCGTAGGACGCCGGCTGATGGATCATGTCGATCTCGATGATTATTTCGCGCAAATGCGCGCGTACGGCGGGTTTTGGTCCTCCCTCAACGTTTTTTTCGAGGCGAAGCCTCAGGTCTTGACGAGACTGCAAAGGCTGCGCGCGGCGGGTTACCGTTACAAGCCGAGGGAATCGCCCGCGAACGCCGCTGAGGCGGCGAAGACGATCTAATCCCGCAACCACGGTCGGCAAGCCGTCAGCCGTGGGGTGTTTGTAGCTGTTCGAGCACCGAGTCCAGATTGAACGAGGCCGGCTTCTGTCGTGGAGGAAATTTTTTGAAATCCTCGATCTGCTCGGCGATCACGGATTGCATCAAGTAAATCTGGGGGACGTGATCGACCATCCAATCCCAGTAAGTGTTCGAATTGAAGTCGGCCCGTTCGAAGGGATCGCGGCGTAAGTTCACGATGTGCGGGGCGCGTAGCTTGACGAAGGGCTCGGCCCAGAGCTGCATGGTGTGGGCGCGTTGGAGTGCAAGGTTGAACTTGTAGTCTCCGACGCGTACGGCGATGACGTCGCCGTCGTCGCTGAAGTACACGATGTGATTTCTCGGGCTTTCCTTCACCTGTCCGCTGAAATACGGGACCATGTCGAAGCCGTCGAGGTGAACGTGGAACGTCTTTTCGCCTACTTTGCACCCGGCGAGGAGTTGCTGAACGACGTCGCCGTTTCCGGCGGCGGCCAACAGCGTCGGAAACATGTCGATGTGGGACACGATGCCGTTGTAGACCGATCCGGGTTCGATGACGCCGGGCCAGCGGATGAAGCACGGGACGCGCCATCCACCCTCCCAATTGGAATCCTTTTGGCCGCGATACGGCGTGTTCGCGCCGTCGGGCCAGGTATCGTTTTCCGGCCCGTTATCGGTCGAGTACATGACGATCGTATCGTCGGCGATCCCGAGCTCGTCGAGCTTGTCCAGGATCGTCCCGATCTGTTCGTCGTGCACGACCATCCGATCGCTATACGGATCTTGTCCGCTCTTTCCGAGATTTTTCTCCGCGACGTGCGTACGGAAATGCATCGCGGTCGAGTTGTACCAGCAGAAGAAAGGCCGCTTCGCCTTCGCTTGCTTTTCGATCCACTCGATCGCCGCGCCGGTGAATTCCTCGTCGACGGTCTCCATGCGCTTCTTCGTCAGCGGCCCCGTGTCTTCGACTTTTTGCTTGCCCACTCGTCCGAAGCGGGGGTCGATGGTCGGATCGTCGCCGTCGGTCGCCCAGCAATGTAGCACGCCGCGCGGTCCGAAGGTCTCCTTGAACCTCGGATCCTTGGGATAATCCGGAAGCTCGGGTTCCTCCTCGGCGTTGAGGTGATAGAGATTCCCGAAAAACTCATCGAACCCGTGCACGGTCGGTAAGAACTCGTTTCGGTCGCCGAGATGGTTCTTGCCGAACTGCGCCGTGGCATAACCGAGAGGCTTCAAGAGCTCGGCGATCGTCGGGTCTTCGGGTTGCAACCCGACCGTTGCGCCCGGCATGCCGACCTTCGTGAGCCCCGTCCGGATCGGATTTTGGCCGGTGATGAAGCAGGCCCGACCGGCGGTACAGCTTTGCTGTGAATAGTAGTCGGTAAAGAGTGCGCCCTCGGCCGCGATTCGATCGATGTTCGGCGTGCGATATCCCATGCTTCCGTGGCTGAAGCAACTGAGATTCCAGATCCCGATGTCGTCTCCCCAAAGGATGAGAATGTTGGGCTTCTTTTCAGGCATTGCCTCGTTCTCTCGCATCACGTCGTGGAAATGTCTTTGATGGAGAAGGAAGTGTAGCGAAACTACCGGCTCGCCGCTATCCTAAAACTGCATGCGCATAAAACGGTATGGCGAGAGGCGCGAAACGCGAAGCTCGGCGCGCGACCTCGGCGGCCCGCCTTTGCAACTTTGGGATAGATCGGACCGCCGGCCGGCCGATAGAATGCCCAAAAAGGAATTGAATGGGTTCGATGCGTCGGTCGGCGGTGGTTTTTGTCATTTCCGCACTTGCGGCTTACTGCGCTTTGCCGGTCGCGGTACGGGCGCAAGCGACACCGATGCCCGCAGCGGCGGCAACGGCGCCGGCGGCGACACCGGCTCCGCTTGCGAGTCCGACGTTTATCGATCGCGAATACGACGGCCGGACGCATATCATCCTCGCGCCGTACGTGTGGGCGCCGACCGTGGGCGGCGATTTTCAATATCAAATCCCGAGCTTGCCGCTGCAATCGGGCGGGGGCGCCGTCGAAAATGTCAGCGCGAGCGTCGGGCCGAGCGCGTACCTCCCGAAACTGAATTCCGCCGTGATGTTCGCGTTTGATGCGCGTAAAAAGCGCTTCGACGTCTTCGGCGACTACATCTATGTCAATGCCGCGACGAGCGGGTCGAGCGTGGCGACGCTCAGCGGGCCGCTCGGCAGAGTCGAGATTCCGGTCGGCATCGCTTCGAGCGCGCGCCTACACGAGTCGATTTGGGAAGCGGCCGCAGGCTTTACGCTCGCGCGCGGCCACAACGCCGATTTGAGCGTGTTCGCCGGCGTGCGGGGGTTCACGGTCGGCTATACGTTCGATTACACCGCCACGATCGGGCAGCAGCCGGCCTTCACGCGCTCCGGTTCGGTCGCGACGACCGATAGCGCGCAAGACGTCATCTTCGGCTTGCGCGGCAAGGTGTATGTGGGAAACACGCATTTCTTCGTGCCGTATTATGGCGATTATGGAACCGCGGTCGGACAACTTCCGAATCAGACGTGGCAGGCATACGGGGGCGCCGGTTACGCCTTCAATCATGGGCAAACCGTCGTCGTCCTTTATCGAGCGCTGACGTTTGAAGGCTTCACGACGCTGGCGCACCTCCAAAAACTCACCATGTACGGTCCGCTTGTGGGCTATACGTTCTTTCTGTAGACGACGCCTACGGTAAAGAAACCCGGTCGGCTCGATTGCGGCGTGCAATTTCGGGATAGCCTCGGCCGATGAACGTCGGTACACTTGCCGTTGAGGGAGTTGGAATCTCATGCACTATATCGCCAGATTCGTCGGCGGCGGACTGCTCGGGGTTGCGATGGCGACCGGATCGATGGCGCCGGTACAGGCCGCGGCTCCGGTCCTCGTCAAAAATTGCACAGTCGCGAAGCCCAAGCCATTCAGCCACAGGGCAAACGGCACGGACATCACTTACGTCATCTATGGAAACAAAACGGCATCGGCGGTCACCTTTCTCGTCGGATACCGCAATGCGTTGCACAACTATGCGCGCCGGACGACCGACGTCGGGTCGTTTTCGCCGGGAGTCACGATCTCGCACAGATTATCGTTGTACAACGACGTGACGTACGCCGGATCGATGACGACGATGTGCGTTCCCGTGTCGGTGAGATGGAGCGACGCAACGCTCTGGGTCGCGCCGTCGCATCCCTAATACGAGCGCGTGCTGTGCCCCGCCGGTGGGCGGATCGCTATGCGACGATCAGGTCCGGCATCAGACCCAATTGCGCGACCTTCTCGCGGATCTCGTCGGCGTACGCCCGGTTCATCGCGATTACGATATCCGGGAGCAGGTTGGGCAGTCGTTCGGGCTCGATGATCTCTTGACCGGTACCGGCGATGAAGCGCCCGGCTTTACGAGGATTCACATCGACGACGTGCGAGACGACGGCGCTCGCCGCGTCGAGCGTGTTCAGGAACGAGACGGCTTTCGCCCCTGCGCCCCACGCGACGACACGTTGCCGATGGCGGGCGAATGCGTGTAGGCGTCTGAGCCAATCCGTCGTGTAGGGCGCGACGTGGCGGGCGAATGAGAGGGCCTGCGCCTCGATCGCCCGAACCGCGTCGTCGGCCTGGGGCCGCGGTTCAGGGGACCTTGCGGCAGTCGCCGTAATCGCGAGGAATTGGCCGTCGAATTGCTCCGCGACCTCGTGAACGACGAAGCCGCTCTGCTCGAAAAGCCGCGCTAACGACGGTTTCGTGAAGTACGAGCAGTGCTGGTAGATGATTTCCCAGGTCGCACGCTCGCGCAGGATATATTCCGCGTTCGGTACTTCGAAGTAGACCGGGAGATCGGGCCGGTGCCGGACGGCGCGATAGACGTCGTCGACCAATTCGCGTGGACGCGAAAAATGCTCTAAAACGTGCCGACAGAGGACGAGGTCGGCGGGCTCGTCGCGGTATCGCTCCGTATAGTAATCCTTGATGAAGCGGATGTTCTCGGGGACGGGCTTGTCGGGCTTGGGCTCGTAGCTCGGCCCCACGCAGATCCCGGTCCCACCGGTCTCTTCGCAGAGGAGCTTGAGGAAGTCGCCTTGGCCGCCGCCGATCTCCAGGATCGTCTTGCCGCCGAGTGCGTGTACTGCCGTGAGTCGGCGGGCGAGCTCTTGCGCGTATCGCTGGAAGCGCCGCGAGAAGATCTGTGAATTTTCGTAGTCTTCTTCGTATTGAACGAAATCGTCGCGATAGGACGCATTGAAGAGGTGACCGCACGAGCGGCAGAGCGCCAAGTCGATCGGCGCCTTGACGGCGCGGCGGGCAGCTTCTCGCGACCGCCACAGGCGGAGCGTCTCGACGGGGAGCCCTGAAAGCCGAGCAATCGGGATGACGTTCGTCGCATCGCAGACGATGCACGTCGTGGTGTTGTGAAGCTGCACGAGTCTCCTTATGAGGAGCCGAGAGGTGATTCCCATTAGGGTGCGGCTCCGCGCACTCCCAATCTTCCGCCGAACGGCGCAAACGGCAAAGGGCGAAACGTCCCGTTCCCGTCGGGCGACGAGGGTTCGGATTCAGGCGGATTTTCCGGGAAGCTCGCGCTCGCTCCCGAGGTGCCGGTACCGCTGCGCGAGTTGCGCGGCCGTTTGGGCGGCGAGTCGAACCGCTTCGGGCGGGGCCACGACGCGCGCTTCGGCGCCGAAGGTCATCGCCCAGCGGACCGCTTCACCGAGGTCGTAGACGGGGAACGTGATCGCAGCCGAGCCGTCGGTGTGTCGGACGACGCGCTGATCGTGATGCCAGCTGCGTGCCGTCGCCGCGCTGGCGATCGCGGCCGAGAGCTCGACGGTCACCTCGACCCGCGGCCGCGTTTTGATGAGGCCGATCGCGGCGACATCGGCGTAGGCCGCGGGAAGGGGGCGCCGGATGAACGTCCCGACTCGCCGGATCTCGCCCAGGACCGCATCGAGCGCGAAGAGTCGCCAATCCCGCGCGCGGGTGTCGTAGGCGATCAGATAATAACGGCCGGAATGAAAGATGACGGCGTGCGGTTCGACGGTGCGCTGGCGCTCTTGGCCGTCCCTGCGGCGGTAGCGGAACGCGACGCGCGCGCAGTCCGCGGCCGCCTTGCGGAGCGTCCGATAGACGTGACCGACAGCGGTGTCTTGGATCGGGCGCGGGATCGCGATGCGCAGAAACGGATCGGCGATCGTGGTATCGCCCAGGTCGGGGAGGTCGGCTGCGACCGGATCGCCCAGTGCCGCCGCGACGGCCTGCAGCACGATCCCTAGATCGGAATTCGCGATCGACGCCAAGGCCAGCTTCGGCTTGGCGCCGAGCAGCCGAACTTCACCGCGCTGGAGACGCGAGATGCGGAAGCCGTATCGTTCGCCGAGCTTGCGCAACTTGGCGAGATCGCGCTGGAGCGTCTTCTCGCCGGCGGTGAACATCTGATGGTATCCCTTGAGATCGGCCCTACCGTGCTGGAGCAGCGTGAGGACCAGCCAAAACAAGCGCGTCACCGGCCCCGAGGGCTCGTCGGCCGGGAGCGCCGTTTCGGGATCACTCCAGAACGTCGTTTGAACGAGGTGTTTCGTCTCGGCCGGCGTTCGCGACACCCGTCTGTCCTCCGCTTTTGCTAGGGTAGTTTCGTGAGCCGAGAATCGCCTCCCCCAACAGGCAAGGCACCCGCTGTTCGAGAACTCCAGTCCTTTACGCGGAGGGTGTCGCGATGAGCGTGACCGTGGCCTCAACGCTTTTGATCGGGGCGGTCTTTCTGTTGGGCGCGCTGATGGGGTGGCTGCTGCGCGGCCGCGAATGCGCGATGCTCCGTGCGACCGCCGGGGACGAGCGGTTCCGCGCGGGCGAGCTCGCGGCGAAACTCGAGCAGACCGAAGCGACCCTCTCCGCCTGCCGGCAGCAGCTCTCCGTGGCTGAGACGAAGCTCGAGGCGGAGCGCGAGGCCTTCGAGCGCGAGAAAGCCGGGATCGAAGAGAAGATGCTCGGCCAGTTCCAAACCCTGGCGCAGCGGACCCTCGGGGACGCGACGGCGCGGTTCTTGGAGCTGGCGGCGACGAAGATGGGCGCCGAGCGGGAAGCCCTCTCGGGGACCCTGGCGACGCGCGTCGAGGAGATCAAGAGCGTCATCGGCCCGGTCCAAGACGAATTCGCCAAATTTTCCGCGGCGGTGAGCACGCTGCAGGCGAATACCGCGCAAGACCTCGGCGCGCTCAAAAGTTCGCTCGAGCAAGTCGTGCAGCTGCAGACCAATCTGCAGGAGGCCGTACGGAATACCAACGACGCCACGGGCCAGCTGCGCAACGCGCTCCAAAACCCGCGGGTCGCCGGCACCTGGGGCGAGATCAGCCTCGATCGGATCGTCGAGCTGGCGGGGATGACAGATCACGTCGATACCGATCGGCAGATCGAGTTGCGCGCCTCGGACGGGAGCGAGGAGCGACCCGATCGCCTCATCTACCTCACCGGCGGCCTGAAGATTCCGGTCGATGCGAAGACGTCCGCGACCAACTACATTCGGGCGGTCGGGGAGCCCGATGAAAATGAGCGCAAGCGCCTGCTGCGACAAAGTGCCGCCGACTTGAAGGCGCGGATCGCGGAGCTGCGCGGTCGCGGCTATGACAAGATCGAGGGCTACGCGGGGATGACGTTCCTGTTCGTCCCCAACGAGGCGATGCTCTCATCGGCGCTCGCGCTCGAGCCGAATATCATCGAAGATGCGCTGCAACACCAGATCGTCATCTGCTCGCCGCTCCTGTTCTTGTGCTACCTTCGCGCCTTCGCGAACGGTTGGCGCATCCAAAAGCAACAAGAGAACGCGGAAGAAGTCGCCCGCCGCGGCAAGATGCTCTACGAGCGGCTGCAGAGCTTCTTTACGGCGCTCGGGAAAGTCGGCTCGTACTTGAACCATACCGTTGAGAAGTTCAACGCCTGCGTGGCGAAGATGGACAACCTCCTCGTCCCCGGCCGCGAGTTGGGCAAGCTCCTCGCGCTTCGGGGCGACCTTCCTACGGTCAACAGCGTCGACACGAAAGCGCGTGAGGTGCGCTTCGCCGACGGCCAAGAAGAACCGATGCC
>Ga0209061_1005790_pt1 | contig 10479 bp, 14 predicted proteins | sample Coa_R1_10_FD_187157 | JGI IMG/M metagenome (GOLD analysis project Ga0209061, IMG submission 187157) | Surface soil microbial communities from Centralia Pennsylvania, which are recovering from an underground coalmine fire - Coalmine... | ecosystem: Environmental > Terrestrial > Soil >... | reverse complement strand
TCCAACGGCATCGAAAGCTCGACCCCGTCGCCTTCCTCTACACCCTCGCCTTCGAAACGGGACCCCAGCTCCAGCGCACCGTCGAGGCGCTCCGCGACGCCTACAACAAGCGGGTCCCCGACCCCATCCTCAGCATGGGCGGGTTCTACGAACGGTTCACCCCCGAGCTCGTCGAGTTTCTCCGACGGTGCGTCTCCTACGCCCTCACCCAGCTCCGCGCCGCTCCCGGGAACCGCCTCACCCCGAAACTGGCGCGGTTCACCGACCTCCTCATCCAGGACTCCACGGTCATCCGACTCTTCTCCGCCCTCGCCAAGTTCTACCCACCGACCCGGCTCGCGAAGAACACCAAGTCGAACCGCACCGCCGGCATTAAGGTGGCGACCCTGTTCAGCGCCCGGGCGAACGGCCCCGCTCGCCTCGAGCTGTTCCCGGAGACCACTTCCGAGATCGACACCTTGAAGATCGGTCCCTGGGTCAAGGGCTCGGTCGTCCTGACGGACCTCGGCTTTTACAAGCACCAGGGGTTCGCGCGCATCGCGGAGAACGGGGGGTTCTTCCTCTCGCGCCTCAAGGGAAACGCCAACCCCATCCTGATTCGTTCGCACCTCGTCCATCGGGGGCGTGCGATCGACCTCGAGGGGAAGCGGTGGGCCGAGGTGGCTCCCCGCCTCCACCGCGAGGTGCTCGACGCCGAGGTGGAGTTGTCGTTCTCGCGACAGGCGTATCTCGGTCGGCATCGGGGGGACACGATGCGGTCGCGGATGGTGGCGGTCTGGGACGAGGAGCACCGACAGTACCACGCCTACCTCACCAACCTGCCGGTGGACGCGCTCTCGGCGGAGGAGGTGGCGGAACTCTACCGAACTCGCTGGTCGGTGGAACTTCTATTCAAAGAGGCGAAGGGATCCTTCCACCTGGACCGAGTGGCCACGGGGAACCGGTATGTCGCGGAGTCGCTGATTTGGACCTCGTGGCTGGCCTTGTTGGTCAGCCGTCGGGGGCACAATGTCCTCCTCGAGCACAAGCCGCCCGAGGAGCGGTTCCGGTATCCACCGCTCCGAGGGTCGCGGGTGTTCCGCGACGAGAGCCGGGAGTTCCTGACGCCCCTGCTACGCCGAATGGGGAGACGGAAAGTGATCCCCGAGCCCATCGACGAGCTCGTCGGGCGGCTCGATGTACGGGCGCGCGACCCGAACATCACCCGAGAGCGGTTCCGAGAGGGCTGGTTTGGCTAAACCGAAAACACATGGAAACGGCTCGAGCCCATTCGCATGGTGGAGTGGAGCTGTGGTGGCCTTCCGTGAATGGTAGCGCACCCATTTAGCCGGTTGCTGGGCGCCGTTCCCTGACGAAGAGTCTATCGAATCTTGACAGGTCGATCATGGTAAGGCACTACTTTGGACCAGTCGACCTCACCGTACGCGTGCTTAAACTCAAAGCGTTCGAAGAACCCAACCTTCATCAGGTGGGGGGTCAAGTCTTGGTACCCATGTAGCCGTTGCACGAGTTTCGCGGTGGCGTGCTCCCAACAAACGATCCTGACCTTCCAGCCCGAGTTCCTAGCCTCTCCGACGAGGTCGTAGTAATCCGCATCTCCAGCCACGATTACGATTTCTCCGTCTGGCTTCGGCTGGAGCTTGCTTACGAGTTTCGTACAATCGATGATTAGAGCGGCGTCGACCCGTTTCTCCTTTCCGCTCGGATTCTTCCGAAATATCTTAAGTCCGACGCCCATGGTCGAAAGTAGTCTCCAAATTGAATCCATAGGCGGCGGCACGGAACCATATAGCTTGGGAAACTGCTCGTTGCCGAGCGTAAAGAAGGACTCATTTGGGTTCGGGTTGAGGAAGCTGAAGAGGCGACCAAAGTCGAGCCGGTAGAGCTTTCCCCGCGCCTCGGATCCTTCGGCGAGGGCAGCAGCGCGCTGTCCTTCGATGAAGATGTTCGAGTTGTCAACGAAGATGTAGGACCGCAAGACCACCCACCCCCGAGCGCAGTTCTATGAATACTTTCTCGCCACGCGCACGTTCATCGACTCGAGCTTGTACGCCATGTCATCGAGGTGAGCCTTCGATCCCATCTTGTCCCCGACAAGTACCACAATCAGGTTTGTGGCCCCGCCTTCGAGGTATTTCTTTACCTGGTCCTCAATCTGTCGGACTTGGCCGGGGTTCTCGGGAACCTTCATCTCGATGTACGTCGGAATGCTGCCTGAGGGCAAGACCGATGCCTTGACGGTGAGGTCCGGAATCCCGTAGCTCTTTCGTTCTTGCCGACTCACGACGCTGGGGTGGAATTTGGCCGTCAGCGCGCCGTAAAGCTCGGCTTCGTAGTGGTTCTCCTTTGGCCACTGGGATCGGAATCGGTAGGTATCCACGAACGCGCAGACGTCCTCGAAACTCGGGCCAGGAGTCGCCGCCCCCGTTACCGCGCGCGCTGAGCCAGGAGCCGTCTCCTTCGGTGTTGGAGGTAGAGACGGTAGTGCGCGAGCGGGTTGTGCCGCGGCGGAGCTCGGAGTGGACCCCGTGGTATGGAACTCGCTGGCAACATTTTCGGTTGCTCTACCGGGCTTCGGTCGAGGCGACCTTTGCTGATCCGCGACTTTTGCTATGGCTTTGACAAGGTCACCTTTCTCGTCGCCGAGGAACCTCCCCACCAGCCCTCCCGCGCTGGAAGGGGCAGGGACCGCGAATCGCTTCTGGACCCGTTTCAGGTCGTCGAGGTCCAAGAGCTTGAGGACATCTTGGTGCTTTAGCCCGCGGAGGGAGAGCAGCCTCTCGGCCATCTCGTCCTTTGAGCCCGACGTTTGGGATCCGAGTCCGTCGAGCAGTTCGCGGATCTGGGGCCGAGCGAGCCGATCCCTCACAACGTACTCCAGAATGGTCTCTTCCACGTCCCCACCGTCCTGCGGCTCTCTGCCCGCCATGGTCCCGGGGTAGAACCTCGTGGTTAAATTAATACCTGCGAGCGCCGCGACGATCTACTTCTTTCCCACTTCGCCCGGAGGCTGGCGCTCTCGAGGCTTTGCAATGGGTTGGGGCTCACCTCCTCTTCCCACGAGATCAATGTTAGCAGTTTGAGCACAGCACCACGGTCTCCCCGCGAAAGTGCTGTGGAGTCCGTGGGGGAGCTTCAGTCACGCCCCGCATTGGACTAATCCTCTGAAAAGAATTCCGCCGCCGACAGACCCAGCGGCGTCAAGGCCACGATTGCCTGGCGCCCTCGTCTCCTCACTTGAACGTACTTGAGGTCGTCGAGTTTCCTGACCACGCGGATATCCACAGAAGTTTGCAGGCTAACGCGCGCAGCCTCATCCTTAGGTTTGCCCTCCGGTGAGAGCCGTCCGCGATCGAGGCGATCCCGCTTCGCGAGCTCGACGGCCAGGTCGGATTTGGACTTCGCCCCCGCCTTCAAAATCTTGAGAGCCTCCCTCATCTCCGGCGAGGGAACCTGCATCGAAAGATGGGGTAAAGGCATCACTTCGTCACAGCCTCTCGACAGTGGCTTGTTGAGTGGGGTTGCGTACTCGTGCGGGACCGCGTAGTAGGGGGTGACATCTATCCCTTCGTTGCGGACCAGCATCGTTGCTAACATGGCGGCAATAGCTTCGATCTTCGAGCCGGATGAGACGTTCAAGTAGATTGAATCGTGTCTGTGCAATCGGAACACGCCGGCGAACGCCCGGGTGAGGGCGTATAGGTCGTTGATGTCCCGTCTAATCACCTCGATTTTGATACCCCTTCTGCGGAGTTTGCCGACTACCTTATCGAGGAAGTGGCGGCCTTTGTCTCTCTCCAAGAGTTGTGCCAGCAGGACGACGGCCTCGCCTTCCATTTTCACGACGGGTTCGACTATCCGGTCTACCTCGAACCCCACAGGTGCCACGTGGACCCTTCGAGGGACCGAGGTTTCGAGTAAGCTCGCCACCACAATTGTTGGCTCCGTAGGAAACGTAGGCTATTGTCGCTAATATAGCCCCCGGTGGGTAATCTCTTCGGAGGATCCCACCGGATAATGACCGAGAACCGAGAGCACGAGAAGCTGCATGTAGTCGTCCACTACGCAGCGGCGGAGAGACCGTACAGGGAGGACGCCCAGCGGAGCCAAACAGTAGGCGAGCTCAAGACGCTCGTCTTGAAAGCCTTCGGGCTGACCGAGGGGTCTGGTCCCGGTGGAACGAGCGTCGTCTACACTCTGTATCACGAGAAGAAGCCACTGGAGAATCCTGCGGAAACGCTGGGGCAGGTCGCGGGAGACAAAGAGACGCTTGAGCTCAAGCTGATCCAGCAGATTACGCAGGGGAGCCGGTAGTGCCCACGCCGCTGTCCGCGATGAACCTCGACGATGACCTCGTGGGGGCGAAGCGGGCTGAGAGGGCAAGCCGATGGGAACTGACCAAGCCGGGTCCCCTGGAGATCTGGGTGACGATGAGCCCGGCCCGCCAGCCTAATGAGAAGTTCACGGCGCGGATCCTTTGGATGGAATATCCTTCGCAGGCTCCATCCGTACGCTTCATCGACTCAGCAAGCGGTCGGCACGATGTGCAATCCGCCTGGCCTGTCGCACAGAACGTGAGACTGGCTCCTCATTGGGATATCTGCCAGAGCATGACTGCCGAGGGGTTCAACGCACATCCCGAGTGGCGATCGGATCCCAAGGTCCGCTGGGACCCACGGGGGAACGTCTTGCTGAAAACTCTCTCATGGTTGCAAGACCTGTTGGACGAGACCTTCCAGCGGAGGGCTCCGTGAGCGCCGTGTTTTTCAGTAAGGTGACCAAGTGGCTGTTCCCTGCCGACGCCCTCGAAGTGGCCATGTCAGAGCTTCGTCTCGACGGCGCGCGCTCCACCGAGGGGATCGCGCTGTGGCTGGGGCATCGGAGTTCCGGCGTCGCGGCGGTCACTCACATGGTTTACCTTCGCGGGTCTGGACTACTCAAGACCGAGTACCACATCCGGGTGAGCCAAGACCTGTTCAACGAGGTTACCGACTCGGCGATTAACCTCGGCAAGACCCTCATTGGGCAAATACACTCTCATCCAAGTGCAGCCGGTGTCGGCATGTCCGAGTCCGATGTCTCGGGGACACCTCAGGTCCCCTACTACCTGGCCATCGTAGCGCCGGATCTGGCCATGCGAGCCCGAACCGAACTCGTCGATTGCGGGGTCCATATCTTCGACCCCAAGAAGGGGTTCCGTCGGCTTTCATCCCGAGTAGTTCGCAAGCGGATCACATTCGAGGCAGGCGAACGCATCCAGCGAATCACGATGGGGTACTAATGGGTGCGACGGACAGGGCGTACAAAAGGCCCGTCGCGGCGGCCAGTGCCCTGGCCAGCGAAGCCTCCGATGCCCATCGCTTCCTAGACAAGAGCGTAGTCGTCACTGGGGACTCCTTCGTCCTGACCTCGAACGGGAAAGCGTGTCTTTCGTACGCGACCCGTCTTGTCGCCAAGATTTGCCGCAATGTGACCATCTCGTTACCGGGCCCAGCGGCGGAAGGCGTAGGCGAGGCGAAGGCTCTGGCGGCAAAGGCTTCCATCGGTGCGCCCATTTTGGTCGATGCGTCGGTTCCCGACGGGTCGGAGTTTGACGCGATCCTTTCGTTGTCCCGTCGACCCTTCCCGCACCATCGGTCAACCACAATCAACTCCAACGGCTGGCTATGCAGGGTCGGGAACTCCCCCCACGCTCTCGAGGGGCCCGTAGACCAGTACAATCCCATTGGCGCACTGGTAGCGGCCTCCATTGGCTGCTCCGAGGTGTTCAAACGCCTCATCTCACTCAAGCCCCAGCGCGGTCGCGCCATAGAGGCGCTGACGTTCTCCTCTTTCTCCTATTCCTGCGGGGGTATCGACGCGGGCCCACCGCTCCCAGAGACTATCCCTCTGGACCTCGGTCTTGTGGGCGTTGGAGCCATCGGCAACGCTACTGTGACGGTCCTCGCCGATCTCCCCGTTTCGGGTCGTGTTCTGGCAATCGACCACGACTTCTTTGAAGATGTGAATCTCGCGACCTGTCTCTCGATCGGACCCTCGGATCTTGGATCGTCAAAGGCCGAATTCGTTCGGCGTCTGCTCTCAGGACGTCTCGAGGTGCTTCCATTCACCGAGACCGTGCAGAAGACGTCCGAGCGGTTTGGCCAATCGCTGAGGTTCCCCTCAATCTTTGCGAATGGGCTACACGACATCGAATCCAGGATTTTTGTCCAAGGACTGTGGCCCGACCTTGTGGTAGATGGAGCAATGGGCGGGGAAGCTTTCGCTCAGGTCAGTGTCCACCCGTGGGGGCCTGACATCGGCTGCCTCAGGTGTCTCTTCCACGAGCCGGCTGGAGAGCCCACAGAATTGGTCCAGGTTCGGGCCACCGGACTTCGGAGGGAACGAGTGCTCGACACGGAGGCGCTCGTCACAGATCAGGATGTAGCGGATGCCCCTGAGGGTAGGAGGGATTGGCTGAGGGGCAGGGTTGGCAAGCCCATCTGCTCGGTCATTGAAGAAGGAATCGCCGACGAGCTGTCCCAAAGCAGGCAAAGGGCGGAGTTCCGCCCGGCAGTCCCATTCGTGGCCACAATGTCAGCCTCTATGGTCGCGGGGGAGATTGTGCGAAGGGCGATGGGGCTACCCTCCCCACTGGAGCCGCGTTACCAGCTCGATCTGTTTCAGGGTCCTCAACGTGGTCAGTTCGTTCCCCAAGTTAGGAGAATTGATTGCGAGTGCTCGGTTCGTCATGTGAATATCGAGAGCTTCCGCAGGCTGCGAACCAGCGATTAGCGATCGCACGACACCTCGACAACGGCAAGTTGCCCCGCTGCGAGAATATGAACTCAGGCTTATCGAAGTTGTCGTTACCTCACGTCCCGGTCGGCTCCACCGCCACTATGCCCTCAGCCGATGGGTTCGGATTCGGATCTCGCCTCAGCGCCGAACGCACTCCTCCGAGCTTGATGTTCATCCGTTGAGATATCATCCGCAGACTCTCGCCACTCTCGCGACGGGTACGGATCTCCCTCGCCATGGCTTCTGAGATTCTGCGCGGCGCGCCGAACTTATTGCCCAGCGCACGGGCCCGCGCGATGCCCGCTTGGGTTCGCTCGAGGATGAGCTCCCGCTCGAATTCTGCCAGGGCGGCCAGCATGTTCCCCTGCAAACGACCGCTCGGTGTGGAAGTGTCGATTCCCTGGTCGATGACTATCGCGCGGGCGCCAGCCGCCTCCGCGTCGTCCCAAAACCGTAGGATCATGCCAAACGATTGACCGAGCCGGTCCATCTTCGATACTACAATCGTAACGAACTCGCCCGAGGCGAGGCGCTCCCGAAGTCGATCGAGCTCCGGCCGGTTATCCGGGACGCCTGAGATCCCGTCGTCCCGAAAGACCACGACCTCAGCCCACCTTCTCGCCTGGCAGTAGGCCGTGAGCTGACCGACTTGGGCCTCCGTCGACTGCTCTCTCATCGAGACGCGAGCGTAGAGTGCGACCCGCGTCATGCCGAGGCCTCCTCCCACCCGACAGCTCTAGGAATCTCCGCATCCGAGCGGCGGTGGGCGAGAGCGACATAGTCGGGGTTGAGTTCGATACCAATAAATCTCCGCCCGAGACTCCGGGCCACCGCGAGGACGGGGCCGCTTCCCGCGAACGGGTCGAGCACGAGACAGGGAACTGTGCGGTCGGTCACACAGGAGCAGCGCTTGCGAAACCCGAGGTCGAGCCTCCGGTAGCTCCCGTCATGCCACCCGGGCCCGTCGGTCACGGGGGCGCGACCCGACACGAGCGGTGCTTCAATCGGCTGTGCGTGGCCGATAGCTCCGCCGGCTGCGCGGACATCTCTCGTCCAATGGCTTCCGCACTCCACGCGCGCCCCCCGCTCCGAGGATCCCGCGAGGATGCAGAGCTCCGGGAGCTTCTCCGGGAACGTGGCGAAGTTAGCCCCGTTGTAGGGCTGGGTTGGGATCCACCAGATTGTCCGGAAGTTCCGACCCGAGGGGCTCGTATTCCGGAGCATCAGGAAGCGCCGGAAATCCCCTTCGGGATGTTTCGAGCGGGAAGTGCGATTTTCGGCCGGGTTCGGTAGGTGATGCCGGAGCCTTCGGAGCGTGCTCTCCTGGAGAGGCCTACGGACGGCGTAAGCATCGTAGAAGCGGCGCCTCGACTTCGTCAGTAGGAAGACAGAATCGTGGGCCCGGGTCGCCCGGTCCCGGACCGCCTACGGCATCGGATTCGGCTTCGCCCAGACGCAGTCGGACCGGAGCCACCACCCCCGGCGCTGGAGCTCGAAGGCGACTCGCCAAGGGATACCGACTAGATCTTTCGGCTTGAGTCCAGGGGCCCGCTTGTCCATCCGACCGGCCTGCTCGTCCCCCGTGCGATCCCGACCGGCGAGAGGCGAAGCTTTCCATCGCTTCTCGCCCGTGAGCCCGGAAGGGTGGGTAGCGTAGGTATCACCGAGGTTCAGCCAGAGCGTCCCGTCCGGCCGCAGGACCCGATGGACTTCGTCAAGCACGCCGGCGAGATGCTCAACGAACCTTTCGGGGGTGGGCTCCAATCCGAGCTGGCCGAGCCATCCCCCGCATCTCCGGCAGGTCGATCCGCCCCCAGAGGCATCCCACGCGACCGCTGCATTCCTTCTGATAGTCTTACCAGAGACGTCATCCGTCCGACGATGGCGCGGCGGCCGAGCCGGTTCCCATTCGTGTTCACACCGGGCCTTTCCGCCCCACCGGACCGGTCGGAGTCCGTAGTCGCAGAGACCCCAGTACGGAGGGGACGTGACAACGCAGTGAATCGAATCACCCGGAAGGCTCCGTAGCCGGTCGAGGACGTCACCTTCGAGGATGGCGGGGGGAGCTCGCTGGGGATCACGGTGCCCCCTCGAGGTTCCGCCAGAAGCGCTCGTTTCGTGCCGCCCTCGCACGTTGGATCCGGTGCTCGACTGCGATGCCCCGAGCAAATTGGACCCGATGGCCTAACTCGGCCCGCACCCGGTCGAGTTCGTTCCGGTCGCGCCACTCCGACTTAATAAACTCCTCAACGACTGCATTGAGTCGGGAGGCGTACCCCTGAAGGAGGAGGACGACGTTCTCCAGCTCGCGCCGGCTAAGCAGCTGGAGCTCGACCGTCTCCCTCATCCGGCGGGCGTCGCCCCCTGGTCGAGCGGCCGGCTGCCGAGGTTGCCTCGGAGGTAGTGGTAGTCAGGAACCCGAATCGGCGGAGGGGCCGAATCGACGATGATCCACTCCTCCCCGTCGCTCCACGTTGGGCGGAGGAGACCGTTCTCGCAGAATCCGGCTATGACATGCAGCCGTCGAGGGGGTCGGTAGCTCGGGAAGGTCTGGACGACCATCCGGTCGATCGCTCGAAATGGCGCGAGCCAACCGAATGGGTGGGGGGCGTAGAAGACCCGCAAGGCCCGGACTGCGGACTCGTCGACCTTGCGAGGCGCCGCAGCGCTCGCGCACACGCGCTGCCGCCAGCGGTAGGCCTCCAGCAGCTCCAATAGCGTCGCGTCGGCGATCGGAGGCCGTCCCCCTGACCTGCCTCGGCCTCGTCCCCTGCCGGACGAACCTACAAGGCCCCGCTGAGAGACGATGCGTTGGATGCGTCGGAACTCGGACCAGGTCCGGTCTGAGAGCCAGAGGTGGCGTTGGGGGGTGGGAGGGGGAGGGAGTTCCGGGCCCGGAACTGGTGTTGTTCCGGTACCGGAACTACCGTAGTTCATGTCCCGGAACTCGGGGGAGTTAGAGAGGATAGGAGAGTCCGGGACGGGCTCGAGGAGAGTCCTCACTGACGGAGACGATGGTCTCTGCACAAGACTCACCCCGGGACCTGCCGTGTGCGCGCGTACTCTGTGAGGCGGATCGCTGACAGTTCTGCCGCGAAGCCGTGGACCGGGCAGAACGAGATGCCCAGGGTCAGGTTGTGGCGGGCCCGGGAGCGGCAAAGCTCGCAGACGAATCGAGGAACGGGTGGAGGTAGGGGAGCTCTGCCAGGCTCGACGACGAAAGTGATCTCGGCGTACCGGGGCGTCAATCGACCTTCCCCGATGCCGTTTCAAACCGCGGGGGTATGGACCCGCTTTGAGGGGGGAAAAGGGTTGGCCGCTCTCGCTTTCGAGCCCGTGCCGGTATGGGTTCTATAAGGAAATGGTGTAGCAGCTCACGATTCTGGCACCCTGGCGTGAGCGGCTGATCCCTTTCCGCGCGTAGCAAAATTGTACATCCGGGGAACTATACCGGGGTGCCTGAGGGCACCTTGACCTCGGACCTCGTCCTCTACCTCGAGACCGACGACTACTCCGGTCCTCTCGACCGGGAGACCCGCAAGGAGCTGGTGCGGAAGCTCAAGCGCCTCGAGAAGGCGGAGGCTGAGCTTCGCGCCCTGCGCGAGAAGGCTCGCCGCTTGGAGGAGGAGAACCGAAGACTTCGTTCCTCTCCCCTCCTGCTCGCCGCCACCGACTGCACCGCCGAGGCCGGTGGGATAC
>Ga0209061_1005788_pt1 | contig 10482 bp, 10 predicted proteins | sample Coa_R1_10_FD_187157 | JGI IMG/M metagenome (GOLD analysis project Ga0209061, IMG submission 187157) | Surface soil microbial communities from Centralia Pennsylvania, which are recovering from an underground coalmine fire - Coalmine... | ecosystem: Environmental > Terrestrial > Soil >... | reverse complement strand
TGATCACGGCCAGCCGGGCGGTGCCGGACAGCAGCGCCAGGCCGAGCGCGGCGACCAGGGCGAAGACGATCATCCCGGTGTACCCGCCGATGGCAAGCGCCCGGCGGCCGAACTTGTCGATCCAGCGGAACCCCAGGTAGGTGGAGGCCACGTTGACCGCGGTCATGATGGCGGTGACCTCGACGCCGGCGACCGTGGTGTCGACCAGGCTGGCGTGCGCGCCGGAGAAGATCGGGCCGAGCAGGTGCGGCCCGTAGTACAGCGGCACGTTGATCCCGGTGATTTGCTGGAAGATGAAGAACACGCTGACCACGGCAAGCGCGCGGATCACCCCGGGGCTCCACGCCCGCCGCCGCTGCTGCCTGGTGCCGCCCTCCACCCGTTCCACGAGCGTCGCGGCGCGGCGGAGGTCCTCGTCGCTGACCTCGCCGGCCCCCAGGGCGGCCATCGCCTTGCGCACCTGGTCGTAGCGGCCGTGCCGCAGCAGCCACCGCGGTGATTCCGGCATGGCGGTGCGCAGCGCCAGCCCGACCAGGGCGGGGACCGCGCCCAGGCCGAGCACCAGCCGCCAGCCGACCGAGGCGGCGCTGGCCGGGAAGGAGGCGAAGATGATCAGCGCGACGATGTAGGCGATCAGGATGCCGACGGTGATCATCCATTGCTGCAGCATGGTCAGCGACCCGCGGCGGCCCTTGGGCGCGTACTCGGCTATGTAGGCGGTGGCGATCGCGGAGTCGGCCCCGATGGCCAGGCCGATCAGCGTCCTCGCGAACAGCAGCACCGCAGCGTCCGGCGTCACCGCCGACAGGATGGCGCCCGCCGCGTAGATCCCGGCGTCGATGATCAGCAGCGTCTTGCGGCCGAAGCGGTCGCTGGCCGGCCCTGCCAGGATCGCCCCAGCCGCCGCCCCCAGCGACGCCCCGGACACCAGGTACCCCTGCGCCAGGCCGTGCAGGCCGTAGGGCACGAAGTTGAGCGCCGAGCCGATGTTGGAGGTGTCGTAGCCGAACAGGAACCCGCCGAGGGTCGCCAGCAGGGTGAGCTGCCAGTAGAACGAGGTCGGCACCCGCTCGTCGAGCCTGGTCAGGAGGTTGCTGCCGCGATCGTAGGTTGCAGGCTGGGCCATAGGCGCTCTCCTTCCAGACCCAAGCCCACTTCCCAGGCCGGCGCGGAATGAACATGCCCGGCGCTGCGGGGCGCGGCCGGCGCTGCGGGGCGCGGCCGGCGCTGCGGGGCGCGGCCGGCGCTGCGGGCGCCTCGCGCCGGCGGCGCCCGGGCCGCCCGCGTGCTAGTGTGGCTGCGCCGGGTCCGGCCGCCAGCGCGCCGGCCGGGCCGGGCAGCGCGCCAGGTAGCGAAGCCGGTGAAGCCCGCACGGGCCATTCCGGCGCTGTCCCGCAACTGTGACGGCCCCGTCAGGGGCCCAAGCCAGGTCGCCTCCTGCCGCGCTCGACGATATCGACCCTCGAGGGAAGGGCGATCCGTCCCGGCCGGAGCGGGAACCGCCCCGGCGGCGGCCTCGCCTTCCTTCCCGCCTTCTCGGGAGGAAGTGGCGTTCCATGAACCTTCACGCCCGGATCAGCCGTGCCCGTGGCACCGGTCTCGTCCTGCTCGCCGCGCTTGCCGGGCCGCTGGCCGGCTGCGCCTCGGCGGCCGCCCCGGCCGCCGGCGGCTCCGGAACCGCGGCGGCATCCCGCTCCGGCTTCCCGGTCACGGTGACCGCGGCGAACGGCAGGGTGACGGTCAGGGCCAGGCCGGCCAGGATCGTCTCGCTCGCGCCGACACTGACCGAGGACCTGTACGCGGTCGGCGCCGGCAGGCAGGTCGTCGCGGTGGACTCCGACTCCGATTACCCGCCAGGGGCGCCGGTCACCAAGCTGAGCGGCCTGACCCCGAACATCGAGGCGATCGCCAGGTACCGGCCCGACCTGGTGGTCGCGTCGCAGGACTCCGGCGGCCTGGTCTCCGGCCTCGGCAAGCTGGGGGTCCCGGTGCTGATCGAGCCGGCCGCGGCCACGCTGGCCCAGGCCTACCAGCAGATCGGCCAGGTCGGCCAGGTCACCGGGCATGCCGCGCAGGCCGGGCGGCTGGTGGCGTCGATGAAGTCGCAGATCGCCGCGGACGTCGCCCGGGCAGGCACGGCGCACCGCGGCCTGCGGTACTACTGGGAGCTGTCCGCGAACCCGTACTACTCGGTCGCCTCCTCCACCTTCATCGGGCAGATCGTGTCGCTGTTCGGGCTGCGGGACATCGCCGACGCCGCCAACAAGGCCTCCGACGGCGGGTATCCGGAGCTGTCCGAGGAGTACATCGTCGCCGCCCGCCCGCAGATCATCTTCCTGGCCGACAACCAGCCCGCCGACGGCGGGCAGACGCCGGCGGTGGTCGCGGCCCGGCCCGGCTGGTCCGCGATCCCCGCGGTGCGGGACCACGAGATCATCGCGCTGAACGACGACATCGCCTCCCGCTGGGGCCCGCGGCTGCCGCAGCTGGTGGCGGAGATCGCCCAGGCCGTCGAGCGGGCGCCAGCCCCGTGATCCGCGGCCGCGGCCGGCGGCCGCGCGCGGCCCGCGCGGCCGCGGCCGCGGCCCTCTTCCTGGCGGCCGCGGCGCTGGTCAGCGCGCTGACCGGCGCCGCGGACCTCAACCCGGTCGCGACGGCCGCCGCGATCGTCCACCTGCCGTCCAGCCTGAGCCCGCTGGACCGCGCGGTGCTGTTCCAGATCCGGCTGCCGCGGATCGTGCTCGGCGCGCTGGTCGGCGGGCTGCTGTCGGTCGCCGGCGCCGGGTACCAGGGCGTGTTCCGCAACCCCCTCGTCGACTCGGGGATGCTCGGGTCGTCGGCGGGCGCGGGGCTCGGCGCGACGCTCGCGATCGTGTACCTGGGCGGGGCCGGCACCTCGGCCGTCCCGGCCGCCGCGTTCGCTGGGTCGCTGGCCGGCGTCGCCGTCGCATACGCGGCCGGCTCGGTCACCGGCTCGGGCACCGCGACGCTGCTGCTGGCCGGCGTGGCGGTGGGCCTGTTCCTGACCGCGGTGCAGACCTACCTGCTGCAGCGGTCGGCGCAGGACCTCCAGCAGGTCTACTCCTGGCTGCTCGGCTCGCTATCCGGGGCGACCTGGCAGCAGGCGGCGGAGATCCTGCCGTACGCCGCGGTCAGCGTGGCCGTGGTGCTGCTGCACGGCAGGCACCTGGACGTGCTGTCGGTCGGCGACGAGGAGGCGCGGGCGCTCGGCATGGACCCGGCCCGCATCCGGCTGATCGTGGTGGCCGCGTGCTCGCTGGCCGCCGCGAGCGCGGTGGCGGTCAGCGGGCTGATCGGCTTCGTCGGCATCGTGGTGCCGCACGTGATGCGCCGCCTGGCCCGGACCTCCTCCTACCGGCTCGTGCTCCCGCTGTCGCTGACCTGCGGCGCGGGATTCCTCGTGCTCGCCGACACCGCGGCCCGCACCGTCGTCGCCCCCGCCGAGCTGCCGATCGGCGTGGTCACCGCGCTGGTCGGCTCGCCGGTCTTCGTCTGGATCCTGCGCTCCACCAGCGCGGTACGGACATGAACGGCACGGGCATGAACGCCGTCACCGTGCAGGATCTCGCCGTGGACCTGGACGGGTCCCCGGTGCTGCGCGGGGTATCGTTCGCGGCCGGCCCGGGCGGCTGGCTGGCCCTGATCGGGCCGAACGGAGCGGGCAAGACCACGCTGCTACGCGCCGTGGCCGGGCTGGTGCCGTACCGCGGCAGCGTGCTGCTCGACGGCGCCGACCTGGGCGGCATGCGCGGCCGCGGCCGCGCCCGGCTGATCGCCTACCTGCCGCAGGCGCCGGTGCTGCCGCCGGACATGACCGTCGAGGAGTACGTGCTGCTCGGCCGGACCCCGCACCTGGGCTACCTCCGCGGCCCGGCCAGCCGCGACCGGGAGGCCGCCGCCGCGGCCGCCCGGCGGCTGGACGTGGCGCGGTTCGCCGGGCGGCGGCTGGCCAGCCTGTCCGGCGGCGAGCGCCAGCGGGTGGTGCTGGCCCGCGCGCTGGCCGCCGAGCCGCGGGTGCTGCTGCTCGACGAGCCGACGACGGGCCTGGACGTCGGGCACGCCCAGCAGGTGCTCGAGCTGGTCGACGAGCTGCGCCGCGGCCGCGGCGTCACCGTGCTGTCCACGCTGCACGACCTGACCACCGCCGGCCAGTACGCCTGCCGGCTCGTGCTGCTGGACCGGGGGCGGGTCGCGGCGTCCGGCCCCGCCGCCGACGTGCTCACCGAGGACCTGCTGTCGCGGATCTACGCGGCGCGGGTCACGGTGACCGCCGGCCCCGGCGGCACGGTCGTCACGCCGGTGCGCCGGCCGCGGCCGGCCGCCCCCTGAGCGGCCGCGCCGCGCCGGCCGGCGCCGGCGGCACCGCCCCGGGATGGAGGATCGCCGCCAGCGCCTCCACCCCGTCCACCAGCCGGTGCTCCGGGCGGACCACGATGCCGTCCGCGTCGATCATGCAGCGAGCTAAACCCGCCGGCCGCCGCTGTCTCGGCCGGGAAGCGCGGCCGCCGGAAGCCAGAGGCCTTGGTGCCGGAGCGTGCCACCCCCGGCCGTTCGGGATTACTGGTCCTTGGTCGTGCGGCCCGCCCCCGCCGCGGCCGCCACCAAGATGCGCCAGCTCGCCCGCTTCTGCTGAGCGGCTCACCGGCGGCGCGGCTCACCGGCGGCGCGGCTCACCGCCCGGGCGCCCGGCTCAGCGCGTCCAGGAAGCTCGCCGCCCAGTGCGCGACATCGTGCTCGCGGACCCGGCGGCGCATCGCGCGCATCCGGCGTCTGGCCTCGGCGGGCCTCGTGGCCGCCGCCCGCGCGATCGCGTCCTTCAGCCCGTCGATGTCGTGCGGGTTGACGAGGAACGCGCCGGAAAGCTCGTCCGCCGCCCCGGTGAACTCGCTCAGCACCAGGGCTCCGCTCTCGTCGTTGCGGCATGCGACGTACTCCTTGGCCACCAGGTTCATCCCGTCCCGCAGCGGGGTCACCAGCATCACGTCGGCGGCCAGGTACAGCGCGGCCATCTCCTCCCGCGGGAACGTCTGGTGCAGGTAGTGGACCGGCGGCGAGCCCAGCTCGGCGTGCTCGCCGTTGATCCTGCTCACCGTCAGCTCCACCTCGTCGCGCAGCGCCCGGTATGCCTCGACGCGCTCCCGGCTCGGGCTGGCCACCTGCACCAGGACCGTGCGCGGCCCGAGGCGCCCCTCGCCGAGCAGCTCGCCGTAGGCGTTGAGGCGGTGCAGGATGCCCTTGGTGTAGTCGAGCCGGTCGATGCCGAGCAGCACCAGGTCCGGCCCGCCGAGCAGGTCCCTGATCTCCCGCGCCCGCGCCCTGACCCCTTCCTGCATGGCGACCTGCCCGAGCGCCGCCGCGTCGATGGAGATCGGGAACGCGGCGGCGCGGGCCTGCCGTGCCCCCTCGGCCCGCACCGTGGCGCCGCTGGTCACCGCGCCGGCCGCGCGGCGGCAGGCGCGCAGGAAGTTCGCGGCGTCGTCCCGCCGCTGGAAGCCGAGCAGGTCCGCGCCGAGCAGGCCCTCGACGACCTGCCGCCGCCATGGCAGCTGGGCGAAGATCTGGTAGCACGGGAACGGGGTGTGCGCGAAGAAGCCGATGCGCAGGTCGCCGCGCCGCTCCCGTATCATCCGCGGCACCAGCTGAAGCTGGTAGTCGTGCACCCAGACCGTCGCGCCCGGCCCGGCCTGGTCGGCCGCGGCGCGCGCGAAGCGCCGGTTGACAGCCTGGTAGCACTCCCACCAGCCGCGCTCGAAGGCGGGCCGGGCGATCACGTCGTGATATAGCGGCCACAGCGTCGCGTTGCAGAACCCCTCGTAATGCCCGCGGACCTGCTCCGCGGACAGGCCCACGCCGACCAGCCGCAGGCCGCCCGCCTCGAACGCCCCCGGCTCCGGCCCCGCGTCGCCCGTCCAGCCGACCCACACGCCGTCGGCCCGGCGCATCACCGGCTCCAGCGCGGCGACCAGGCCGCCGGGACTCGGCCGCCAGCCGGTCCCGCCGCCGGCACCCTCCGCCCGGTCCGCCGGCAGCCGGCTGGCCACCACCACCAGGCCGCCGCCGTGCTCGCGTGCCGTCATCGGCCGTGCTCGCGTGCTGTCATCGGCGGTCCCTTCCAGGGCGGGCAGCAAGCCTACCCCGAGGCCCCCCGGCCAAACGCCCGGGAATTACCCGGCCGCCGGCGCTGTTCGAGCCGCTGTGGAGAAGGCGATCCTGCTGGCCGTGGCGGCAAGCTTCTGCACCGCCACGGCGTCGGTGTGCCAGCGCCGGGGCGCCAGGCAGGCCCGGACGACGGGCGGCTTCGACGCCGGGCTGGTGCTCCGCCTGGCCCGCAGCCCGGCCTGGCTGCTCGGCATCGCGAGCATGATCCTCGGCTTCGTCTTCCAGCTGACCGCGCTGCGCTTCGGCGCGCTCGCCCTGGTGCAGCCCATCCTGGCCCTGGAGCTGCTGCTGGTGTTCGGCTACATGTGCCTCGCGGGCCGGCGCCGGGTGCGGGTGAAGCGCCGCGACTGGCTGGCCGCGGCCGCCATGTCGGCGGGGATCGCGGTGTTCCTCCGGCTGGCGGCGCCGTCCGGGGGGCGGCTGCACGCGCCCGGCTCGGCGTGGCTGGCGGCCGGCCTGGTCACGGCCGGCGTGGTGCTGACAGCGGTGGCCGCGGCGTTCCGGCCCGGCGCGTCCTCCTCCCGCCGCGCCGCCCTGCTCGGCGCCGCGACCGGGATCTCGTGGGGCTTCGTGGCCGCGGTCACCAAGGAACTCAGCTCGCACCTCGGCGACGGCATCGGCGCCGTGGCCGCCACCTGGTCGCCGTACGTGCTGATCGCGCTCGGCGCGGCGACGATGCTGCTGGCCTCGCATGCGATGGCGGCCGGCCCGCTCGCCGCGTCGCAGCCCGGGTTCACCGTCCTCGACCCGCTGTCGGCCGGCCTGCTCGGGGTGTTGCTGTTCGGCGAGCACATCCGGACCGGCCCGCTGGACCTGGCCGGGGAGGCGGCGGCGCTGGCCGTCGTCATCGCCGGCGCGGCGGTGCTGAGCCGCAGCTGCTTCATCCTCGGCGAGGCCGGCGACCCGTCCTGCCTGCCGGCCGGCTTCCAGCGCAAGCTGGAGGCGGCCGGGCACACCGGGCAAGCCGAGCGCCGGGCACGCACCCCCGACCGGGCCGCCTCCCAGGCCAGGACGGCACGCGAGCCAGGCTGACCCCGCCATCGCCTCGGCCCGGCTGCCGCACCTGCGGAAACGTTAGTAATTGGCGGGGTTATAACCCCGCAAACTACTAACGTTCATCCGGTTCACCCGGCAGCAGGCCCATTCCGCGGCCCGGTCACGGCATCGTGATGACATGCCATTCGCGTCGGTCCCGTTCCGGCGGCCTGGCCGGGGGCCTTGTCGCCGGCATAGGTGTAGACCGGGTAGCCGTCGATGGTGACCTGCTTGATCCCGCCGGGCCTGGCGATGGTGCCGAGCGGGCCCGGCGGATCCTGCCGCGCCGGGCCGGGTCACAGCTCGCGGAGCCGGCGCTCGATGAAGGCCCGCTCCGGCCGCGGCAGCGCCAGCCGCAGCGCCGCCCGGTACGCGCCCCGGGCCCGGCAGCCCGGCCGACCCGGCGCAGCAGCTCGGCGCGCGCGATGTGGAACTGCGGCCAGTTCGCCAGCCTGGGCTCGAGCGGATCGAGGATGGCCAGCCCGGCCACCGGGCCCTCGGCCATGGCGACCGTCACCGCGCGGTTGGCCTCGACCACGGCCGTCGGCTCGTACCTGGCCAGCTCCCCGTACAGCGCCGCGACCTGGCGCCAGTCGGTCTCGGTCGCGCGCGAGTGGCAGGCGGCGATGGCCGCGTGCAGCTGGTACGGCCCGGGCCTGGCTGCCCGGGCCGCCGGCGCGAGCAGCGCCCGTCCCTCCCGGATCTTGTCGCGGTCCCACCTGCTGCGGTCCTGGTCCGGCAGCGGCACCACGTCGCCGGCGGTGTCGAGCCGCGCCGCGCGCCGCGCGTCGGTCAGCAGCAGGGCGAGCAGTCCCGCGGCCTCCGGCTGCTGCGGGAGCAACCGGACCAGCGCGCGCGCCAGCCGATCAGCCAGGAGCGGAGGTTGGCCGGAACCCCGGTGGCCGGCCACCCCGCGACCGCGACCGCGAGCAGGAACGCGTCCTGCACGGCATCCTCGGCGGCCTCCAGGTCGCCGCACATCCTGGTCACTGCGGCCACGGCGCCCCACCAGCTGTCGCGGAGCAGGTCCGCGATGTCCTCGCTCAGCGGTCCTGCCTACGATCCGGGAACCTGCAGCACGGGCCGCACCTCCACCCGCCCGTCGCGCGCGGCCGGCAGGCGCGCCGCCCACTTCAGCGCGTCGTCCAGGTCGGCGCACTCCACCAGCGTGAACCCGCCGAACACCTCCTTGATCTCCGCCGCCGGGCCGTCGGTGAGCAGCGCCTCGCCGTCGCGGACCCGAACCGTGGTCGACGCGGCGGCCGGCTGCAGCGGCGCGCAGTCGATCAGCACGCCCGCGTCCGCCATCGCCTGCCTGGCCTCGGTCCAGTCCTCCAGCATCGCGCGCGCCCGCGCCGTGCCCGGCTCCGGCATCGGAGAGTCCGCATACAGCAGGAACAGGTACTTCATCTCGCCTTCCGCCTTCCGCGCTCGTGAGCTCTCTTCCCATAGTCGAACGGCGCGGCCCCGCATCGGCAGGTCATCTACCCTGAACGGCCGGTGGTCCCCCGCCCCGGCTCAGCCGCGCGGCCCCCGGCCCGGGGCCGGCCGCGGTCAGGCCGTCAGCGATCCGAGCCGCCGCCGCGGCCTGGCCAGGCCGCGGCGGCGGCTGGCCATGCCTGCCCACGGATCCGCGACCCGGTCGAGCCGGCTCGCGACGGTCCGCAGCGTGAACTGCCCCGGGCTGAGCATGCCGTCCTCGAGCTCCGCCCAGTGCAGCGGCATGGCCACCGGGGCGCCGCGGCGCGCCCGGACCGACAGCGGCGCCACCGCCGTCTGGGCGTAGCCGTTGCGCATCACGTCCAGGTAGATCCGGCCCTGCCTGGCGCCGGTGCGCTGCTCGGTGGTGAGCCGGTCGGGGAAGCGCGCGGCCAGCAGGCCGGCGGCGCCGCGGGCGAAGCCGCGCACCGTGTCGAAGTCGTCGGCCGCGCGCAGCGGCACGTGCACGTGGAGCCCGCGCCCGCCGGTGGTCTTCACGAACGCGGCCAGGCCCAGCTCGTCCTCCAGCAGCCCGCGCAGCCGCAGCGCGTGGCGGCACACCTCGCCGAAGTGGCCGCCGTCCGGCGGGTCGAGGTCGAACACGAGCTGGTCCGGGCGGTCCAGCGCGCCGAGCCTGCTTCCGAAGACGTGCAGCTCGATGCAGGCCTGGTTGGCGAGGTACACCAGTGTGGCGGGCTTGTCGCAGATCACGTGGCGGACCGTGCCGCCGTCCTTCTTCTTCACCTCGGCGGTGGTCACCCAGCCGGGGACGCCGCGGGGGGCGTTCTTCTGCACGATCGCCTCGCCGTCGATGCCGTCCGGGTAGCGGCCCATGACCAGCGGGCGGTCGCGCAGGTAGGGCAGCATGCGCGGCGCGACCGACCGGTAGTACCCGATGAGATCGCCCTTGGTGATCCCGTCCTCGCCGAACAGCGGCTTGCCGGTGCGGGACAGCCCGACCGTGATGCCGCCCGCGGCGAGCTCGCCCGCCCTCGGCCCGCCGCCGGCCCTCGGCCCGCCCCGGCTCACTGCGCCCCCCGCTCGCCTGCGGGGCGCCGGACCTGCGGCCCGCTCACGACGGAACCTCGCGGACCACCTCGGCCTCCTTGCCGTCGCGCAGGCCCTCGGACCGCGCCCGGCGCAGCTCGCCGTCCCTGGTCCACTCGGCGAAGCCGATCTGCGCGACCAGGCGCGGCTCCACCCAGTGCACCGCCCTCGGGGGCGGCAGCCGCCCCTTGCCGGACGCCGGGGACTCCCGCTCCAGCCGGGCCAGCCGGCCGTGCAGGCTGCGCAGCGTCTTCGTGTCGAACCCGGTGCCGGCCTTGCCGGCCTGCCCGCCGGCGCTCGCGGCCAGCGGCTTGCCGCCGCCGTAGCGCGTACCGGCCCGTCGAGCCATGACCGCTGACTACCCCGGTCCCGGCCGAGGCATGCCGGCTACCCCGGTCCCGGCCGAGGCAGGCCGGCGCCGCCGGCCGCCTGCCCGGCCCGGCGCGGGACGGCCACCCGGTCCAGGTCGCGGGCGAGCACGACAGGGCCGCCGAACGCCTGGGCCGCCTCGTCGGCCAGCCGCCGGCTTCCCTCCGGCTCGTACCGCTGCGAGAAGTGGGTGAGCACCAGCAGCCGGGCGCCGGACTCGGCGGCGATCCGCCCGGCCTGCCGCGCGGTCAGGTGCCCGGACTCGGCGGCGAGCCCGGCCTCGGCGTCGGCGAACGTCGATTCGCAGACCAGCATGTCCGCCCGCTCGGCCAGCGCGAACGCGGCGTCGCACAGCCGGGTGTCCATGACGAA
>Ga0209061_1005787_pt1 | contig 10484 bp, 11 predicted proteins | sample Coa_R1_10_FD_187157 | JGI IMG/M metagenome (GOLD analysis project Ga0209061, IMG submission 187157) | Surface soil microbial communities from Centralia Pennsylvania, which are recovering from an underground coalmine fire - Coalmine... | ecosystem: Environmental > Terrestrial > Soil >... | reverse complement strand
CTGCCGAACATCGGCTTCACGGTGCAGAAGACGGCGATCGAGAAGGGTATCGCCAAGCAGTTCCCGCTCATTCTGTCGTCCGGCCGCCTGGTCGAATACGAGGGCGGTGGCGAGGAAACGCGCTCCAACAAATGGCTCGCCGAACTGCAGCAGCAGATGTTCGTAGAAATCAATCCTGCCGATGCCGCGGAACGCGGCATCAAGGACGGGGCCTGGGTCTGGGTGACCGGGGCGGAGAACAACGCGAGAGCCAAGGTCACCGCGCTCGTCACCGAACGCGTGGGCAAGGGCGTCGCCTGGATGCCGTTCCACTTCGGGGGATGGTTCGGAGGCGACGACCTGCGGGCCAACTATCCGCAGGGCACCGACCCGATCGTGCTTGGTGAAAGCGCCAATACGATCACGACGTACGGTTACGACCCGGCCACGGGCATGCAGGAACCCAAGGTCACGCTCTGCCAGATCACGGCGGCTTAAGGAGGCGGCATCATGGCTCGAATGAAATTTCTTTGCGACGCGGACCGTTGCATCGAATGCAATGCGTGCGTCACCGCCTGCAAGAACGAGCACGAAGTGCCGTGGGGCATGAACCGCCGGCGCGTCGTGACACTCAATGACGGCAAACCGGGAGAACGCTCCATCTCGATGGCCTGCATGCACTGCACCGATGCGCCGTGCGCCGCCGTCTGTCCCGTCAACTGCTTCTACACCACGGCGGATGCAGTGGTGCTGCACAACAAGGATCTTTGCATCGGCTGCGGGTACTGCTTCTACGCCTGCCCCTTCGGCGCGCCGCAATACCCCAAGGTCGGCAACTTCGGATCGCGCGGCAAGATGGACAAGTGCACCTTCTGTGCGGGCGGTCCGGAGGCTGACGGCAGCAAGGAGGAATACGAGAAATACGGCGCCAATCGGCTCGCCGAGGGCAAGCTGCCGATTTGCGCGGAGATGTGCTCGACGAAGTCCCTGCTCGCCGGCGACGGCGAGGTCATCGCTCAGATCTACAAAGAACGGGTGGCCAAACGCGGCTACGGCTCCGGAGCGTGGGGCTGGCAAACCGCCTATCGTGAAACGATCGCAACCTGAGCACGCACCATGGCGGTGCGAGGCAAAGCTCGCGCCGCCAGCGGAAGCATTAAAGCAGGAGAAAAGGCATGACCGAGTTTATTGCCCATTTGCGATTGATGGCGGGCGCCCTCGTCTTCGTGCTGATGACCGGGCTGGCGAGTCCTGCCGGTGCGCAGCAGCAACCGACTTCCGTAAATCCCAATGCCAGTGCGGTGAAGGAGCAGCAACTACTCGACAAACTCAACATGGTGAAGGGACTCGGTACGATTCCCGACACGAAATCCTATGTGCTCGAACATCCGGCGGGTCGCGATTGGCGGGTGTTCCATCAGGTGACGTTGAAGTGGATCGGCGGCATCGCCATTCTCGGCATGCTGGCGCTCCTTATCATTTTTTATCTCTGGCGCGGCACGATCCGAATCGAAAGCGGTCGCTCGGGACGAACCATCATACGGTTCAACGGCTTCGAGCGTTTCGTGCATTGGCTGACGGCGACGACCTTCGTGGTGCTCGGAATCACCGGTCTCAACGTCACGTTCGGCCGCAGTCTCCTGCTGCCGCTGATGAGTCCCGAAGCGTTCAGCGCATGGTCCGAGTGGGCAAAATATGCGCACAACTATCTCAGCTTCGCGTTCACCATTGGCGTGGTGCTGATGTTCCTGATGTGGATCGGCCAGAACTTCCCCACCAAGGCCGATATCACCTGGTTCAAGATGGGTGGCGGCATGGGCAAAAACGGAGGCCATCCTCCGGCGTACAAGTTCAACGGCGGACAGAAGCTGCTCTATTGGCTCATCGTACTCGGTGGCGCCGCGATGATCATCTCGGGCTACATGTTGATGTTCCCGTTCTACGGCGGTTTGACCGTCGACAACATGCAGCTCGCCGAGATCTTTCACGGCATCGTCGGCATGCTGTTCATAGCCTTGATCATCGCCCACATCTATCTGGGTACGCTCGGCATGGAGGGCGCCTTCGAGGCCATGAGCCAAGGGACGGTCGACCTCAATTGGGCCAAGGAACATCACCCGCTGTGGGTCGAGGAAGAAATGGCGCCGAAGGGTGCCGCACGTGCCCAGCCTGCCGAGTAGTCCCCTCCGCCGACAGGATCCCATGCAGCGCCCGGCGTCCGGAGCCGGGCGCTGCGTTTTTTTGGTGAGCGGAACCCATCGGCGTCATGACCATGACCATGAGCCGCGCCGGATCGCGCGGCAGATATGCCGATCGGACGCTCCGCGCGGGCGGTCCCTCCCTTCCCGGGCGGCTGCGACCCAGGCGCGTCTGCGTCACGTTCGGAGGCGCGCAGGCTTCGCCGTCACCGTCGACCGGGGGCAGGTCGCGTCTGCGATGGCGAACCGGGACGCCCGAAGCCCGTAGCACCGCATTCGCGTCGCGCGCTATAAGGCGTCCATGCGCATCATCGGTCTCGCCGGTTGGAGCGGATCGGGAAAGACCACGTTGGTAACCCGACTGATTCCGCGGCTGACATCTCGCGGTCTCAAGGTTTCGACGCTTAAACACGCCCATCACGGGTTCGATCTCGACCAGCCTGGCAAGGATTCTTATCTCCATCGCGCGGCCGGCGCGACCGAAGTGGTGATATCCTCGGCACGCCGCTGGGCGATCATGCACGAGCTTCGCGGGGAGAAGGAATGGGATTTGCGCGCCCTGGTCGGCAGGATGTCGCCAGTCGACCTCATCCTCGTCGAGGGCTACAAGCGCGACAGCTTTCCCAAGCTGGAGGTCTATCGGGCAGCAAACGGCAAGCCTCTCATCCACCCCACCGATCCGCACATCGTCGCGATCGCGGCGGATAGTACGCTGCCCGAGGCGAAAGTGCCGGTCGTCGACATCGACGACGTGGAGGCGATCGCCGATCTCGTGATCGCCCATGCAATGGCGATCGACGCGGCAGGATTTGGACGGAGCGTCTGATGGCTCAGCTTTCCGACGATTGTTTTGCGTTTTCCGGTCCGCTGCTGCGGCTCGACGAGATGGAACGCCTGATCGGTGAACGCGTCGTACCGGTCACGGGGATCGAGCGTGTACCACTTGCCCAGGCACACGGGCGCACCCTGGTCGACGATCTCCGTGCGCCGATCGATCTGCCGCCGTTCGACAACTCCGCCGTCGACGGCTACGCCGTTCGCTTTGCGGATCTGCGTCCCGACGGCGCCACGCGCCTGACCATTGGCGGCCGCGTGACAGCGGGAGCGAAAAGGACGCTGACCGTCAAGCCGGGCGAAGCGATTCGCATCTTTACCGGCGCACCCATGCCGAGAGGCGCCGACACCGTATTCATGCAGGAAGACGTCGCGCGCGAAGGCGACGTGGTGATCGTTCCTCCCGGGCTCAAGCGTGGCGCCAACCGACGGCTCGCGGGAGAAGATGCGCGCAAAGGCGAGGTCGCCCTTGCTGCCGGTACCGTGCTTGCGGCGCAGCACGTAGCACTCGCCGCCGCGCTCGGCATCACCACGCTCGCCGTGCGGCGCCGGCTGAGGGCCGCGATCTTTTCGACCGGCGACGAGGTCGTGGAACCGGGAAGCCCGCGCGCGAGCACGTCGATATACGACGCCAACCGCTTTCTGCTGGCCGACCTGCTCGCGCGCGCGGGGACCGTGGTGACCGATCTCGGCATCCTGCCCGACGATCCCGCCGTGCTAGAGAAAACACTCCAGCAGGCGGCGCAAAGCCATGATATCGTGATCACGTCCGGCGGGGTCTCGACCGGAGAAGCCGATTATGTCCGCAGCGCCGTCGAACGCGTGGGCAGTCTGGTATTCTGGCGCGTCGCCATCAAACCGGGCCGGCCCGTCGCCATGGGAGTCCTACGTGGTGGGACGGCCAATGCGGCGTTCGTTGGTCTTCCGGGAAATCCGGTCGCCGTGTTCGTCACCTTCGTGCGCGTCGTGAAACCGCTGTTGCGTCGGCTCGCCGGCGCACGACCGCAGCGGCTGCTCGCGCTTCCCGTACGCGCCACTTTCGCCTACCGGAAGAAGAAAGACCGCCGCGAATACGTGCGGGTGACACTCGCGCGCGCAGCCGACGGCGAGATTGAGGCGATCAAATATCCGCAGGACGGCGCAGGCGTGCTCACCTCGCTCACCGAGACCGACGGCCTGTTGGAGTTGCCTGAAGACGTGACCGCGATCGAACCCGGCACGCGTGTCGGGTTCTTCTCCTACACTGCGCTTGCAGGATGAGCGTCAGATCCCGCGGTTTGGCGCAGCCACCGCCCGCCTTACGCGCCGAGCCGCACACTGCTGCTGTAGGTGAAGGCCTGCTCCGATGACTCTTGCACGCTGTTGAGCACCAAGCCGCCGATGACGGCGATCACGATGGCCAACACGCACGCGATGACGAAGGCTTTCATGGAAGTGCTCCTCCCCTGACCCAACGATGCCACCATTACAGATTGGGAATCGTCGGTGAACAGTCAAGCCTCGCAGCGCAGTCAGACACCCTGATGCTGCAATGCAATCCGCGTCGCCTCCGCGGCGTCCTCCGGCGTGTTCACGTTGAAGAACGGGTCGACGGGCTCGGTAGGCCAATCGGCCACGGCGACGCCATGGCGCGCCGTCCATACTTCGATCTTGCGGAGATCCTCGTCGACCAGAGCACGGCGCAAATCCTCGCGCAGGACGAGCGGCCACAAAGCGACCACCGGGTGCCGCCATTCACCCGAACGGGCGCAGGCAAGCGGCACTCCGGCACCCATCTTGCGCCGTGCAAAGTGCAATTTTTCCACCAGATCATCCGGAAGGAAGGGGCAGTCCCCCGGCACGCTGAGCATCCACTCGACGCCATTGTTCTGTGCCGCGAGCCAATCGAGCCCGGCTAGTATGCCGGCGAGCGGACCCGGATGGTTCGGCACGCTGTCCGCCACGACCGGCACGCCAGCATCGGCGAAACGGCGCGGATCGCCGTTGGCGTTGATCACGATCCCGGCACACTGGGCTGAAAGACAGGCAAGCACGCGATCGAGGATTGTGATTCCGCCGATCTTGATGCGGGTCTTGTCGCCGCCGCCCATGCGGCGCGCGAGACCACCGGCAAGCACAAGGCCGAGCGTCGGTGGAACGGGGATTTCAGACATCACTCTTCGTATACCGCGGCCTTGCGCCGATGCTTGACACTTTCTTCCTCGACATAGGCAAGATCTTGGTCGAACACGATGCGGTCCTCGCCCGCGAGCGCAAGGAAGCGCTTGCCGCGTGCGCGCCCGATCAGCGTCAGGTTCGCCTTGCGGGCCAATTCCACGCCCCAAGCCGTGAAGCCGGAACGCGAGATCAGGATCGGAATGCCCATGCGCACGGTCTTGATGACCATTTCCGACGTCAGACGGCCGGTCGTATAGAAAATCTTGTCGTGGGCTGGAATTTTCTCCCGGAACATCCAACCTGCAATCTTGTCGACGGCATTGTGACGGCCCACGTCCTCCATATAAACGAGCGGCCGGTCTTCCTTGGCCAGCACACAGCCATGAATGGCACCAGCCGCAAGATAAAGCGACGGTGTCGTATTGATCTTGTGCGTGAGCGCATAGAGCCACGACGTCCGCAATTCGGCCTTCGGTAGCGAAACCGTTTCGAGCGCCTCCATCAGATCGCCGAATACGGTGCCTTGCGCACAACCGGAGGTTTGCACCTTCTTTCTGAGTTTCTTTTCGTAATCGGTCTTGCGCTTGGTACGCACGACGACGACGGAGAGTTCCTCGTCGTAGTCGACACCGGTCACTTCATCATCCGGCAGCAGCATATGCTGATTGAGCAGATAACCGAGCGCAAGGTATTCTGGATAGTCGTTGATGGTCATGGCGGTGACGATCTCCTGGGAGTTCAGGAAAATCGTCAGGGCGCGTTCCACCGTCACCGAGGTCTCGACACGGGCGCCGGTATGGTCGAGGCCGGCAACGCGCTCGGTGAGCCGCGGATCGCCGGGATCCGGTTTGATGATGTAGTCATCCGATCGTTGGTCCATGCCGACAGTATAGCAGAACGGGGACGATCTATCCCACCTTCCCGAGCGTGGCCCACGGTGGGCACGTCGACGCCATCCGCGCCGTCTTGACGTGCTCGGTTCCTTTCATCCGCACGAGATGGATAATATGGTGAGCAACGGGCGAGCCGCAAAGGCTCGCGTTCGGGAGGTGCCATCGATGTATCGCGCGACCAAGGATATCATTCTGCCGACCACAATCACCGGCTCGCTGCCGCGGCCGAGCTGGTATACGGAAAATCTCGGCACGCGGCATTTCCTCGAAGCCATGGTCAGCCGCCGTTTCCGCGAGCAATACGAGGATGCCCTGACCTGCTATCTGCGCGACCAGGAGCTTGCCGGTCTCGATATTCTCACCGACGGCGACTGCCGTTTCGACGATGACGTCGGCGGGCAGAGCTGGACCGCCTATCCCCCCAATCACATGACCGGCCTCGATATTCAGCATCCGCTGCCGACGCCGGCGGGCCGCGGCGGGATCTGGTTTCCGCGCGGACACATATTGCACGATTATCTCGAGTCGCGTGTCATGCCGGTGATCGTCGGCCCCATCGGCCGTGGCAACCTGCAATACGCGGCGATGTGGAAGACGGCCCAGCGCTTGACCGACAAGCCGGTGAAGTTCGGCGCCGTATCGGCGGAGATCGTCGCTTTTGCGCTGCAGGATCGCTATTACAAGAGCGTACCGGAGCGCATGTTCGCCATCGCCGATGCCTTCAATGAGGAATATCATGAGCTCGCCGATGCGGGTTGCCCGGTCATTCAGATCGAGGAGCCGCAAATCCATCTCATCGCGGTGCGCAAGATTCAGGACAAGGTGATTACGCCCCAATTGATGGTCGACGTCTTCAACCGCACCGTGAAGGGTCTGCGTGCCAAGACCGAGGTCTGGGCGCATTCCTGCTGGGGCAATCCCTCGCAGCAGCGCATGTTCGCGGACGTGCAGAGCTACAAGCCCGCGCTCGAAGCCTACAACATGATCGACGCCGACGTGATCACTTTCGAATCCTCGAGCTCCGGCGGCATCGACCTCGAGGCGATCGGCAAGACGATCACCGACAAGAAGATCTGCATCGGCGTGATCGATCACCACACGTTGCAGGTGGAGAGTCCCGAGCAGGTGGCAGCGCAGATTCGCGCGGCGCTGAAATATATTCCGCCGGAGCGGCTTGTCATTTCCACCGATTGCGGCATGGGACGCGAAGGCATGAGCCGTCGCCACGCCTTTTACAAGGCGGTGGCGATCACGCTCGGCACCAATATCGTCCGCCGGGAACTCGGGGTACCGGAGGCGCGCGTGCCCGCAGCCGACGAGCGCTACTCGCTGGTCGTGCCGGCGAAATGAGCCCGCGCTCTCTCCGAGCCCGCGCGACGCAACGCCGAGCGAGCCCTTCCCGACGCGGCCTTCGCACCGGATGACCGGCACCCGGCCTGGATGGTTCCTTCTGGAGCGGAGCCGAGCTCAAGCGCTCGGGTCGTCGGCGTCCGGGAAGAATAGCTGCTGGCCGTCGATCTTGTAGTTGGCGATCGCCTTCTGACCTTCCGGGGACACCAGCCAGTCGATGAACTCCTGGCCGAGCTCCTTCTTGACGTTCGGGTGCTTCGCCGGATTCACCAGCATGACGCCATACTGATTGAACATGCGCTTGTCGCCTTCCACCAGGATGGTCAGGTTGCCCTTGTTCCTGAAGTGGATCCAGGTGCCCCGGTCGGACAGCACATAGGCATTGTCGGCCTGGGCGGTATTCAGCGCCGCGCCCATGCCCTGCCCGATTTCCTTGTACCAGGGTCCCCTGTCTTTCGTGATGTCGATACCGGCGATCTTCCAAAGCTTCAGCTCGGCGATATGCGTGCCCGAACGATCGCCGCGCGAGATGAAGTCCGCCTTCTTTTCCTTGATCGCACGAAAGGCCTTGGCCACGTCCTTCATGCCCTTGACGCCGGCAGGATCATCCTCGGGACCGATCAGGACGAAATCATTGTACATGACCGGGAAGCGCTTCACGCCGTGGCCTTCGGCGAGGAATTTCTCCTCCTGCTCCCTGGCATGGACGAACACCACGTCCGCATCGCCCCGCCGTCCGACGTCGAGCGCCTGACCGGTCCCGAGCGCGACCACCTTCACGGTGATGCCGGTTTTCTGCTTGAAGATGGGCAGGAGATATTCAAACAGGCCGGAATCGCGGGTCGATGTCGTTGACGCGACGACGATCGACTTGTCTTGCGCGTGGACCGGCGCGGCGAGCACCGCGGCGCAGAGCGCGGCCGCGGCAATGATGCGACGTCGATTGAGCATGGTCTCCTCCGTGCAGTTTGGCGCTACACCAGCAGGTCGCCGGCGATGAACCTGCGCGCTTCCGGCGTGCGCGGGGCAGCAAAAAAATCGTGGGCGGGGCCCGCCTCGACGAGGCGACCGCGGTGCAGCAGCACGATGTCGCCCGCGAGACGTCTTGCCTGGTTAAGATCGTGAGTGGACATCACGACCTTGACCCCGCGCGCGGTCACCGCGCGTATGATATCCTCGATCGCCTTGGTGGCGGCGGGATCGAGGCTTGCCGTCGGCTCGTCGAGAATGAGAAGAGCGGGGTCGCGCGCGAGCGCGCGGGCGAGCGCGAGCCGCTGTTGCTCGCCGCCGGAGAGGCGCCGCGCCGGCCGACGCTCGAGGCCGGTCAGACCGACCTCCGTCAGCAGCTCGGCAAGGCGCGTGGCGCGTTTGTCGCGCGGCACGCCCGCGGCGGTGAGCGCATAGCATATATTGCCCGCGACGCTGCGTCTGAGCATCGTCGGGCGCTGGAACACGATGGCACGCTGCGTGGGTGCCGACGCGCTGCGACCACCCCAGGTGATGCGGCCGCGGGTGGCGGGAATGAGTCCCATGGCAGCGTGCAGCACCGTCGTCTTGCCCGAGCCGTTGGGCCCGATCAGGACCGTGGGCCGGCCCGATTGCAGCGTCAGCGTGATGTCACGCAGGATCGTCACGCCGCCGGCGACGATCGCGACGCTGTCGAAAATGACCGGCAGATCGGTTGCGGGGGCGTGCATGCTCATCCCGCGTAACGTTCGCCCGCGCGACGCGCGAGCCAAGCGAGAGCATTGATCAGTATCACGATCGCCATCAGGATCATGCCAAGGCCGACCGCGAGCGGAAGGTCGCCCTTCGAGGTTTCGAGCGCGATCGCCGTGGTCATGGTGCGGGTGAATCCCTGTATGTTGCCGCCGACGATGATGATGGCGCCGACCTCGGCGGCGGCACGCCCCCAACCGGCGAGCAAGGCCGTGACCAGGGAGAAACGGGCATCCCAGATCAGCGTAGCGATCCGTCGCAGCGGGCCGACATGCATTGCCGCAAGCTCTGCGCGGTATTCGATCCAGAGGTCCTCGATCGTCTGCCGCGCGAGCGCGGCGATGATCGGCGCAACCAGCAGGGTCTGAGCGATCACCATGGCCTGCGGCGTGAACAGGAGGCCGAGCGCGCCGAGCGGGCCGGAGCGCGACAGCAGCAGGAAGATCACGAGACCGAGCACAACCGGCGGCAGGCCCATCAAGGCGTTGAGTATGACGATGACCACTTCCCGACCGGCAAACCGCACCAGTGCGAGAAAGGCCCCCGCCGGCAGGCCGACCAGCATCGCGAACAATACGGCGGAGAGACTCACCTCAAGTGACAGGCGGACGATGGCGAACAACTCGCGGTCGCCGTTGAGCACAAGTTGGAGCGCGGAAGCGTTGTCCGTCATGGTTAGGCCGAGCCGGAGGGTCGATCACGTTCTGCCCTTCGAGCCGCCAAATCCGGTGTGCGATGATCGAGGGGGTATATTTGCGTTTTAATTACGACGAATGTCAATTAATAAAAACAATGCATATGAATGCATACTAATGCATAGGGCAACGACTCAAAGGTACATACCCTGAGCGGGCGTGCGACCCCGCGTCAAAGGGCAACGGCTGCGCCGGCAATCCACGCGATCGTCGCCTCCCGCGGTCGTTCCGTCTCGACGGCGGCTCGACTCTCGAGCGGGGAAGGCAATGCGAAAGCCCGCGGCCGATCTGCGCACGCCACGACGAAGGTTGACACAAGCCTTGCCGCCGGTTCCGCGATGGGTGACGCGCCGTTCAAACGCGTCCGGCTGCACCTGACCGTCGGGGGTCAAGGCATCCTGCTGCCAGCGCGCGGCCTTGGACCTGATCTTTGCCGCTGGGCCGCGTGCGAATGCGTATCGTCCTCCCCGGCACCGGCCGGAACGACCGGATCCGCAGCAACCCTGACCGCGTGTCGTTCAGGGATGCGACAGGCCGCCCAGGGACCGTCGCCTGGGAGTCGTTGTGTCTCGAGCGAACGCGGCTATAGTGCCGGCGTGGATGCCGCGCGGGGCTTCGGCGGGCGCACGCCGCCGGCGGCCATAGGGCGTCCGCATGAT
>Ga0209061_1005786_pt1 | contig 10485 bp, 13 predicted proteins | sample Coa_R1_10_FD_187157 | JGI IMG/M metagenome (GOLD analysis project Ga0209061, IMG submission 187157) | Surface soil microbial communities from Centralia Pennsylvania, which are recovering from an underground coalmine fire - Coalmine... | ecosystem: Environmental > Terrestrial > Soil >... | reverse complement strand
CGGCGCCTCTTGCGCCTGGACATAGCGATCCACGGCCGCGGCGAGGTCATCGGGGATGGTGATCGTGGCGCGCTTCATACGGGTAGTATAGCACCCGTCGGTGAAATTGGTGACAAATGCATGAAGACCACCGAACGTTCTGGGAGGCGAAATATGAACATCGAATGCCCGACATGTGGCTCAACGGAATTCACGAAGCTCTCGTTGGTCTACGCCGAAGGTTTCTCTGATTTGAATGCCAGCTCGCGCGGCTGGGGTCTCATCGTCGGCAGCGGCGGCGCGGATCTGGGTTTCGGGAATGTCAGAACCAAGGGCCAGATTCAAACCCGGCTGTCGCAGAGAGTTTCGCCCCCACGTAAATGGTCCTACTGGAAAATCCTGGTCGGTGGGCTGATCGGGATGCTGGTTCTTGAATTCATCCTCGGGTATATAGATACGTTCCTACGCACAGGAGGGAACTTCAACCAACAGCTCGCCTGGTTCGGCTACGCCTGGCTTGGCCTTGTCGCCGTGATTCTTTGCCTCGCCGCCCGCCACAACCTTGCTCTTTATCCACGGCGATACCGCTTGTGGGATCGCTCGTTTATGTGCCGTTCGTGCGGCCACGTAGCGGAGGGACATCTGCCGGGTGGCCGTGAATCGCCGCCCCAAATTTAATTTTGATCAGTTCGTCGGCACCGGTTTGTCATTAGGAGGTCACTAGAATATGGCGATTTCACAAATTGCGTGGCTGCGTCTGCGCAACCAGCGGCTTCTTAGCAGGTCGCTCAAACGCCCCATAGATGTCGTGCGATGGTTCGGTGCGTTGCAGTCTCAAGATCTGGCAAGTTCTCTCTACGCCATCGGGCTGCGCATGCAGTGCGCCACCGACGCGCTCGTCGAACAAGCTCTTGTTGACAAAACGATTGTACGCACTTGGGCCATGCGCCGTACGATCCATTGCATTCCGGCGACGGACGCCCGATGGATGGTGCGCTTGTTGGCGCCCCGACAGAACAGGCGCATGGCTTCATATTATCGAAAGGCTGGGATCACCCATTACGATTTGGAACGAGCTGGCCAAGTTATCCATTCGGCGCTCGCAGGAGGTAAGCGGCTCACCCGCTCTGAGCTTTACGGCGAATTAAACGCAGCCGGAATAGCTACGAGCCCTTCAGCGGGCGCAATGCGAGGCTTACATATTCTAGTCCACTGGGCCCAAGCCGGACTGATCTGCTTGGCCTCCCGCAGGGGAAAGCAACAAACCTTCGCGCTGCTCGAAGAGTGGGCTCCTGCCGGTAGAGACCTCTCGGGTAGAGACGCGCTGACAGAACTGGCAAAACGCTATTTCCGTAGCCACGGTCCTGCTACCGTGAGGGATTTTGCATGGTGGACAGGACTCACCGTGGCAGAAGCAAGACAGGGTTTGCGGTCCGCCTCTGATTTCCTTGAGCCTCTGATGGCTGAGGGAGTGGAACACTGGCTTGCCCGTGGCGTGCGCGGCGGGGCGGAGTCACCAAAAAGCTCAGTTTTCCTCCTGCCGCCTTTCGATGAATACACTGTCGCGTATGCAGACCGGAGGGTTGCAGCGGATGCGGCGATGCTGCCGCAAATTGGCCACGGCATTTCGGCGAACATTATTGTTAATGGCCGGGTCGCCGGGACGTGGAAGCGCACGCTCTCAAGCAACACCGTGGTCATCACTTGCAACCTGTTGCGTCGTCTGACCGGCGGCGAACAAAGCAACCTGAATGAGGCCGCCCAAGAATATGGCAGATTTATTCGCAGAAGAGCTTCCGTTTCGACGTAGGGCAAGATCACTTCTGCCAAGTCCGCGCCCGAACGAGACTCTGAGTTTGCAATCAGTTCAGTCGACGTAAAGTAAAAGAAGACCAATGACGCCATACGCGACGAATCTGGTCCCCAAAGGCTACGACAAGTTCCTGGCCGAGCTGAAAGATCGTATCCGCCATGCCCAGCTTCGCGCGGCGCTTTCCGCTAACCGCGAGCTGGTTCTGCTCTACTGGAGCATCGGCAGAGATATTCTGGCGAGGCAAAAGGAGCAGGGCTGGGGAGCCATGGTCATTGACCGCCTGGCGGCGGACCTCCGCAAGGCATTTCCCGAGATGACCGGCTTTTCGCCTCGCAACCTCAAATACATGCGAGCTCTAGCAGAGGCTTGGCCTGACGAGGCAATTGTGCAACAGGTTGCTGCACAATTGCCTTGGTTCCGTAACTGCGAATACGCGCTACGCGATCTTCGCAAGCCGATGGGCGTTTCCGAATACCGGCTAACCGAGACTCTCTCCAAGCAGTTGAAAGGCAGCTTTCCGAGCGTTCGGGAGCTCGAAGCAGAATTGAAGGTTGATACTCCACAATAAGTAGCAGGGCTGGCAGCCAGGGTGAATGCTTCAGACGTTTTGTCGGACCCACTTCGAAAGGTGTTTCCTTTATGCAGCCTCAAGATTCGAACAAGAGAAAAGTTGTGAACGAAGTATTCCCTACTCCGTCTTCAGACACAGAAGGCGTCCCAAGATTTTCCAGAGAATGGCTGGGTCTCAGGGAGCTCAGCTTCTATGCGGATATATCTCAACGAACGTTGCGATCGTGGGTTTACTCACCGGTTGATCCACTCCCAGCCGCGAAGGTCCGTGGAAAGGTGCTGGTTCGCAGATCGGATTTTGACGCGTACCTTCAACGGCATCGAATTAAGCGATTGAACGAAATCAACCTTGACGCCATCGTCAGCGATGTAGTGAATGGAGTGCGGAATGGGCGTTAGAGTGAAGAAGTGTCGCAAGAGCTGGTATGTTTTCATTTACCACCACGGCCAGCGAAAAGCAAAGCACGTCGGTTCTCGAGAGGCAGCGGAAAAGGTCAGGCGAGAAATCGAAGCTCGACTGGCTATGGGCGATCTCGGCGTCCTATCGCCGGAGGCATCCGGCATTCCCACTCTGGCCGACTACGTGGCCACATGGCAGAAACACTATGCGGCGAGAGAAATGAAGCCATCCACAGCCCACTTTTATGACCAGTTCCTCCGCCTCTATGTCCTCCCGACGTTCGGCGCCTCGGGGCTAGACCAGATCAGGCGCGATGCAGTTAAGCGGTGGATTACCGCCTTGACAGCCAAAGGCCTCGCCCGCAACACTGTGCGCCTGGCAGTCGCGAGCTTGAGATGCGTCCTCAACGTCGCCATCGAGGACGGCCTGCTCGTATCGAACCCGGCGCAGCGGCTCGGCAGGCTGATTAAGTCCGAAAAGCCTGAGCGGCAGGCAACTGCGCTCACAGCGGAGGAAGTGACTCGTCTCTTGAACGGGGCGAAGCAGTTTTGTCCAAAGCACTACCCGTTCTTTCTCACCGCCGTCCGTGCGGGACTTCGGGAGGGAGAGTTGGTGTCATTGAAGTGGGACGACATTCAGTTTGGAGATGGCAGCGAAGAGGCCAACCGATATATCTTGGTTCAGCGAACTTATGACCGCCGCACCCACAAGTTTTTGACCACTAAAAGCAAAAGGCCGCGGCGGGTCGATATGAGTCGCGAGTTGCGCGACGCCCTGTTGCAATTGCGGGATAGAGCGCTCATGAAAGCTGGTCAACGCGGCCGAGAGAACTTCGGGAATGAACTCGTATTCCCGTCAGAGGCCGGCACCATTCTTGACATCACAAACCTCGTGTCGCGTCACTTCCTCCCCTTGCTCAAGCACGTTGGCATCCGCCGCGTCCGCTTCCATGATTTACGCCATACATTCGGGAGTTTGCTCATAGAGGCAGGGGCGCCGCTCACTTACGTCCGCGACCAGATGGGGCACTCCAGTATCAAGGTGACGGTCGATACGTATGGTCACATGGTTCCCGGAAGCAACGTCAGATACATAGATCGACTGGACAGGATGGGAGCAAGCCCTCCAAAATATGCAAACCCCGCGCAAACGCGTATCGGTGAACCGGGTATCGGTCTCTCGCAAGTCATTGAAAAGAATGGCGCGCCTGGAGGGATTCGAACCCCCGACCTACAGATTCGAAGTCAGTGGTTCACGAACTTTCAATAGCTTACAAACGTAGCCTCCAAATTACCCATCATTACAAAAGCCTTGTAATTACTGACTGAGAATGGTATCGTTCAATCAGCGGTGATTACGCAAGTTTACTTTCGGGCGTAGCACTTGCGTAGCATCTAAATTCAGTCAGTGGGAGTCAGTGGGTATGGGGCAGGCGCCTTTTGTTTTCACGGAAGCAAGGGTGAGAGACATTCCAGCATCGGACGCGAAAGTGTATTACTCGGATGCCAAGACGCGCGGATTGAAGCTTGCGGTCTATCCCAGCGGCACGAAGAGCTTCCTGCTTTACCGGCGCATCTGCGGACGGCCTGAACGAATCTTCATCGGCCAGTGGCCCGGCATCACCGTAGAGCAAGCGCGCAAGATCGCCGAGCGGATGAACGGCCAGATTGCCGAAGGTAAGAATCCCGCCGAAGAGCGGCGCCAACACCGGCTTGAGGGAACATTTGGCAATCTCTTTGAGAGATACCTTGAGCTTCACGCCAGGCCACACAAACAGCCTCGAAGCGCGGCCGAGGATCAGGCAAACTACCGGCGCTATCTCTCTGTCTGGGCGAACCGCCAGCTTTCCAGCATCTCGCGTCATGACGTGGCAAGGCTTCATGCCGAGCTTCGAGAGAAGCACGGCGTCTATGCCGCGAATCGCGTTTTAGCGCTGCTTTCCACGATGTTCAACAAGGCTATCGAGTGGGGCTGGAGCGGCGAGAATCCCTGCAAGAGCATCAAGAAATTTCGTGAAGAATCCCGCGAGCGCTTCCTGACCGAATCCGAGATGCCGCGATTCCTCAAGGCGCTGGCCGAAGAGCCAAACCGCGACTTCCGCGACTTCATCCTGCTTGGACTTCTCACCGGCGCGAGACGGAGCAACCTTCTGGCGATGCGCTGGGACGAAATTGACTTTGCCGCGGCCACGTGGCGAATTCCGCGAACCAAGGGAAATAAGCCTCAGACCGTGCCACTGGTAGGCCCGGCGCTGAAGATTCTCCAAGCGCGCCGCGAGTCTGCCGCGAGCGAGTGGGTTTTCCCAAGCCCCGAAATTCCGGGCCAGCACGTTTATGAATTCCGCAAGCCGTGGGAGCGGCTGCTGGAGCGCGCTGGGATTGAAGGGCTGAGACTTCATGATGTGCGTCGTTCGCTCGGCAGTTGGATGACCAAGGCGGGAGTGGCCCTACCCGTCGTGAAAGCGGCGCTGGGACACGCGGATATTCAGACAACCGCCATCTACGCCCGCGGCGAAGAGGCTTCCGTTCGACAGGCGATGGAAGTTGCGGCAACGCGAATGCTGGAGGCCAGACATGCCGAATGATACGAGCGGTAAGGATGCTAAGACACAAAGACCGAAGCGGAAGCGAACCCGCCTTGATGCTGAGTACCGGAGCCGGCTGGCTCGCGCAATGACCGAAGCGCGGCGGCTGTTAAAAGGTGGGAGCCGTAAGCAAGCCCTGAAATTGATGTTCGATGCCGGCTTCCGATGCGCCTGGAGCTACCAGGAAGAGCGGGTAAGAAATTTGTACGAGGCGATGAAGAAAGTTGACCTAACCCGAAACCCTCAGATCGCTTCGGCGAGAGCAACCGAGTCCGGTTTTAACCGTACACCCTCGGACGAGCTTGTCATGCGCACAGCCGATGCCGTGAAAAGCTGGAAGGCGGCTCATTCGCGAGGACAGCAAATCAAGGAAGAGACGGCGAGTAAACGCGCCGCGTGGCTTCCGGCGGCGAAAGAAGAGTTTGAGAAGCTGCGACAAAAACACCCCACCTGGGGAAGGCAGAGGCTTGCTAAGTTGGTGGCAAGCAAAATCGCCGTCTCATACAAATCCGTCCTAAGACACCTGCCCAAGTAGCAGACCCCCACACTAAAAAATCGCTGGACAACACCCGCTGTTGTCCAGGTTTCCCTGCATTACAGTGGCGGCATGGGGGTGAAGATGAAGCTGTTGACGACAAAGGAAGCCGCGCAGATTCTCAGGACGAGTGTCCGGTCGCTCGCGGTCGCGCGGTCTTGCCGGCGGGATAGTCCGCCCTTTATTCGAATCGGTCGGAAAGTTTTGTACTCGGCTGATGACATCGCCGCATGGATCGAAGCCCGTCGGGTCGATCCGCGTGTGGCCCGCGAGGTGCGCCAATGAGCGCGAGTGAGCTTCACGCCGCGATTGCCGACTTTGAGCGCCGCCCTCCCGCGCCAGGCAGTCCCTGGGCGCGGCCCGCGCCGGAAGCCGAACCGCGGCGGATCATCAGGTGTTCGCCGGGAAACGTCGATGCCGCTATCGCGCGCGCCCTAGCGCGGGCCGTCGTTCACGGTGAGCTTTGGACTATCGAGGTCATGCGATGAATCGAGCCACGCACACTATCATTGACGATTCGCTTTCGTGGCCGCTGCCGGAGGCGCTGGGTGACGACCTACTGCCCGTTCCGCCCTTTGAGGCGGCGATGCTGCCCGAAGCGTTCCGGGAACACGTTTCCGATGTTGCCGAGCGCATGCAGATTCCGGTTGATCTGCCCGCCGTCTGCGCCGTTGCGTGTTTGGCGGGCGTGGTAAATCGGCGGGCCATCATTCGGCCGAAACGGGCCGATGCGAGCTGGACTGTGACCCCGAACCTTTGGGCCGCCATCATTGCGCCGCCGGGCCGCATGAAAAGCAACGTGCTCGGCACGTTCACTGCACCACTGGCCCGCATCGAGGCGCGCTGGCGCACCGAATTCGACTCGGCGATTTCCGAGTATGAGTCATGGGCGCGCGAGCGGGAGTTGAGACAGCAAGCCTGGGCCGAGCAATTTAAGAGCGCGATAAAAAAGGGCGTTGCGCCGCCGCCCCGTCCCGATGACGCAAGAGAGAAACCGGGGTTACGGCGCTTGGTTGCCAATGATCCGACTTTCGAGGCATTGCACAACATCCTTGCCGAAAGTCCTGCGGGGGTTTTGCTTATCCGGGATGAGTTATCCGGCTGGCTCGCCACACTGGATAAGCCTGGACGTGAGGGCGAGCGGCAATTTTACCTTGAAGCGTGGAACGGAAACCGGCCTTTCACGGTGGACAGGATTGGGCGCGGCACGATTCACGTTCCGGCGCTGTGCCTGAGCATCATCGGCGGGATTCAGCCGGGCCGGTTGAGGCAATATCTTGTCGACGCCGTGAAAGATGGTCCTGGGAACGACGGGCTTTTCCAGAGGCTGCAACTTACCGTCTGGCCCGACTTTCCAAAATCATGGACGCTGGTTGACCGCCCCGAAAACTCCGACGCAGCGACCCGGGTGGCCGCCGTCTATGAGCGCTTGGCGGAGCTTTCATCCGATGAGCCGCTGCGATTTCGTTTTTCGGATGAGGCGCAGGAACTGTTTTACACATGGTGGCCGGAATTGGAAAGAAAAATCTGCGCTGGTGATCTGCATCCCGCGCTGACGGCGCACTTAGCCAAGTATCGGAGCCTCATGCCAAGTTTGGCCCTGCTTTTCGAGCTTGCGGACTCAGAACCACCTGGCGCATCAACCGAGGTTTCCTTGTGCCACGCGGCACAGGCTGCGGCATGGTGCGATTTCTTAGAAAACCACGCGCGACGAATCTACGGCTGTCTTGTCTCGCCAGCCTTACACGCGGCAAGGGTTCTGGCGGACAAGATCACCAAAGGCAAGTTGGCCGGTGAATTCTCAACGCGGGACGTTTACCGCCCTGGCTGGGAAGGATTGACGACGCCCGATGACGCGCGCGCCGCGCTACGGATTTTGGAAGATGCCGGATGGGTTCGGCCCGTCCAAGACGATGAGGGCGAGGGCCGCCCGTCGGAAAGGTGGCGGGTCAACCCCAGAATCGCGGAGGTCGGGCAATGAGCACCGTGAGCCGCTGGCTAAACTGGACGCCCAGCCAGCCTCAAATAATACAAGATTCCCCTAAAACCGAGGTGACAAAACTGACAAAACGTAGTTCTGACAGTTTTGTCAGTTCACTTTCCGCGGAAAATCCTATTATTCGTGCCCCTGAACCTGCCCCGGTAAGCCTGAGCGCCGAGTGCCCCTACCCCTTACCGGAAGGCGTCAGGCTGGTTCGTTACGAAGAGAAAACCCCACCTATCGCGGTGACGGTTTGCTCGGTAGTGGTGGACATCCCTAAATTTATCCGGCGCCTGCTGGCCGAGCTGGATGCCAGATTGCATTGCCCGATTCAGATTAAGGCTGGCGATTCCGTTTTTGAACTGCTTTCCAAGCTGTCCGATTGCGGCTTAGAGCTTCGCCTTGAATGGCCGCCGGAGAGCCGAATAATAGAAAACTCCCCGGAAACCGAACCGACAAAACCGACAAAACTCCCGGAGCCGCCAGAGTTGAATGCCCACGGCGTGGACATCACAGACGAGGATATTCCCTTTTGAACGTCCTAACCCAACCCAGCATCACAGAGCTACTCGAAGCGAGCGGAGCGCGTCCACGCGGCACGCGGCACGATTGCCCAAAGTGCGGCGGGTTTCGGACGGTCACGCATTCGGAAGAGGCGTTCTACTGCCACAGATGCCAGTGGAAGGGTAACGTCGTCACTCTAATGAAAGAGCTTGGCGTTTACCGGCGTATCCCGAAGGCCGAGTATCTCCAGCAGATGGAAGCGCGCAAGAGGGCCGAGAGCCAAGCGCGGAATTTCTTGGCGGCGTGCCGTTCCGAGCGGCTGCGAATCGCCGAAGCGCTGCGCGACCTGGGGCGGCTGGAATTGCTCGCCTATGAAGCCGGGCCGAGCGAAGAGGCGTGGGGCGCCCTGGCGCTGGTTTACCAGCAACAGCCCCGCCTCGCCGCAGAATACGCCTTGCTTTGTCATGGCGCGATAGGCGCCAGGCGGCGGTGGCTTGAAGCCGACGCCGAAGAACGTGAGCGCATCGCCGAAGAAATCTTGTTGGCGGGCGGATTGGCCGATGCCGAAGGACGCTTTGTCGTCGTGGAGGTGAAATGAGAATGTCGCATCATCACAGAGAGCCATCCGGCTCCGGGTATTCATTTGCGGCAATATTCCCAGAGTCGGGGAAAATCCTGCGTTGGGACGGGGCGCGATTTCAATTGCTTTATGACCCCGAGCTTGGTTATCTTCCGACGGTCTTCTTTGGCAGCAATCGCGCTGCCATCCTCGACCCTCGCGTGATTATTTTCAATGAAGATAATTCTCGCATCGAATACTCCCCCCGCGGCCAGGTAGGACACGCGCATTGGGTCCAAGAGTGGCTAAAAATACACCCCGACTGGGCACTTCCCGGGTGCGAGTGGGACTGCCGTCGTAGGTTAAAAAGCATGGAGTGGCAGCAATGAGCAAAATCACAAACCCGATGTTACCCACTCAGGCCACCGGCGGCGCGCCCACGCCATCCCCGCGAGACTGGCGTAGTGCTTCCATCGAGGCTGAAACCCTGCGAGGGGAGCGCCTGAAGGCTGTGCGGGATGGCGATGTTGCGCGCGCTGAAGCCCTAAGCGCCAAGATAAACGCCCTCGAAGACGAGATGTCGCGCGAGATCGCACCCCTGGCAGGACAGACGGCGGCGCGCACCCCTCGACCGCCTGTCAAGGGCGAAGAAACCAAGCTTCGGAAGCGCTTGGCCACCGTCGCCGAGGAAATTGAAAAGTTGGAATCTGAGCGGGCGAAGCTATTGGTGGCGCTGGCGGGTGAGGATTGTCCCGACTTTCAGGATGTTACCCGAATCGACTACGAACTTAGTCGGGCGCGGTATGCGAGCGAGGCCCTACAAGCGCGTTTAGCCGAGATCGAGCGGCACCGCGCCGATCAAGAGCGGGCGAAACGACTTCAGGCAGAGCTACGGGCGCGCGAGCGAAAGGCGGCTGAGCTTAAGCAAGCGACCGAGGCCCTGGATGGGCTGGCGAAAGAAGCCGTCGGCCATTGGGAAAGCATTTTACGCAACTTTGCGGCCATTCGTGCCGGAGCTTCGGAAATTGGCGCGGTTCCGGAGTATTGGCTTGGTAAATTTTATGAGGGTACCGGCGCGGTCAAGCCCCAGATCGAGGTTTATGGTATCCGTAACGGCCTGATATTTCCCGTCCCAGAGGAGTGACCGTGCCGAGACGCTGTAGTATTTGCGCCCATTCCAGAAGGCGGCAAATTGACCGCGTGCTTGCTTCCGGCGATTCGATTCGCGGAATAGCGCGGAAATACCGCGTCTCTGAAGACGCACTTTCGCGGCATAAATCACACGTTAGCGCGTCGGTAATGCGCGCCGCCGAGAAGCGCGAGGAAAACATCGGCGAAAGCGTTTTGCAGCGGCTCGAAGGCCTTTATAGCCGAGCCGAGTCTGTCTTGGCGCAAGCCGAAAAGTCGCGGAACTTGCGTGCTGCGATTGCGGCTATCCGAGAAACCCGCGAAACCCTGGCGAGTGTCTACGCTTTAACCCAGAAACTCGCGTCGGACCCTGGCCGAGAAGTAGTCCTCAAAGTTGTTTACACAGACCCGCCGCGGCCGCCTGAGCGCCCA
>Ga0209061_1005785_pt1 | contig 10486 bp, 11 predicted proteins | sample Coa_R1_10_FD_187157 | JGI IMG/M metagenome (GOLD analysis project Ga0209061, IMG submission 187157) | Surface soil microbial communities from Centralia Pennsylvania, which are recovering from an underground coalmine fire - Coalmine... | ecosystem: Environmental > Terrestrial > Soil >... | reverse complement strand
GACGGGTTCCCAGGCGTACCGGATGGGGTCGGTTGCCGAAAGACCGAGGGTCTCTATCAGCCAGTTCTTGCGGTCGGCGCGGTGGTCGGCGAGCGTCTTGCCCGACCATTTGCGGGAGACCAGCACGCGGCGGCCGGCGTAGCCGAGGTACTCGCGGCGGTGTGCCTTGCCCTTGCAGGCGCCCGGCTGCATGCCGGGTTTGGCGTTCTTGGGCTGGATGCCGTAGCGGAGCCAGTTGGCGCAGGTCGGCGAGCAGGGTTCGTAGCGGAGCGCGTCGACGAGCCGGTCGGCGTGGCGCACCTGGGCGTCGGTGGTGGCGGTGTGGCAGTCGGCGACATGCTTGGTCAGGTATTTGGTGATGTAGCCGATGCACCGGCTGGCGTCCCTGGACCCGGCGAGGACGCCCTGAGCGTCGAAGCGGTCACCGAACCGGGCAACGTGCAGCGGATCGTCATCGGCGCCGATCGCGTCGAGCGCCTCGTCCCAGGTCGGCAGCCGCTCGCCCGTGTCTGGGTCGAAGTAGGTGTTGGCGTTTTCGTCCCAGACGGGCAGGTGGCCGCCGTCGAAGCGGACCACTTCCGTGGACGGCCACCACACCTGGTGATACGTCGCGGCGATCACCTCACGCAGTTCGGAGCGGGAGACGGTGCCGCGGATCGCGATGTGGACGTGCGGTGCGAGCCGCCGCTGCGGCTCGATGGCGGCGAAGTACTGCACGTCGTAGCCGACCAGGCGGCGCAGGTTCTGGATGAAGCGGTCGAACAGCGCGGCGAAGTGCAGCGCGTCCCGGGCGGCCCGGGTGTAGTCGTAGGTGCCCGGGTCGACCGGCGTCCCTTCGCTGGTCACTCGCCCGTACGACGGGCAGGTGAGGGTCACGAACAGCGACGGGCGGAAGGTCTTGCCGTCCGGGGCGGTGTAGGTCTTGCCGACCGTGCGGGGGTCGACGGTGCGCCTGGGCAGCGGGGGAGCGTCTTGCCGCCGCCGGGTTGACCGGTGCCGCCGCTGCGGCCGGGCGGGCAGCACGTTGCCGCGCATCCCGGCTTTGTTGATCTCCTCGTCCAGGTCGGCGAGCAGTTCGTCCAGGTCGGCCGTGTCGTCGCCGCGTGTTTCGGCGGTGTCGTGCATCACCTGGGCGTCGGCGCGTTTTTCGATCCACCACAGCTGTTCGTCGGTGGGGTCGTCGGGTTCGATGACCGGCTCTTGGTCGAGGTGCCAGCCCTCCCGGCACTGGGCGGCGCGCAGGTTCTTAGCCCGTTCGGCGCACGGTGGGCACACGCTGGCGAGAGTGTGCCCGCAGGGCACCAGCACCGGCTCTGTCTCCCCCGTGGTCAGGTCGGTACGGCGGAGCTGAACCGGGCGGATACACGCCCCGTGCTCGACGGCCAGTTCCTTAACGACGTCACGGGCCAGCGGCATCGACAGCCGCTCGGCCCTTGTCTTCTTTCGCCTCTCGGCGGCGGTCACTCAGCACCACCTCCGGTTCGTTCCTCGGCGAACTCCCACCGTTCCGCGTAGCCGCAGGCCCGGCATTCGGCTACCTGGACCGGCTCGCCATGCCCGAGGAGGATCAGCCCGGCCGCGCAGACCGGGCACGGCTCGTCGGTCAGCCACACGGTCGGCTGCGTCATTGCAGCTCACCGCCCGGGAGCGCCCGGTACCGGCCGGCGGCCGCCACCATGGCGTGGATGTCGTCGTCGGTCACGTACGCGGCCCGCACCCGAACGGGGTCAGGCGAGCCCTCTAGCCGGACGTAGCCGACCCCGGCACCGGTATGGGGCAGCGGGGAGATCTGGTCGGCGAGTGCGCCCCGGTCGCGTGCCCCGTCGCCGAGCACCATGTCCACCTGGTCGGATTCATCCAGCCGCAGCGCGATCCGGGTCGGGAACAGGTTCCGGAGATTGATCACATCCTTGCGCGGGTCTTGCAGCGCGCCGGCCACGCACACGCCGACCGACCGGCCCTGGCTTGTCAGCGTGGCGATCGCCGCCTCAGCCCGCTTGCGCAGGTCCCGGTCCGGCTGGTAGGCGGTCAGGAACGCCAGCTCGTCGATCAGCACCACCAGGAACGGGAAGTCCGTCGAGGGGGTGAAGGTGCGGGTCTTGCCGCCGAACTGCGCGGCCCGCTCGTGCATCACCGCCACCGCGGCCTCGAGCAGCTCGACCATGCCCGCCGCCTGGTCGGCGTACCGGGCGAACAGGCCCCGCCCGAACGACAGCTCCATCCGCTTGGGATCCAGCGCCCACACCTGCGCCCAGCCGCTGACGATGGCGGGCAGCAGGGCGCGGATCGCCGACCAGATCACCGACCCCTTGCCCGAGCCGGTCGCGCCCGCGATCAGCACGTGCGAGCCGAGCAGCCGCAGCAGCCACGGGGCGCCGTTCTCGCACCGGCCCACCGGCAGCGCGGCCAGGTCCACATCCGGCGACACCGGCAGTGCTGGGATCGGGTCGGCGAGGGTGTCGGCGCGGACGAACTCCAAGAGCACCAGGCCCGGCCCGGCCTCCCGCACCCGGCACAGCTGCGCGCCGAACGCGTGGGCCAGGTTCTCGGCCCGGTCGGCGAAGTCGGCCGGAGCCTGCCCGGTCACCAGGCGGACCATCACGAGATCCACCGCGCCCAGAGCGCTGACACCGGCCAGCACCGGCAGCAGGACCCGTCCCCGGTAGGCGGGAGCGAGCCCGGCCAGCGTCATCGCTGCCTGCCAGCGGCGCCGGTAGGACCACCACCGCCACCGGTTCCGCGCCGGACCGGAGACGAACCGCGTGAACCCGCAGGGCCATAGCAGCCGCAGCGCCGCGAGCGCCGCGGCGACGGCGAGCACCAGGGCGACGAGGCCCGGCCAGCCGAGCTTGACCCAGGTGAAGACCAGCACCGCGGCGACGGCATCGAGCAGCGGGTGAGTCAGGGCGAACCCCACCAGCCGCCAGACGAGCCGTACGAGCTGTACGACCCAGATCACCACGTGCGGGGTTTTGTAGACCGGAGAGCGCCACACCGGCACGGCGAACGGGTCGGGATTGTCGACCTGGGCGAGCTGCTCACCCGCCACCGGCCGCCTGTAAGCCATAAGATCAAGACCTCTCTAGGTGCTGCTGACCGGGGAGACACCGGGGGCGGCTGAAGGTGCGAACTCCAGCCGCCCCGCCTATTGCCTGTTCAGGCCGCCGCGCTATCAGCGGCCTTGCTGTCGCCGGATTTGGCTTGTTCCGCGTGCAGCCGTTCGACCTCGGCGGCGAACTGCTCTGCTTGACGCACCAGCGCCCGCGCGAAGGTCAGCGCCGCGTCATCCGTGCCGTTGCCCGCGATGCAGATTGCGACCGATGCCGAGCCCGCGCTGATGTCGAGGATCGGCGTTTTGTCCTTGTAGGTGAAGCACTCGACGCGAGAGCCCGCGCCGACATGCAGGCTCGTCCGCCCGAACGAGCCAGGTGCGCCGCTCACGCCGCCGACTCCCTGCCCTCAGTCCCCGGACGCCCGGACGGACGCCCCGGCGCGCGGACCCCAGTTGCCTTGAGCGAGTAGCCGAGCCTGCCCGCCTGGTTGACGTACGGCGTTACTGTCAGCCCGGTGAACTCCACCGGCACGAACGGCGATCCCGCCGGCCCGTTCGGCAGCACCGGCTGAACCTGCGCGGCGACCTTGACCTTGACTGTCCGGGTGCGCGCCTGCTGGTCGGCGTCGATGACCTCGACCGACCACAGCGGCAGCCCGGTCGCCTTGTCCTTGGACTGGACGAACCGGCCGTTGGACGAGGCGTCGAAGTCCCGCACCGGCTCGAACGCACCCGCCGCGTACACCCCGTCCGGGAACACCAGCCCGAACTCGACGGGGATCGGACCCTGTAGAGCCACTTGACATCACTACCTTCTGAGTAGGACCCGACTTGACTTATCAGGCTTGTTTATGACGATATCATAGCTACCTGACTTAGCAAGTATGGATCGCACGGAGTTGCGGTGATTTCAGGCGGCGCCGGCTAGGTGAAGGGGTAGGCGTCGTGGATCTCGTGCCGGTCACCCGGAAGCACCAGGTCGGTCACCTGGACCGGCCGCGCGGCCGCGTCATAGGCGGTGACAATCACGTTCAGGACCGGCGCGTCGGCCGCCATCTGGAGCAGCCCGGCCTCCTCACCGGTCGGCTTGCGCGCGGAGATCCGCTCGACCGCATGGTCCAGGCGCACCTTCTTGCGCGCCTGGAGGTGATGGCGGATGCTCTCGCCGAGCAGCTCCGGCGAGGCAAGATCAGTGCCCGCGGCCAGCTCCAGCGGCAGCCACAGCGAGGCCAGCTCGGCTGGCGTACCGTCATCGTCGCTGAGCAGCCGCTGCCGCAGGAACGCCTTGGCACCCGCGTCCAGGCCCAGCAGGGTGGTCACGTACGCCGGGGCGAGCTTGACCCCTGCTTGGACGAGCTCGCCGGACAGCGCGGTCTCGGGAAGCTCCAGCGCGTTCTCGGCCGGGCGGGTCCGCTGCGCGCCGGCCAGCGCCGGGCGGCCGCGCACGAAGCTGCCCTTGCCCTGCTGGGTGTCGATCCACCCGTCCTGGCGCAGCGACGACAGCGCCTTGACGATCGTGGGGCGCGAGACGCCGAAGTCGGCGACGAGCTGATGCTCGGAGGGCAGCAGCGTGCCCGGTGGGTAGTCTCCGTGTTCGATGCGCCGTTTGATCTCGGCGACCACCTGCGCGTACTTGGGCGGCGCGTAGTCGAATGCCATGGGATGCCTGTCCGTACCTGGACCTGATGACTTGTCAAGTCAGCGTAACGGTGACAACAGGAAATGTCACTCCCGAGGGAGAAATCAAGTCCCGGCAGCGCCGCCGAGCGGCTTCCGGCCTACTCCGGCGAGAAAGCGGATCTTGGTTGTCTTCTCCCGCATGTCGGACCGCCACTGCGACACGTCCACCAATCCCGGCTCGACGAGATCGAGGTCAGAGAAGAACGCCCGGATGTCCTCTGCCGTTCGGGGGACCGCTAGCATGCTTGCCGCCTGGTACACGTCAACGATCGCCGACAGGACATCCTTGCTGGCATCGTCGGCCATCGCATGGGAAACGACCAGGTAGCTACCCGCCGTCATGCGCCAGCGCAGGGCAGCCACGATGTCCTTCGGGTAATCCTCGTCAGGTACGAAGTGCAGGACCGCAGAGCACAGGAAGGCCACCGGCGCGGAGAAGTCGACGACATCGGCCAGCCGCCGATCCGTAAGGAAAACCTGCGGAGACCGGATATCGCACTCTACGAAGGCCAAGCCTTGGTCGCCATCACAGACGGCCCGGCAGTGGGTAGCCACGACAGGATCGCTGTCCACGTAAACGACCCGCGCATCGGGCTGGACCTGACGGGCGATTTCGTGGACGGCCGGCGAGGTCGGCATTCCGCTTCCCAGGTCGACATACTGCCGTATGCCGTGTTCGGCCAGATACCAGACAGCGCGCGTCAGGAAACGCCGGTTGGCCCGCGCAAGCGTACGGGTCTCCGGATAGGCGGCAATCACCTTGTCGGCGGCTTCCCTGTCAGCGCGAAAGTGATCTTTTCCGCCGAGGAAGTAGTCATACATCCGCGCGGCGCTCGGCATCCGGAAGTCGGGAAGCCTTGACGCATCGCGGTTCATTGCCAGTCCACCTCAAACCAGACGACCCGGCCATCCGCCCCGCCGTGATGACCCCAGCGCGTGGCGATCGTCTCGACGAGGCTCAGCCCGGCGCCAGATTCCCCCGGCACGGTGCTCTGCCGGACCGCGGGCGTCCCGGCCGAGCCGAGGTCGTGAACTTCGATCCGGACGCGCCTGTCTTCAGCGCACACGGAGACGAAGAACGAACCGCCCGCGCCGGATGCGGTGTGCACGATGGCATTGGCCGCCAGCTCGCTGGCGAGGAGAACCACGTCGTCGGCGAGCGGGCATCCCCGGATAACCCGGCCGACGAAAGTCCGCACGTTCCGCACTTCGGCCGGTGAACCGGCGAATACGCGCGTTTGCACTCCGGCCGCCGTCAGCCTGGTCATCCTGCCGACGCCCGTCCGCTACCCGAGCAGGCAAGGCAAGCGACGCGCGCCCGTCGCAGCAGCCCGCGTTCAGCCGTCCCGGCCGCATTCACGGCAGTCCGGCGAAGTGTCAAAAACTTCCACCCGTGCCCGCGACATGAAGGGCACAGATCCTGACCATTGGCAGCCATCCGGCGCTCCTATGCGATCCCTCATCCAGCGATGAGAACGCTAGGCAACGCATTGCGGAATAACCCGGACTCTCAGTTCGGGTGAACTTCTGGACCGGCTCAGGTCAGCAGGCCGATTCGCTCCGCCAGCGCGCGGACCTGCGGCGCGTATGTCGGGCGCGCCCGTTTCAGGAGTCCTTGCACCAGGTCGCGGGCAAGGGTGTTGTAACGCATATCTTCCGGCCCGCTGGCCTCAGCGTTGATCAGGTGGAGGAACACGCCCGGATCGTCGCGCCTTTGCTCATAGCACCGGGCGACCTCCAGGGCAAAGGTCGTCTTGCGCTCCAGCGACGGCGTGCGCGAGATGTCCACATCATCGGCGAGGCGAAGCGCCTCCCCGGCCTCGCCCATCTCCATTTCCACACTCACCGCGTGCAGCCCGACGTTCGTCGGCCCGAACACCGTCCACATGACGTTGATATCGCCGGTCACCCGCGCGGCGGGCAGTGCCTTCTCCCGCAACCGGTCGCGCGCCGTCCACGGATCGTTGCTGCGCACCGCGGCGACCACCGATACGAGCCAGAGCGCCCCGGCCATGCCGACCGCATCCAGGTTGTCATCGCTGGTGTCGCGTCGCAGATCCTCGATCGCCGTCATCGCCACGTCTTCCGCGCCGTCCGCCTCGCCCTGCGCGAGCAGGATGTGGCCGAGGTTCCACTTCGCGGCCGCCATCCGGATCGGATCGTCGGCGGCCTCGGCTGCCAGGACTCCCCGGTCAGCGACCAGCAACGACAGGTCGGTCCGCCCGATCCGTTTCGTGAACGTCCGCAGCAGGAAGAACAGGTCAGCGCTGATCCGCTGTGCCTCCCGCCGTTCGTCCGCCGACGACCCGCGAGCCAGGCCCCGCTGTGCCGCCTGCACATCGGTGATCAGGTCGGGGAGCACTTCAGATACTTCGGTGTACCGGTGCTGCGATCCCTGCCAGATCGACCACGCTCCGTCCACCCGGCTGCGCAGGCCCGGCAGGTCGGGAACGTCATCGGCCCCCGCATAGGACATGAGCGCCCGCTGCACCGCGTACCCGACAGGATGCACCCGCTCATCGTGTTCGGTAGCCGACTCGCCGAGCAGCTCGGAGACCCGCACGCCGAGGATTTTCGAGAACCGGTGCACCAGCGGCAGCGTCGGAGTCTTCAGCCCGCGCTCGATCTGCGACAGGTAATCCTCGGTGACCCCCGCCAGCCCGGCCACGACGGCCTGCGTCTTACCCTTCGCCTGACGGTAGAACCGCAGCCGTTCACCGATCCGTACCTCAGGAGAGGGGGCCATCAGTCCTCCGCCTAACGACGCGGCACATTTAATGTCAAGATAGGACAGATGGTAGCGGCACGCATAGAAAAGAACACAGAACGGAGCAGCCGCATGGCCACCACCCTCGTGCTATGGGACATCGACCACACGCTGATCGAGACGCGCGGCGTCGGTAGCGAGGTCTACGCCGAGGCGTTCCGCAAGGTCACCGGACGCTCCCTGGAGAAGATGCCCGAGCTAGCCGGGCGCACCGAACCGGTCATCTTCCGCGACGCGCTGAAGGCGAACGGCATCACGGTCCGCGAAGACCTGTACCCTCAGTTCGCCGCCGAACAGGCCCGCGGCTACGCCGACCGCCTCGACGACCTCCGCGACCGCGGCCGGGCCCTTCCCGGCGCGGCCGAGGCACTGCGCGAGCTTTCCGAACGCGGCGATGTGACGCAATCCGTCCTCACCGGCAACACCAGGCCGTCAGCGGAGATCAAGCTCCGCGCCTTCGGCCTGGACCGGTATCTCGACTTCGACATCGGCGCCTACGGCACCGACGACGACATCCGCGCCAACCTCGTCGCCATCGCCCGCCAGCGCGCCGAACAAGCCCACGGCCACCACTTCGGCAACGGGCAGACAGTCCTGATCGGCGACACTCCCAACGACGTGGCCGCCGCCCATCAAAGCGGGGCGCGGATCATCGCGGTGGCAACCGGCAGCGACACCGCCGACGACCTCACGGCAGCCGGAGCCGACACGGTGCTAGATGACCTCACCGACACCCGCGCCGTCCTCACCGCCATCTACGGGCAGGACACATGACTTCCGAAGGTTTCTCCCCCACGGCCGTTGACAAGGCCATCCGTCAGGCCCGATGCCTGCTGATGAGTTTCGACGGCCCGATATGCACGCTGTTCGCCGGAACCCCCGCGGATTCAGCCGCCGACCTCTTGCGCTCCGAGATCAAGGAGGAAGGCATTCCCCTCCCGCAGTCAGTCGAGGACACCCCCGACCCGCTCGACATCCTGCGTTTCGCCGCATCACTCGACAGCGATCTAGCATCGCGCGTCGAGGCCCGGCTGACGGAGCTGGAGTTGACCGCCGCCGCGACCGCGCCGCCCGCCCCGTACGCTCACGACGTTCTGGCCGCGTGCCGCGAATCCGGCCGTACGGCCGCAATCATCAGCGCCAACTCGTCGGCAGCCATCCACGCCTACCTGACCGCACACGACCTAACCAGTCAGTTCGCGGCCGTAGCGGCCCGCACTGGCCCCGATCCGTTAATCCTCCCGCCGAGCCCGCACCTAATCGACCAAGCCACCATTGTGCTAAGTGCGTGGCCCGCAGAGTGCGTGGTGATCGCCAGTGCACCGAGCGGCATCCAAGCCGCCCAAGCCGCAGGAGTGCCCAGCGTCGCCTACGCCAAAACGCCCGACGACGCCGAGCACCAGGTCCGCGCCGGAGCAAACGCGGTCGTCTACAGCATGGCCGACATAGCGCTCAGACTCCGAACAGGAGTTGGCGACTAGAAGCTGGGCAGTGCTGGGCAGTGTGTGACTAGGCCCTGTGACAACTTTCTCCACGGGTTCGAGCACGGTCTGACGGGGACATCTGTGTACGTCTACGGACGTTCTGACCTGCCCAAACTGGGAAATCGTGCGCATGTGCCGTAGCTACGGATCAAAAGGTTGGGGGCCGGTCCCTCCGAGCGTCGCCAGTCAGCGGCTATACCGGACAACTCGCGCTCGGGCAGCTCTCGCACCACTGCCGAGTTGGGCCGTACTGGATCAAGGCGACGGCGCTCCGCGCCGCCGCGCCCGCCGCGCTCACGCCGGGCGTGCGGCCTTGGGGCCGACCCGCCGCGGCGCGGCGGGCAGGCGGGTTGGGATCGTCTCCTCGATCGGTCCAGCCCAGCCGCGCTCACGCTACTGTTGCGGCATGTCATCCGCGTTTGTGCAGACGCTCATAGGCACCCTGGCTGCCGTCGTTGGCGGCCTCGGTGCAGCGCTTTGGCAGACTGCCCATGCCGACGACGTGGCTCGGAGAATCCGCAGAGCAGAGCGCCACGAAGAAGCGTTGATAGACCTCAATGCTCTCGTCACGGAGATCTACGGGCAACTTCTTTCGCTATACCGCCAAGCTGAGCACGGGCAGAGCGCGGCGCAGCACAATCAGGCACGTCAGGCCTTGGACACGATTGCGCAGCATTGGGACAGCCGTTCGTCGAGCATCATTAGCGATCCGCCCATAGTGGACGCTTATACGCATTTCAACGTCGCTGTTCAGGAAGGGCTATCCGCCACAGGCACCTTGCAGCGCGTCCGAGAGCTGTCGGCAGGCGACGAGGCAGCAGGACGACGCTTCTTGCGTGATCTGGGGCGTGTGGTCGGCACGCTCGATGAACTCAGGAAGGCGGTTCGTGAGCAGGTGGAACTGCTCGACAGCGAGCCGTCGCAGCGCAGAGCTTCAGTGTGGCTGCGCAAGGTACGGGTACTGGTGCGGAAGCGCCAGCCGCAACGCTTGCCGGGCCATTAAAGGTCCGCGCCCTTCTGGCGGTTGCAGTCACCGCACAAGAGCTGAAGGTTCGCAGCAGTGGACGCTCCTCCGAGGGCAACCGGGATCACGTGGTCATACTGCAGGTCGAAGGTGCTGCCGCACTCTGCGCACTTCCCCCCGTCACGCTCGAAGACTGCGCGTCGGATTTCCCGAGGGATGGGTTCACGTCGTCCCCGTGGGCGTACGGCCTGGCCTTCATCGATGTTGAGCAGCATGTGCGCGCGGTCCAGTTTCTGCCCTGCCCGCCGCTGCCGGTCCCTGATCAGCGCCAGCACATCCCGCCCGCTGTAGCCGCCAGACTCCCAGTAGAACGAGCCCTCAAACAACCACCACACCCGGCCGCCGGACCTTACGACAGGAACAGGCTGTGAATGCTGTGCCGCGATCAACTCGTCATGCTGGCTTACGTCAATCCGCGTGGGCGGGCAGCAGGTGCCGACGAACCAGCAGCGTCGGCGAAACAGGAACCCTCTGTCCAG
>Ga0209061_1005784_pt1 | contig 10486 bp, 9 predicted proteins | sample Coa_R1_10_FD_187157 | JGI IMG/M metagenome (GOLD analysis project Ga0209061, IMG submission 187157) | Surface soil microbial communities from Centralia Pennsylvania, which are recovering from an underground coalmine fire - Coalmine... | ecosystem: Environmental > Terrestrial > Soil > Unclassified... | reverse complement strand
GCACCCCACCAAGCTGGCTTGGTGGGGACCCCGCCCGTAGGCTCAGTTGGAGCCTTCGTGAAGCGCAGAGCCGTGGTAAGACCCGGGCTTCTCGGGCACGCGGCGGGGAAGCGCGAAGCCCGCAAGGACAACCCCGTGAGGGGTGCCGTATGAGACTATCGCTTACTCAGCGGCAACGGCACGTACGACCAGGGCAAGCGCTGAGCCGCCAGCCGTCCGGGGACAGGCAGCCGCATCAACCGGGCCGGCACGCCTGAGCCCCCGCCGACGACCGGGAGGGCGGCGATCCACCCCTCCAGGACGGTGCGAGAGGGGGGCTTGAGCCCCCCTCTCGGCTTCCCCCTCACTCAGGAGTGGGGGCAGGCGTCTCCTTCTTCTTCTCCTCTGGCAGCTCCACCACGACCGCCTGCGTGGTCAGCACCATGCCGGCGATCGAGGCAGCATTCTGGAGCGCGGAGCGCGTCACCTTGGCAGGATCCACGATCCCGAACTCGAACATGTCGCCGTACCGCTCGCCGAGGGCGTCGTAGCCCCAGCTCGGCCGACCCCCCCGCCGGATTTCCTCGACGACGACCGAGCCTTCCTTGCCCGCGTTGAGCGCGATCTGGCGGGCTGGCTCCTCCAGCGCCCGGCGGACGATACGGACGCCGGTCAGCCGGTCGCCGCTCAGGCCAAGCCCGTCATCGAGGACCTTCTGAGCGTGGATCAGTACCGCGCCACCACCGGCCACGATGCCTTCCTCGACGGCCGCCCGGGTCGCCTGCACCGCGTCCTCGATGCGGTGCTTCTTCTCTTTCTGCTCGACCTCGGTGGGCGCCCCGACCCGGATGACGGCCACGCCGCCAGCCAGCTTGGCCAGGCGCTCCTGCAGCTTCTCTCGGTCGTAGTCCGAGGTCGTCTCCTCGATCTGGGCCTTGATCGACTTGATGCGCCCCTGGATCTCCTCGGGCTTGCCGGCCCCCTCCACGATGGTGGTGTTGTCCTTGTCGACCTTGACCCGTCGAGCCCGCCCAAGCTGGCTCAGCTGGGCCTGGTCGAGCTTCATCCCCAGCTCCTCGGAGATCACCTGCCCCCCGGTCAGGATGGCCATGTCGCGGAGCATCTCCTTGCGCCGATCGCCGAACCCGGGGGCCTTGACCGCCACAGCAGTGAAGGTCCCACGCAGCTTGTTCACCACCAAGGTGGCCAGCGCCTCGCCCTCCACGTCCTCGGCCACGATCAGAAGCGGCTTGCCGGTCTGGACGATCTTCTCCAGGATCGGCAAGAGATCCTGAACCGCCGAGATCTTCTTGTCGGTCACCAGCACGTACGGGTCCTGGAGTTCGGCCTCCATGCGGTCAGGGTTGGTGACAAAGTACGGGCTGATGTAGCCGCGGTCGAACTGCATGCCCTCGACCAGCTCCAGGTCGGTCTGCAGGCTGTTGGAGTCCTCGACCGTGATCACGCCATCCTTGCCGACCTTGTCCATGGCATCGGCGATCAGCCGACCAATCTCCTCGGATTGAGAGGAGATCGCTGCCACTTGGGCCACGTTCTCATGCCCCTTGACGGGAAGCGCGACCCGCTTGATCTCCTCCACGACGGCGGCGACAGCCTTGTCGATGCCCTCCTTCAGCTGGATCGGGTTGGCCCCGGCCTCGACGTTCTTAAACCCCTCGTTGATCATCGTCTGGGCCAGGATGGTTGCGGTGGTGGTGCCGTCACCAGCGACGTCGTTGGTCTTGGTGGCCACCTCACGCAGCATCTGGGCGCCGGTGTTCTCCCAGTGGTCCTCGAGCTCGATCTCGCGGACGATGGTGACCCCATCGTTGGTGACCGTCGGCGCTCCGAACTTCTTCTCCAGCACCGCATTCCGGCCCTTTGGGCCCAGGGTGATCCGCACTGATCGAGCGACGGTGTCGATGCCGCGCTTGAGCCCCTGCCGAGCCTCGACATCGAAGGAAACTGCCTTTGGCACCGAGTATCACCTCCTCCATGGCCAGTTGTTGCTGGATGGTTGGATCCCGCCTCCCTCCTCCCCCGCTCCACGCCCCGGGCGTTTGGGGATCGGGCCGCATGTCCGGGATCGGGTCGCCCCGGCCAGCGAGACGTGGCCCCCGGCACCGCTCGGCCATCGGGGCAACCGCGGGACCCAAGGGCGGCCGCGGAACGCGGCGGCCGCCCATCCGTCCGGCTGCAGCCCCAGCTCAACCGCCATCACAGGACCGAAGCTTCGGAGAAGAGGTTGGTGCATGAACAACATACCCGGCCCGACCGCATCCCTAACCAGCACCATCCCTCGGCAAGGCGACCCTGAGACGGAAGGCCACCAAGCCCCGTGGCCACGCCGCCGCCCGGCCCGGCACCCGCCCCAGCTGCCGGGGGAGCCGCTCCTCGTGCTCGAGCACAGGTGATCGAGCACGCGCCTCCACCCACTCTCGAATCTGGCCAGACCGCTGGCCTGCTCAGACCGCCAGCGGCGAACGAAGCTGCCACCCTGGATCTTGGCCAGGCCCAGGACCTCAACCCGGCCGGGCTCCCCCGTGACCTCCTCGGGCCTGGCGATCCGGCGAATCCCCAGCCCGGCGCCGCAGCCCCGCACCGTATGCTCAAGCACCACGGCATCGCCAATGGTGAGCGGCCACGGCCGCTGGAACGCGGAGCCCTCGCCGACCACCTTCACCAGGGATCTCGGGGCCGGTCCCGGCCGGACCTCCCTGGGTGATGGCGATCAGCGAGCGGGAACCTGTTGAAGATGCCGACGATCCCCGTCACGGGTCTTTGAATGGCCAACGATCCCCCTGGTGGCCAGGAGGGCCATCCCATCGCTCCCCTTCAGCACGCCAAGCGGGCACAGCGGGGCCAGCCAGGTCCCCGACAACGTCCACCAGGCACGAACCGTGTGGCCGCCGCTGGCCACGACTGCCGACAACGCCGGCCGCGGCTACGGGCCTCGCCAAGGAGCTCGGTCACCAGCCGTGCCGCCCCCTCCCCGGGCGCCCCGCAATGCATGGTCTCGACCACGACGACCGGGCGCGAGCCGTCCAGACAACGTGGGAGGCGGAGCTCGGTTCGGCTCGGATGGGCTGGCGACACCACGAACAGGGACGCCGAGGATCGCAGCTGTGCAGGATCGTAGCGGAGCCAGGCCCTGGCGAGACCATCACCAGGTTCCGGCCCGCGGCCCCCAACGTCCCAATGGCCTTGGCGACGGTGGCCAGGCGCCGCTCGCCAGTCGCGTCAACGACGAACCGGCGAACGCCTCGCTGTCGTCTCCATCTCGGCCGTTGCGCGTCACCCGACCAGCGCCAGGGAAGGCCGGCACGGCAACCACCAGCAGCCGACGCTTCTCGGGCACCGTCAAGCCGACCAGGCACCGGCCGGCATCGATGAGGTGAGGTGCCGGTGCCGGCTCGGCCAGCGCCGGACCTCGTCCTGGTCCAGCCCGGTCTCCCCCTTCGCCTCTTTGAGGCACGGCTCCGCGACCCACCGGGTCGAGGCCACCGTCGCCAGGTCCCGGAGCGAGAGCTCGGTGGGGGCCAGGGCCGGGGAGGAGGCGGGGGCATCGGGGTCGCCGAGCGAGCGGCGGGCGAGGAGGGGTCCCCATCGGAGAGGGTTCCGATGGGGACCTCAGGAAGACCCCGATCTGGCAGCTCTCGACCTTGCCGGCCGTGCCGCAGCCCTGCCGCGGCACCCCCACCGAGGCCACCCCCTTCTTCAAGGGGCTCCCCATACTGGTGCGGGGACGACCACAGCGGCCGGTGCGCGGAGGGGCCAGTTTGAAGAAGCCGGCGCCGTCCACCTTGCGCCCGCTCGCGTTGCCCAGGGTGGCGTCCAGCAGGAGGGGGGGCCGGCCCACCGGCGCCCAGTGCTCGACGAGGGAGGCGACCAGGCCCCGCCAGAGCTTGTCGGCGACCATTTACCCTCCCAGACCAGCGCGCGGAGGCGCCGTAGCGGCGACGTCGCTCGGGCGGCATGACGCTCCAGAGCCGGGTCAAGGTGCGGCGGCCGGGGCACAGGGCCCAGGCGGTGACGAGCTGCTCGAACAGGAGCGCGCCGGGAGCGGTGAGGCAGGGCGCGAAGTGGTGAAGGAACAGGCGCCAGGACGTCGGTGCGGGCACGTAGAGCGATCTCCGATGGTCGCCGGCACGAGGGCGTCGGCCTGGCGAGCCGGCCAGCGTTCACGCTGCCCGTGCTGTACCATCGCGGAGCCCTCCTGCCGGCGGGTTTGGTGAGCAGGCCCGACACGATGCCACAGGAGGGCGCCTTCATGGAACGGCCGTTTTGCCTCCTGTACGGCCTCGCTGCACCCGCCAGGCTGCGTCCTCCTCGCCCAGCCCAGAAAATCGCAAAGTCCACACGCAGCAAAGTCCTTGCAATGCGATGCCCGCATCCTTCTGCGCGATTCAGTCAAAGTGCTGACGGTGCCGCGCGAAACGGGCCACCGCCAGCAGATTCCGAGGCCCGATCCTGGGAGCACGAGGCCCCGACAGGGCAAGACCGCGAGGATCCAGCCGGAGGGCGATGCTGGAGGAGGAGGACCGGTGGAGCCCGAGCATCTGGCCTGAGGTGGCACACCATCAGCCGCCCGTCGTGGGCCAGAGCTCAGTCAGGATGAGGCGGCGGAGCCTCCCGGATCACGCTCATCCCGGGCACCTTGCGGGCGGTGAAGGCGTTGAAGGCGGCACAGACGGTGGAGACGCCAGCGTTGCTGGCGCCCGCGACCACGATCACCACGTCCTCCGGCGATGGGATGATCCTGACGACGTGGTCGTCACCGAGCCGTGACCACGCGTCATCCGTCCCTCCGGTGCGCTCTGGCGCAAGCCAGCCTCGATCGTCGACGGCACCCCGCCCCGCGCGCCGGAGCTCCCGGAGTGTCAAGCCGCAGTGCTCGCACAGGTAACGCCGGACCTCGGCCTTCGAGTAGCCGGAGCGGGCCAGGAGCTGAGCGTGCTCGGGGCCAAAGACCACGATCGCATGGGTGGCGGGTCGCATCAGGGTACCGGCTCGGGACACTGCCTCAACCACGTCGGCCAGCAGGTGCTCGGGGGCGCCGCTGTGGCGGTTGTCGATGTGGGCGGTGTCGCGAACCATGATCGCCGAGACCACGCTGGCCTCGGCAGGGTATCCGTGCTCGACGTGGAGCGGCTCCCAGGGACTCTCTTCCTCGTTCTCGGCGATGCACAGGGTGTACTTGCCGGGCGTCCCCTGGGTCGACTGGTCAAGTACGTGCGGCACCAGCCCGAACACGTTCATGAGGATCAATCGGATGGCCCGGCCCACCGTGGCGTTGGCCCGGAACCCCGGGCCGAACACGTTGCCCTTGCTGTTGAACCCAAGGCGCTGGCGCGCCGGGCCATTGACGATCAGGAGCGGGGCGGGGCCGGTGGTGCTCTGCCAGCCCCCGCCGAACGCCGAGCCCTCGTCCCGGAGGGCCTCCCAGGCCGCCAGCACGACGGGGAAGTGCTCAGGGCGGCAGCCAGCCATGACCGCGTTGATCGCCGCCAGCTGCACGGTGCAGACGCGGTCGAGGTGCTCCATCTGCCCGATGACCTCCCCGGGCTCGCGGCCGGCCGTCCGCACGAACACCTCCACCGCTTGTGGTGAGGGCGGGACGACCGGGAGACCATCCGTCCAACCCTGCTCGTAGCAGTACTCGATGGCCTCGCGCGCCGACTCCGGGTCGAAGGGGACCGGCCTCACGGGCGACCGCACAGGATGGCGACGACCTGGGGGAGGAGCTGCGCCGCCCGCTCCTCCACCTGAGGTGGCGTGAGGCTGCTCAGCGGGTGCTCGGTCACGGCATATCGATACCCGGGAAGGCCCTGGAGACGCGCCATCGCTTCTGAGCTTCCCGAGAAGGCATCAGTGCAGATCACCACGGCTGGCACCCCTCGCCGCTCGAACCGGATGCCATCGGCCACACTGGCCGCGCTGCAGGACCCTCAATCGCCAATCGCAGTGATGACCGCACTACACTGCGTGGCCAGCGACTCGGTGACATCGGACGGGGCTGGAAGCCCAAAGTGGGGCTTTTGGGCCTTCACCACCCGGCCGACCTGGTGCTGGGCCACGAGCAGACGGCCCAGCTCGGCCAGTAGCACGCCGGCATTGTGCTTTCGGTTATCCAGGAGGCCAACGGTCATGCCGGCCAGGCTCTGGAGACGCGGGGCGAGCGTTCCCGGCGCGACCTCCGCACGACCGGTGGGATCGAGGACGAAGAAGGATGCCATTGACGATCTCCTCCCCAGGCGCCGAGTGCCTGTGGTCCAAGCAGGGCACCTTACATTCTAGTGTGTGAGCCGCCTCCTCAAGCCAGGGTCCAGCGCTGCTCACCTGTCGGGCCGAGGACGCCCCTCAACCGCTGACGCCCTCCTCTGTGCCGAAGGAGGCATCGTCCGTGTCGAAGGAGGCATCGTCGCAGGGCGATCCCCGACTTGAGTCACACGGCTTGGCATGCTGTGGCAAGGGGCCGCCCATGACGGTCCCTGTGGAGGTGCCCTCGACCACATGCAACTGCGGGCGTGGCTGGGCCTCGCCCAGCTCGGGGGGAAGGATGCCCGACCCAGCCAATCGATCCAGCCGCTCCACGATCCCCGCCAACCTCAGGTACAGCGTCCACACCACGTCGATCGGGCCCTCAGGCCCACCACCCCGATGCGCCATGCCAATCCCCTCATCACGTTTCGTGAGTCAACTGAATGCGTGAGGCAAACCTTGCACTTGATGACCCCGCTTCGTCAAGAACGTCTGACACCAGTTCTCGGCCAGCGTGATGCGTCCCAACCACGAGCACCAAGCCGCCGCTGACGGTGCGGCACGCCTCGGAGAGCGCCCAGGATCGGCAGGGATCGGGAGGGCACCAGCAGCGAGCCTGGAGCGCAACAGGGACCGCAGCCTCGCTCGCATCCGAGACAACGGTCTGCCCCGTCGACCATCGGCGCCAAGGCGCCTCCCTCCTCGCGGGGAGTGCCGGGCCGCGTCCGGAGGGGGCAGATCGGTCATCCTGAGACGAGATGGCAAGGAGACTTGACCTATGCCCGAGATCCTGTATACCCTGTGGCACTGGCAGTACCTATGGATACCTACAATGCCAGCTGCGCACGTTGGCTGGTCCCGGCGGTCGTGAGGCCATGACCACGAGCGCCGCACCGATGGCGAGGCCCGCGCCCACCACAGCGGGCCGATCCCGGTCGATGGACGAGCGGAGAACTCGTACGCGACCGAGCGGCCGAGCGATGTGCGCCCTTCGGAGGGAGGAGACGATGATGAGCGTCCTGGGGCCTCTCCAGCGTTGCGCGGTCTGCGGGGTGCGGACACGGAGAACCGTCACCTGGCACCGCCAGCGGGTTGCCTGCTGCCCTGCCTGCACCTCAGGAAGCCTTGCTCCCCCGGCCATCCTGAGGTCGGTCGGTCGCCAACATGCTCCCAGGACAGGAGGGCATCAGCCCGCCGCCGGAGGTCGACCCTGGCGCGGCCCGGTCCGCGACCTCCTGCGCTGCTTGATGCCATCGCCGCCCAGGATCCTGGGCAAGTGGCGCCCATGAGCACCGCCCAGCTGGCCGCACCAGCCAACCAGCCGGTGGCGCTTCTGCCCGCAGTGTCCGACGGGGAGTTCGACACCTGGATCCTGGGTGGAGCCGCACGGGTTCGGTATGTCGTCCAAAGCGGGCTGATCACACGCGCGCTCTACCGAGCCGTGGACGGCTGGGACATCCGAACCTGGGGCGAGCCCGAGGTCATCCGCGCCCACGTGCTGCACGGGAGGCATCAGCCAGCGGCCCTGCAGGCGACCTCCGGGTGGCGAAAGCTCCTTCACGAGCGAATGGACCGGTGGGCGCCATGGCGTGCCTGAGCCCGGTGCCTTCCTTCAACGACCGGCCCGTCGACCTTGGCCCACACTCCGTATGCTGGACGTGACGGGCATCGGTCGGCGGGCACCGATGACCAGCTCGTGACGCGAGCGATGGGGGCCCATGGCTGAGCGGCGTGGGCGTCATGGACCGGGCGTCTCCATCCGCCCGGAGCACCTGCGCGAGGCACGAAGGGCGGCGGGGATGTCGCTCGCCGAGGTGGCGCAGGGCATCTGCTCGCGGGCAGCGGTGCATCAGTTCGAGTCCGGGCTGGCACGCCCCTCGCGCGTCGTGCTGGAGCAGATCGCCCAACGCCTGGGCCGGCCGGTGGAGTGGTTCTTGGCTGAAGCCCGAGGTGAGCCCAGCCTCGGAGACGTCGCCACCATGCTTCGGCAAGCCTCCCGCCGGGTTGAGCAGATGTCCCGCGGCGACCTGCCCCTGCTTGAGCGGGCCGTGCTTCGCCGGATTGCAGCCGGGCTGCGTGCCGACTCCGAGATCGTGGCCATGATCGAGCACCGTGAAGGTCCCTGAGGTGGCCACGGGCTGCGCTCAGGGCCCCTCGACCGTGGCGCTGAGGAATCAGGTGCCCGGCGCCATCCCCTCCCGCCGGACCTGGCCACGGGGTCGGAAGCGGACGGCAGCCAGGGCGACGATCCCCCCGCCCAGGCCGAGCAGCAGGCCACCCGCAAGCCGCTGATCGGCGAGCGGCGTCCACCAGCCCGCCAGATGGGGGGCCGCTCGGTAGAAGGCATAGACGGGCTCCGGGGCCAGCAGCAGGGGGAGACCGACCACGCCCAGGGGCACCCCCATCATCAGCAGGTAGCCGAGCCGGCCGCGGGCATCGAGGCGCAGGGTCGATTGACCCGTGGTCGCCTCCATCACCGGCCACCAGAAGAGGAAGCCGCTCCCGGCCAAGCTGAGGTGTTGCAAGACGTGGAGGGGCTCTGACTCCAGGGCCATCCCCAATAGGGTCGGGGTGTGCCAGGCGATCATCACCGTCGGCATCACCACCATGGCCGGCATGGGCGCGGTGAAGGCACGCAGGCCGGGCACCCACCGCAGGAGCCATCCCGCCATCGGTGGCGACAGCCCCAGCAGCATCAGCCCCGGCGCCACCATCCCGAGCACCAGGTGCTGGACCATATGTGCACTCAGAAGCGCGTCGTCGGCGAGGGCGTCCAGCGGCGACTCCAAGGCAAGCCAAACCGCGATCAGGCCAGCCCCCATGCAGGCAACCCTCCAAGGCCGGTCGAGACGAGCATGAGCGAGCCACCCATAGGCGGCGGCGACGCCGAGGATCCCCACGTCGACTGAGGGATCGAGCGACCAATCCAACATCTCGACCTCAGCGGAGCAGCATAAGCAGGCCTGTGCACACCAGCCCGCAGACCCAGATCAGGTCCAGGTTGACCCACCAGCGGTGGAGGCGGGGAGCCCTCGGCCAGCGAGCCGCCCACGCCGCGGCCGTGAGCAGGGTGAGGAGCAGGGAGAGGCCATACCCCACGGCCACCAGCCCGTCCCGTCCTCCCGTCGGGAGGGCGGCCGGCCCCGGCTGGAGGACCACCAGGGAGGCCAGGGCGAGGGCCGTCCCGCGATCGGTGGACATCAGGAACGCCCACCGGGCCAGCGCCCACGGCCCCGCCCACATCGAGCCCACGCGACGGGGTGGCATCCAGGCGGTCCGAGCGAGGCCGAAGACCAGCAGGGCCCCGGCCATGCTCAGCCATACCGTCGGCTGCGGCAAGATCGCGGCTGCGACCACCGCCACCGGCACGCCAAGAGCGGCTGCGGCCGTGTGCCCCACCCCGATGGGAAGGGCGGCGGTGGCCGCGACCCGTCCGCTACGCTCCCATGCCCCACGCGTCGCCGCGAGAAGCCATCCCAGGGACGGGTTGGCGCCATGGTAGATCCCCAACGAGACCACCACCAGCCACGGCCAGAGCGCCCCCATGCTTTTGAGTATGAGGGTAGGGAGATGGTGAGGAACCCCAGGCCCAGCCGCAAGGTGGGGCCGCCCAGGACCTCGGACGAGGCCGATGGCCCCGCCTTGCCGGCGGTTGCCAGGTCCCGAGGTCGCCGTAGGATGAGCAGGACATCTCCAGGCCAGGAGGCAGTACCTTGAAGGTATGCCCGGGCTGGGGCGTCTGTGCCGTGGGCGGAACCCTCAGGCGGCCTTGAGGCCGGGACCCGAGCGGAAGGGGTCCTCGGTCATCCTTCCCGTCCTCCGAGGGGCCCCCAGTCCACCTCCCGCGCCCAGCCGGAGGCGACTCGCCGCGCGGAGCTGTGCCATCCCACCAGGGGCCCGGGACCTGGGCTGTCGCGTTCAAGGTCGAGACCGTGGCGGCTGGGCGTCGTGGCCATAAGCGAGAACGGCCTCCCCCCCGGGCGACCAGGAGGGCGGGGCGGCTCACGGCCCAGGATGACATCCGCACCCTGACCTCCGGGGCTCCCACCTTGGGAGCGCCTCCCTCGGCGCGGGCCCACCTCCCGGTGGCGCCCCCTCCCCTGCGTCGGGGAGGGTGGACGAACTCACATCCAGGCACGTCCCGGGGAGGATCCGACGTGGATCCGAGGCGACCAAGGGGCCTGCGCACCAACGGGGAAGCCGGGTCGGCGGGGGTTAACAACAGCTGACGCGCCTATACACTACA
>Ga0209061_1005781_pt1 | contig 10495 bp, 9 predicted proteins | sample Coa_R1_10_FD_187157 | JGI IMG/M metagenome (GOLD analysis project Ga0209061, IMG submission 187157) | Surface soil microbial communities from Centralia Pennsylvania, which are recovering from an underground coalmine fire - Coalmine... | ecosystem: Environmental > Terrestrial > Soil > Unclassified... | reverse complement strand
TTCTCTGAAATGGCGCCGGTTTTGATTACGCACCAATCGGGTTCAGTAATATCCACCGTGGTTGCTCCCAAACCGGTACAAAGGCCGCCGTCCAGCACTAAATCGACGCGTCCATCCATGGCCGCAAACAACTCGATTCCGCTTGAGATGGTCGGCTGGCCGGAGATATTGGCGCTAGTTGCAATGAGAGCGTGGCCGATTCGATCAATGATTGCGTTCAGTACCTTGGACTTGGAATGACGCACCGCAAGGCGTCCTGTGTTGCCCGTCACCTTTAGCGGTACCTTGGCCGATGCCGGCACGATGATCGTCAGCGGTCCGGGCCAGAAATGCCGGGCCAGTATATAGAACCGGCTATTCAGTTCTCTCGCCAGATCTTCCGCCATGAGTATGTCGGAAACGGCAAGCGGCAGGGAGCGAATATCTTCCCGACCCTTGGCAGCGAATACACGTCCAACAGCCGCCAGATTTAAGGGATCGGCAACCAGTGTGTACAGAGCGTCGGTGGGTACACCGACAATGCGGCCGCGCACAATCAGATCGACAGCGCGATCGATCGCTCCGTGATAAGGCTGTTCTACGTCAATTTCAATGAGATCGGTTGCCACTCGATAGCAAAGATATTTGCGGTTGCAATCTCCGCATGCGATATTTGGCTAGTTTAGCGTTCTCCGAGCGCCTCAGCAACCTCAATCGCCATTTCATAACGTCCAAAGGGTGCGCTTAGTTGTACGCCCTGTACCATCGGCCGCACCCGCGAAGCCATCTCTTGAGCGATCGCGATCCCTTCAGCACGTGCTTTTTCAGCATTTGTGGCGCGGCGCATCCGATCCATGTACTGTCGCGGTACGGGAACGCGTAATTCGTTTACCATAAATTCTGCATTGCGATAACTAGTCAGCGGCCAGATGCCTGCGATCACAGGTAATTTATACTGCTCCGTGCTTTTGAGGAATTTCTCAAGTAGGTCAAGATCAAAGACCGGCTGCGTAACTACATATTCTCCGCCGGCTTCCACTTTCCAGGCGAACCGTCGCAATTCTTCATCCATGTTCAAGGCGCCTGGATTCGCTCCGATACCGATCAACAGAGCAGTCTGAGAACCGATGGGATTGCCCCCTATATCAAGTCCTTGATTAAGATGATTCACAATATTGATCAACCCGATCGAATCTACATCAAAAACCGCAGTGGCGTCCGGATAAGTTCCCATGCGAGGCGGATCGCCCGTGATGCAAATGAGATTACGCACGCCTACCGCATGCGCGCCGAGCAGTTCAGATTGAATCCCCAAGATGTTGCGGTCACGGCAGCAAAAGTGCAATACTGCCTCGATGCCGGCATGTTGCTGAATAAGCTGGCACGTCACCTGTGCACTTAGCCGTGCGCTGGCACGCGGGCCGTCCGGTACGTTGATGCAATCAATCCCATGTTCTTTGCACATCCGTGCACCGGCAATCTCTTTGGAAGCATCCACGCCGCGTGGCGGAAGAATTTCAACAAAAGCAACGAATTTACCGGCCGCAAGTTTTGCGCCCAGTTGCGACTTCTGCGCGACGGGCGTCTTCGCTAGGGGCTTTGCCTCCGGTTTTACCTCCTCGAGGACCGTGACGGCAGTAACCGGTGTGCGTGCAGGCTGAATCGAGCGCAGCTCACTGCGAATCTGCTTGATGTGCTCAGGTGTTGTTCCGCAACAGCCGCCGATAATGCGCACGCCCGCGCGAATAAATCTCCGAGCGTACTGCGCCATGTATTCAGGGGAGCAGAGATAGATATTGCGGCCCTCAACCTTCGCCGGCAGACCCGCATTCGGCATGGCGCTCAATGGCTTGCGTGTGAAGCATGCCATCTTTTCGATCGTCTCCAGAACAACTTTGGGCCCCGCTGAACAGTTCACTCCAATGGCGTCAGCAGGTAGCTGGTCCAAAGTTCTGGTAAACACCTCCGTGCTCGTTCCATCCCGCAGCCTGCCATCGTCTTCCACTGTCACCTGTGCCAGAACAATCATCTCCGGTCCGGCTGCTTCCCGCGCTCCGAGCACTGCTTGCCGTAATTCGTCCAAACGGTGAAAGGTCTCCAGTACGATCAAGTCCACGCCGGCCTGCACGAGCGCTCGCGCCTGTTCGTAAAAGATCGCGCGCGCTTCCTCAAATGAGGTTGGCCCGAGCGGCTCAATCGGCACTCCCAGCGGTCCCAATGCTCCCGCAACAAAAGCCTTCTCCCCCGCTGCTTCACGGGCTAACTGCACCCCAGCCCGGTTAATGGCCTCCAATTTTTCTTCAAACCCGAAGGCTGCCAGCCGTACCCGATTTGCACCGAATGTATTCGTTTCGAGAAGCTCTGCGCCCGCCTTGACGTATTCACGATGAATCTCCCGGACCAAATCAGGTGACGAGAGATTCAACTCATCGAAGCAGCGGTTGATAAAGATGCCCTTGGCGTACAGCATGGTACCCATGGCTCCGTCAGCGAGGATAAGCTTCGATTCAAGCTGGTTGCGGAATTCAACAATGCGCGAAAATGTGGGTGATGCAGCGGCGGTCATCTTGGCATATGCACGAAATCTGTCGAGCGGCCGTTTGAGTCCTCTAAGTGGCCTTTGAATTTAGGTTACAGCAGACGTAAATAAACATCCATTCCGGGAGAAGCTTCGAGCTGCTTGGCCGCATTTTGTTGGTTCACAGCGATTTCGATGTAGCCGGAGCTCCCGAAATAGGCAAAGAGCTCGCCTGCTCGGGCAGCGCCGAAGGTTTCTCGGAAATTGCGAATCTGGTGTTGTCCCACCAGCAGCGAAAATGCCTGGCAGCTAATTTGCGGAAACTGATTGCGGCTCAAACTTGTGATGACGTTGCCGAAGCGGTCGATAGAAAGGACCTTTCCTCGCCATACTTGCGGCTCTGTTTCGACGGGATCGATCTCAGGGAGCAGCTCGGGTCTTGGAAGCTGTGGCCCCACTTCGACCGGCTTGACCATGCCACTCGCAATGGCAGCAGCACTAGGAGCGAAAAGATCCCGACCATGAAAGGTCGCTGAAACGGATTCCAGCCATAGCTCCCGGCGCGTGATTTCGCGTACCGTAGAGTTCGAATGACGCCGCAAAACTAGGCTCAAGACACCATTGTCTGGAGCAATGAAGTACTGACCCAGGGCTTCGGCCAAGACCGGTTTGCGCGAAGTGCCCACGCCGGGATCGACTACAACAAGATGCACGGTCTTTGGCGGAAAGAAGCGCGCAGCTTGATCAATCGTGTATGCGCCTGCCCAGATCGAAAAGGGCGGAATTTCATGGGAAATATCGACCAGTTGTGCGTTCGGACAGCGACTGAGTAGAACGCCTTTCATCGTTCCGACATAGTGATCCGCTAGACCAAAATCGGTAGTTAAGGTGATAATGGGGCGGTGCCGCGAATCCTCCATGGGCTGATAAAATTGTAATTTGATTGTATTTTGATCACAATGCCACAACCCCCCTCGCACCAGAGGTCTTGGAAACGCTTGGCCTTGTGCTAGGGGACGTCTACGGTAACGCATCCAGTGTTCACCAGGTAGGTCAAGTTGCGCGTCAGCATGTTGAGAGTGCACGACGCACCATAGCCACTCGGTTGCATGTTTCGCCTGCGGAGCTGATCTTCACAAGCGGCGGCACCGAGTCCAATAACCTGGCAATTTTCGGCTTAGTCAGAGCAATCGATGCCCCCAAAAAGCACGTGATTACAACGAGCATCGAACATCCGTCCGTGATGGAGTGTTTTCGAGAGCTTGAGCGTGAAGGCGTGGCGGTGACCTATATCGGTGTGAGTAGTGCCGGAATGATACATCTGTCCGAGCTGGAACAGCACCTGCGGGAAGACACAATTTTGGTTTCTGTAATGCACGCCAACAATGAAACGGGTGTCATCCAGCCGCTTCAAGAGGTTAGTGCATTGGTACGGGAACGCCGGTCCTCTGGCCAGCCGGTTTATCTTCACAGTGATGGGGTGCAGGCATTTGGCAAAATCCAAGTGAACCTGACTGAGCTGGGAGTAGATTTCTATTCCCTGAGTGCGCATAAAATCTATGGGCCCAAGGGGGTGGGTGCGCTCTTTGTAAGAAAAGAAGTTCCCCTACGTCCATTGCACTACGGAGGACGTCATGAGCGTGGCAGGCGCGCCGGGACAGAGAATGTTCCAGGAGCCGTCGGCTTTGCTCGAGCCGCGGAACTTTGTGGTGAAGCAGATATTCGACACTACCAAGAGCTCCGCAACCGGTTCGAAGCTCAGGTGCTTAGTGCCTTAGACGGAGTTGAGGTGAATGGCGCCGCGGAACGCCTTCCAAACACTAGCAACTTGCTCTTTCGGGGATGTTCAGCCGAAGCTCTTCTGATCGCACTGGACTTGAAAGGTATGTGTGTTTCTACAGGCTCGGCCTGTAGCAGCGGTTCTATTGAACCATCGCCTGCACTGCTAGCAATGGGGCGAACGCGAGAGGAAGCCCGCTCCAGCATCCGATTTTCCTTTGGCCGCTATAACACGGAAGAGGAGATCGATGCCCTCTCGGACGCCGTCATCACCTCGGTCCGGCAACTTCGCAACCGTTCGTCTCAGGAGAGGCGCCTTGTCGCGAACTAATTTGCGAGTGGCAGTTGCCATGTCCGGCGGGGTAGACAGCTCCGTAGTGGCAGGCTTGCTCAAACGCCAAGGTTTTGATGTCGTCGGCTTGACGATGCAACTTTGGAACCAGCGGCGCCTGCCGGAACTAATTGGCCCAGGAACTCCAACGGGCCGTTGCTGCTCTCTCGATGATGTTTATGATGCCCGTTTTGTGGCTTCTCTTCTCGGGATTCCATACTACGTGGTCAATTTTGAAGATCGCTTCGAGCACGAAGTTGTGAAACCGTTTGTCGAAGATTATCTGCAAGGCCGTACCCCGATTCCTTGTACACTTTGCAATAACTTCATCAAGTTTGACCAGTTCCTGGAAATGGCTGATGGCATTGGGGCTGAAAAGATCGCTACAGGGCACTATGCCCGTCTCAGCTTCAATGAGCGGTCGGGCCGCTATGAACTGAAAAAAAGTGTCGATAAGTGCAAGGACCAGACCTATTTCCTTTTCGGATTGACTCAAGCGCAGCTTGCCCGCACAATGTTTCCACTAGGCGGCATGGTGAAGCCGCAGGTTCGCGAATTAGCTCGCGAACTGGGCCTCCCGATAGCAGAAAAGAGCGATAGTCAAGAGATCTGCTTCGTGCCAAATGGAGATTATGCGGCGTTTATCGAGGCATATCTTCGGGAACATGAATCGGAGCTTCCTCAATTGAAGGGGGAAATCGTAGATACCAATGGCCGCATCCTCGGACATCACACTGGCACATATCACTTCACGATAGGCCAGCGGAGAGGTCTTGGGATCGCTTCAGGCGAGCCGCTCTATGTCATTGAGACCGATGCCTCAAAACAGAGAGTGGTTGTCGGAAGCAACCGCGATTTGATGCGGGATTCGCTTATGGTCAGGGACGTAAACTGGGTTTCGATTGCCCCACCCGGCAAGCCGGTTCGGGCCGAAGTCAAAATACGCAACAAGCACATCCCGGCTTGCGCCACGCTCACAGCTCTTTCCGAATCTCGTGTTCACGTGCAATTTGATGAGCCGCAGCGAGCAATTACGCCAGGTCAGGCAGCGGTTTTCTACGATGGCGATCTGGTGCTGGGCGGCGGCTGGATCGTCTGAAGTGCCCGCGGAGATGGCTCGTGCAAATAGAGCTCTTTCACGATTACAATCACGGTGGCGGCGAGCGGGGTCGCGAGGGCAATGCCAAATATGCCGGTGAGCGAGAGCATCAACACTTGTGAGAGAATCGTCAGGGCCGGCGGTAACCGGATCGCGCGTTTTTGCACGATCGGAGTCAACACATACGCCTCCAGACAATGCACAGCGAGGTAAAGCAGGATTACCTCAACCATTTTTCCAGGGCCTTGGAGCAACGCTATTAATACCGCTGGGATTTCAGATAGAATTGCGCCTAAGTAAGGAATAAAGATCATCACGCCGGTGAATAGGCCCAAGGTGAACGCAAGCGGCACGTTCAGAATCCACAAGCCGATCATAGTTGCGACGCCAAGAAATACCATCGGCACAAGCTGCCCGAGAAGCCACCAGTGCAGTACGTACGCAATCTCATCACAAAGGCGGCGCATCCTGCCGCGCTGGTGTTCGGGAAACAGACGCAGCAAAGCCTCTCTGTAGAGCTGCGGTTCAAGAGCTAGAAAAAAACCGACGACAACGATAATCGCAAGCCCTGCAATGCCCTCTGAAACGCTGCCAGCCCAGCGCGCGGCCTTTACTCCGATATCCAGCCGGTTCAAAATTCGGCTCACACCTTCCATTAACTGCTTACCCCAGGGTTGCTGGCTCAGACTCTCCCTTGCTACCGTCAGGGCTTGTGGGATTTCCTTGAAGATCAGCGCCATTTCAGTAATCGTTCTCGGAGCGATGAGCCAGACGGCGATGCCGCAGATCAGAAGAATGCCGAGGACGACGGCCACATATGCTGCCTGGCTCGTCAGGCGTGTATGCCGGAAAATCCAGGTGCTGATACCGCGCAAGATAACGGCGAACAGGATTGAGGCGTAGGTAAGAAGGAACACCTCCCACAACTTCCAGACCAGCACCAACGCAATCGCAAGAGCGAATGCGAGTAAGACGAGATGTTTGGCTGATCTATCCAAAACGGTCAATCACTCTAAATTCTGAAACTTCCGGGTGAATCGCGGCGGTCGAAACCTAGGATTACACCTTGCTGCGAAACGTTTCGGTTGTACGATCGATCCCAAAAAATGGGGGCTAGGATTTAGAAAACCGAGCTTGGGTGCCTCTGTTTTAGATATGGGAGTTGCCATGACGCAACCAGCTACGGCCGTTTACGAGCGCACGCTTGAGATTCCACCCGCTGGTATCATCGCGGATCTCAGCATTCCCCAAAACGTACGCGGGCTTGTTTTGTTTGCGCATGGCTCAGGCAGCAGCCGTTTTAGCCCACGCAATCGGTTTATAGCTAAAATCCTGCAAAATGCCGGATTTGCAACTTTGCTGATGGACCTGCTTACCAGCGCTGAAGAAGAGGTGGATCAGCAAACAGGGCATTTGCGGTTTGACATCGAGCTGCTAGGCGAACGCTTGATGCAGGCCACCGAACATGTGGCGACCCTGGCAGACACTGCGGATTTACCGGTGGATTATTTCGGGGCGAGCACAGGCGCTGCTGCGGCGCTGGTGGCCGCTGCTGCTTTCCCCGACCGCATCCGAGCCGTTGTTTCCCGTGGCGGACGGCCCGATTTGGCTGGTTCGGCTTTACCGCAAGTGCATGCACCCACACTCCTGATCGTCGGCGAAGCAGACGAACCGGTCGTCAGGTTGAACCGGGAAGCTCTAAAGCAGCTTACATGCCCAAAAAAACTCGAAATAATTCCGGGCGCAGGTCATCTATTCGAAGAGCCCGGCGCGCTCGAGCGAGTGGCGGAGCTAACAGTCGACTGGTTTCAGCGTCATCTCTAGCAGATGATGCTCTCCCTTTGGCATCTAGAGGGCCTCAGGTCGCATCCAAATAATTGAGCACAATGCCTGTACTTTCTAAACGTATTAATGATCTCTACGATGCTTTGATGTTCGCCAAATCGCCGCAGGCAGCGCGCCATGCAGCTCAAGAGCTGGTCCGCGTTGTGCTTGGCGAGAAAGCGCACGACAAGCCTCTTGAAGAAGCTCTGCGGGAGTGCTGCCGTATTTTGCGGCCAGCGGCAGACCCGAACGAGCAAGCCCGCTATGAAGCGGAGTTTATTGAGCTGGCCATGTGGCCGAGTGGGTCACAAAAAATGGCCGCCTGAGCAAGGTGCACTCAGGCGGCCTTCTTTCCGCCCTAATTTGGAAATGGCAAGCCTTAATTCAGCGCCATTTTGCGTAACAGCCGAAAATCCTCAATCATTTTGCCCGTTCCCAGTACCACCGACGCCAGCGGCTGTTCCGCTAGCAGAACCGGCATGCCTGTTTCCTGGCGAATTTTCTCATCCAGGCCCCGGAGCAGTGAGCCGCCGCCCGTCAGAATGATGCCGCGTTCGCTGATATCGCTGCTCAGCTCCGGCGGAGTGCGTTCGAGGGCGGCTCGAATCGCTCCTAAGATCGCGGTAATGCATTCGGAAACCGCCTCGCGCACTTCGTCATCAGTTAGCGTCACCGCTTTCGGCAGGCCGCGAATTAAATCCCGACCCTTTATTTCTGCACTGAGCGGCTTCTCAAGTCGGTCCGCCGATCCAATCTCGATTTTGACTCGCTCTGCGGTGCGCTCGCCGATCAGCAGGTTGTATTTGCGCTTGACATAATTCATGATCGCTTCATCCATCTCGTTTCCGGCAACGCGCAGCGAGCGCGAATAGACAATGCCACTCAGGGAGATGATCGCGATATCGGTGGTTCCGCCGCCAATATCCACCACCATATTGCCGCTCGGCTCTGTAACGGGCAGCCCCGCTCCTAGCGCGGCTACCATCGCTTGCTCTACCAGGTGCACTTCGCTCGCTTTAGCCCGATAGGTGGAGTCCAAAACGGCGCGTTTTTCCACTTCAGTCGTCTCACTGGGTACGCCGATTACAATCCGCGGATGCACCAGGCTCTTGCGCCTATGTGCCTTTTGGATAAAGTAATTCAGCATCTTTTCTGCCATTTTGAAATCGGCGATCACGCCGTCGCGCAACGGTCGCACTGCGATAACATTGCCGGGCGTACGCCCCAGCATCTCCTTTGCCTCGGTGCCACAGCCGATAATCTCGCCCGAAGTGCGGTTGACTGCCACAATGGACGGCTCGTTTACAACAATTCCTTTCCCGGCGATATACACTAACGTGTTTGCTGTGCCCAGATCGATGGCTAAATCAGAGGAGAACATCCGAAATAGCGAGCGGTAGGTCATTTCTTAAATCTAAGTGAACTCATCGGGAGGCAAGTCTCAAAACTTAAGCTCTTTTTTTGCGCAAAGTCCAGGCGTTTGGTTGTACAAAGGTGAAATGACCCGAACTATCCTTTTGTTTCTTCTTTCCGTCGTTTCCCTAAGTGCCCAGGATTGGGCCCGTCAGCAACTGGAGCGCTCGCCGCGCCATCGGGAATGGATCACGGTGCAGCACGATGGTCGCTCTGTGGCTGCCTTTGTGGTGTATCCGGAGTCGAGCCGGAAGAGCCCCGTCGTTCTGGTGATTCACGAGATCTTTGGTATGACCGATTGGGTGGAAAGCGTGGCTGACCAACTTGCTGCAGCAGGCTACATCGCCATTGCCCCGGACCTGCTGTCCGGCATGGGGCCAAACGGGGGCAGAACCAACAGTTTTCCATCGCAGGATGCCGTTATGGAGGCCATTCGGGATTTAAAACCGGATCAGATAACCGCTGATTTAAATGCAACGGCCGATCGTGCTCTGAAGTTTCCTGCAGCAAATGGCAAATTGTTCGTTGCGGGCTTCTGCTGGGGTGGAGGCCAGAGCTTTCGTTTTGCTACCAACCGGATGGATCTTGCCTCTGCCTTTGTCTTCTATGGCCCTCCGCCACCCAAGGAAGCGTTGGCCCGGATCAAGGCCCCGGTTTATGGCTTCTACGGCGGCAATGATGAGCGGATCGACGCCACAATCTCCGCAACCGAGCAGGCCATGAAAGCTCTCGGAAAGATTTATGAGCCTGTCGTTTACCAAGGGGCGGGCCATGGTTTCATGCGGCTAGGCCAAAATCCCTCCGGAGATGAACCAAACCACGCTGCAAATGTAAAGGCTCGAGAGGAAGCTTGGGCAAGATGGAAACAGCTTCTAAAAGCTCATGAGTAAAGATAAATCGCGGGCCCAAATAAACGAAACCGAACTTGTCTATTTGCCTGGCTTTAGTGCTAATACATTATCAATAAGCCGGGTTTGACCTAGCCATACAGCGGCTAAAACCCGGACTGGACCCGTAATTTCTGATACAGGTTGCATATCAGGGTTTGCGATTTCAAAATATTCGACATGCATCTGTGGAATTTTTTGTAATATCGCCAAACCCTTCTGTTTTGCCTCGCTCACGCCTTCCCCAGCCTCAATTGCTTTGCGTGTGCATTCTAGGGCTTGAAACAAGGCCGGGGCGAGGCGCCGCTCTTCTGCCGTCAAACGCTCATTGCGAGAGCTGAGAGCCAAGCCATCCGGTTCCCTTACCGTCGCAACCGATGATATGGCCAGGGGAAAATTTAAATCCTCGGCCATTTTACGCACAATTGTGAGCTGCTGAATGTCTTTTTCTCCAAAATAGGCGATATCTGGTTGAATAATATGAAAAAGTTTGGCGACGACCGTTGCAACACCCCGAAAATGTCCCGGTCTAAATTGGCCGCAAAAGTGACTGGATAAATCCGTAATTTCAACAAATGTTTTTTGCTCTGTTGGATACATTTCTTCCACTTCAGGAGCAAAAATCAGGTCTACTCCGAGCTCAGCGCAAAAGGCCACATCTGCCG
>Ga0209061_1005780_pt1 | contig 10496 bp, 8 predicted proteins | sample Coa_R1_10_FD_187157 | JGI IMG/M metagenome (GOLD analysis project Ga0209061, IMG submission 187157) | Surface soil microbial communities from Centralia Pennsylvania, which are recovering from an underground coalmine fire - Coalmine... | ecosystem: Environmental > Terrestrial > Soil > Unclassified... | reverse complement strand
TACGCGAGCGGCTGGAGGCCTATGCCAAAGAGGACCGGCCTTTGCGGGTAAAGGCGGGATTCGATCCCACGGCCCCGGATCTGCACTTAGGCCACACCGTGCTTTTGCGCAAGATGAAGCATTTTCAGGATCTCGGGCATACCGTCATCTTTCTGATTGGCGATATGACCGGGTTGATTGGCGATCCTACGGGACGCAACACGCTGCGGCCGCCGATGACGCGGGAAGAGATCGAGCGCAATGCCCAAACCTATAAGGAGCAGGTTTTTAAGATTCTCGATCCGGAAAAGACCGAGATTCGATTCAACAGCACGTGGCTTGCACCGCTGCGGTGGGAAGATGTAGTGCAACTGTGTGCGAAGTACACGATTGCGCGGCTGCTCGAACGCGATGATTTCAGCAAACGGTTCAAAGAGGGCTCGCCGATTTATCTTCACGAGGTGTTGTATTCGCTTGCACAGGCCTATGATTCGGTAGCGCTGGGCTGCGATGTTGAGCTGGGCGGGACGGATCAAAAATTCAATCTTTTGGTGGGACGAGAGATCCAGAAAGACTACGGGCAGCAGCCACAGATCATTGCGACTGTGCCGATTCTTGAAGGCATCGACGGCGTCGAGAAGATGTCGAAGTCGAAGGGTAACTATGTGGGCATTTCTGAGCCGCCGAAGGTGATGTTCAACAAGATCATGCGGATCAGTGATGAGCTGATGTATCGCTACTACGAGCTGCTGACCGATTTGCGTTTGCACGAGATTGCGGAAATGAGGGAGAAGGTGGCTCGCGGGATGCTGGATCCGATGGAGCTGAAGATGGAGCTGGCGCGCCGGATCGTGGCGGATTTCCATTCTGCGAGCGACGCCGATGCCGCTTTTGATGCGTTTCAGCGGGAGGTGCGGCAGGGTTTGGAGCCATCGGATACCGAGACGGTGGATCTTCCGCCGCAGGCGGCGAGTGAGAAGGGGATTCGCGTGGATAAGCTGCTGGCTTCGATCGGGCTGGTTCCGAGCGTGTCGGAGGCGGTGCGCAAGATTAAAGCGGGCGCCGTGGAGGTGAATGGGAATCCGCAGCGAGAGTTGCTGCTTTCCGGGGCCAAAGGCGTGCTGGTGATCCGCGCGGGAAGGAAGTGGAAGCGGGTAAGGGTGAACTGACGGCGGCTGGCGAGCACGGCTCGGATCAATTGGCATATGATAGCTGCGGAAGGAGACCTTATATGGCCGCTGTCACTACCCCTAGTGAAGTTAGCAAGCAGATACCCATTAGACAGACCAAGATTCTGATCAACAACCAATGGGTCGATAGCGTTTCCGGAAAGACGTTTGAGACGATCAATCCGGCAACGGGCGAGGTTTTGGCCAGAGTCGCGGAAGCAGATGCGGCGGATGTGGATCTGGCGGTGAAGGCTGCGCGCAAAGCCTTTCATCCCAAGTCGCCCTGGCGCAGAATGTCGGCCTCAGAGCGCGGGAGGCTGTTAAACCGGCTGGCGGATCTGATCGAGGAAAACGCCGAGGAGCTGGCGACGCTTGAGTCTTTGGATAACGGCAAACCACGGCATGTGGCGCGGACGGCCGATCTTCCCCTGACGATTGCGTGCTATCGCTACTATGCCGGCTGGGCAGATAAGATTCAGGGCAAGACGATTCCGATTGCCGGAGATTATTTTTGCTACACGCGCCATGAGCCGGTAGGCGTGGTGGGGCAGATCATTCCCTGGAATTTTCCGCTGCTGATGCAGGCCTGGAAGCTGGGCCCTGCGCTCGCATGCGGCAATACGGTGATTCTGAAGGTTGCCGAACAGACACCGCTGAGTGCACTGCGAGTCGGGGAGCTGATCGTAGAGGCAGGTTTCCCAGAGGGCGTGGTGAATATTCTGCCGGGCTACGGACCTACAGCGGGAGCGGCGATTGCGCGGCATATGGATATTGACAAAGTGGCGTTTACCGGCTCAACGGAGGTCGGCCATCTGATCCTGAAGGCGGCGGCCGAGACGAATCTGAAGCGCGTCACGCTGGAGCTGGGCGGCAAAAGCCCGAATATTGTGTTTGCCGATGCGGATATGGATCAGGCGGTGGAGGGATCGCATTTTGCGCTGTTCTTCAATCAAGGCCAGTGCTGCTGCGCGGGCTCGCGTTTATTCGTTGAAGAGAAGATTTATGACGAATTTGTGCAGCGCAGCATAGAGCGAGCCAAGAAGCGGACGGTGGGCGATCCGCTAGACCCGAAGACCGAACAAGGCCCGCAGGTGGATCAGGATCAATTCAACAAAGTGATGAGCTACATTGAGGCGGGAAAGCGCGAAGGCGCGAAGCTGATGTGTGGCGGAGAGCGAGTGGGAGAGCGGGGTTACTTTGTTGCTCCGACGGTATTCGCGGATGTGAAGGACGACATGAAGATCGCACAGGAAGAGATATTTGGTCCTGTGATGAGCATCATGAAATTCAAAGATATGGATGAGCTGGTCGAGCGCGCGAATAAGACGATCTATGGCCTTGCGGCAGCGGTTTGGACGCGCGACATTGGCAAAGCTCATTACATCGCCAACAACGTGCGCGCCGGCACGGTGTGGGTGAATTGCTTTGACGTGTTCGACGCGGCGGCTCCCTTTGGCGGCTATAAGCAGTCTGGCATTGGGCGCGAACTGGGCGAATACGGTTTGCAGCAGTACTGCGAAGTGAAGACGGTAACCGTAAAGCTCTAGATGCGAGCCAAAGAGATACCGCTAGGCTGCTAGCGGTATCTCCATCACGTTATCCACGGGAAGTTTGGAAGCTAGGGCTTCTGTCGCAATGCGGAGGAGCTCTTCTGCGCGCGGGCTGAGATCGAATTCATCGGAGAAGCGCTGCAATTGGGTGTTGAAGGCGCGGCGCAGGATGACGAGCGCTTCCTCGAGGCCAAGCTTTGGAATATCGATGAGGGCGAATTTCAAGATGCTATCCATGAGCTTGGTTTCGGTGTTCAACATTTTATAGATCGCGCGCCGGTTTTTGGCTACATACTTAACGACTTCCTGACTGCGGTAAGCGAAGTAATGCTCGCGCTTGAACCAGGCGAGGTTTTGAGTATCGAGCGTTTTGAGTTCGCGGCTGAGCCTGCTGGCGGCGGAGCGAAAGGCGCGATCGAGCACTTCCGTTTGCTGGATGTCATAGGTGAAGATGTTGGTGGGCTTGCCAGAGAACGGATGGGTGCACTGGTACACCAGTATCGGATAAGCGGTATGGGGCCGCAAGAGGACTTCGGGGTTCGCGTAAAACCATTCGCGCGTCCAGGTTCGCATTGCGGTCTGCATCGCTTTCGAAACGGTTGAGTAAGTGGGAAAGTAGGCTGGCGTGCGCTCCTTTGGCGCGCGTTTCCAAATTGAGAAATCGACGCCAGAAGCCGGTATAGACGGACGATTTTGTTCTGCTTGCTGTGTCCGATCCGTCTCTGTGTTGCGCAACGGCATGACGATCAATTCACCCATCTCTCTGTGACAACCTCCGATTCGTTGTGGCTCTTGATGTGGCTGCGAGCGATTTAGAAACTAACATGGCGAGTGAAGGAAACCGGCGGCGGTGGCGATTTGAAGCAGCGGAGGGATGCGGCTAAGTAACTGAAATGGTGGAAGAAAAAAATTTTGAGAATTTTTGATGACTTTTGTGACTAGGCTTTAGGCGGGAATGGTTTTTTAGCCTTTTCCGGTTCCATCCCTTCTCACGAGAGCTCAGCAGACTTCTATCGAGCCCGGCAATCGAGATTGAGACAGCCTAAGGATGCGTTCCCTCTCACGGCTATACTAAGAGGCGACTGTGTGGATATGGAACGCTCGTCAAAAACGAGGGCTGCGGGCAACCGGTGAAAGCACTCGTTAAGGCCGAACGGGCGCCTGGTTTGCGCCTGGAAGAGGTTCCGGAGCCCTCGATCGGCATCAATGACGTGCTGATCCGGGTCACTCATACGGGCATCTGCGGCACGGACCTGCATATCTATGACTGGGACGCCTGGGCTCAATCCACAATTCCGGTTCCGATGGTCATTGGGCACGAATTTGTGGGGGAGATCGTTGCCGTTGGATCTAATGTGGCGGACTTTCATCCGGGCGAGGTGGTCAGCGGCGAAGGACATGTGGTTTGCGGCCGGTGCCGGAACTGTCTAGCGGGGAGACGGCATCTGTGCGCACACACGCAAGGGGTGGGCGTCAACCGGCCGGGAGCATTTGCTGAATATATCGCGCTACCGATGACCAATATTTGGCGGCACAGTCCACGAATTAGCCGGGAGATTGCGGCGATTTTCGATCCATTTGGCAATGCGGTGCACACTGCGCTGTCGTTTCCTGTGCTGGGGGAAGATGTGCTGATCACTGGGGCAGGGCCGATTGGGCTGATGGCGATCCCGGTCGTTAAACATGCGGGTGCGAGATTCGTGGTGGTTACGGATCTAAATCCCTACCGGCTGGCGCTGGCGCGCAAGATGGGGGCGACGCTAGCGGTTGATCCGCGCGAGACCTCTCTTGAGGATGTGCAGAAGCAACTGGGCATGCACGAGGGGTTTGATGTGGCCTTGGAGATGTCGGGCAGTCCGGCGGCGCTGCGGGCCATCTTAGCGAATATGAGCCACGGCGGGAAGATCGCGATGCTGGGCATTCCGCCTGAAGAGATGGCGATCGACTGGCGCCAAGTCATCTTCAATGGCTTGACGATTAAAGGCATCTATGGCCGCGAAATGTACGAAACCTGGTACAAGATGACGGTGATGCTGGAGTCGGGCCTTGATATTGCGCCAGTGATCACGCACCGGTTCTGTTACAAAGATTTCGAAGAGGGATTTGAGGCGATGCGCTCGGGAAACTCGGGGAAAGTCATTCTGGACTGGACGCAGATCGCCTGATCAGAGGGAAGGCATGTACGCAGCCGTTCAGCCGAATTTAGCCGAGAGGCTTAAAGAGATTGAGCAATCGGGTTTGTACAAGCGCGAGCGCGTGATTGAAGGCCCGCAGCAGACGAAGATTCAAACCTCGAGGGGAACGGTACTCAATCTGTGCGCGAATAATTATCTGGGGCTGGCCAATCATCCCGAAGTGATTCGCGCAGCGCATGAAGCGCTGGAGCGCTGGGGCTATGGGCTTGCGAGCGTGCGCTTCATTTGCGGCACGCAGGAGATTCACAAACAGCTAGAGAGGCGGATCAGCGAGTTTCTCGGAACCGAGGACACGATTCTCTACAGTTCCTGTTTTGACGCCAATGGCGGGCTGTTTGAGACACTGCTCGAGCAGCAGGACGCTGTGATTTCCGATGAGCTGAACCACGCCAGCATCATCGATGGCATACGGCTTTCGAAGGCGCAGCGATTTCGCTACCGCAATGGCGACATGAACGATCTGGAGGAGCAGCTTAAGCAGGCGTCCGGGGCGCGTATTCGCATGATTGCCACCGATGGCGTTTTCTCCATGGACGGCCATATTGCGAAGCTGCGAGAGATCTGCGATCTGGCGGACAAATACAAGGCGCTGGTCATGGTAGATGATTCGCACGCAGTGGGGTTCATGGGTGCGAAGGGGCGCGGCACGCATGAATATCACCAGGTGATGGGGCGAGTGGATATTCTGACAGGGACACTGGGCAAAGCGCTGGGCGGTGCGAGTGGCGGATATACGAGCGGCCGGAAGGAGATTATTGAATTGCTGCGGCAGCGATCGCGGCCTTACCTGTTTTCTAATTCGGTTGCGCCCCCTATTGTGGGCGCATCGCTTAAAGTGCTGGATTTGCTTTCGGAAACTTCGGAACTGCGCAACCGGCTGTTTGCTAACACACGCTTTTTCCGCGAGCGGATGGCTGCCTCTGGTTTTGAGGTTTTAGAGGGTGAGCATCCAATTGTTCCGATTATGCTGGGGGATGCCGCTGTGGCGACGCGTATGGCTGACGCACTGCTTGCAAAAGGCATTTATGTGATTGGCTTTTCCTATCCAGTGGTGCCCAAGGGCAAGGCGCGTATTCGCGTGCAGGTTTCGGCGGCGCACACGCGGGAGGAGCTGGAATTTGCCGCAGAGCAGTTTTCGGTTTGCAAGCGCGAATTAGGGATCTAACCCCCGCGAGACGGCGGTGAGGCTGCCGGGGACTGCGAAACCGAGAGGAAACCACGAACCGGTGACCCATGACAGGGGGCATGCATCCAATTCGAAGGTGAAGCGAATCCTGTTTATTGGTGCGCATCCAGATGATGAGACGTTTTTATTTGGAGGCACGCTGGCGAAATATGCCGAAGAGGGCGCGCAGGTCACAGTGGTGTGTGCAACGCGTGGCGAGCGCGGGAAAACGGGTGATGTGTGCCGTGCAGAAGAGCTCCCGCGCATACGGGAGCAGGAGTTGCGGCGGGCCTGTGCAGCGCTGGGGATTCAGGATGTGCGCTTTTTATCGTATATCGACAGAGAACTGACGAAGGCTCCGGTGGAGCAGATCCGGCGTGAATTAGTGGAAGTGATTCGAGGCACGAGGCCGCAGCTTGTTTTGACATTTGATCCGAATGGATTGAACCAGCATACGGACCATATAGCGATCAGCCGTTTTGTTTGCGATGCGGTGTGGGCGGCGGCCGATCCGCGCTGGTTTCCCGAGTGGCCCGCGCATCGGGTGCAACGCGTGCTGTGGCCGACGCCCATCCTGCCGTACAAGCTTGTGGATACAGCGAATCTGCCGAATCAGCCTGGGGTCGACTTCGTGATGGATGTGCACGCCTGGCTGCAGAAAAAGAAGGAAGCGCTGTGTGCGCACCGCACGCAATTGCCTGGCCTGCGGAAACTGTTTTTCGAGCGAGAGAACAGCGAGGCTTGCTTATCGATAGAAGCGCTGCGGATCGGATTCGGCCCGCGCCCGGGCGTCGTGCCCGGACGGGACCTGTTTGAGGGAATTGAGGAGCATTAAGCGCCGACCGCGCTCTCTTCGGGGACGCCCGCTTCTTTGCGTTTCTTCAAAAATGGCATCATCGCGCGCAGTTCTGCGCCGACGCGCTCAATGGGCTGATCTTTGGCTTTTTCGCGCATCTCCAAGAACCGCTTGCGTCCGGTGCGGTTTTCCTCCAACCATTCACGGGCGAACTGGCCGGATTGGATTTCGCTCAAAATCTTACGCATTTCGGCGCGAGTCTGGTCGGTGACAATGCGCGGGCCGCGCGTGTAATCACCATATTCGGCGGTATCAGAGATGGAGTAGCGCATATAGCTCAGGCCGCCTTCGTAGATGAGGTCGACAATCAGCTTCAATTCGTGCAGGCACTCAAAGTAGGCGATTTCGGGCGCATAGCCGGCTTGCGTGAGGGTTTCGAAGGCAGAGCGGATCAACTCGCTCACGCCGCCGCAGAGCACGACCTGTTCGCCAAACAGATCGCTCTCGGTCTCTTCTTTGAAGGTGGTTTCGATGACGCCGGCTTTGAGGCAGCCGAGCGCTGCGGCATAGGAGAGCGCCGTTTCGAGGGCGCGACCGGAGGCGTCTTGCGCGACGGCGACTAAGGCGGGAACGCCGACACCTTCGGTGAACAACTCGCGCACACGATGGCCGGGCGCTTTGGGTGCAACCATGGAGACATCGATTTCAGCCGGGGGCTTGATCTCATTGAAATGGATATTGAAGCCGTGGGCGAACATGAGAGTCTTGCCTTTGGCCATGTGCGGGGCGATGTCCTTGCGATAGAGCTCGCCCTGGATATGATCCGGCACCAGAATCATGATCAGGTCGGCCGCTTTGGCGGCATCGCTGACGCTGAAAACACGCAGGCCGGCAGCTTTTGCCTTTTCGGCGCTTTTGCTGCCCTGGTGCAGGCCAACGACGACATTGATGCCGGAATCACGAAGGTTCAGCGCGTGCGCATGACCCTGACTTCCGTAGCCGATAATGGCAACTGTTTTTCCTTGTAGTGGAGCAAGGCTCCCATCTTGTTCATAGAATCGTTTTGGCATATCTCTTCTCAGATGTTGTAAGTCGCGGGATTATTCGGTTTGCTGCAGTTCGTACGCTTCTTCGGGTGCGGCTCCGCAGGGAATGGGAGGCGACAGCCGCAGTTTTCGATTTTCCAGGGACATGGAGACGATGCCGGAGCGGGTGACTTCGATCTCGCCATAGCTGCTCATCACATCGATGAACTCGTCGAGTTTTTCCGACTCGCCGGTGGCTTCCAAGGCGAAGCCTTCGGTGGTCGAATCGACGACGCGGGCTTGGAAGATCTCCGCTTCCTTGAGAATTGCGGTCCGATTTTGCTGATTGGTGCGGATGCGGATCAGGACGAGCTCGCGATTGACCGCAGGGGCCTCAGTGACGTCGGTTGCTTGCAGAACGTTAATCAGCTTGTTCATCTGCTTGATGACCTGGGCGCGGATATGCGGCTCGACATCGACCACGATGGTCATGCGCGAAAGCGTGGGATCGAGAGTGCGGGCGACGGTCAGGCTTTCAATGTTGTAACCGCGCTGGCTGAGTAAGCCAGTGACGCGCATGAGCGCGCCAGGCTTGTTCTCCATGAGGAGCGAAATGATCTGCTGCATCACACCACCTCACACTTCTACGGGCTGCGGCGGGCGCAGCACCATTTCATTGATTGCGCCGCCTGCCGGAACCATTGGGAAGACATTTTCAAAAGGCGACACTTTGATATTCAGCAGGTAGGGTCCGGGCTCTTTCACGGCGTCTTCGAGGGCTTTAGGCATCTCTTCGACGCGGTCGACGGTGCGGCCTTTGAATCCGTATGCGGCGGCCAGCTTTTCGACGTCTGGGAAAGAGGTCAATTCCACCTGGCTTAAGCGGTTGTTATAGAACAACTCCTGCCACTGCCGGACCATGCCGAGGTAGCCGTTATTGATGATGATGATTTTTATTGGCAGAGCATGATTCACAATGGTGGCTAACTCGGGGATGGACATTTGGAAGCCGCCATCTCCGAGGACGGCAAAGACGAGTTTGTCAGGGCGTGCAAACTGTGCACCGATGGCGGCGGGCAGGCCGAATCCCATGGAGCCGAGACCGCCGGAGTTGATCCACAGACGTGGTTCGTTAAAACGGACCAATTGAGCCGCCCACATCTGGTGCTGCCCCACGTCGGCAGCGACAATGGCGCGGCCGCCGGAGAGGCGGTCGATTTCGGCCATGACATGTTGCGGTTTGATTTCGCGATCGGATTTTTCGGCAACGAGCGGGTGCTCTGACTTCCATTCGCGGATTTGGCGCCACCAAGCTTCCCGCGCCGCGCGATTCTTCGCCTGAAGAGCGGGTGCGAGTTCGCGCAACTCGGAAGTGAGTTTGGGCAGAACGCGCTTGAGGTCGCCCACAATCGGGAGATCGGCCTTGCGATTTTTTCCGATCTCCGCCGGATCGATGTCTACGTGAATCACCTTGGCATGAGGAGCGAACGAGGATAAGCGGCCGGTGACGCGGTCGTCGAAGCGCACACCTAAGGCAATGAGCAGGTCGGTGTGATACATGCCCATATTGGCTGCGTAGCTGCCGTGCATGCCGGGCATGCTGATGAAATTGGGATGATCTGCCGGAAGAGCGCCGAGCCCCATGAGGGTGCAGACGGCTGGGGCATCGATGAGTTCGGTAAAGGCGCGCAGTTCCTGGCTGGCGTTAGCTGCGATGATGCCGCCACCGGCGTAGATAAAGGGCCGCTCAGCTTCCCAAATCATTTGGGCAGCGCGCCGGATCTGGCCACTGTGACCTTCACTAAAGACGCGATAGCCGGGAAGGTGGATTTCGGTTACGGGGACGTAGTGGGACTGGCCCTGAAAGACATCTTTCGTGATGTCGACGAGGACCGGGCCGGGGCGTCCGGAGGCCGCGATGTAAAAGGCTTCGTGGATGACTTGCGGCAGCTCCTGAATATTTTTCACCAAAAAATTATGCTTGGTGGCCGAGCGAGTGATGCCGAAGGTGTCGGCTTCCTGGAAGGCATCGCTGCCCATCAGTTTGGTAGGCACCTGGCCGGTGATGGCGACGATGGGGATGGAATCCATCATGGCGTCGACGAGACCGGTGACGAGATTCGTGGCGCCGGGCCCGGAAGTGGCGCAGCAAACGCCTACACGTCCGGTGGCACGGGCATAACCTTGGGCAGCAAAGGCCGCATTCTGCTCATGCCGCACGAGAATGTGCCGGATGGAATGGTCATAGAGCGCATCGTACAAGGGCAGCGTGACGCCGCCGGGATAGCCGAAGATGCACTGCACATTCTCCCTTTCAAGGCAATTCAATAAGATTTTGGCACCGGATAAAAGATTTGATGGCATGCTCTTTGCAGAGAACTCCTGAAACAAATCGCGGTTTTTGCTGAACCGCTTGGATAGAGAGAAAGCCGCCGGTGGGGTGCGGTAGACCTGCCGGCGGCCTCTATTCCGTTCGTGATGACCGTTTCGGTCTGCACGTTCAGAGACCATTGAACCCGGTTACGGTTCGAAGTGCTCCGTCTACTGTTTACGTTAGCCTAAAAGAAATTTTTATGCAAGAGAATGGAAGTATAAAAAATTTGAATGAATAGACTGC
>Ga0209061_1005777_pt1 | contig 10504 bp, 8 predicted proteins | sample Coa_R1_10_FD_187157 | JGI IMG/M metagenome (GOLD analysis project Ga0209061, IMG submission 187157) | Surface soil microbial communities from Centralia Pennsylvania, which are recovering from an underground coalmine fire - Coalmine... | ecosystem: Environmental > Terrestrial > Soil > Unclassified... | reverse complement strand
AGTCGGTGGCCGTTTACGGGGCGCGCATCGCGCTGACCGGCGCGTTGGCCGTGGCGCTGTTCTGCGCTGCCGCAGGCCGGTGGGTGCTGGGGCTGTTCGGCCATGGCTTCGACACGGCTTACGTGCCGCTGCTGATCCTGGCGCTGGGCTATTGCATCAGCACGTGTTTCGGCGAAGTGGGCTTCATGTTGTCGATGACCAAGTACCAGAAGCAGGCATCGTTTTTCGTGCTGATCGGGATCGCCGCCAACTGCATCGCGGCGGTCCTGCTGGTGCCGCGGCTGGGCGCCACGGGTGCCGCGATCGGCGCTTCGTTGTCGCTGGTGATCTGGCGCGGATTGGCGTGGCGGTTCGTCACCACGCGGCTCGGCGTCGAGCCGTCCATCTTCGGCAGCATCGAACGAAAAGGAGCCGACCCACGATGAGGCTCGCACTGGTCATCTCGTCGCTGGGCGGCGGCGGCGCGGAACGCGTCATGACGCTGCTCGCGAACGCCTGGGCGGACGGCGGCAACGAGGTCACGCTGATCACGCTGGCCTCGCACCAGATGGACAGGTATCCGCTCGATCCCGCGGTGCAGCGCGTCGCGCTGGACGTGGCCGGACCTTCCGCGCACGTACTGGCGGCGCTTGGCCACAACGCCGTGCGGATTCGCGCCCTGCGCCGGGCCATCGCGGCGTTCCGGCCCGATGCCGTGATCAGCTTCATCGCGGAAAGCAACGTGCGCGTCCTGTTCGCGGCAATGGGGTTGGGCATTCCCGTGATCATTTCGGAACGCACGTTCCTCAAGGATCATCATCTGCGCGGCGTGTGGCGCGCGCTGCGGCGCTGGCTGTATCCACGTGCGGCCGCCGTCGTCGCGCAGACCCACCGGTGCGCGAGCGACCTCGAATCCCTGACGGGCCGGCGGGTCGACGTGATCGCCAATCCGATCGTGACGAATCCCGCGCCGAGTGCGCTGACACGGCATCGAGACGAATCGAGCGAGCCGACCGCGCGCAGCGGCAGCCGTCGCACCTTGCTTGCGGTCGGCCGGCTTTCTCCCGAGAAAGGCTTCGACCTCTTGATCGAGGCCTTTGCGCAGGTCGCGGAACGCCACCGCGACTGGAATCTGGTGATCCTCGGCGAAGGCTCGTTGCGCGGCGATCTCGCGCAAAGGATCGCCGCACACCATTTGGGCGATCGCGTCTCGATGCCGGGCTTCGTCGCGCACGTGCGCGACACGATGCGGCGCGCGGACCTGTTCGCTTTGTCGTCGCATTACGAGGGCTTTCCGAACGCGCTGCTGGAAGCCATGGCCGAGGGCGTGGCCTGCGTGAGTTTCGACTGCGATGCCGGGCCGCGTGAGTTGATCGAACATGGCAGGAACGGCTGGCTCGTTCCCGCGGGGGACGTGCCGGCACTGGCGACGGCACTCGATGCGTTGATGGGAGATGCCGAGCTGCGAAGCCGGCTTGGAGAAGCCGCCCGGCGCGTGAGCACGACTTACGCGCTCCCGGCCATCCTCGAGCAATGGAACGCGCTGGTGATGTCGGTCCTGCCTGCCGCCGCCCTGCGCGCGGTGCAACCATGAGTGCGACCTTCGACATGCAGCCCGAGCCACAGGCCACGACCGCTGCCGGCACGCCGCGGATCTTGTTTCTTGCGCGTTCGCTGCGGCAAGGCGGTGCGGAACGGCAACTGGTCGCGCTGGCGACGGGACTGCACCGGCGCGGTTGGCCGGTCACCGTGGTCTGCTGTTATGGCGGCGGCATCTTCGAGAGCGAGCTGGAAAACGCCGGCGTGCCGCTGATCGACCTGCGCAAGCGGGGACGCTGGGATCTCGTCGGGTTTCTGTGGCGATTGCTGCGCGCCTTCCGCAAATCCAACGCTGTCATCGTCCATGGCTACATGCCGCTCGGCAACCTGTTGGCCTTGCTCGCGCGCGCCGCATGCCCGCGCACGCGGGTGGTGTGGGGCGTGCGTTCGAGCAACATCGACCGCGAGCAACGCGACTGGTTGTCGCGGCTGACCTTCCGGATGAGCTGCCGCGCGGCGCGCCTCGCGGACAGCATCATCGCCAATTCCGAAGCCGGCGCGGCGTACCACGCCGCGCTGGGTTATCCGCATGCACGCATCAAGGTGATTCCCAACGGCATCGACATCCATCGTTTTCGCTTCGATCCCGCCGGGCGCGACAGGCTGCGCCGCGAATGGGGCGTGGCCGACGATTGCATCCTGGTCGGGCTGGTCGGCCGCATCGATCCGATGAAGGATCATGCAACGTTCCTCAGGGCCGCGGCGCGGCTGGCGGGGCGTGACGTCAAATGGCGCTTCGCCTGCGTCGGCGACGGCCAGCCCGAATTCGCGCAGACCGTCAGGACCCTGGCGGAGAGCCTCGGACTTCACCAGCGGGTGATCTGGGCGGGATCGCGGAATGACGTGGCCGCCGCTTACAGCGCGCTGGACATCGTCGTGTCGAGCTCCTGCGGAGAAGGTTTTTCCAACGTCATCGCCGAAGCCATGGCCTGCGAACGGCCGTGCGTGGTGACGGATGTCGGCGATTCCGCGCGCATCGTGGGCGACTGCGGGGCGGTGGTCGCAGCGCAGGATCCACCGGCGCTCGCGTCGGGCATCGAGCACATCGGGCGACTGCTGGAAGATCCCGACCAGGCCGCACAGCTCGGGGCCATGGCGCGGACACGGATCGTGGAAACCTATTCGCTGGAAGCGCTGCTGCGCAATTCCGAGGCAGCCTTCCGCGCGCTGTGCAGCAAGGCCGGGGGGACGTAGCTGCATGCATCCGTTCCCGTTCATCGAGCTCGTCTGGCCCACCGTTTTCATCCTGGTGGCGGGACTGGTGATTTCGTACGCGTTTACCCGCCGCGTAGTCCTGAGCTACGTGGTCTCGATCGTGAAGGCGGGACTGTTCCTTTTGTATTTCGGCTATCTGTTCGATGGCACCTACACCTTCCTGGACGACTGGAAATACCTCGACATCGGCGAACAGCTCGCCGGGAACCACGTCGGCCTGCTGGACCTCATCAGCCATTACAAGTTCATCGTCAGCACGGTCGCCGGAGAGAACATCGCCTATTACGTCTACAACGCCACCGCGGTGCAGGTGTTCGGGTTCGGGTATTACGCACCGGTCGCGATCAACATCGTCCTGACCTTCCTCGCGGCGGGGCTGCTGATGAAGGCGGCGCGGTGCGGGCTTGGAATGAGCCGTCGCATCGGCATCGGGCTGTTCGCGGTGCTGGCGCTCAGCCCGGACATCCTCGCCTGGTCGACGATCCCGAATTTCAAGGACACGCTGGTGATGACGGCCACCGCGGGCGCGGTGTACGCGGTGTCCCTCGTGGACCAGCATCGTACGTTGCGGGCGATCGTGGTGGCGTTGGCGGCCGCTTTCGTGCTGGCCGTGACGCGCCTGTACGTGCCGCTGATGCTGGGCGTCGCCTTTGGAATCACGCTGTTCATGTCGCCGCGGGGCAGGCGCAACCCCTGGCTGTGGTTGCTGGCGGCTTTCGCGTTGGCGGTGGTCGTGCGCTACATGGGACATGGCAGCCTGATGGGGGCCCTGCACACGCTGCGTGCCCAGATGGTCGATCCGGTGGTGGGCGTCGTGCGTTTCGTCGTCACGCCCATACCGTTCCATACCTCGCCGGGCTACGGTTTCATGGACATACCGCAGATGATTTACTGGGCGCTGCTGCCGCTCATGTTCTACGGCATCGCCTGCGTGTGGCGGAAAGGAACCATTTCAAGCCGCTTCATGGTCATCTACTTCGTGCTGATGATCCTGCTGTACGGCTCTTTCAGCACGTTGCAGGGCGCGCGGCACCGGGTCCAGATCGACGGGCTCGTGGTGCTTTTCCAGTACTACGGATTCCTCGGCCTGGTGCGCAGCCGTTTCCGCCGGCGCGTCCGCCAGCCGCTGGACGCCCCGCTCGATCTCGTGCCCGAGGAGGACATCGAGCCGGCAACGAACGACGGTGATCCCATGAATGCCGGTCACGCGCGGCCATGACGGAGCCGCACGACCGATGAAGGTGTGCCACGTCATCACCGGCCTCGAAGTCGGCGGCGCCGAACTGGCGTTGTGCGCACTGCTGGAGACACTGCAGCAGCCAGAGAATTCGGTCGTGGTGCTGCGGGAGAGGAGTGTCCTCAGCGACCGGGTCGCGAAGCTGGCCACGCTTCATCATCTGGACATGAATCCGGGACGGGCCGCGCCGGGCGATTTGCTGCGTCTGCGGAAAGCCCTCTCGGCCCGCGGCGAGCATCCCGACGTGGTGCACGCCTGGATGTACCACGCCAATCTCCTGACGTCGCTCGCGATGGTTGGCCTGCCCACCCCGGTGATCTGGGGAATCCACCACTCGCTCAGCGATCTCGCAACCGAGAAGCTCAGGACACGGGCGGTCGTGCGTGGCAACGCGCTGCTGTCACGATTGCCCACGCGGATCCGTTACGTCTCCGCCGTGGCGGCCGAGCAGCACAAGCAGTTCGGCTTTTCCGCCAAGCGCGCGGTGGTGATTCCGAACGGTTACGACACGGATCGGCTGAAGCCCGATCCGGAAGCGCGCGCCCGTGTGAGGCACGAACTCGACATCGGACCCGACGCCCTGGTGATCGGAATGGTGGCACGCGTGCATCCGACCAAGGACCATGCCAATTTTCTCGAGGCCGCAGCGCACTTCGCGGGGAATCATCCGGACACGGTATTCGTGCTGGTCGGAGAAGGCGCGGACGCCGGCAACCGGCCCTTGCTGGGGGCGATCGAGCATCTTGGGCTGAATCGACGCGTGCGCTTGTGTGGAAGACGCGCGGACGTCGCCGCGCTGGACTCGGCCTTCGATATCGCGACGCTGTCGTCGCGGGGAGAAGCTTTTCCCAACGCCATCCCCGAAGCGATGGCGTGCGGGACGCCCTGCGTCGCCACCGACGTCGGCGACGCCGCGATGATCATGGGCGACACGGGCGTGGTGGTGCCGCCCCGCAATGCTGCCGCGCTCAGCCGCGGTTGGGCGCAGTTGGCTGCCTTGAGCGCATCCGAACGTAGTGCGCTGGGCCTGCGCGCACGCCAGCGGATCATTGATTGCTTTGCGCGCGATGCCATAGGCCGTCGCTTTGTGGAACTCTATTGGGAATTGGTAACCACCCCATGCGAAGACCCGCAAGCCTGAATCGCGATCTTTGCACAAGGGTTCCCGCACGCGGCGGGAGATGTCGGACCCGCGCCGCTTGCTGGACATGCGCATCAGCGTTGGAACCAACGAGATCCTGGTCAGAATGAAGACCGAAGGCGGACTGCAGCCACCCGGCCGGATCGAGACCCTGGAATTCACGCGCCGGAAGGAATCCTGGGTTGCGGAGGCGGATGGCCACTTCTACAAGATCGTTCGCAAGAGCGACGATCCGCTGCGGGACCTCGACGACCCGGCGTGCATCGAAACCGCGATGCGCGAATACAGCGAGATGCTGTTCCTGCGCGCGCTCGATAACGGCGTCTGCCGCCCCGAGCGCATCGACCGCGCCTGCATCGTGTATCCGGTCCTGACGGGGCCGGATTTGCGGAACGTGCTGCTGCGCGGCAGTTCCTCCGGCGAGCGCGAGGCGCCCCTGGACTGCGCGATGCGATTGCTGGCGCGCCTCCACCACGGCGATGCCACGGCGTACCCTGTCAAGGATTACCGGCACCACAATTTTCTTGCGCCGACGCCGGAGCTATTGGACCGGATGCAAGGCCGGCAGCGAACCCTCGTGGTCACCGGCTTCGAGGCGAGGAACTTCCGCTTCGACCGGAATCACAACGCGTGGTTCTTCTTTGACCCGCACCACGTCTGGCGTGGCTTCCCCGAAGAAGATTTCGCGCGCTTCATGGTGTCACTGCTGATGATCAGGGGCCGGCGCCGCGGACCCCGGCCGTGGACGGGCTTCGACCGCTTCCGATTGCTTGCGGAATACGAGACGTTTGCGCCCGTCAAACTCGACAAGCAGTTGCTGAATTATTTCCTGCTCGAACGACTCGCAATGCGCAGGTTTCACGCGCTGGGATCGGCCCGGCGGATGCGGCGCACGGTTCGACCGCTGGGCATTGGCTATACCCGGCTGTGCTACCGCTGGCTGGATCGTGCGCTCGCGTCGCAGCGATTCTGAAGCGTGTCTGGCGATTCCCGTTCCCGCCTTTCGCGCCTCAACCGCTCACCGTGCGGCGCGGCTTGAGGTGCATTTGCCGCCGCGGTCCGCCCGTGAGCACGATACAGCGGCAGCATTCGGCAAAGGATGCAAGGTGAAGGTGCCTTTCACCCCGCTCAATCGCGCCCTTCGCGTGCATTGCGAATGGTGGCTTGTGATAACGCAGGAGCAACGTCGCGGCTTCGTGATATGCCACCCGCGGCATCATCCGGGCTGCTCCATTCCCGCTTGTCCGATCGTGCAGCCCTCAGCCGATCGCACAGGTAAAGCGCCATGCCGAGGGAAGCCATGACGATGACCAGCAATCTGGACAGGATGTGCGTGAGGCGCAGGCCTGCCGGCCTCCGGCATGCGAAGCGCCGCATATGCAGGGAGAATCGCGTGTAACGCGCCGCCGCGGCCAGGAACGAGAGCGGCTGGTACCAGAACCAGGCCACATTGTTTTCGATCGCCTCGTAGGCCGCGAGCCACAGGCCGGTCGCGTTGGACGCACTGACCCCGCCGCGCACCAGCGCGTCCGGGCTTTCGTGGTAGACGCGGAACACCTGGTTGACCCAGCGGGTCAGGTAACCGGCGCGCGCGATCGCATTCCAGACGGTGTCTTCCGGAACGAATCCCGCCACATCTTCGCGGAAGGGGAACTGCCGCAACACGGCGGTCCGGAGGCAACCGAACTTTTCTCCATCCACGTGATGGCGAAAGCGCATATCGAGTGACGTCGCATCCATCACGTCCCGGGGGAAACGGTCACCGATGATGCAGCCGTCGGGGCGCACACAAAGTCCCGTGATTCCGACATACCGCTCGCGGTCGGCGGAGGCGATCTCCGACCAGATTTCCCCCATTTTCTTGAGCGCATCCTGGTCGAGGTCGTCATCGCTGTCCAGGGCGACGATCCATTCTCCGCGCGCATGCAGTACGCCGTTGTTGAATGCAGCCTTTTTGTGCCGGTTCGGCTGCCAGATGTACCGGATCGCAAAGGGGGCCTCTTGCTGCCAACCTTCTATCAGAACGCGTGTGTTGTCGGTCGAGCCATCATCCACCACGAGCCATTCGAAGTCGCGGCACGACTGCCTGCACAGCGACCGATAGACCCGCTCCAGCGTGTGCCCGCGATTGAACGTGGGGGTCAGTACGGTGAAGGCAACGGGCCGATCGCTGCAGCCTTCCGCTGCGCCCGCCGAGCGATACGCGTTCTGGTTGACGAGCCGGGTCATCATGACGCACCTTCTCCACACCGCGATTCGTGTGAACCACAGATGGTGCAGCACCGATCCGAATCAGCGCAGCACGACCTCGAAATCGGATATCAGCAAATCGTCGTCGGACATTTCGCGGAACGGTTTTGCCATGGCGGTCCGCGCCGGCCGGAGGCCGGTGAACCTGCATGTCCGCACGACTTCGCAATCGAATCCGGCGTTGCGAAAATGGCCGAGCATTTCGCTGAACCGGATCCGGTTGGTGTAGAAACCCGAGCGCGCCATGAAATCGCTCTCCCAGACGCGTTCCGAAAAACGCAAATTGTTCAAATACCCGCCCAGGTGATCTTTCAGATCGACTGCATGCGACGCGATGCGGCCGGGCTTGAGGATTCTTCGCATCTCGCTCGCAAGCCGTGCGAAGTGGTGTCGCGGAATATGCTCCAGGACGGCATGCGAGAAGATGAAGTCCACCGACGCGTCCGGAATCTCTGCCAGGGAAGCCACGCCACGGGTCAGGTAGGCTGCGCCGCACGCCGCAAGCAGCTCGTCGCGTGTCGCGAACGCTTCCAGCCCGTCCACCCGCAAACCGCTCTCGCGCAAGCTGTCCACGAGGTCCCGGTATGGCTGCGCGTCCGGGCGCGCGAACGCGTCGGCATCGACGAGCCAGCACCTCGTGCCACCCAGCGCCTTGGCAATCACCGCGGTGCTCAGCGTGTCGCCCGGACCGATTTCGACCACGCTGAAGCCGTCCGCGCATCCCGTCAATCCGCTGCGATCGAAGTGTTTGCGAAAGACCCCCAATGCATACCGCGGCCGTTCCATCGTTCCGTGCTTGAACAGGCCCAGCCGTTCCCACACCCGATAGCCCACAGGGATGCGCGACAGCGCGATCTTGGCTGCCATCTTTCCCCACCACGGAACGAGTCGGTTGACGTTCATCGGGAGAGGCGACTGCGTTCAAGGACGTTTCCCGCGCGGGCGGGCTTCCATTTGCATGCAGCGACCCGGCGCTTCATTCGAGGTTGCGCTCATGCGATGCGCCGTTCGGCCGCAACGGGCATCGGAACCTGGCGGCGGACATTCTCGGAAAGCCACGCCTGGAACATCAGCACGTCCCAAAGCCGGTAATGTTCCCTCGCCCGGCCGTTGACGTGATCGGTCCACATCCTGCGAATCGGAGCAGGCTCGAAATAACCTTCCTCGCGCAGCCGGCGTTCATCCAGCAGCGACTCCGCCCAGTCACGCAACGGACCGCGCAACCATCCGTCGATCGGGACGCCGAAGCCTTGCTTGGGCCGATCGATCAATTCGCGCGGCACGTACCGGTACAGGACCTGGCGCAGCAGCCACTTGCCCTTTCCGTCGCGCAGTTTCTGCCGCATCGGAATCGTCCACGCGTGCTCCACCAGGCGATGGTCGAGCAGCGGTACGCGCGCTTCCAGGCTGACCGCCATGCTGGCGCGGTCCACCTTCACCAGGATGTCCCCCGGAAGGTAGCCCACCAGGTCGCAATACATCATGCGTTCCATCGGATCGGGGACTTGGGGCCACCTGCTGAAATCGGAAAGCGCGGTCAATGGCTCATGGCCCTGCAACACAACGGAGGCTGGATCGAACCAGTGCGAGATCTGCAGCCGGTAACGTTCGTCTCTGGACGTTTCCAGCATTCGCGAAAGCAGTCCTATCTTGGTCCGCGGGTTCCTCAACCGGAATCGGCGCGGCGCGCATCGGTTAGCGGACTGCACAAGCGCTTCATAGAAGCCCGGGTGCGAACGCAGGGAATGCGCCGCCGAGGCGCGCAAGGCGCGCGGTATCGGCCGCACCCAGCGCTCGATTTTCGCGGCCCACAGATAACGGCTGTACCCGCCGAACAATTCATCCCCGCCGTCCCCCGACAGCGAGACGGTCACCCGCCCCCGTGCGAGCTTCGATACCAGGAATGTCGGAATCTGCGACGAATCCGAAAACGGCTCATCGAACATCGTCGGCAAGTCCGGGATCACATCCAGCGCGTCCTGCGCGGACACGTACAGCTCGTGGTGGTCGGTGCCGAGATGCCGCGCGACTTCTCTGGCGTACTTCGCCTCGTCGTGGCCCTGCTCGTGGAAGCCGATCGAAAAGGTCTGCACGGGCCGGTTGGATTGGGCCTGCATCAGCGCCACCACCGTCGAGGAGTCCACGCCCCCCGACAGGAATGCGCCCAGCGGAACGTCCGCTTCCATCCGCAACGCGACCGCGTCGCGCAGCAGGTGGTCCAGTTCCTCGACCGCTTCCGGATCGGGCAGGTCCGAGCGGGCGCGTGCAGCGACGTCCGCCATCGACCAGTACCGCTGCACGCGTCCGGACAGCGATTCCACCGAAGCGGGCACCGCCGCGCCATCCTTGTCCACGCGCAGCATCGCGCCGGGCGGCAATTTGTAGATCCCCTGGTAGATCGAATAGGGCTCGGGGATATAGCTATGGCGCACCAGCAAGCACAGCGCGTTCCGGTCGACGGGTTTGTCGAAGCCGGGCAGCGCGGCGATCGCCTTCAATTCGGACGCGAAGGCGAACATCGACCCTGTCCACCCGTAGTACAGGGGTTTGATGCCGATGCGGTCGCGCACCAGTGTCAGCGTTCGCGTTTGCCTGTCCCACAGCGCGAAAGCGAACATCCCGATGAATCGCTCCACGGCACGTTCGAGCCCCCATTGCTCGATCGCAGCCAGCATCACCTCGGTATCGGAATGCCCGCGGAAGCGTTGGCCGTACGCCAGCAGTTCCGGCCACAGGCGCCGGTGGTTGTACACCTCGCCGTTGAACACCATCACGTAGCGGCCGCTGGCGGACACCATCGGCTGGTGCCCTTCGGGAGACAAATCGACCACCGACAATCGCCGATGGCCGAGCCACACCCCCGTGTGCGGGTCGCGGTAGACGCCCGCATCGTCCGGGCCGCGATGGCGAATGGCGCGCGTCATCCTTTCCACCGCCGCCATGCCCTTTTCGGGATCCAGCCGACCGGCCACGTCCCAGAATCCCGCGATTCCACACATGCAAGCCGCTCCCTTTGGTGTTGTTCCGTGCGTCCGTGCGCACGCTGACCGATACGATGAACCCGCGTTGCTGAACGATCGCCT
>Ga0209061_1005776_pt1 | contig 10505 bp, 11 predicted proteins | sample Coa_R1_10_FD_187157 | JGI IMG/M metagenome (GOLD analysis project Ga0209061, IMG submission 187157) | Surface soil microbial communities from Centralia Pennsylvania, which are recovering from an underground coalmine fire - Coalmine... | ecosystem: Environmental > Terrestrial > Soil >... | reverse complement strand
TGATGCGCCCAGCGCGTAGCCCACCCGCCAGCCGGTCATGGAATAGGTCTTGGAAAGCGATCCCACAATCAGCAGATTCTCGCGGTTTTTCGACGCGCCCAGCGAGAAAGGCTTGCGCCCTTCGTAGAGGAAGTGGCAGTAGCACTCATCCGACATCAGCAGGAAGTTGCGCCGCTCCGCCAACGCCAGCAGCTTTTGCATTTCCTCGGGCGGTACAACGGCCCCCGTTGGATTGTTCGGCGAATTCACAACCAGGATGCGTGTCTTGGGCGTGACCAATTTCTCCACCGCCTCCGCGCGCAGTGCGAAGCCCTCATCTTCGCGGGTTTCAAGCGTCACCACCCGGCCGCCCGCGTAATTGACAATATCCAGAAAGGAGACCCAATAGGGCGCGGGCAGAATCACCTCGTCTCCAGGATTGATGACAGCCGCCACCGCCTCAAAAATGGCCTGCTTGCCGCCAACGGTCACAAGGCATTCTTCAGGTTGATAGTTGGACCCGAAATCCCTGGCGTGGCGTTCGACAATCGCCTGCTTCAGCTCTGCAATCCCACCGGTGGGCGTATATTTGGTGAAATTCTGCTCCACCGCGCGGATGGCTGCCTGCTTGATGTTTTCGGGCGTGGGGAAGTCGGGTTCGCCCGCTCCAAAATCCACCACGTCGATCCCGCTGGCCTTCAGCTTGGTCGCTTTCTGGACGACCGCGAACGTAGGGGAGACGGAGATCCTGTTAACGGCTTCAGAAAATTGCATGACGATTAACCTCGCTTGTTAAATAAAATCTGTTTCACAACCTCTCCCCTGGATAAGGAGGGGAGTAAGAGGTGGTTGACGCCAGAAGGTTTGAGCCTGACTTTTCTGCTATCGCATTTGTGCGGCGCGCGCCGGAAATTTCTGCTTCAACCTTTCCTCCACCAGCGGCGGAACAAGGCCTTTCACGGGCCCTCCGTGGTGAACAATTTCCTTCACCAATCGTGAGCTGATGTAGGCGAAAGACTCTCCGGGCATCATGAAAACCGTTTCGAGCTTAGGTTCAAGTTTGCGATTCATCAACGCCATCTGGAGTTCGTACTCGTAATCGGAGAAGGCGCGAATGCCGCGCAGAATGGCGCGCGCCTGCTTCTGGCGGGCGTAATCCACCAGAAGTCCGCTGAAAGTATCCACGGAGACGTTTGCAATGTCCTCGGTTGCGCGTTGCAACATGTCGATGCGCTCATCGACGGTGAAAAGCGGTTCCTTTTCCAGGTTCGTCAGGATCGCCACCACCAGGTGATCGAAAAGCTGACTTCCCCGCCGGATAAGGTCCAGATGACCATTCGTGATGGGATCAAAGGATCCCGGATAAATGACTGCAACTTCAGCCATAAATGTGTCGAAAGACGGGAGCCGTCACTCTTCTTCTCTGGATACGAACTTCTTGGCTTTCTGAACGCCGCTGTTCTGGCCTGGCCGTAATTAGACGCCCTTTTATTCTATCGTTCGGCTTCGAGTGTTGTAAACCGCGTTCTCGAAGAGCATCCGCAATTGCCGCTTTTTTGCTGATTGTGGTTGGTGTAATATTCTTTTCATGCCTTACATTGAAAAGCATTCGCCGGGCGCATTTTGCTGGATCGATCTGGGCACAACAGACATCGAGGCCGCTGACAACTTCTATCATTCGGTCTTTGGCTGGCACATCAAGAATGTTCCGATTGGCCCGGAAAGCTTCGTTTCGATTTATCAACTCGAGGGCCGGGCGGTGGCTGCTGCATATCCTTTGCGGCCTGAGCAGCGGTCGAAAGGTGAGACGCCCCACTGGATGGTGTATGTCGCCGTAGAGAACGCGGATGAGGCTGCAAATCGGGTGAGCCAGCTTGGGGGTAAAGTCATCGCGCCGCCCTTCGATATGTCGGATTCTGGCCGGATGGCGACGTTCCAGGACCCGTTGGGAGGTGTTTTCTCCGTCTGGCAAGCGAAGAAAAACATCGGCACGGAGATCACGGGCGTGGATGGCACGCTTTGCTGGGCGGAGTTGAGCACGCCGGACCCAGCGCGCGCCAGCCAGTTCTATTCCGACTTATTCGGCTGGAAGGCAGTGGCGGATGAGAGAGACCCCACCCGGTATCTTCACATTGTAAATGGCGAAAGTTATATAGGTGGGTTTCCATTGTCGGAGCGACGGGACCGGAAGGTTCCGCCGCGCTGGCTGATTTATTTCGCGGTCTCCGATTGCGACGCGGTTGCTAACAGGGCCGAGCACCGCGGCGCTAAAATTCATCTGCCTCCGACCACGCACGAAGGCGTAGGCCGCATGGCGGTGATCGCAGACCCGGAAGGCGCCGTCTTTGCGCTGTTTCAATCCGCCCGTCATGCCTAGGACGGACGGTGTCTGCCCAAAGCGGATGGGGCGCGCGCCGCAAGCCCCCAACAGCCATATATTGGGAACAATCAAGCTAGTGGGTATCCACAGGGCTTGTTGAGCGTTGGGCGGCAGGTTGACTCAAAAATTGCGCGGCGCGGTGAAGGCGGTTTACGACAGCTTCCTGGCCGAGCGTCGTCATCACCTCAAATAGCCCCGGGGCAACGGCTTGGCCTGTCAGCGCCACCCGCGTGCCGTTGATCAGCACTCCTGCTTTCACTCCTTTTTCTTCTGCCAGCGAACGAAGACACTTTTCCGTGGATTCCAAATCAAAGGGCGAAAGTTGCGCCAGCCGTTGGGCGAACACTTCGAGCAGATCGGCCAAAGCAGGGTCTTTCCAGAATTTCTTCACGGCTTCCGGATCATATTCAAAGTGATCGCTGAAGAACGCCCGTCCGAAGCCGGAAAAGTCCTTCAGGCTGCGCGCGCGTGACTGAAGCAACGCCACGGATTTCTCAAACTTCTCGCGCTCCTTATCCGCAAAAGCAGTCTGCCAAAGGCCCGCGGGTTCAAGCTCGTTCCGAACTAAAGGAAGAAGTCTCGACAACGGCAGATGACGAAGATGCTCGCTGTTCATCCAGGCGAGCTTTTCCGTATCAAAGACCGCATTGGATTTTGATACTGCCTTAATCGAGAACGTTTCCACCATCTCTTCAAGCGAGAGCAACTCTTTCTGGTTGGGAGGGGTCCAGCCCAGAAGCGCGAGGAAATTCACAAGCGCTTCAGGAAGAATACCCTGCTCCCGATACGCGCCGACAGAGGTTGCTCCGTGGCGCTTGGAAAGCCGCTGGCGGTCAGGTCCCAGAATGAGGGGCAGATGAGCAAAATTCGGAACGCCAGCGCCGAGCGCCTGAAAGAGCAGGATTTGTTTCGGCGTATTGGAAATATGATCGGCCCCGCGGATCACATGCGTGATCTTCATATCCAGATCGTCCACGACGACGCTGAGATGATAGGTGGGGTTGCCGTCCGAGCGCAGCAGGACAAAGTCCTCGAGATCGCTGTGGGCCAGTTTGATCGGGCCAAAGACCTGGTCATCGAAGCTTGTTGCGCCGCTCTCCGGCACGCGAAATCGCAAAGCGGAAGCGCGGCCTTCGGCGCGCTGGCGGGCGCGGTCGGCATCTGAAAGGTTCCGGCAATGGCCGTCGTATTTCCAGGCGCGATGCCCGGCTGCGGCTGTTTCGCGCTTCCGTTGCAGTTCATCGGCAGAGCAGAAGCAGGCGTAGGCGGCTCCAACGGCCTCCAACTGTGCAGCCACCGCGCGATAGCGGTCGAGGCGCTGGGACTGAAAATAAGGACCTTCATCCCAGTGGAGTCCGAGCCATTTCAGGCTGTCGAGGATCGCCTGCGCCAGTTCAGGCCGCGAGCGGTCCACGTCTGTATCTTCAATGCGAAGCACGAAGACGCCGCGTTCGCGGCGGGCAAATAGCCAATTATAAAGCGCTGTGCGCGCGCCGCCCACATGAAGATAGCCAGTGGGCGAGGGCGCAAAGCGGACACGAATGGGTTCCATATCGAAAGGTCAAGGGGGCGTATCGCGCAATGGTGCCTGTGCGCTCGCCAGTTAGCCAACAGCATTCAGCAAGTCATTGTAGGGCATCGAGGCGAGAAATGTAAAAGCGGGTCGCATTGACGCTCTTGCCAACACCGCGCGGATGACCGGCCACAACGATCCAGCAACTCGATTTTTCTCTTTGACGTGGGCGCGGCTTTGGTGATGAAATAGGGGATGTTGACGAAGGCGGGATCAACCTCCGATAGAAAGCTTCTTGAGAAGGAGTTGACTGCATGAGACGTTTTTTAATCTTTCTCATGGCGAGCCTCATGATTTCAGGAGGCGCCGGATGGGCGTATGCTCAGGAGGCGCAGAGCGCTTCGGATCAGCAGGCTCTGCAGAACGATCTGAATGCGATTACGATTCCCGAAGGCACGGAATTCAAGCTGCAATTGCACACCTCGATCAATTCCAAGACCGCGCGCGTAGGGGATCGCATTATCACCACGCTTATTGAGCCTGTGAACGTGGAGGATATCACCGTGCTTCGCAAGGGAGTGCGGGTTGACGGGCACATTTCGGAAGTGAAGCAGGCCGGGCATCGCGGAAAGGGCGGTTATCTGGCGATCCAGTTTGACAACATCACTATGCCCAACGGTGAGAAGGTCGCTATACTGGGGTCGCTGACGGAAGTCTTTTCCAGCGCAGAAAATGGAAGCGAAAACGTAGGCCCGGAAGGTGACCTCAAGGGCGGAGGTCCTTCGCACAAGAAGCAGCTTGCAATGTTTGCCGCTCCGACCGCGGCCGCAGCGGTGGCCGGCGGCCTTGGCCCTGGAATTGCTGTAGGAGTAGCAAGCGGTTTGGCGGCAATCCTGATCCCCAAAGGCAAGCAGGCGACTTTGCTGGCCGGGTCGCTCATCGGAATGCGACTGGATGAGGACGTTACGGTCAACTTGCCGCCGGGAACGTTTAACAGCCCGACTGGGCCCACAACCTCAACGGGCTCTCCCGGCGCGTCACAATAAGATTGCGTTATTGACTTGAGACGCCGAAGCGGTTCTCATGTAGCCCAACTTTTGGCGCGCTCCACGGCCCTTTGCCAGCCGGCGTAAAGCTCTTCCCGAAGAGCAACACTCAGTTTTGGCTCAAAGCGTGTTCTGTTCGCTTCAGATTGGGACTGGGTGGCCATGGCTTCCCGCTCATCTTTCCAAAATCCTGTCGCAAGCCCCGCCAGATACGCTGCGCCCAAGGCAGTCGATTCCGTGACGGCGGCGCGTTCCACTGGGATTCCCAGGATGTCGGCCTGAAACTGGCACAGAAAATTGTTCCGCGCCGCGCCTCCATCCACCCGCAACACTTCGGGTCTCAGGCCCGAATCATGGATCATGCAATCGACAACATCGCGCGTCTGATAAGCCATCGATTCCAGCGCCGCGCGCGCCAGATGGTTGCGATTGCTTCCGCGCGTGAGACCCACAATGGCGCCCCGCGCATAGGCATCCCAGTAAGGCGCGCCCAGGCCCACAAAAGCCGGAACGAAATAAACCCCGCCCGCATCGGGTGTCGCCAGCGCCATCGCTTCCGTGTCGGCTGCGGCGCGAATAATTTGCAGTTCGTCACGCAGCCATTGAACGGCGGCTCCTGCAATGAAGATGCTGCCTTCGAGAGCGTAAGAAACATTGCCATCGCGCTGCCAAGCCACAGTGGAAACAAGACCCGTTTGCGAGGTTGGAATTCGCGATCCGGTGTTCATCAGAAGAAAACATCCCGTTCCGTAGGTGTTTTTCACATCGCCGGGCTTGAAGCAACGGTGGCCGAAGAGGGAAGCCTGCTGGTCACCGGCCACGCCGGCAATCGGAATACGACGCGGTCCTCCCAAGAGATCGGTTTCCCCCAGAACGCCGCTCGATGGCCGGACCTCGGGCAACAGAGATGCCGGAATGCGGAAGTAGCTGAGTATTTCATCATCCCAGGCAAGCGAGCGGATATTGAAAAGCAAGGTGCGCGAAGCATTTGAGACATCGGTCGCGTGGACGTGCCCTCGCGTGAGTTTCCAGATGAGCCAGCTATCAACCGTTCCACAGGCAAGTTTCCCCTGCTCAGCCAGTCTTCTCGCGTCCGGCACGTTTTCAAGCAGCCAGGCGATTTTGGTAGCCGAGAAATACGCATCGACGACCAGTCCGGTCTTTTCGCGCAAGATACGATCATAACCTTCACGTCGAATGCGGTCACAATCCGGCGCGGTGCGGCGGCACTGCCACACGATGGCGTGATAGAGAGGCTTTGAGGTCTCTCGATCCCACAACACCACCGTCTCGCGCTGGTTGGTGATGCCGATGGCCGCCACCTGTTGCGGCGCGACGCCGGCTTTCTTTAACACCTCCTTTGCGACGCTCCACTGCGACTGCCAGATTTCTTCAGCGTCGTGCTCCACCCATGCAGGCTGCGGATAGTATTGCCTGAATTCGCGGCTGGCGGATTCGACGACATCTCCGGCACGATTTATCAGCAAGGCGCGGGAACTGGTGGTGCCTTGATCGAGAGCAAGGATATAGGATTCGCTCATGAGCTCATTTCCACTCGAAAATTTGGGGCGGTCAATATCGTAGCAGGCTTTTAACGCACTAGAGGTGGGTTTATGAGAAAATATGACGGCGAACCGCAGAAGGGATTACTTTCGATGGTCAACACGGCTGCTAGGCGTCTTGAAGCGCTCAATATCCAATTAGCCGAGATTCTTCAACGCGCGAATCAGCGCGCCACAGGGCCGCCGGAAAAAATTCTGGGGCTGGAGGAGGTCCGGATTTTGTCGGATCTGATCGGCCAGGGTAAGCAACTGCTGGAGGGCTCCCCGCCCGATTCCGATTCGGATTGGCGGGCGCAGAGGAAGGAGTATCAGGAGAACATTCGACAGATAAAAGATTTGATTCAGAAACTTGAATCCGGTTTGAATGAGCGCCGGGAGGAACTTCGCGCCGGAAGCATCCAACTCCGCGCGATTGCAGATTGGATTGAAGCGCTGAAAGGGACTCAATGAGGAGCGCGCGCCTTTTGAGACGCATTTAAGGCCGGGCTTTTGATGCTGAAGAGAACGCTGTCAGCTTGCTGATTAAGGCGTCGGCAGATAGTTCAGAAGGCTGTCTTGTGAGATTCTGCCTGCGGAGGCCAAGGCTGCATCCAGCGTGGTCTGAGCCTGATTCATGGCCGTAATAGCCTGCGCGGGATCGGCGGCAATCAAAGTGTTTTGCTGTTCCGTAAGCTGGGTGCTCTCAGAAGTCAGGATTTTGGAAGTTGTCTGAAGCTGGGAGAGGGCAAAGCCGTAATAAGTCCGCTGGACGCTGACATTACTGAAGGCCTTATTGAGCTCTGATGTGGCGGTGGAGATTGCGGAGGTCGATCCGCTTTGAAGCGCCGAGGATAGATCCTGTAAAGCCTGAAAGACATCAGCTCCGGGGGCATTAAAAACGGCGCTCCCCGGTAGATTCGTCTTCACGAAGATGCCCTGCGCGATCTCAACCTGATTCGAGTTGTTGTTTCCTATGTAATTCACGCTCCCACCGTTCTGGACGTAAGGCGCCGTCGTGGAATCCGTCCCGCCGAAGAGATACGCGCCTTGAAAATCACTGTTGGCGAGGCCCAGAATTTCCTGCTGCAAGTTATTGGCCTGAGCGGCTAAAGCCTGCCGATCTGACGGGGAGAGCGTGGGGCTGCCCCCCTGGGTGGCAAGTGAAATGGCGCTGGTCAGCGCTTCGCCAACTGCATTCAGGGCGGAATCCGCTGCTTGAAGCGGACCTTGTATTCCAGAGATGTTCTGCGTGAATTGATCCAAGCTCCCAGCTTCAAACTTACCCTCTACGTAGGACTGAGCTTGGGCAGGATTATCTGAAAGCGAATTAAGCTGCTGGCTGCTGGCTACTTGCTGGAGCGCGTTATTAAAGCGCTGGCGGTCCTGGGTGATATCCTGGAGCAGCGTGTTATAAGGATCGAATACCAGGCGGATGCCCACGTTAGCCTCCGTTCACAAGGTTCATCGTTGTTTGGTCCAGAGCGTCAACCGTGGCGATCACTCGCGCTGAGGCTTCATAGGCGAGTTGGTATTTCACCAGGTTTGCCGCCTCCTCATCCATCGACACGCCGGAGACGTTGGCGCGTTGATTCTGGAGTTGTTGAAGAATGAGATTGGAGGTCTGTTGCTGATTTGTTGCGTTTGAGACCTCGTCTCCCAGGCCGCCGATGAAGCCCGCATAGAAAGCCCCTGCCGTTTGGTTGTTGATGATCGGCTGGTTTTGGACGGCGGTCAGAGCCAGCGCATTACCGTTGTCTCCCGGTGAAGAGGCGCTGGAACTGGCGGCAATCTTGGTGGGATCTGTGATGGCCACGGCCATCTGAGCGGCAGCGCCGTCATTCGTGCCCGGCTGAGTGGGGGTGAACGGGGCAAAAAACTGACCGCCGGCGGCGCCCGACAGGTCGTATCCCTGTTGGTGCTGCGTATTAACGGCCTGCATGATGCTGGCGGCCAGGTTATCCAGTTGGGATTGAGCCGGGATCACGCCCTGGTCCCGAGCTTCCATCACTCCGCCGAGTTGCCCGCCCTGAATTCCCGTTGTGATGTTGGATCCCTGATCGTAAACCTGCTCTGATCCGGTAGCCGGGTCCGGCTGGGTGGTCAGCGCGTAGCTCTGATTTCCGACCACGAGCGGCGCTCCATTGGCGGTGGTAATGGTCAAAGACCCACTGTTCACATTGATGACAGAGACTCCAATCAGCGCCGAAAGTTGGTTGATAAGCTGATTTCTCTGGTCCTGAAGCTGATTTCCGGATTGAGTGCTGGCTACGGTTCCGATCTGGTTGTCGAGGGTTGCGATCTGGGAGGTCAGGCCGTTGATTTGTCCCACAACTTGATTCACCGATTGGTCCAGACTGCCCCTGATTTGGGTCAGCGCGTTAGAGGCCTGGTTGAATGCGATGGAAAGGTTCTGGCCGGCGTTCAGGACGGCCTGCCGCATCACCGTGCTGGTTGGATTGGTCGAGAGTTCCTGAAAGCTGTTAAAGAATTGGCTGATGGCGCTTTGCAGGCCCGCTCCCTGAGTTTCATTGAACAAGGCATTCACCTGGTTCATTGCGCCGATAAATGCGTTCAGTTGGCTTTGATTCTGTGTTTCGTGATCGATCTGCAATTCCAGAATGGGGTCTGTGACGCGCTGAATCGACTGAAGCTCGGTTCCCAACCCGAATTGCAGGTTGCCAAACGTCACTGAGGGTTGTTCCACAAAAACGGGACGCTGGCGGGAGTAGCCCGGAGTATTGGCGTTGGCGATGTTGTTGCTCGTCACCTCGACCGCTGCCTGATCAGCCATCAGAGCCGAGAGGGCGATGTTCAAGCTTCCTGTGAGGGTTCCCATGAATTACCGGCCCCTCCCTTCGGCGAACGAGAGACTCTGCGGAGCCCGAGGCGGCTGATAGAGACCCAGATTTTGTGAAGAAAGACAAGTTTGAATGGCCTGCACGGTGCGCCGCAGCGCTCGCCATAGTCCTGCCTGAACCTGATTTTGCCGCCGCACTTCGATCCCTGCCGTTTGCATTTGCCGAAGAAATTCCGACCAGCGATCGGCTGAAGCCTTCTCCATCCCACTGTTCAAGAGGGGACGCAAATGCGCAATTTCAGAGTCGAGATGAGCGATGGTCGAACACAAATCCTTTTGGCGCTCGGTATTCTCCTGGATGGCTTCCAAATCGAGATTCGTCAGGGCCTGCTGCGCCTCGCCGATCACGGCGGCCAGGGCTCGGAGCGCGTCCAGCCGCTTTTGTGCCAAATCCAGAAGTTTTTCGGCCTCAGGTTTCATGGGAATTTAAGCTGTGACGTCGAGTTGGCGCTTCGGCTCCTCATCCTCAGGTTCGAGATCGGCGGTATCCTTGCTGGGACGAGGAGGAGGTTTGCGGGCTGTATCGCGCTTGAGATGGAATTGAAGCCTTTCGGGAGCATCCGAAACAGATTCCAGGACGGGAGCGTTGATTTCAGGAATGTCCGCCATAAATGCCAGCCGTTCCGCTTACGAGCGCGGAGGAGCCCCAAAGAGCTCGGAGAAAATCGCATCCGCGATTTGTTGATCGCTGACCTGATACGTGCCCCCATTAATGACCTTCTGTAGTTGCTGCACCCTTTCCTGCCGCACGTCTGGCAGGCCTTGTAGTTGAGCCTTCAAAGATTCAATCTGGGCGCTGCCGATTGAAAGGGTTGCCACATCCGCGCCCTGATTCAGAGCGCCGGCTTGCGTTGGATCTCCAGCCTTGCGAACCGAGGCCGCCTCGGGCTGCTGGCTTTCCGGAAGTTGTGGAATAGAATTGATTCTCACGTCCAGCCTCACTCATGTTATCCGTTATGACTGCATATATCGGCTGGGATGAGAGAAAACTTTAATCCTTCCCTTAGAAAGTTCTCAGTTTGGTATGCAGCGACCGATCTTCTGACTTTTGAATAACTTCCAGAGTTGAAAAGTTTGTTATGCCCGGCTGATGAAGAGAATTTAAGAAACTTTCAGCCGTCGGCCGGCCTTCGTGTGAGGGCGACCGGCCCGATTTGCCGGAATCTTTCCTGTCGGCGTTCGTCTGATC
>Ga0209061_1005775_pt1 | contig 10506 bp, 8 predicted proteins | sample Coa_R1_10_FD_187157 | JGI IMG/M metagenome (GOLD analysis project Ga0209061, IMG submission 187157) | Surface soil microbial communities from Centralia Pennsylvania, which are recovering from an underground coalmine fire - Coalmine... | ecosystem: Environmental > Terrestrial > Soil > Unclassified... | reverse complement strand
TCACGAAATGCTCTTTTACAGACGAGGGCAATTTGCTCCAGAGCTCAACGGGAGCGCGCAGCACGGCTTGTGCGAGGAAGGCCGCATCGACCAGGGGCTGCTCTCCACGAGTAAAATTCATGAAATCAGGCGAAGCTGGGTCCACCGCTGCGGCAATCGCCTCACGGGCGAGCTCGGCATATTGGGCACGTAATGCATCCTCGTGCGGATCAACCGGCTTGGCCTCTAACCAAGCCGCCATCCCGGCCAGGAGACGTCCGAGGGCTTCCAGATGAGTAAACTCGCGCCGTTCTGCCGCGTTTCCGTGAGGCGCTTCGACGGGCATGGCGACATGCAGCCGGCGCTCACGCAAGGCGAGCAAAACAGGATCGGCAAGACGCCTGAGTATGCCAATCCAATGCTGGCGATCGAGCACGCCCGAAGCATTCGGATTTGGCAATGATGAAGAGACCGCCCCCACGGCCGCGGCAGATTTCAGAAAAACTCGTCGGGATGCGGGCATCAGGTTCATTATGGCGTGAGAGGAAGCGGGACCGTCTGCATGATCTTTAGTGAAATCCGAGCAGTAGAAAGCGCGTTCGCGCTACAATGAAGAAATTTCATGCAGGGAAGGTGGTGAAACGATAATTGGCAGAAGTCTATCTGCAGGAAGGTGAGACGTTAGAAAGCGCACTGCGCCGCTTCAAGCGGAAAGTGCAGCAGGAAGATATCGTAAAAGAGATCAAGCGTCACTCCTTCTATCTCAAGCCAGGCGAAAAGAGGCGAGCCAAGCAGGCCCTGGCACGTAAGCGCAATCGCAAAAAGCGCGCGAAAGAAATCGAATAAAACTGACGCGCCGGCAGCAGACGACGAGGATCCTCGATTGTCTGCTGCACGCCCGAAATCCCCTATTCCCGGAAGCGTTTAAAAATCAGACATCCGTTGGTGCCGCCGAAACCGAAGCTGTTTGACAAGGCGTATTCGATTTCCATTTTCCGGGCTTGGTTTGGCACGTAATCAAGATCACATTCCGGATCGGGGAACTCATAGTTAATCGTGGGTGGAGCGATCTGATCGCGGATGGCTAGCACGGTAATTCCGGCTTCCAATCCACCCGCACCGCCCAGCAAATGCCCGGTCATGGATTTTGTTGAACTTACGGCCAGCTTGCGCGCGTGCTCTCCGAAGGTTCGCTTGAGGGCGATGGTTTCGGCACGATCGCCCACGTCGGTCGAAGTACCATGCGCATTGACATACTGAACCGCGGTCGGGGAGATTCCCGCATCCCGCAGGGCATTGCGCATCACCCGGTAGGCGCCGTCACCATCTTCAGGCGGGGCGGTGATGTGATGGGCATCGCCGCTCATGCCATATCCCACGATCTCAGCCAGAATCGGCGCATTGCGCCGGATGGCATGTCCCAGTTCTTCTAAGATCAGGATCCCCGATCCTTCGCCAACAACAAATCCGTCGCGCTGCTTATCCCAGGGACGCGAAGCCCGGTGTGGTTCGTCGTTGCGCGTTGAGAGCGCCCGCATGGCGGCAAAACCGCCAATACCCATGGGAGTCACGCAGGCTTCGCTGCCGCCGCAGATCATGATGTCCGCGTCGCCGTGCTGAATCAGGCGGAAAGAATCGCCGATGGAATGAGCGCTGGTCGTGCAAGCCGTAGCCGTAGCGGAGTTCGGCCCTTTTGCGCCATAGCGGATCGAAACGTACCCGCTCGCCAGATTCACGATACAGGAGGGAATAAAAAAAGGCGATATACGGCTGGGCCCGCGCTCGAGCAAAGTTCGGTGTTCGCGCTCGATCACCTCAAAGCCGCCGATTCCACTGCCAATATAGACACCCACCCGCTCGGCTTCTTCCGGAGAGATAGTGAGCCTTGCAGAGGACATGGCAAATTCAGCCGCCGCCATGGCGAACTGAATAAAGCGTCCCATTTTTTTAACATCTTTTTTGTCCACGTACAGCAGTGGATCGAAATTTTTCACCTCACCCGCAAAGCGGCACGAGAACCCGCTTGCATCGAACTGCGTAATCGGTCCGATCCCGTTCTTGCCGGCACAGATAGCAGCCCAACACTCTTCGGTTCCCGTGCCCACAGGACTGATCAGCCCCACGCCGGTGACGACTACTCTTCGCGGCGCCATGGTCACTTTACCGTCCCTTCCGGTACCGCGTGAATGGAAGTGTTCTGTGGTATCAATTATTTTTTCTTCGCTTCGATGTAGTCGATAGCGTCCTTCACCGTCTTAATTTTTTCTGCATCTTCGTCTGGAATATCCAAATCAAAGGCTTCCTCGAAGGCCATGACCAGTTCCACGATGTCGAGCGAGTCGGCACCCAAATCGTCGACAAAGGACGCGCTCGGATCTACCTGGCTTTCATCGACCCCCAACTGCTCTACGATGATCTCTTTCACTTTTTCTGCTATCGACATTTAGTGTTCTCCTGTTTTCTAGCGGCGTAGACTCTAAGCAAAGTTACCCAACCCAACAATCTAAACTACATCATCGATTCAACTGGGCCTTGTTCGGCTGAAGAAGGCAGCTTAGGAGGCGTGCCACGGGCTTGCGCCTCCACCTCATTAAGCACGCTAGCATAGGGATGGGTCTGCATCTCAAGATTGTAGTGGAGACCCAAGGTTAGACAATTGCACCAGCCTTTACGTGTCTTGTATTTGCACGGTTTCGCCTCCAGCCCCGCCTCACGAAAGGCCCAGTTTTTTGCCCGGAAATTAGCCGATCGGGGAATCCGGCTGGAAATCCCGGATTTGGCAGAGCACGGTTTTGAAAACCTCACGATCAGCGATCAGCTCGATCAGATTGAACGCCTGCTGGGGAGTGAGGGCGCGATTTTGATTGGCTCCAGTTTGGGCGGTTATGTTGCTGCCTTATACGCCGCCCGGCATTCTGAAGTGAAACGACTCGTGCTGCTGGCTCCGGCTTTCAACTTTTATCAGCTTTGGCAGGATGAGCTTGGCCCAGAACGTCTGGAAGTCTGGAAGCGGGAAGGCAAAATACCAGTTTTTCATTATGGCGAAAATCGCGAGCTCCCGCTTCGTTACCGCTTTTTTCAGGATGCTAGCCGTTTTGAGCCTTATCCGGACTTTCACCAGCCGGCCCTTGTCTTTCACGGGAACCATGATGCTTCGGTCCCGGTTCAATCATCCATCCTGTTTGCCGAACGCCATCCGAATGTCCGGCTGGTTCGCCTAAATTCTGATCACGCCCTAACCGATTCTCTGGAGACAATTTGGCGCGAAACAGAGACTTTCTTGTTGAACGCTCCTGCTCCGTAAGGAGTGCTAGACTGAGTGGTGCATACAGAACGCGGGATCATCCTTGCAACTGGAAGCGATCGCAAACGTCCAATCGTGCAGAGGCGAATTGTGAATACGCTGGGATTCCCGTATCGCCGGCAAACTGCCATCTAAGACGAGGGAAGTATGGAGCATCCTGAAGCGGCTCAACCTCAACCTCTAGACCTCGACAAACTTCTCGTCTCTCAAAGGCTTCGAGAGCCGTGGTTTAAGTCTGTCATTCGCAATATTCGAGAGAGTCTCAACCCTCCCAAGCTTCCGCCTCTTGAATTGACTTCGCGTCCGGTTGAAGGTGTTGGCACGAGCGGCTTTGCCACAATCGAACAGCCCTGGTACAAGTCGCTTATTTCCAATTTGCGCGAGCTGCTTCATCCGCCCAAACTGCCACCTCTCGAGTTGACTTCTCGCCCGGATGAAGGAGCGGAAATCGGCGGCTTAAGCAAGATCGAACAATCGTGGTTCCGGTCCTTCTTTACCAATATTCGCGATTTCATCCATCCGCCGAAGTTGCCGCCGCTTGAAGTTACATCCAAACCGGTCGAGGTGGCGAGCATATGGGGCGCTTACAAGGGCGGAGAGAAGCGGTCCGGCTTAATCTCCCTGCTGATTCACGCGGGTGCAATCGGCCTGTTATTTCTGGTGTTCCAGACGCCAGCCGTGCGTAAGGTGGTGAAGAACGCAGAGGTGATCTACCTGCCAAATTGGCGTCCCAAGCTTCCGCCTGCAGCAACCCAAGCTGGCGGCGGTGGCGGTGGCGGGCAACATATGAAGACGCCTGTAAGTCACGGGGCTCCGCCAAAGCCGGCGCTGAAGCAATTTGTGCCTCCGACTCTGGCTATACCGAAGCCGAAGCTCCCGGTTGCTCCCACGATTACCGCGCCAGCTCCGCCGGTGGTGGCAGATAACTATGCGGATCCTTTGAGTAAGCTGACCCAACTTTCTGCTGGACCCGGTTCGAACGGGATGGGCTCAGGAAGCGGCGACGGTCTGGGTTCCGGTCACGGTAACGGCTATGGCCCAGGCGAGGGCGGCGGCGTCGGTGGCGGGGTTTATCGCATCGGCGGCGATGTCTCACAACCGGTGCTCCTGGTCAAAGTTGAGCCCGAATACTCGGAGGAAGCGCGCAAAGCCAAGTATTCAGGAACGGTTTTGCTTTCGATCATCGTGGACGCCACCGGCATGCCGCGCGACATCAAAGTGATCCGTCCTCTCGGTCTCGGTTTGGACGAAAAGGCTGTGGAAGCCGTTTCCAAGTGGCGTTTCAAGCCAGCCATGAAGAACGGCCACCCGGTAGCTGTTCAGGCTAACGTCGAAGTGAACTTCCGGCTCCTGTAACGAGCAGAGCAGCAGGTGGGCCACATTAATGGCCGCAGCCAGTTATAAGTACGTCTTAAACTCAATCACATCACCGTCCTGCACTACATAGTCCTTGCCTTCGGTACGGATTTTGCCTAGTTCGCGCGCTCGTGCAAAGGAGCCGGCTGCCACCAATTCCTCATAGGAGATGCATTCGGCTGAGATAAAGCTCTTTTCGAAGTCGGAGTGGATCACCCCCGCTGCCTGCGGCGCTTTATCGCCAGCGTGGATCGTCCAAGCCCGGGTCTCTTTCTCACCCGTCGTGAGGAATGTGCGCAAGCCTAAGAGATGGTAGACCTCGCGGATGAGATCCTTCACGCCAGTATCCTTTACACCCAGCGCCTCGAGATATTCCCGCCGTTCTTCGGGAGTGAGCTTGATCAGTTCAGATTCAATCTCGGCCGATACCGCAACGGCACCTGTCTCATGGTGATCGGCCGCATACCGCCGCACCTCGCGCACATAGGGGTTCGACTCTGCGTCTGCCAGATCTTCCTCAGCAATATTGCAGACAAATAGAGTCGGCTTGGCGGTCAACAAGAAGAAGCCCTTCACCATCTGTTTCTCCTCCGGCGTGAGGTTGAGCGTAACGACGGTTTTACCAGCGTTGAGATGTTGCTCTAGTTTTTCGAGCAACTCCAGTTCAGCAACCGCCTTCTTATCTCCGGTTTTCGCCGCTTTCTGCTGCTTTGCCTTGCGTTTCTCAACCGATTCGAGATCGGCCAGCACGAGCTCGGTATTGATAATTTCGATGTCCCGAATCGGATCCACGCTGTCCATCACGTGCTCAATATTGGGGTTTTCAAAGCAGCGCACGACCTGGACGATGGCATCGACTTCGCGAATATGTCCCAGGAACTGATTGCCCAGACCTTCTCCTTTGCTTGCGCCCTTGACCAGCCCGGCAATATCCACCAGCTCGAAGGCCGCGGGAATGATTTTTTGTGAATGACTCATTCGCGCGAGCACCTCCAAGCGCTCATCGGGAACCGTCACGATTCCCGTGTTGGGCTCAATGGTGCAAAAGCGATAATTTGCGGCCATTGCCTTATGGGTCTGCGTGACCGCGTTAAACAGAGTGCTCTTACCCACGTTGGGGAGTCCGACAATTCCAGCCGATAACATTCGTTTTCATCTTCTCCTACGGACCGATAATGAGCTTGTGAAGACGGTTTTTGTGGATATTGACACCCAGTTGGACTTTGTCTTTCCAGCCGGAGCTTTGTACGTGCCCGGGGCGGAAAAACTTGTGCCCCGCTTCCGACAGCTTAGAGATTTCGCAGCGCAAAATCGGATTCAAATCATTTCGACTGCCGACGCACACACCGAAAACGACCCTGAATTTAAAATCTGGAAGCCGCACTGCGTGGCGGGTACGGCTGGCCAGCAAAAATGCGCTGACACTCTCCTCGAAAACCGAGTTGTCCTGACGACGGCTCCGGGAGCTTTGGAGGAGATCCGGCCACATCTTCAGGATGCTGCACAAATTATTGTCGAGAAGCAGCAACTGGACTGCTTCACGAATCCGCACTTTCGACCGCTGCTCGATCTGATCGGCGCGGATCGTTACGTCGTCTACGGAGTAGTGACAGAATACTGCGTCCGCTGCGCTGCCTTCGGTTTGCTTGAAACAGGAAAGCGCGTGGAGCTGGTTACCGATGCGATCCAAAGCCTCGATCCGGCTGCCGGCACCGACGTGCTGGCAAAATTCACCGCCCAAGGGGGCGTGTTGCAAAGCACCGAAAAAATTCTGGCCGGCAAATAGTAGCGTGGCGTCGAAAATTGGGGACGGAGCTCACCCTTCTAGCAGCTCGATGATCGATCTTACACCTGCTGACAGCCGGTGACGAGCGCATTCGTGGCGGTGAGCCGTGCAGCAGGAGCCGATCTTCGGCAATCTTCTATGATTGAAGCCATGAAGAAATGGATCCCCGTGGCGTTGCTGATTGCCACATCGCTGCTTGCGCAGCAAAACCAGAATCAATATGAGCCGCCAAGCCTGCCGGGCGCCGGCCAGAAACTTCTTGCGCAATTTGCAGGCGAATGGGATGTAGTCAAGACTTTTTTCCCGAGGAGCGGGAAGCCCGTCGTATCAAAAGGAACCTGCAGGCAGTATATGGTCCATGACGGTAAGTTTCTCCAGTCCGAATTCACATTCGTGAATCCCGACGGAACAAAGACCACAGGCACCGGGGTTTCTGGATTCGACCCTAAAACGAATCGCTTCACCACCGTATGGTACGACTCGCGGCAGACCACAATGTCCATTCGCCAGAGCGATGGCACGTTCGATGGAAAAAACATCGTTCTCTGGTCCACGCCTCTTGATCCGGACCATCCTGGACGCAAGTCCGTCGCCCGCGCACATCTCGAAGAGGGCGGCCGCGTCCTTCTTTACCAGCACCTGTTGCTTGAGGGCCAAGGCAAGGAGCGGATGATCTTTGAGATGCGCATGACGAGGAGATGAATCTCTTACGGAAACCCGGTTCAGAACAGCAAGATATTGGGTCTGAACAGTACCGCCCGCTGCCGAACCACAAAATTCCGAAATCGCGAGCGTCTTATGGCGTCCGAGCGCCTGCGAGCTGTCGCGCAGGAACGTCTCTTCGCAAGGTGAGCACATGCTCACCCGCAGGCAAGAGCACAGAATCCCCGCAGGGATCGTCTTTGAGACGAACGCCGTCTACTTCAATCCACGGAACGGGCTTTGCCAGGACAGCGATCGCACGGCTGCGGCTTGCATACGCAATTTCCGTGCGGCCTAGCGAAGACACCGCAGACCGGATTTCGCCATTGAAGTCACGCAGGCCAATGTCCGCCGGCTTCACCGCGGGCGTGATTTGGTGCCGTCCCGAAGGTACCAGCAGCCAGTTCCCATCGCCAACCGGCCATAAGCGGCCGTCGATTTCGGCCGGCCCTTGCCAGGCGACACGGGTAGGGCGCAATGCCTCCACCAGAACTTCATCCGGAGCCTCTTGAACAACTTTGGCTGTAGTTGCCGCTACGGGCAGCAACGCAAGATCTTGTCGTTCAATAGAGTTTTCAAAATAGAGAGCAACCTGTCGAAAGGAGACGGCAGCTTGATGCACGAGTTCGAGCAACTCGACGCCCGTCTGCTTCTTAGTTGGGTAAACGTCCTGATAGCGCTCAACGATATTGATATCCACCGCGATGTCCCTTGCGGCCGGCGCCAGCTCCCGATACTTTTGCGCCACCTTGGCGTAGCGGTCCGGTCCGAGATTCCACAGGGTTGCCGGATCCTCAACCAGCAGCGTGGCGCGGCGTGCTTGGATCAAGGGCAAGCTGCGGGCGATGTCCGCTCCCAACGCATTTCGAATGTCGGGCTCGAAGCGGTCGTCGATATGGGTGAGCACGACATCCAGATAGGGCTTTGCGGCGCGCTCGCGATCGATCACATCCAGCCACTCGGCCTGCATGCGGGAGGCGAGTTCGGCTCTGTAATCGAGAAACTTGCGCAAAGCGGCGGGATTTTTCGCGGCAAAGTAGGGTGAGGCGGGATCAAACAGCAGCTTCGGATCAAAGCCGCCGATATGTTGAAATTCTGCACGCACATCGTCATTCATGGGCGTAAACCGCGCGGGATTCGAGGCTCCTTCCAGAGACTCGAAATATAATTCGGCGACATTCACGCCATCCCAGTCAAAGCGGCCGAGCAGTGTGTGAATCTCCTGTGTGACGGCGCGCCGGCAATCGGGATTTTGCAGGTTCATTAACTTGCGCCAGTCAAGTTGCGCATCCTGACCTGCAGCGGTTTTCTCGCGCCATTGCGGATGATCCGCCCAGAATCTCTCGCTCACGTGCGGCAGCTCCAGCCAAGCGTATACCAGAATTCCATTTTTGTGGCAGGCCTCCACGAGTCGTTTCAAGAAATCATCCTGCACGGGATCGGGCTCCATGTTGTGCCACGCTGCGACATGGAGCGCCGCGATGCCACTTTCCCGCCAGCGTCGCGCCAGGTAATCCAGGTCGGCACGGATACGATAGGAGGAATCGAAAAATGCCCATAAACTCGTGGAGCGGGCAGGAAACGTAAGCCCAAGATCCGCTAGCGCCTGGAGCAAGTACGGATAACGTTCAAAGCCGATCTTGCCGGGATCCGTAGCCAGCCAGAGAACCGCTCCGTGTGATGTGCGTTTGCCTGCCAGAACCGCGGCGCTTTTCGATTTCTCTGCCGCAAAGATGCGAAAATCCGCGGGAACCTCGACAAAAGGGATGCTCAGCGGCTGCTGCCAGAAAATCTCCATCTTGGGAGCATGTATGTCTGCGATGTGGCGCACCAGCACGGTTTCGGCCGTAGAGTGAATGCCAAATTTTGCAGCCGTTGTCGAAGAGCCAACGAGGATCAAAATGCGATTCTCGGCAACATCGGGATCGATGCGCGCATCCGGTCCGGCGACGAGAATATCGGCCTGCGTTGTCGCGGCCGGGGTTATGTTAACCGCCCCCAAAATTCTTAGCCACGGACTCGCATCGGTAGCGACGACTTGAAACGTCGCCGCGCCGGCAAGCAGCGGCGCGGCACCGAGAAAGACGCCCAGCGAGGCAATAGCAGCTCTCATCTTGTCCTTGCGAACCAGAAGCCAATGCGCACGTCCGTGTAATAGAAGTGCGTACGATAGGTGGGATCCACGTAGGGATCTAACAGGTACTTCCCGCGTAGAAAATCGGCTGACAGATACAAATTTGGCGGCATGCCGGGCAGGTGGAATTTTAAGCCGGGCCCGAATTCGAGCGTGTTCGCCCAATACTGACGCTGCAGATCCCGGGTGTAATTGACATTCCACAGAGTTTGCAGGGAAGCCTTGCCCGAGACTCGCCAGGTACGGCCCATGCGGTTCTGGGAATAGCCAATCCAGTCTCCGCCAAAGGCACGTACGTATATTGCATCTGCCGCGGTTTCAGAGAAGAGGCCAGAATGGCTGCTGCCCAGCAGGCTCCCAATGCCTTTGTCGAAATGAAGGCCGCCGCGGTAATCCGGGCTTGCCCGGCTGGAGTGAGCGGGCAGATAATAAACGGCTTCTCCAGCTTCCCCCCAGAGCAAGAACCGGTGCCAGGTGCGGGACGCGATACCAGCGCCGAAAATGAGCGCGCCGTCGGACAGATACCCGGTTCCATAGATGGTCGTGATGCGCGCTCTCAGATCACCGTCCAAACGCGTCGAAAGATAGAGCGAGAACAACTGATCTACACGCCGCCACGGCAACGGAATGGTGCGTTTGATCTGCCCGTAACTGAACATGTCGTTCCAGCGCGAGGAGTACATTGGCAGCAGCCAAACGGTCGTGTGCGGAAACAGCTCCGGATTGAGATTGCGGTAAGCCTGGAGAGCTTGCGCGGCAATATTTGGGTCCTCGGACCGTCGCGCTTGATCGAACCAGTAGGAAGCGGCGCTGTCATCCCCCGCCTGGTTATATGCCCAGCCCAGATCGAGCATTACTTCTGCATCGTTTGGATCCCGCTCATGCGCTTCACGCAGATACCGAATCGCATCTTGCAGATAGCCGAGGGCGAAGCTCTTTTTGCCCATGGCCTTCGCATCGACCGTTTGGGTAACGGCTGGTGCTCTTTCGGGTGCAGCCTTCGGTGGCGGAGAAACGTTGAGCAGTGCCTTGAGCTGATCTTTCGACAAACGATCCTGGGGATCGATCGCAAGCACCTGCTTGAACTGTTCGATCGCCTCGGCTTTTTGATGCATCGACAGGTACAAGTAGGCGAGTTCGCGGCGCAGAGCGGTGTTTTGAGGATCTAGCTTCAGTGCATTGAGAAATTCGTAGGGATAGGGATAACGCGGGTCCATTTGTTCGAGCGCAAGCGCCGCCGTGCGA
>Ga0209061_1005774_pt1 | contig 10506 bp, 7 predicted proteins | sample Coa_R1_10_FD_187157 | JGI IMG/M metagenome (GOLD analysis project Ga0209061, IMG submission 187157) | Surface soil microbial communities from Centralia Pennsylvania, which are recovering from an underground coalmine fire - Coalmine... | ecosystem: Environmental > Terrestrial > Soil > Unclassified... | reverse complement strand
GCTGCCTGTTTCGCTCTCCCTCTCGCCCGTTTGGCCGGATCTTCCGGACTCGCCGTCCGGTTCCGCATGACTTTCGCCTCTCCCTCACCGTTTAGCTCTTCAACAAGCTCGTTGCGCATCGCGTGGGCATATCCTGCGAATGGCGCGCAAACCGCTTCGCCAGGCCGATCAGCAGGGGCTGGTATCCTTCGATTAAGCGGTCACGCGCCTGCTGTGCGTCACCGTCTTGCGCCACCAGTGCTAACAACCGTACTTCCTCGTCCTCTGTCAACGGCAGTGTTCGTTTCACCTGGCGCATGTACTGCTCAAGTGAGCCAAGCGAAATATACCGATCTTGTGATTCCATCAGTGCTACTCCTTATTCCCTGTCTTCTGAATCGTCTTCTCAACTGTCCTCAACCGCTTATCCAGTACCGGCTACACTGCCTATCTGCGCGCTCATGTAGCGGTATTTCTGCTTTAATTATGAGGTGAAATGGTCTCGATTCTTACATCAGCAACACGTCTTGAACACGTCTTGAACACATCTTCCAACAGCATAGTGCCAGCAACCCCATCCTGTGGTATAATGCATCTGGTAAAAACGACAGCACGAGATACGTCTTGTAAAGCGGGCATGGAAAGAGCTTTCCTTGATGAAGTAAGGATAGACGCACCGTGAACGGAGCCAGTAAGAAACCAAATGATATCCTCCGCCACCAACGCCAATTACGAAGCTGGACGCTGCAAGAGGTAGCAGACAAACTGTACGAGCTGTGTAAAAAAGACCATCTTGAACGGGGCATCAATGCCGATATTGTCGGCAGATGGGAACGAGGAGTAGCGAAGCCCAGCGCCTACTATCAGGCGAAACTCACAACCCTTTTCGGCCTGTCACCTGAACAGCTTGGTTTACTTGAACACATTGAACCGATAGCAACGGACGAGAATACAACGACGCCGCCCTCCTCTCAATCCTCATCAATTGCTCTACTTACTAGAGAACAGGTAGAGTTTCTCAATTCCCTGCTTACTCTGGATAATAGCTTACTCACTCAGGAAGCAAAGGACGAAATGGTGGATAAATTTCGTCGCAACCTGCTCAAACAAACTCTTCTTGGATTGCTTGGCGCAGAGTTTATAGAGTCTTCATCGTTACAACCAATTGTTGAGCAACGCCGCCTCATAAGCGATGATCTGGTGACACTTTTTGAAACCACGCTGAGTACCTATTGGGAACTGTACCATACAGGAGGAGCTATTCGCGTTATTCACGGGCTGGATGCATGGATAAAACAAATCGTCAATCTTGCCAGAGAGACGCAAGGAACACCTTTGCAAAAGCGTGTGTTGACACTTCTTACCATGAGCTACCAGTTACAAAGTTGTGTGTTGCGAGACCTGATGCACTATCCCCAGGCCCACGCCGCCTATCAAAGAGCGTTTCATGTAGCACAGGAACTGGATGAGCCAGAATTTATGGCCTCGGCTCTCGCACGTGAGGGAGTGACACTCATCCAGGAAGAGAAACCCAAACAGGCCCTCATCTACCTTGACGGCGCTCTCACAACTATTGATGGTCACAACTTTCCCCGCTTGCGAGGGAACATACTACAGGCCCTCTCAGAAGCCAACGCAAAAGTACAAAATGCGCAGGACTGTTGGTATAATATTGGTGAGGCTGAAAATCTTCCAGAACAGCAGGTCGAGGAGAGAAGTTTGACTAGGTTTACAAAAGCGTCACTACTCGCGCAGAAAGGAATTGATGCTCTCCTGTTAGGAGACCATCGGCAAGCCATTATCCTGATCGATCAAAGCTTCACTACCTACGACCCGGCACTTGTACGAGGAAAAGCCAGAGCAATCGCACAAAAAGCCGAGGCATACTATAGGTTAGGAGCCATCGATGAATGTGTAGTACAGGCAAAAGAAGCCCTCATTTTAGGCAGGGCAGCCGGATCCAACAAAACCATCCATCGGATTCAAAAACTCCACGAAACCTTGAGACAATCCCCTTCGGGAAAGGAGCAGAGCATTTCCGAACTGACCGAAATGCTTATTACAAAATAATGTCGAAAACTATAGCAGTCATTCTAAGCACGCTCAGTATCATCACCATTGTACCGGCGATTATCTGGTTCGTCTTCTACCTGAAAGGGAAGCAGTTCGCCCTACGAGATCGCCTTCAAAAAGCCGACGCCATTGTCGTTCTGGCTGGCACACGTGGCAACATCCAGTACCTGGACGGCAAAATCTGTACAGCAGTTCGCCTCTACAAAGAAGGCTGGGCACCGCGCATCATCTGTAGCGGCAAGTTTTCAGTCAAAATCAACGAGGAGGCCACGCTGATCCCACTTCAAGAGCTAGAGACTGCCGCCGTCAATGGACGCATTCAACACAAAGACATAGCCAACGCCGCCAGAACCTGGGATGCCGCTCTGGGAGCTAGGTACATTCAAGACCGAGCTATTCAGATGGGCGTACCAGCCGAAGCTCTCCTCATCGAAGAAGAATCCCTTCATACCCGCGAAAACGCCGAATACGTTCTCAAGCTGCTGAAGGAGCATAACCTGAAGAGCATCATTCTGGTCACATCCCCATTCCATCAGCAACGAACCTATCTCACTTTTGCCAAAGTCCTCTCTCCGCACGGCATCAAAATTCTCAACCACTATGCCGACGCCGACGAATGGCACCCCCTGACCTGGTTTCTCTCAAAAGAACACCGCAAGCTTGTCAGGAGCGAGACGAAACGCATCAAGATGTATAGGGAAAAGGGTGATTTGCTTTGAAAGTACTGTGATGGTGATAGAGAGGAACACCACGACAGATTCCATATTATTTATTATGTCAACTCTTTCAGCTTGCTTGAGGTAAAACACGATGATAGATTTTGCTGCAATTCGCCGCCTCATAGATTGGGCAAATGCGTATGACCCTTCTCTTTTACAAAGCGAAGATGATGTGGAGACAAAGTTTGTTATACCTTTTTTCCAACTTCTCGGCTACCCTGAAGATTGCCGTCGCGGAAAATATCCAGTAAATACGTATCAATCTGGTAGACCAGGAAGGAAGCAAGAAGTCGATCAGATATATTTTTCAGTTTCCGAAACCGATAAGCAAAATGCCGATACTGCTCTTGTTCTTGTTGAAGCAAAAAAACAAGGACGTAGTCTAGAAGATGCAATCTTCCAGGCTGAACACTACGGAGAACAAATAAAGCCACTTTTTCTCGTAGTAACTGATGGACATTATCTCAAGATTCTTAGACGTCACCCTCATCACAGCGACGAAATAGTCTTCAATAACCCGGTGCAACAACTTCGTAATAGAGATGAAATGACAAAAGTATATAACCAACTCCAATTTGAGACGGTTAAAAAGGTAAAAGAGCAAGCTATAGATGACCTGACCCATGCTCAGTATGTAACGATAATGCGACTACTTGATCGCCATTCTGATATACAAGCTGAGCTAGCAAAAGGGGACTTCGAGCCATCAACGAATCAAGACGGAAGACAATTGACTGTAGTAAAACCAAAAGTAGCTATTACCTGTGAATTACCAATAGTGTTTGAAGAAGGGAATTGCAACATTATGTTTAGCAATATTCTGTTACGAGGGCTTATTTGCCATCTCTCTCATACAGAAATTCTTGCAGACTTAATGATAGGTTTAGGTACTCCGCCAGGCTGGGGAACACGTTCTTTCCTTCGGAAAACAGAACAAAATACGTTTGATGCTCACTTAGGGCAAACAAGCGTCCTTCTTTCTAAGGATGAAGCAGAGGAATTATGTGATGCAGTCGATGAGGTCTGCCGAGAATATAAAAATATCCTGATAGAAACTACCAACGCTTTGGAAACATGGGACTTCCAACCGGTATCTATGGAAAACGAAAGAGGATTTGAGTTACTTTCTGTAGAACAGTGGCTCTGGAATTTAATGAAGCGGTTCGCTCATGAATTTGACTACGATAATGGAAATTCTGACTGGCATATTTTTGATAGTCACAGTTGGGGTATACGTGTATCTCAGAAAGACGGTCCCGATCATGTAGTCATACTGCCTAGATTTGGAAATATCTTTTCCCCAAGTACGCAGGTAGACTTAATCTATATTGACTGCATAACGTATCTTCATTTGTATCGAAACACACCCATTACCTCTATTTTTCAGGATGTAGGGCCTCACGGCATCTGGACTGCCAGATACACCAAAAAATGGATAGAACAACGCTTCATCCCCAAAGTCCTCTCCTACTATTCTGTCAGCAAACCCTCAAAAGGAGGCACAAACACAGGCTTCTCCATTATACGAAGGTTCCCTCTTTTTAAACCGAGCCAAAAACAACTCCTTACTGTTTTGCAGGGAGCCATTCAAGACTACTCTACAAAAGAGGATATCCCCCTTGCCGAGATAAACGAACCTTGTCAGTTCTCTTTTTATTTGCATCAAATACAATCATTAGCTCATTATTACCATTCCTATGGAACTTATAATATACCCGCCTTACTCTTACGCCCGTATTATGCTGCATTCACAGAACTAGCCCGATGTGCTGACCCTATGGAGGTTGATCTCCACTACCTTCGAGAGAACCTGGGAGCCGTCAGAGTGAGAACGGAACAGGCCGATGAAGACGATAACCTGCCAAGGCTATCTACATACAGCGATATGATGAGTTTCCTGGAAATACAAGTCGCACGAATCAGCAAGGCTGATTACGAGAACTGCAAAGTTGTGGATTACCTTTCATGTGCATTTATCACAATTGCCGAACAAGGAACGTTTCACATCCAGCAAAGTCAGATAAATACAGCTAAAGAGGCACTATACCCCTTATTAGAACAATGTCGCTTCTTTCAGCATTTTATAGACCCAATAATCTTTCCCCATCTCGGATATTAGTATACTTGCTCTTGCAATTTTCTCATCTATACTCTATACTGAACACGTTGTAAGTCCTGCTAGATGCACAAGCTGTATCTACTCAACACTTCACAAACACTGCTAGATTGGAAATGAGAGCATGACCGAGCTGATCTGGGATGGCAAGTATAAGGATGGGAAGAAAGTCGCCCCTGTACGTATCGAACTACCCTTCCAAACCGTCGAGACCGTCAACGAGACCGCCCAGGAACGCCAGCTCACGCTCGACCGCCTCTTCGCCGGGGAAGAGACCAACTGGCGCAACCGCCTCATCTGGGGCGACAAAAAATACGTCCTCCCCTCGCTGCTCCCCGAATTCGCTGGCAAAGTCAACCTGATTTATATCGATCCCCCGTTTGCTACCGGCGCTGACTTCTCCTTCACAGCTACCATTCCCGAAAGCGACGAAAGCTTCACCAAAGAGCCGAGTATGATTGAGCAGAAAGCGTATCGGGATACATGGGGAAAGGGGCTTGATGGTTATTTGCAGTGGTTTTATGAGACAGTAGTTCTTCTGCGCGAATTGCTAACAGATGATGGTAGTTTGTATGTACACCTTGATTGGCATGTAGATCACTATGCCAAAGCAGTGCTAGATGAGGTTTTCGGAGGCGAAAACTTCCAAAATGAAATCTGTTGGAAACGAGCAACTTCAGGTAGTGCAAAAGCTCGGGCAAAAAAATTTGGTGCTGACCACGATGTCATCTATTTTTACTCCAAGGGTCTCGTTCCCAAATTTAACCAGGTCTATTTCCCATATCCAGAGGAAGAGATTCAAAAGCGTTTCCGTAATAGAGATGATAAAGGGTACTATAAAGATGCTGAGTTAGGAACCTACTCAAACGAAACCCTCAACAGACTCAGAGAAGAAAACCGTCTAATCGTGACACCTGGAGGCAAATATCGCTACAAAATATACCTTGAAGAAATCAAAGGGATTTTAGTCGATAGTGTATGGACAGACATTCCAATCGTCAACTCGCAAGCTGAAGAACGCCTTAATTATGCCACCCAAAAACCCGAAGCCTTGCTCACTCGCATCATCGAAGCATCTTCCAATCCAGGCGATCTTGTACTTGATTGTTTCTGCGGCAGTGGCACTACCGCTGCCGTAGCTGAGAAGTTAGGGAGAAGATGGATTACATGCGATCTGGGACGCTTTGCTATTCATACAACGAGGAAGCGGCTGCTGTCTATCGATAATGTCAGGCCATTTGTCGTGCAGAATCTGGGAAAGTATGAGCGACAGGCGTGGCAGAGAGCAGAGTTTGCCGACTCGACGCAGCGGGCGAGCGTCCAGGCGCGCTATCGCAATTTTATTCTGCAACTGTACCATGCCACGCCTATCGAGGGCTATACATGGCTGCATGGCATGAAGGCCGGGCGACTGGTGCATGTCGGCTCGGTGGACGCGCCGATTGCGCTGGGCGAGGTGAAGGGTATTGTCAATGAGTTCTGGCGTGTACGCGGCAGGGACGTGGGCGAACACAGCAACGGTATCGACATTCTGGGCTGGGACTTCGCCTTTGATCTGAACGAAACCGCTAAACAGATGGCTGCCGAGGCAAATATTCGGCTGGCCTTCAAGAGGATTCCACGCGAGGTGTTGGAGAAGAAAGCCGTTGAGCAGGGTGATATCAGTTTCTATGAACTGGCGGCGCTGGATGTGGATGTACGCACGATGAAGCGGTCAGTCGCGGTAGAACTGAAGAATTTCTTTGTGCCTCCCGATGACGTTCCCGATGATGTGCGCAACGCCATTACCCACTGGAGCCAGTGGATTGATTACTGGGCCGTTGACTGGAATTATCGCGACGATACCTTCCACAACGAGTGGCAGACCTATCGCACCAAGAAGCAACCAAAAATCCTGCTGAAAGCTCTTCATGAATACGAGGCATCCGGCTGTTACACCATTGTTATCAAAGTCATTGATATCCTGGGCAACGATACAACAAAAGCAGTCTCAGTAGACATCAGATAATTTTTTGCAGGAGCGGCACAGATTGCGCCACCAGGCTAGAAAGCAACAGAACAAGCATGGCACGTAGTCGTAAAACACAGGCTAACGATACCCAGTTGGGTTTGTTTGATCTTACGCTCTATCTCAAAACCGCTCCCTGTGTGCCAGCCTTGCGACAACTGGTCAAGGAGTGGAGAGACAACAATTATCCGGGTGTGACACGCACTACACGCACATTGCTCAACTACTGGTTTTTTGCCGATCATAGACTGATGAACGGCCAGCTTTTCAGTTATCACGAGGCGCAGCGCGAGGCCATTGAGACGCTGATCTATGTTTATGAAGTGGCAAAGGTGCGTACACGCAAAGACCTGTTAGAAAAGTATGCCCCTGCCAACAGCCAGGTACGCCTGCCCGCTTATGATGAGTTCGCTCGCTACTGTACAAAAATGGCGACCGGCAGCGGCAAGACGAAGGTGATGTCGCTGGCTATCGTCTGGCAATATTTCAATGCTGTGCGCGAAGACGAAGCTGATTACGCCAAAACCTTCCTGATTATCGCCCCAAATGTGATCGTTCTTGAACGACTGAAGAGCGACTTCGAGGGCGGGCGCATCTTCAGATTTGACCCGCTTGTCCCAAACGAACTCAAAATCTCCTGGGAGTTCGATTGCATTATGCGTGGTGATGCTGAACGCGCCCAGGCAGAAGGGATGCTTTTCCTCACTAATATTCAGCAACTCTATGACAGATCAGAGCGCAAAAAAAATGGCGACGATGAACCCGACATCATGACCGAGGTGCTTGGTGCCAAACCTAAAGACGACGTGAATAGTGATCTTACGGGCTTCACTGACATGTTGAGCAAACGACTAGGCCGCCTCTTAGTTCTTAATGATGAAGCGCACCATACCCACGACGAAGAAAGCGAATGGAACAAAGTCATTCGCCGACTCCATACCGACATCCCACTCGCCGCACAACTGGACTTTTCCGCTACGCCTCGCTTTAACAAAGGCGGTCTCTTTCCCTGGGTCATTTCTGATTATCCCATACGGCAAGCCATTTTAGACAACATCGTCAAACGTCCCGTCAAAGGCATCGCTGATTTTGAGGAGGCAAAGAGTCCCGTTGCCAGCGTGAAGTATCAGGCCTATCTAACCGCAGGCGTCGAACGCTGGCGAGAGTACAAAGAGCAGCTTGCGCCCATGAAGAAAAAGCCGGTGCTTTTTATCATGATGAATACGACCGAAGAAGCGGAGGATGTCGGCGACTGGTTACGCAAAACCTATCCCTCCGATTTCGGCGGCGAGAACCGTGCGCTGGTCATCCACACAGATAAATCAGGAGAGATATCAAAGAAAGACCTGGATGCAGCGCGTAAACTGGCTCGTGAAGTAGATAACCCTGATTGCCCTACCAATGCGATTGTGAGCGTTTTGATGCTGCGAGAAGGTTGGGATGTGCAGAATGTGACTGTCGTTGTTGGCTTGCGCCCCTATACGGCAGCCGCCAATATTCTGCCCGAACAAGCCATTGGTCGTGGACTACGCCTGATGTTCCGTGGTCAATCCTACGCTGAACATGTCGATATTATCGGCAACAAGGCGTTCCTGTCGTTTGTAGACGATCTTGAAAAGCTGGAAGAATTGCAGCTTGATACCTTTGATGTTGGCAAAGATAAGCTCAAGATTCTTGCCATTGCCCCGCAAATGCCTGAAAAAGCCGCCTATGATCTTTCGATACCACAGTTATCGCCACTGCTGGCACGAAAGAAAACACTTACCGAGGAAATCGAGTCGCTCGACGTGATGAGCTTCAAGTTCAGTCCCTATCCGCTTCCTCGCAAACCGAGCGACAAAGATATCCAGAAGTTCCAGTATCAGGCATTTGATATTATCACGATGGAGAAGCTGTTTGAGCGAGAGTATGCCATCAAAGACGCGCAGCGACCAGATGAGATTGTCAGTTATTATGCCAAGCTCATAGCCACAAACCTGAAACTGCCGAGCCAGTTCAGTGCGCTTGCTCCAAAAGTCTGGGACTTCTTTGAACACCGCGCTTTCGGCACCACCGTCAACATGGAAGACCCCACGATCATCCGTGCTATGAATCATCGCGTGGCCGGTTACGTCGTGCTTGACGTTTTTGGCAAAGCCCTGAAAGAAAAAATCATTGAGCAGCTAGAGCCAGTCATCGCAGGCGAGGAGCGCAGGCTGTCAACAATGGAACCATTCGCCTTTTCCCGCTCAGTCCTCGAAGCCCGCAAATGCGTCTTCAACCTGGTTCCCTGTGACAATGACTTTGAATACGAATTCGCCAGATTCCTCGAAAACGCCAGAGACGTGATCGCCTTTGCCAAGCTCCCACAGCAATTTGGCTTCTCAATAGAATACACCGACAACAACGCCAACCTGCGCTACTACTATCCCGACTTCGTTGTCAAAACCGAAACCGAAGAAATGTGGCTCGTCGAAACCAAAGGCCAGGAATCGCTTGAAGTAGCCTTTAAAGACAGAGCGGCTCGTCTTTGGTGTGAGAACGCGACAGTACTTACTGGTACAACATGGCACTACGTCAAAGTGCCTCAGAAGGAGTACCAGAAACTACAACCAGTAGAGTTTTATGACATGCTGACATTCGTCAACGAAAGTTGAGGGCAAATACATGAAGTGGCAAGCTAAGCAAAAAGAGTATTGGCAGCTTTCCCCTAAAGAATTCAGGGCGTTTCTGGCATCAATTATCTTTCTAATTCTCGGCTTCTTGACAATCTTGATTTTCAAAGGATTGTTCAAAGTACAACAAGATGCTGTGCTTATAGCGTTCCTACTAGTCCCAGTCCTTATTTATCTGATTTTAGCTGGCAAATTACTAGAAATCAATGCTGGTGGAGTAAGCGCAAAATTTAACGATGTTGCCCAAAAGCCACTTTTTGAGAAAGATGGAATCAATATTCCCATAGAAATAGAACCGGTAGTAGCAAATCAAAAAGAACGCTCCATAGATTTACCCGCCTTACTTGATGGCATATATGGAAATAATAAGAATGATATAGCAAATAGTAGAAAATCATTAGTATTGACTGTAAGATTTCGACAGTTTTATGTTAATAAAGTACTTCTCCGTTATCTCCAGGGGCTTTCACAATTTAGAAAATTCTTATTTCTCGTTATTCTTCGTGAAGATAACGAGATTTTTGGATACATAGAGGCTTGGCGTGCTTTACAAATTATTCAATTGCAAGTAAACGAGAAACCAGAGGAAGGTGAAGAGATAGAATATGATCTTAACAGAAGTGACAGAGAAAATCCAGTAAATTTTGCCCAAGCAGTTAACTGCGGCATGACTGAAGAGCTAACCAAGTATGGAATCATTAAAGAAACTGCTCGACCAACAGATAAAACTCTTGATGTTCTAGAAACGATGACGAGATTAAATATAGATGCAATCCTTGTCGCTGACGAGGAGCGCAAGCTAAAAGGTGTTGTTGAGCGGAAACAGATATTATAATGCCCCTAGAAAATCAGACAAAATTTGATCGGCTCGTAAGGTGGAAACACGTGTATGCAGAAGAAAACCCGAAAGCAGTATAGTGCTGAGTTCAAGGCCAAAGTGGTCAGGGAGATGCTCCG
>Ga0209061_1005773_pt1 | contig 10507 bp, 10 predicted proteins | sample Coa_R1_10_FD_187157 | JGI IMG/M metagenome (GOLD analysis project Ga0209061, IMG submission 187157) | Surface soil microbial communities from Centralia Pennsylvania, which are recovering from an underground coalmine fire - Coalmine... | ecosystem: Environmental > Terrestrial > Soil >... | reverse complement strand
GTCAAGTTAGTTCACGTGAACAAAAAGAGGATGGACTCCTCAGCGGCCCCACATCTCCTTCTTCTTTCTTAGGCACCTGTCGATCAGCTGATGGACATCGTAGCGAGTACTGATCAGGTACTCCTTGAACTGCTCGTTCTTTGCAAGGTCGATCAGGTTATCGAGCCTCATCATGGAGATTCTCAGCGAGACTATCGCCCTCTCCATCAAAACCGAATCCGGATCAGGGCGTTCCTCCTTGTATGATTTCCATGAATTTACTTGGTTATCCACCGCCTCGACCGCGTCGCCCACCTTGACTCCCTGTTTCACCAGAGTGACAGCCTCGTGGACTCCTTTCGATGAAAGCTTGCGATCTAAAATCGCGCTCATCATATCCTTTTGAAGCTCAGGTGATTTGAGCCAGACGAGCTCCCTAGCCTTGCTCGTGCTGAGCGAGCGATCGGCTATCTTGGATCTAACTTCCGCCGGAAGGTTCAGCAGGAGCAATCGATGCGAAACGTACACCTCGCTCTTGCCAATTCTTTGAGCGAGTTTCGTTATGCTCCCCCACCCAAACTCAAGGACGTATCTTCGGTAGGCTTGAGCTTCATCTATCGGATCGAGGTTCTCGCGCTGTACGTTCTCAACGATGCTGGCTTCGAACGCATCCTTGTCTGAAAGATGACTGATGGTGCATGGAAGATGTTTCAGCTTCAACTTTTTGCATGCGGCGAACCTTCTGTGACCACACACTATCTCAAAGTAGCCGTTGTCGAGTGGTCTCACGAGCACCGGCTGCAACACCCCTCTTTCTGAGATGGAGCGCACGAGTGAGGAGATGTCTCCGAGGCCCCGTCTGAGCTGATACTTTGATGGCTTCAGGTAGGAGACGTCAATATCCTCAACCATGACGTTTGAGGACGTCGCGAGTCCTGTGGAATACCTTGTCAATTCGCGAAGGCGCGATTCCGAGGAAAAAGCGCATCGTCCTATATACGCTGTGTTTGTAGCGAATGCGTACAGACAAGCCCCCGCTTCTCAGCGCGCCTTCATGTGCAGCAGGTGCTGGTCGAGCGGTAGCGACCTGTCCCACAATCTATCAAAGTCTTTCATGAATCCGCTCACTATCGCGGCGTTGTCCGTCCAGAGCGCGATGAGTTCGCTCTGACTCGCGGGTAGTGAGGTGGCGCTGAGCAGGACCTCCCTTGAATCCACTATCATTGATCTCAATGTGGTCAGGAGATTTTCTCCTATGCGCAGCGTCGCGAACTTGTTTATGAGCTGGATCTCCTGCAAGTCATCGGTCATGAATTCGGTGATTGCCCTAATCTTGACCCCGCGCGCCGCCGCCCGCTCGAAGGTCTGGAGCAGGCCCTCCGCGATGTGAATCTTGAGCCCCAGACCCGACCAAATCACGAGGATCTCCTTGTTCGCGCGGTTGAGGAGTTGCTCCCGCGTGTCGAGAACCTGTCTTCCAAATTTGAGCTTGAAGTGATTCTGAGCCGTGTCGTCCCTGGGGTCCGGTGCGTGCATCCGAGCCGATACGGCCTCCAATCTTTCCTTGAGAGTGCCCGAGGACTTTTTCAGTTCCGCGAGGTTGTTTTCCTTCTCCTTCGTCAGGAAATCTAGGGCTCGCTTTGGATCAACGGCTGCGAATTTGGAGGGGCTGCCCAGGTAGACCTCGACCAGCCCCCTCTTTCGCAAACCGCGAAGGATGCGATAAACATCGACGCGTCCAATCTCCATGATCGACACGAGGGATTTCGCGTGGCTCGGACCGTAGACGACCAGACTCACGTACATCTTTGCCTGAAGGGGAGTGAGCCCGAACTGGCACAACCTGAATGATAGTTCCTCTATTTCTGATTGAATGGCTCCGCGAGCTCCCCCTTCTCTTCCACTTTATCCGTCCGTTCTCTCTTTTACGAATCCACCATTTAGGACAGTAGTCCATACACTAATTCAGGCGCAAGCGACGTAGACCTTATCCTGACGTTCTTGTTGCGTTCTCCCTTCTCCTTTCTCAGCGCGACTTCGACCGCCCGCACAAGCGACGGAACGGCCCCGATTGCTCCCGCCTCTCCTATCCCCCTTGCTCCGTGAATGAACGATGACGGGAACTCTACGAAGACCGATCGGGGGGATATGGACTCGCACGCGCTCGGCACGCCCGCGTCCCCAATCGTCCCAACGGCGGGCTGCCCTTCTTCGTTGTAGACGACTTGCTCGTAGAGCACCTCCGAGATACCCTGCATCACCCCGCCGGCAATCTGAGATTCAGCGGACACCTCGTCTATCACTTTTCCAGCGTCGTCAAGCGCGTTGTATCCCAAGACCTTCACCATGCCCGACCCGCTGTCCACTTCGGCGAGAGCCATGTGCACGCCGAAAGCCGAGACGTCGCCCGTTTCGTAGTAGTCAAAGCACTGGAGCTTTCCTTCGACCATCGATGACGCCAACTTTTCCAGCGGAAGGTGAAACTCTTGATAGTCTCTACGCCTGATCTCACCGCTCGAGTAGTATAACTTTGATTTATCAATTTCAAGGACGGACGACGCGGCTTCGATCATCCTGTCGATAAGCTTCCTTGCTGCTCTGACGGCCGCGGCTCCTCCAACGGAAGCACTCCTGCTACCAAATGTCCCAAAGCCGCTGGGCATCAAGTCCGAGTCGCCGAAGACAACTTTGATGCGATCCTTTGCAACACCCAACTCCGTTGCAAGCAGGTTTCGAATCATTGTGGTGTGCCCCTGCCCCTGCGGACCCAGTCCGCTGATAAGAGTAAAGCTACCGTCCGCTTCGAGTCTTGCAAGCGCGGTTTCTCCCGGCCCGGTTTTTGAAACCTCGATATACGTTGCCAGGCCGAGGCCAACCGTTCTTGATCCGCTGTTTTTTTCTACAAATTGTTCTTTGAGCTTCTCATAGTCAAAGTAGTCCAGGGACTTGTTTGCAATCGAGATATAATCCTCCGGACTGAGGCGCAGCCCCGTGGATGAGGTGTAGGGCATCTCGCCTGATGCGATGAGATTCCTCAGCCTTATCTCGGACTGATCTATACTCAATTCATCCGCGAGCAGATCCATCATCCTCTCGTAAAAGAAAGCGGCCTCAGGCCTTCCCGCGCCCCGGTAAGGACCGATCGGCGCCTTGTTTGTGAACACGTGCAGAACTTCCACGCTCGCGCTCGGCACCCTGTAAGGTCCGCTCAACTGTTCAGCCACGAACGGGCCGTACCTCGTGCCGACGTGGAAGTTGTATGCCCCGATATCCGCGAGGACTCGCGCTTTCAACCCGAGTATTTCGCCGTTGCTCCTTGCCGCGAGGGAAATTTCCGCCCTAACGTCCCTCCCCTGATGCGTGCCGATGAGGTGCTCGCTCCTCGTCTCTATCCACTTGATCGGCCTCCGGAGGCGCATCGCCGCGTAGCACGCAAGGATGTACTCTGGATACACCGCACCCTTGGAGCCGAATGCGCCGCCGACATCGGTTTGCACGATTCTTACCTGATCATTGTTGATCCCTCCGAGCGTCTCCTTGAATCCCTCCCTTATTGCGAACGCGCTCTGGCTAGCTATCGTGATTGTGAACCTCGACCCATCCCAACTCACGATCACTCCTCGCGGCTCAATCGGATTCGGCGCTACCCTGTGGGTGGATAGTTTGTCTTCCACGATCACGTCGGCTTTAGAAAATGCGTGATCGATGTCTCCTTGCCCGATCACCGTGGAGAGGTTGACGTTCGAGCCAATGTTTTCATGCACGATCGGCGATGAAGGCTCCATCGCTTTGTATGGATCTACGACAGGCTCGCAGGGTTCGTAATCTATCGATGCAAGTTCCGAGAGATCCTCGCCGATGTACTGATTTCGTGAAACAAAAGCGGCTACGGGTTGACCGACAAAGTTTGCTTTGTTCGAGGCCAGTACCGGCTGCCTGACTATCTTGACATTCGGAAGCACGACCGCGGGTAGCGTTTCCTTGAATACCTTGGCAATGTCGGAACTTTTGATTGTTAGATTGCCGCGCCTTTCTATCTCGGAGAGGTCGATTTGCTTGATCCGCGCGTGTGCGTGCGTGCTCCGTAGTATGTTGAGTCGGAGCATCCCCTCCAGTTTGATGTCATCGACGTACCTGCCCTTTGCGGTTACAAACTTGAGGTCTTCGACTGGTTTTTCCATTTTCGATTGATCTTTATGCTCTTGCAGCGAGAATTGACGAGTCATTCTCGCACAAAGGATCGAAATAAATGGGTTCCGAACCGAATGCAACCCGGGAAAAGTTCATATCAAAAACTTTCAATCACCTCGAATTCCAAGAGCAACTTCGAGATAGAAATTGGCTGTCATAGTGAAGAACGTATCAAGGCCGGAGAAAGATCTCGTAAATTCATTTGTGGGAATCGGGACCGCGACGATTCACGAGAGCGTGGGCAAGGAGATCAACAACGTGATGGACAATGCGATCAAACCGCTCAAGCGGGGGACGAAACTTGTTGGGCCGGCAATCACCGTTGACTCTTTTCCGGCGGACAACCTCACGGTCCACGTTGCGATGACTCTCTGCAAGCCCGGTGACGTCCTGGTCGTCAACGGTCACGGTTCAATTGGGGTCATGTTCGGAGCGCAGATGGCGTTCCAAGCAATGCAGCACGGGATCGCGGGGATAGTCGTGGACGGCGCGGTTAGAGATTCAGAAGAACTTCGCAACATGGGGTTCCCGTGCTTTGCCAGATGCATCTCCCCTCTCGGCTCGGCAAAGAGCACCCCCGGATCGGTGAACGTCCCAATCCAGTGCGGCGGCGTCATCGTGAATCCCGGCGACCTGATAGTCGGGGACGACGATGGTGTGGTCGTGGTCGCAAAGGACACAGCGGGAGAGGTAGTCAAGCGCGCCAAGGCGCGCGATGAAAAGGAGGCAAAGACGAGGGAACTTTTCAGGCAGGGCAAGACCTCGATGGAACTCAACAACTACGAGAAAATACTGAAGGAGAAAGGGGTGCGTGAGGTGGAGCGCCTTGAGGATCTCTAGGTTTTCTTTTTCGCATCCCTGGACAGTCTGGCGAGGACGAGTATCAGTTCATCCTTCGCGCCCAGATCATAGAGCCTCGCATACTCCCTGTTCCTCAATGCTTGCCTTTCATCGGGGGAAAGCGAGAAACCCTCGCAGGCAGAATCAAAGTCCTCGATGAACTTTCTTCGAAACTCCTCGTTCTTCTTGACTTTGAATAAGATCCTGTCTAGCTCATAGCCCTTGATCAAAGCGGTGAAACTCGTCACCCGGCGACGAAGGATCTCTTCGGTCTTGTAATCCCCGCGAACGGAAGCAAGAGCATCGCCTTTGCGCCCAGGTTGAGAAGTGCGGGATAGTTTCGCTCCTCGAGAGCCCGCTCCTCCTCCGCGGTCAGCGGGAACCCCTGTATCGCTTCCTTGAAGTCGTTAAGAAAAAGTTCGCGATACTTTCTGTCCTTCTTTATCTTGAAGAGTATCTTGTTGATGGAGTAGCTGCTCAACTTTCCTGATTCACTTTGTTATGTCCTTCCACATCACGAATCCAAGACCGATTATCGCCATCCAGCTCAGGATATAGTTGGTATACACGGGCTTGGTGTTCCCCAAGGCCCCGAGCATCACGATCCAGTTTCGCATCTCCGTGTTGCCCGACTTGTCGATCTCGCTCGACGTCAGTTGCGAGAACCTGGGTCCATCACCCGCGGCGAGCCACTCCATCATCTTTGTGTCAAACGCGACGTCCACCTCTCCGCCGAGCGGCTCCCCCGGATAGTGGGACATGCCGCCTGACGCCATTATCGCGACCCGATAATCGGGAGGGGTGTACTTCTCAACCACTTCGCGCAGGAAGCTCCCGAGCTTGTAGCATCGAGCCGGCGAGGGATTGGGGCTAGCGTAGGCATTCGTGTAGATTGGGACGAGTGGTATGTCGGATCGCGGCAGGAGATAACTGAGGGGAACCAGATGCCCGTACTCCAAGTGAATCTCCTCGGAAAAGGAGAGGTCAAACCCGGAGTCGATGCTCCGCTCGAGGATCATCTTTTCAAGTGTAGAGTCGCACCTGTACTCGAACTTTCTGTTCGGCATCCAAATCGTGGAACCGTCGACCCTATCCCCGAGGTAAATTGAGAACGGAGGATAGTCGTCGAGGAAAAAATTGTCAAAGTGATCATCGGTCAGCGCGATTAGAGCATTGGGGCGAGAGTTTGCAAGTTCCCTTTCCATGATTCCAAAAGATTCCTTCACCGCGCGATGCTGGGCCTTGTTGTCGGCTAGAGTCTCTTTATCGAGTTCTGGTTTTCTGCCCACTCGGGAAGCGCAGGTGACGAGCTCATATATCTCTCCCCACGTCTCCGGTTCGCTAACGAGTTGGGGGGCGTGCGGAACCCCGATTGCTAGAACTATCTTTCCCAATGTGACTGCTGCAAACTTTGAGCGCCGCTTCCCACCTTTTTAACTTTCAGGGTTTGCTTCAGGAAATTGTGCCGGAATCAATCACTTTCAACATAAGATAAATAATATACAGTCTTTTGCGCGTCAAAAATCCATGAGTCGTCTTCGCATCTCGCTCGCGTGCTGGAACTACGACCGCACCCGTGCGCTTCAGGACGGGCGCGTGGTCCCAGACGGATTGGACGTTAATTACATTCCACTACCCGTCGAAGAGACTTTCTTTCGCATGGTGAGACATCGCGAATTCGACGTGTCCGAGATGTCGCTCTCAACGTACGTCCTTTCGCTATTCGGCGAGGAGAAACCATTCGTGGCGATCCCCGTCTTTCCCTCAAAGTGCTTTCGACACTCCGGGATTTTTGTGAACAGGGAAAAGAAGATTCGCGATCCAAAGGACCTCATGGGAAGGAAGGTTGGTCTTCCGGAATATCAACTGACCGCGTGCGTGTGGATTCGCGGAATAATGTCCGATGAATACGGCGTTCCAGTTGATTCCGTTACATACTACTCGGGCGGCGAAGAGGAACCGGGACGCAGTGAAAAGTTAGGCATATCGCTTCCCGACAGAATCAAGCTCAATGCTATTCCTGAGGGAAGCACGCTCTCAGCGATGCTCGAGTCGGGAGACATCGACGCGCTCTACTCTCCGAGAGCTCCGCTGAACCTATCAAGACCGGGGCGAGAAACTAGCGTAGTTCGTCTCTTCCCCGACTATGAGGCAAGAGAAAGAGAGTACTTCGCAAAGACCAAGATCTTTCCAGTCATGCACGTCATAGCCATACGAAGGGAGATCTATGAGAGAAATCCGTGGATCGCGACGTCTCTGTACAAGGCGTTTCAGGATTCCCAGAGAATGGCGTATGAAGAACTTTCAGCGACCAACGTGCTCGCCTACATGGATCCTTGGCTGATATCTCACGTTGAGGAGACCAAAGAGTTGATGGGCCCAGATTACTGGTCGTACGGCCTTGGTCCAAATAGGAAGACGATTGAAAAGTTTCTCCGGTATTCGTACGATCAGGGACTGGCAAAGAAACTTCTCACTCCAGAAGAGATCTTCGTCAAGGGCACGACAGAGTCATTCAAGATCTGAAGGAAATAAATGGGCGGCCCGTTAGCACAACTTGATTGTTTGGTCCCTCCACACAGAGTACTTGACCTAACAACGACCATCGATCGACGGGAGGTGAAGCAAGTTTTGATTTTTTGCTTCATGAAATTATTAGTGCAATACTGCCTTGCTCGCGGGGATTACAAAAACAGCAGGACAGGAATAGAATCAGGTAAAGCATAAATTAAGCAACGGATGGAATCGGTTTCCCAATTGCATTATCTAGTCAAGAGAGCTCTAACGTACCTGATAGTCTTTGTAGTAGTGCTCAACCTCATTTTCATACTACCAAGGCTCGTGCCGGGTAATGCTGCCGAGATACTCGCCTCCTCCACTTACGTTCCTGCCAACGCGGTCAAGGAGATCTCAGCCAGGCTCGGACTGGATCAGCCCATCGGTCTCCAGTACACTACTTACCTGAAGAACATATTCCTCGTGTGGCCCCCGTACTTTGGGGTTTCATTTTCATACTATCCGTCAACCGTGTCAGATTTGTTCGGTGTTAGAATCGGCTGGACTTTGCTCCTTATCCTTACGAGCATAGGATTGGCAGAACTGTGGACCTACTTCCTTGGCGCCATACTTGCGCTCAGGCGCGGCGGCAAATTTGAGATCGGCTCTCTGTACACCATGATAACGTTGAACTCGCTACCGCTCTTCTGGCTCTCGATGGTTTTGATCTATGCTTTTGCAATATATTCTCACTACTTCCCACTCTCGGGGAACTTTGATCAAAACGTGGCCCCAGGCCTTCCCTACTTTTACTCGGTCATATGGCACGCCGTCTTGCCTGTGTTCGTCTTGAGCGTGTCGCTCATGGGCGAATCCTTCCTATTGTTGAGGGGATCGATGCAGGATATACTCAAGAGTGATTTTGTTCTGACAGCGAGGTCGCGCGGGCTTTCGAACTGGGAGGTATCATCCGGCTACATACTCAGGAACTCCCTGCTTCCCCTGATCTCACAGGCGTCGTTCTCCATGGCGGGAATGATCAGCCGGGTGATACTCGTTGAATTCGTGTTTGGTTATCCCGGCGTCGGCGACCTGATCGTGGACGCAGTACTGGGTAGGGATTACCCCGTCCTGGAAGGTAGCTTGTTCTACGTAACATTGCTCATCATTGCTGGAGGGTTGATCGGTGACTTTTTGCTGATGAAGATGGACCCGAGGTTGCATGACTAGGAACTAGCGAGCGGTTGTGTCAAGTTAACAAAAAAGAAAGAGACAGAAGAGAAAAGAAACCGAGGTCGCAAGCTAGAAAATGAAACTTAATCTTCGATTCCTTGCAAGAAAGCCGACGCTTTTCGGGCTGGGAATCATAGTTGCGATGCTCGTCTTCGTCTTCCTCGGCCCCTACTTTATTCATTATCAACCTCTGTCAAGAACCGGCCCCCCGAACAGCCCTCCCTCCGTGGCTCACATCTTCGGTACAGACTACGGGGGCCACGACATTGCGAGCCAGGTGATCTACGGTGCATACCCCACATTGATAGTGGGGCTGGTAGCCGCCTCCGTTGCAACACTTCTCGGATATTTTGCCGGGCTGTTCGGAGGTTACTACAGCAGGCTCCAAGCTCCGATCTACGGCATCACCGATGTCATACTATGCATACCGGGTCTCGTCCTCCTCGTGCTCATCGGATCAATGTTCGTATCCAGCGACATCTTCGTCACGATTGCTCTCATCCTGATTCTCTGGCCGAGCGTTGCTCGCGCGGTCAGGGCGCAAATTGCTTCGGTAAAGAAGATGGCGTACATCGAGGCCACAAAGACGTCCGGGTTCAGTGATTCCGATGTGCTGTGGAGGATAGTCGCTCCAGAGGTTGGGTCGATTGCATTCGCCTATTTTGTATTCAACGTATCAATCGCGATAGTCATAGTCACAGCTCTAGAGTTCCTCGGCGTGGGAAACGTGGGCGAAGTTAGCTGGGGGAGCACCCTATACTTTGCGCAGACCTACGGGTTTTTTACTGGTGATTGGTGGTGGGTCCTGGCGCCCGGAATGATGATCGCGCTCACCTCGACCGCCTTTGCCCTGATCGGTTTCTCCGTGGAGGAGATCATGAACCCGAGACTGAGGATTTGAGACAGTAAGTTGATGGCCACAGAAGTCACGGGCAGAGGTACTCACAGAGGCAACAACAACATCCTCGAGGTTTGTGACCTAACCGTCCAGTATCGCGGTGAAAAGAAACAAGTCATCGCGACCGCGCTCGACCACGTCAACATCACTCTCCCCGAGAGGCAGACGCTCGGGGTCGTGGGCGAGTCGGGGAGCGGCAAGACCACGCTCGGAATGAGCATCATGAACCTCATCGATCCGCCCGGAAGAATAGTGAGCGGGCGGGTGGAGTACATGGGGAGGGACGTCTTGAAGATGTCCAACAAGGAACTTCGCAAGTATCGCTGGCAGAAGGTCGCGATGATTTACCAGTCGGCGATGAACTCGCTCAATCCTGTACGACCGATTTCTCATCCAATCGCGGAGGTGATGATGAGCCACAAGCACGTCCCGAGGAGGGAGGCCTTTGACCTCGCGATAAAGATGCTCTCGAACGTCGGGATCACCCCGGATAGGGCGTTCGATTACCCGCACGAGCTTTCAGGGGGGATGAGGCAGAGGGTCGTGATTGCTCTTGCGATGGCCCTCTCCCCGCGAGTTTTGATTGCGGATGAACCAACATCCGCCCTCGACGTGGTGACACAGCAGCACATCCTAGAATTGATCAAGGGAGAAATTACTTCAAAGGGACTCTCCTTGATCTTCATCACTCACGAGATTTCGCTCCTGAACGGATTGGTTGACAATCTCGCCGTCATGTATGCCGGGGAGGTGATGGAGCACGGCTCGTTCAACGAGATACTCGATGAGCCTTTGCACCCGTACACCGAGATGCTACTCAACACACTTCTCACGTTGGATTCTTCAATGAAGGAGGCCTCGTCCATCCCG
>Ga0209061_1005772_pt1 | contig 10511 bp, 8 predicted proteins | sample Coa_R1_10_FD_187157 | JGI IMG/M metagenome (GOLD analysis project Ga0209061, IMG submission 187157) | Surface soil microbial communities from Centralia Pennsylvania, which are recovering from an underground coalmine fire - Coalmine... | ecosystem: Environmental > Terrestrial > Soil > Unclassified... | reverse complement strand
AAGTTCGTCAGCGGCCTGCCCGACGGGGAGTACGCGCGGCTGCTCGCCTCCGCCGAGATCGCGGTGGTCCCGTCCCTGTACGAGGGGTTCTCGCTGCCCGCGGTCGAGCACATGGCCTCCGGCACGCCGCTGATCGCCAGCCGGGCCGGCGCGCTGCCCGAGGTCACCGGCGACGCGGCGCTGCTGGTGACGCCCGGCGACCCCGAAGAGCTCGCCGCCGCGCTTCGCAGGCTGTACGACGACGCCGCCGAGCGGGAGCGCCTGGCGCGGCGGGGGCTCGCCCGGGTCGGGATGAGGTTCGCCTGGCCCGCGGTCGCCGCCGCCACGGTCGCGCTGTACCGCAAGGCGATAAACGGGGAGATCGCGTGCTGACCGTCGACTTCAGGAAGTTCCCGGTGCGTCCCGGCGACCGCGTCCTGGACCTCGGCTGCGGCGCCGGGCGGCACGCGTTCGAGGCGTACCGCCGCGGCGCGCGGGTCGTCGCCGCCGACCTCGACACCGGCGAGCTGGCGGCGGTCAACGGCATGTTCGCCGCCATGCGAGCCGAAGGCGAGGCCGCTCCCCCGGCCGCGGCCACGGCGCTGACCGCCGACGCGGGGCGCCTGCCGTTCCCCGACGGCGCCTTCGACCGGGTCATCGCCGCCGAGATCCTGGAGCACGTACCGGACGACTGGGCGGCGATAGCCGAGGTCGCACGGGTGCTGCGGCCCGGCGGGACGGCCGCGGTCACCGTGCCGGCCTGGCTGCCGGAGCGGGTCTGCTGGGCGCTGTCCCGGGAGTACCACGAGGTGCCGGGCGGCCATGTGCGCATCTTCACGCGCGGCGAGCTCACCGCCAAGCTCGCCGCGGCCGGGCTGCGGGTGACCGGAGGCCATCACGCGCACGGCCTGCACTCCCCCTACTGGTGGCTGAAGTGCGCGGTCGGCGTGCACGATGACGACAACCCCGCCGTGCGCGGCTACCACCGGCTGCTGGTCTGGGACATCGTGCGCCGCCCCGCGCTCACCCGCCTCGCCGAGGCGGCGCTCAACCCGCTGATCGGCAAGAGCCTTGTGATCTACGCGGAAAAGCCACCAGTCGTCCCGAACGCGGCCGCGGTTTCCCATGCGGGGCACTGAGTCCCCGCGCCCGGCCCCGCCGGCCGATGTGCTGGAGACCGCCCGCTCGATCGCGGCGGCCCAGCTGCCCTCTGGGGCGATTCCCTGGCCGGACGGCCACGTGGACCCGTGGGACCACGTGGAGTGCGCGATGGCGCTGAGCGCCTGCGGGCTGACCAGGGCCGCCCGGCGCGCCTACCGGTGGCTGCGCGACACCCAGCGGCCGGACGGCTCGTGGCCGCGGACGACGGTCGGCGGCGAGGTCGCCGATCATGCGGCGGAGAGCCATCATGCCGCCTACGTGGCGGTCGGTGTCTGGCACGAGTACCTGGTCAGCGGGGACCGCGGCTTCGCCGCGTCGATGTGGCCGTCGGTCCGCGACGCGATCGGCTGGGTGCTCGACCTCCAGGCGCCGCGCGGCGAGGTGGCCTGGGAGCGGGACGCGGCGGGCCGCCCGGGTGCGTTCGCCCTGCTGTCCGGGTGCTCGAGCATCCTGCACGGGCTGCGGTCCGCGATCGCGCTCGCCGACCTGGCCGGCGAGCCGCAGCCGGACTGGGAGCTGTCCGCCGCCCAGCTCGGCCATGTGATCGCCTGCCACCCGGAGGCGTTCGCGGACAAGAGCCGCTTCGCCATGGACTGGTACTACCCGGTGCTGTCCGGCGCGGTCCGCGGCGCCGCGGCCGCGGACCGGCTGGCCGGCGGCTGGGACACGTTCGTCGTCCCCGGCCTCGGCGTCCGCTGTGTCAGCGACCAGCCGTGGGTGACGGTCGCCGAAACATGCGAGCTGGTGCTGGCGCTGGACGCCTGCGGGCTGCGGGGACAGGCGGCCGGGCTGTTCGCCGCCGTCCGGCGGCAGCGTCACGACGACGGTTCCTACTGGACCGGCTGGCAGTTCGCCGACCAGGCGCGCTTCCCCGCCGAGCGCAGCAGCTGGACCGCCGCCGCCGTGGTGCTCGCCGCCGACGCGCTCGCCGGCTTCAGCCGGGGCGCGGGCATCTTCCGCGACGTCCCGGACCCGGGCGGCGCGAGGCCGCCCGCCGACCCCGAAGCCTGCGGCTGCGCCCCCGCCTCAGCCGATGCCGTCGCCGGTCCGTTCTAGGACGCGCAGTGAGCCGGCGCGGCGGACCTCGGTGAACGCGCCGGAGGCGAGCGCCCGCTGGTACACGCGGAACGGCGCCTGGCCCCCGTCGGCGGGGTCGGGAAAGACATCGTGGATGGCCATCGCCCCGCCGGGCGCCACCCAGGGCGCCCATCCCTCGTAATCCGACTGGGCGGCGGCGTCGGTGTGGCCGCCGTCGATGAACAGCATGCCGAGCGGCGTCCGCCACAGCCGCGCCACGTCCGCGGAACGCCCGACGATCGCGATCACGTCGTCCTCCACGCCGGCGGCGGCGAGCGTGGCCCGCAGCCGGGGCAGCGTGTCGATCCGCCCGGTCGCCGGGTCCACCAGGCGGGGGTCGTGATACTCCCAGCCGGGCTGGTGCTCCTCCGACCCCCGGTGGTGATCGACGGTCACCACCTGCTGCCGCACCCCGCGGGAGCGCGCGGCGCGCACCCCGGCCACCAGGTAGATCGCCGACTTCCCGCAGTAGCTGCCGACCTCGAGCACCGGCCCGGCGGCCGCGTAGGCCCGGGCCGTCTGGTACAGCGCCTCGCCCTCGGCGGCGGGCATGAACCCCGTGGCGGCCTCCGCCGCCTTCTTGAGCTCCGGATCCATACCCGCCCCGTCAGGCCCGGTTCAGCAGGGACAGCGCCATCCGCACGGAGGGGCGCGCGACCAGCGCGGCGAACGATATCTCGCTGCGGCACATCTTCACGAAGACGCGCCACCCCTTGGGCGTGGACAGGCCCGCGTGGAAGGCTCCCGCGTGCCTGGCGAACGCCGAAAGCAGCACCCGCCCCGCGCGCATGTCAGGCACGAGCGCCGCGTTGACGGCGGCCACGTACTCCTCCAGCGACGACTCGGCGTCCGCGCGGCGGTCGGACACGGCGGCCTTCGCCGCGAACTCGCCGGCCAGCGCGCCGGACCGCAGCGCGAAGCTGATGCCCTCGCGCGTCCACGGGTCGAGCAGCCCCGCGGCGTCCCCCGCGACAAGCACCCGGCCCCTGCGCAGCCTGGACCGGTCCGCCCGGCACCGGGTGAGGTGGCCGGAGTCCCTGACCACCTCGCAAGAGCCGAGGCCAAGCCGGCCGGCGAACTCGCGCAGGTACCGCCTTGTGGCATCGCCGTTGCCGCGGGCGGCGATGACCCCCACGGTCAGCCGGTCGCCCTTCGGGAAGACCCAGCCGTAGGAGGCGGGGATCTCCCCCCAGTCGAGCAGCACCCGGCCCGCCCACCGCCGGCGGACCGGCGCCGGGGCGTCCATTTCCAGCTCAAGGCCCAGGTCCACCTGAGCGAACTCCACGCCCACGTGGCGGGCGCTGACGCCGGAGGACCCGTCCGCGCCGACGATCACCTTCGCCGTGACGGCGGACCCGTCGGCGAGCCGCGCACTGGCGTGCCCGTCCGCCTGCTCGAGCGCGCGGACCGGCGCCCGCTGCCGCGCGACCGCGCCCAGGTCCGTGGCCCGGCGCAGCAGCGCGTCGTCGAACTCCTCCCGCAGCACCATGGCGAGCAGCGGCTCGCCATGGTCACGGGTGAACTCGCGGCCGCCGCGCAGGGTGAACGTGGCGGACCGGATGTGGTCCCGGGCAGGCACGGCGACCTGGCCGCCCGTGGCGGCGAGCGACGCCCCGATCAGGCCCCCGCCGCATGTCTTGTACCTGGGGTGCCGCGCCCGCTCGAGAACCACGGTGCGCGCTCCGGCCGCGGCGGCCGCGGCCGCGGCGGCCAGCCCGGCCGGCCCCGCGCCGATGACGGCGACATCCCATTCAGCACGTTGCTCCACCCCAGCAGGGTAGTCGCCGCGGCCTAGCGGGGCGGCCTGGTGAACTGGCCGGCGAACAGCGGCAGGCCGGTCTCGGTGTCGGCGACCGCGAACAGGAACGGGCGGTCGGCGACCAGCCTGACGTCCGGTTCCGGCTCCCTGACCAGGGCCATCACGGCAAAGGCCGTCCCGGTGGCGGCGGCGGCCTCGGTGCCCTCCTCGGCGACGTCGATGTAGGCCTTGTGCACGACGGCGCTGATGTGCAGCGGTTCGCCCTCGGCGATGCCGGTGAAGTCGGCCGCGGGGGAGAAGGCGGTCCGCACCCCGAGCGCCTGGAGCGTGTCAGCCAGCATGAACCCGGCGCTGATCCGGAAGCGGGGCAGGCTGAGGTCGACCAGGTGCTCCGCGCCGTCGGAGAGCAGCCCGCCCAGCAGGCCGCCGAGGCCGCCGGCGCCGTCGAGGTGCCCGCCGAATTCGCTCAGCGGGCCGTCGGGGAGCACCACGGCCATCGCCAGGGAGCCGCCGCGGTAGGGAAGCAGCACGGCCTGGTAGCCGTCGCCACGCTGGTAGGCCAGCCGCGCCTGCTGGCGCATGAAGTCCGCCGGAGCCGGCCCGGTACGTTCGGGATGGAAGGGCTTCCTCGCTGTCTGGTTCGCGGGGAACTGACGGACCCACAGCGCCTTCAGGTACACGGCGTTGGTCAGCACCAGCCGGGTGAGGCCGTCGATCACCCCCGGCGGGATCAGGCCGGTGACCTTGCCCGCGGTCTGCGCCGCCACCGTGTCGTTGATCGTCTGCCGCGCCGCCTCGGGCGCGCGGCTGAAGTCGCACCGCTCGACGGCGACCGCCGCGGAAAGCTGCCGCAGGTAGCTATCCCGAACGCAGGCGGCTGACTCCAGCCACATCACGTTCGGCGCCCGGAACACCAGGTCCTCGCCGGAACGGATCCCGGCGAGCTCGGCCAGGCCGCCCGCGGCGGCCTCGGGGCCGGGCAGGTGCAGCGCCGCCGCGAGTTCGGCGGCGGTGTCCCCGCGGGCGCCGGCCAGCGCCATGCGCAGCCCCGCGGCGATGCTCGCCGGGGAGAAGACCACGTTGCCGGCGGCCGCCAGCCGCCGGTACAGATCCGTGCCGAACGCGGCATCGGCTTGCGCTGCCTGGGCGATACCCGCCATCGGGCGCCTCCCTCTTCGCCGAACTCGATGCCGTCCTTCTCCCCCCGCGGCGCGCCGTTAGTCATACGGTTATCGTGGCGGCATGCGTATCGCGTTGTGCCAGATCCCGGTGAGCCCCGAGCCCTCGGCCAACCTGAACCGGGTCCGGGCGGCGCTGGGCGAGGCCGCCCGCGGCGGGGCCGCCCTGGCCGTCTTCCCCGAGGCGGTCATGGTGCGGTTCGGCGGCGACCTGCGGGCGGCCGCGGAGCCGCTGGACGGGCCGTTCTGCTCCGGGCTGGCGGCGGCGTGCGCGCAGACCGGCGTGTCCGCGGTGGCCGGCGTCTTCGAGCCCGCGCCGGACGGCCGGGTCTACAACACCGCGGTCGCGTTCTCCGGCGCCGGCTCGCTGATCGCCTCCTACCGGAAGCTGCACCTGTTCGACGCGCTCGGCCAGCGGGAGTCCGCCCTGGTGGCGCCGGGTTCCGCGCCGGTCATCGCCGAGCTGGCCGGGGTGGCGGCCGGCTTGCAGATCTGCTATGACATCCGGTTCCCCGAACTGTCCCGTGCGCTCGCGGCCGGCGGCGCGTCGCTGCTCACCGTCAGCGCGGCCTGGCAGGCCGGGCTGTTCAAGGAAGAGCACTGGGTGACGCTGCTGCGCGCCCGCGCGATCGAGAACACCGTCTGGATCGCCGCCGCCGGGCAGGTGCCCGACCCGGACTCGCCGCCGACCCGCGCGCCCACCGGCATCGGGCGCAGCATGCTCATCGACCCGCTCGGGGTGGTGCGGGCCGGCCTCGGCCCGTCGCCGGGCGTCCTGGTCGCCGAGGCCGACATGGCGCTCGTCGGTTCGGTCCGGTCCACGCTGCCCTCGCTCGCGGGTCGCCGCGAGGACGTCTTCGGCCCGGCGCGGCCCGCCGCCGCGCCCTGGCAGGCGGCCCGCGATTGACCCGGGGCCAGCCGCCTGGTTACGCTCGCTCCTGTCATGCGGACCGCCAGGCTGCGATATTACGGACTCGGCATGCTCCTGCTGGGCGCCACAGCCACCCTGCCGATCGCCTGGCTGCGGCTGAGCCATGCACTGTTCGCGGTCGTCGCCGGCGTCGCCGTCTTCGCCCTGACGCTGGCCCTGGCGACCCGGGACGTGGTGCGCCAGACGAGCCCGGAAGGACTCACCGCACGCGGTATCAGGCCCGACCTCGGCCCGGGTCCGGTGGTGATGGACCCGGGCCTGCGCCGGGATATCGGGCCCCTGTTCCCGGCCCTCGTCAGCCGGCGGCCGCCCGCCGCCCGGCGGGCCCCCGGTGCCCGCGCCTGGCGGCCGGCGGCACCCCGGGCCGCCACGGCAGCGGACGCCCGGGGCGGCCGTGCCCGGCGGCGGAACGAGACGCTCCAGCCGGATGCCACTATCACGCTCGCCGCCGAACGGCGGGCGGCGGGCATCGACGACCTGTTCACCGCCCTGGACAGCGAGCTGGTCGGGCTCGTCCCGGTGAAGAAGAAAGTGGAGGAAATCGGTTCGCTGCTGCTGGTCGACCGGGCACGACAGCGGTTCGGGCTCTCCGCGTCCCGGCCGAACCTGCACATGTGCTTCACCGGGGCGCCGGGAACCGGGAAGACCACGGTCGCGCTGATGATGGCCGACCTGCTCCGCCGGCTTGGCTACCTGGAGAAAGGTCATCTCGTGCACGCCATGCGCGATGACCTCGTGGGCGAGTACATCGGGCACACCGCGCCGAAGACGAAGCAGGTCCTCCAGCGGGCGATGGGCGGCGTCTTGTTCATCGACGAGGCGTACGCCCTGTACCGCGGCGAGGACTCGAAGGACTACGGCCAGGAGTGCATCGACATCCTCATGCAGGTGATGGAGAACGAGCGGGACAAACTCGTGGTGATCCTCGCCGGGTACAAGGACCGGATGGACCGCTTCTTCGCGGCCAACCCCGGCATGAGCTCCCGCATCGCGCATCACCTGGACTTCGCCGAGTACGCGGTCGACGAGCTGCTCGCGATCGGGCGGCTGATGCTGGACCGGGCGTCCTACTACCTGTCAGACGAGGCGGAGGCGGCGTTCCGCGGCTACCTGTCGCTGCGGATGGGGCAGCCCCGGTTCGCCAACGCCCGCAGCGTACGGAACGAGCTGGAAAACGCCCGGCTCCGGCACGCGTACCGCCTCGCCGCCGAGCCGGAGCGGCGCTGGAGCAAGGACGACCTGATGCGCCTGGAGCCGCCGGACATCCTGCCGGACCGCCTTCCGCGGCCTTAGGAGCCGCGGGCCACCTGGAACGGGGCGAAGCTCTGCGCGGTCGCCATCAGCTCGATCGTGTTGACGTTGACGTGCCGCGGGAGCGTCGCCGCCCAGTAGACCGACTCGGCGATGTCGTCAGCGGTCATCGGCTGCATGCCGGCGTAGACGGCGGCCGCCCTGGCCCTGTCGCCGCCGAACCGGACGGTGGAGAACTCGGTGTCGGCCATCCCCGGCTCGACGCAGGTGACGCGCACGCCGGTGCCGTGCAGGTCGCTGCGCAGGTTCAGGCTGAACTGGTGCACGAACGCCTTCGTGCCGCCATACACGTTGCCACCGGGGTACGGGTAGGTGCCGGCCACCGAGCCGAGATTGATCACGTGGCCGCGGCGGCGGGCGACCATGCCCGGCAGGATCGCCCTGGTGCAGTAGACCAGGCCCTTGCAGTTCGTGTCGATCATCTGCTCCCAGTCGTCGAGGTCGGCGTCCTGGGCCGGCTCGAGGCCAAGGGCCAGGCCCGCGTTGTTCACCAGGACGTCGACCCGCGCGAACTCCTCCGGGAGCCCGGCTACCGCGCCGGCGACCGCCGCCCGGTCGCGGACGTCAAGCGTCACCGGCAGCAGGCGGGGGCCGAGTTCGGCGGCCAGTTCCCTGAGCCGGTCCGCCCGGCGGGCGGCGGCGACGACGCGGGCGCCCGCGGCCGCGAACCGGCGCGCCACCGCGGCACCGAAGCCGCTGCTCGCGCCCGTGACGAAGACTGTGCTCGGCTGGGTGCTAGTCATGATGGGACAATGCTAGTCAGTTCCGGACCGGGGACTGCCAGATGGTCGGCTGTTCACCGGCTGCCGTGGCGGTGAACCCGGCCCCGGTCAGCGCGGCGCCCGTGGCCGTCAGCGCGGTGATCGCCTGCGTGCCCGGCCCGGCCAGGCCCGTGCCGTCGGGCGTCGCCGCGGTCCATGCCGCGCCCTTGGCGGCGCCGGGCGCCAGCGTCCAGACCACCACGTCCGCGCCGCCGCTCCCCGGCGCACCGTAGGTCCCGGTCGCGATGAACCCGCCGCCCGCCGCCGTCAGCGCGGTGACCGCGGCGCCGGCCGGCCCGGGGAGCGGTGTCTGCGTCCAGGTGGCACCGCCGTCGGTGGAGACGGCGGCGAACGGAAGCCGCTCCCCTGCCGCCGTGACCTCGGTGCCCGCCGCGGCCACGGTGCCCGCGCCGGCCGCCACGTACCGCAGTTCCGCGCTGCGCGCCGAGCCGGGCAGCGGCAGCGGGACCAGCGACCAGGCCCGCCCGGTAGCCGACAGCCATGCCGCGGCCCGCGGTCCGTCGGAGCCGACGGCGACGAAGCCGCCCCTGGTCGCGGCGACGGCGTTCATCTGCCGGTCCCCGGCACCGTCGAGGGCGCCCGGCTGGGCATCGGCCGCGCGCCGCCAGCCGGTCAGGCCGGGCGCCTGCCAGGCCGCCGCGATCACGCGGCCGCCGGACGTCTGGTGCCCGACGATCACGTACCCGCCGGGACCCGCCGCGGCCGCCGCGGTGACCAGGCCCCGGCCGGTGAACGCGGCCGCGGCGTCCGCCGCCGTCCATGTCCGGCCGTCGGCCGATCCCACCACGACGGGACGTTCCGGCACCGCCGTCGCGCCGCCGCCGACCGCGAGCCAGCCGGCCGCGCCGTGCGTGACCCCGGTGAGCTGTTCCAGCCCGGGCCGGGTCAGCACCGCCGGGGCCGCGCCGGCCGCGCGCGCCCACGTGGACCCGCCGTCCGCGGAAACCCACAGCGCGGGGAACCCGTCCGCGCTGCCCGCGGCCACCTCGGTGGCGCCCGCCGCCGCGATCGCGTTGACGGCCACCTCGGGGATGACGGCGCCGGGGATCGCGCGGATGCTGACCTGGGCGGGGCCGCCCCGCGCCCCGATCAGCGCCAGCATCGGCTGGCGCTGATCGGGGTCGTCCGCGCTCGTCCCGGCGATCACCGCCTGGCCGGCCGAGGTCAGCGCCACGCCGGAGATCCGTTCCCGCCCCGCGGCGCCGACCGGGCTCGTCCCGGCCCAGGTGACGCCGTTCCGGGACAGGAACGCGATGTCGAACCCGCTGGCCCGCCCCGTCACCGCCGCTCCGCCGGGGCCGCCGCCGACCAGCCCGACCGTAAGCGGTGCCCCATCGGCCGTCCTGAGCACCGCGGACTGGCGCCAGGCGGCCCCGTCCGCCGAGGTGTAGACCGCGGCCTGGCCGGCCCGGGTGGGCCGGATGGCGACGAAACCGCCCTCAAGCGGCGCTACCCCGCTGATCGCCGCGGTGCCGCCGCCCGGAACCGGCACCGCCGTCCACGTCGCCCCGCCGTCCGCCGACCGCCACATGCCCGGACCCGTGGTCGCGCCCGCCACCGTCCCGGCCAGCACGATCACGCGGCCGTTCGCCGCCGCCGCGGTGATGCCAAGCACCCGTCCGGTGCCGGCGGCGAGCCCGAGCTGGGTCACGCCCAGGCGCTGCCAGGTTGTCCCGTTGGCCGACAGCCATACCACCGGGCTGGCCTTCGCGGCGGCACCGCCTGGGACGTTGGTGCCGGCGGCGAGGAAGCCTGACCCCACGGCGGTCAGCGAGGTGATCCGGTCGCCCTGGAGCTGGGGAAGGGGGGGCTTGAGGAGCCAGCCGCGTCCGTTCGGGCTGATCCAGACGGCGTCGGGGCCGACCGCGACCCAGCCGCGCGGGCCGGCGGCCACCAGCGTGGCGGGGTGGCCGGGCGGCGGGTTGCCGTGCAGGGTGCCGAGCTGCCAGGTGCGTCCGTTGTCGGCCGAGACGAAGAAGCGGGCGCGCTGGATCCGGGTGCCGCTCTGCGCGCCTACCGCGACGATCGTGCTGCCGTAGGCGGCGACCTGGCCGAGCGGCGCGCTGACCCCGCGCCCGGCCAGCGCGGCGGTGTCGGTGAAGTCCGCCGCCGCCGGCCGCGCGGGCGGAAAGCCCGCCGCGAGCGACGACGGGGCGGTGCCGCCGGTCCCGCTGTTCGCTCCGGCGATCACCACGACCGCGATGCCCACGGCCACCGCGGCCAGGATCGGCACCGCCAGGCCGGTCACCAGGTTGCGGGCCCGCATCGCCGCCATGATGGCCCTCACCAGCGAGGCGGCGGGACCGGGTGCCCGCCGCCGCTCCCCGGCGTAG
>Ga0209061_1005771_pt1 | contig 10512 bp, 8 predicted proteins | sample Coa_R1_10_FD_187157 | JGI IMG/M metagenome (GOLD analysis project Ga0209061, IMG submission 187157) | Surface soil microbial communities from Centralia Pennsylvania, which are recovering from an underground coalmine fire - Coalmine... | ecosystem: Environmental > Terrestrial > Soil > Unclassified... | reverse complement strand
TCACCAAGAACGTTGCCATTTGCGGCTGCGGCATGCCGTCGTGCTGCCAGTAGCCGTAATCCTGGTGCCAGACCCAGACCGTGCCGTCGATCGCCGTCTTGATGTTGCTCTTACAGTGATGGATGTAAAGCTTGTCGTCCCGCAGCACTTGCTGGGCCGGGCGCAAGAAGCGCGGCGTCCGTGCCAAACGCCAAAACACCGGCGAGTACGTCGGGCCGTCGGGTTCGTGCATGCGGTAAACCGTGCGAACCGAACCTGTGCGCTCCCGAATTATCGCGTCGCTCTGGACGTTCTCGACCCGCGCGATCTCGGACTTGAGCAACGCAATCTCGTCATCCGTGAAAAGCCTGTCGAACCGGATGAATCCGTCGCGGTCGAACTCGGCGATTTGGGCTTCGGTCAGCTGCATGATCTCCTCCGTTACCTCTATTATCGCTCCGCCGGGGTTCCCGTCAACCGCAGCCCGGTGCCGGCGATGCGCCGAAGGCCCTCGCGCACCGAGTCGACCGGCGCGACCCACGAGCAGCGCAGCCATCCTTCGAACGACGAGCCGAACGTCGAGCCGGGAATCACGACGACGTCGGCTTCTTCAAGCAAGCGATAGGCGAAGGGCAACGTTTCGACATCCCATCCGGCGTGAACGGCGGCATAGAACGAGCCGTCGATCGGCAGATGCTCGACCCCCGAGGCGGCCAGCGCCCCAAGCACGGCGGCGCGCTGTGCCGCATACCACGCGGCGTGCTCCTGCAAACCGTCCGGCGCGCGAAAAATCTCCAGCGCGACGCGCTGCGCGTACGTGTTCGCCGTCGAGACCAGCCACGCATGGACTTTGGTCATCGACGGTATCGCGGCTTTCGGTGCCATGACCCAACCGAGCCGCATCCCGGTCAGCGCGTTGCTTTTTGAAAGCGAGTTGACGACGACGGTATGCGGATGGAACTCGGCGACCCGGCCGGCATCGTCCGTGAAGAGCAGCTCGCGGTAGACTTCGTCGTGCAGCACATAGACCGGATCGCCGCCGCGTCGCGCGAGCAGCTCTGCCAGACGCGCCGCTTGGTCGCGCGAAATGACCCGCGCCGTCGGATTGCACGGCGAGCAGATCACGATCAGGCGCGTGTGCTTGGTCATTGCGCCGGCGATGCGCTCTGCATCGAAGGCAAACCCGTCACGTGCAGACAACTGCACGCGTTCGACGGCGATGCCCTCCATCTGCGCGCACTTCGCGTACACGGGAAAAGCAGGCTCGACGACGAGCATCGCGTCCCGTGAAGGATCCAAAATCGCTTTGATCGAGAGCGCGAGAGCTTCTTGCGATCCGGCCGTGACGATCACGTGCTGCGGGGACTCCAGACCCGGGTAGCCGTAGTGGCGTGCAATCGTCTCGCGCAGCTCCACGTCTCCGGCACTCGGTGTGTAGCGGCATCCGTTGCGGGCCACCCACTCGGTTGCCGCATGCAGATAGCGCATCGTCGGCAACAGCGTCGGCTCACCCAATCCCAAATCGATCGAGGACGGTTTCTTGCGATCGTTGAGAGCGCGGATTACCGAGCCCTCGATGGCATCGATGCGCGGATTCACCGGAGTTTTCCGATCGCGTCTTCGTTCCAGTCGATGCCGATGCCGGGCGTCTCGTCGACGCGCGCGCTGCCGTTCTCGATCCGTAGCGGCCTGCTCAGTATGGGCTCGGCCCAGTCGACGTACTCCAGCCAATGGCGCGTCGGCGTCACCGCGAGCAGGTGAGCGCTCACCTCGGGATAGAGGTGCGACGACATCGGAATGCCGGCGGCGTGCGCGAGGGACGCAGCGCGCAGCCATCCCGTCACGCCGCCGATCTTGCCGGCGTCCGGCATGGCGTAATCGCATGCGCGGTGATGCAGAAAATCCGCCATGGCCTTTGGTCCCCACCAATTCTCGCCGGTTTGGATAGCCGTTCCGATCGCGCGGCGAACCTCCGCGTGGCCTTGCGCGTCGTCGCAGGCAACGGGTTCTTCGATCCACAGCAACCCTTCGGCATCGAGCATCCGGCCGCGGCGAATCGCTTCGCCGACGGACAACGCCTGATTGTAGTCGGCGGTCAAGACGACATCGGGGCCGACCGCCTCGCGCACGGCGCGAACGACGGCGAGATCCGTTTCGGCGTCGGGATAGCCTAGGCGCACTTTCATCGCAGAAAATCCCGGTTGCCGTAGCTCCCGCGCCTCGCCTGCGGCACGTGCCGCCCCGATGATGCCCAGGCCGTTGCTGTTGTACGCCGCGACGTGCGCAGGCTCGCCGCCGAGCAGGCGCACCAGCGGCAGCCCCTGTGCTTTCGCGAGCGCATCCCACGCGGCCATGTCGATCGCGGCAAGGGCCAAGAGCGTGAGACCTTGCGCTCCCAGCAGACGCATCCGCTTTTGCAGCGTAGCCTCGATCTCGAGCGGCGCCAGCGGCGCGCCGGAGATCAGCTCGGCGAAAGCTTCGACCAAGCGCGCGACCGGCTCGAGCGCCCATTTTGCGTACACGAACACGTACGCGCAGCCGCTCGGTCCGCCGGCGGTGTGCAGGTCGACGAGCACGAGCGGCGCGCGGGAAACTTCTCCAGTGCTCACCGCGAGCGGCCGGCGCATCGGCACCTCGACCACCCGCACGCGGACTCCGCGAATCGCGAGCGTCAAACCGAGATCCCGTACTCGCGCAAAACCGCGTTCAGCGAGGTTTTGCGATCCGTTGACGCGGAGCGCGTACCGATCACGAGCGCGCAGGGCGTGCCGAACTCCCCCGCGGGAAATTTTTTCGGAAACGTGCCCGGAATCACGACGCTGCGCGGCTCGACGGCGCCGCGGGTGATCTTCGGCTCCGTTCCGCGCACGTCCACGATCGGCGTGCTCGCCGTGATCAAGACGCCGGCGCCGAGCACGGCTTCCGTGCCGATACGCACGCCTTCGACGACGATGCAGCGCGAACCGATGAACGCGCCGTCCTCGACGATGACCGGCTGAGCTTGGGGCGGCTCTAAGACGCCCCCGATTCCGACACCACCCGCGAGGTGAACGTTCTTTCCGATTTGCGCGCACGAACCGACGGTCGCCCACGTGTCGACCATCGATCCCTCGTCGACGTAGGCGCCGATGTTCACGAAGCCGGGCATCAATATCGCGTTCTTGCCGAGGAACGAGCCGTATCGAGCGATACCGCCGGGAACGCAGCGCGCCCCGAGCTCCTTGAAGTTGCGCTTCGTCGGAAGCTTGTCGAAATAGGATGGCGGCGCGCCCCGAAGCTGCAGCGCGTCGCTGCCCTCGACGCCGATCGCATGGCTCTCCATGCGCGCGAAATACAGCAAGATCGCCTGTTTGATCCAAGCATTGGTGACCCAACCATTCGCCGTCGGTTCGGCGACGCGCAGCCGGCCCCAGTCCAGCTCCGCGATCACGCGATCGACCGCCTCACCCTCCGGTGCTCGCAATCGCGAGGAGTCGGCAGCGAGCGATTCGATCGCCCCGCGCAAGTCAACGATGTTCACGCTGGTGGGATACGTCTTCGTGCTTGCCTCGCCCCTGGGACGGTCAGCCCAGCGGGGTACGAAAGAGGCGTTGTCGTCGCCGGTCGCCGGGGGTCGAGCACCTCGAAAACGAAGGGCCTTCACAGCCTGCCGGATGCTCGCTTTCCCGTACCCCCGCCGCGCCTACCGCTCAAAGGGAGAGATTCGTGCCGAACTCAGCCGCCGTAGAACAGCGCATCAATACGATCCGCATGCTGTCGATCGACGCCGTGCAGAAAGCGAATTCCGGGCATCCCGGCTTGCCGCTCGGCGCCGCGGCAATCGGTTACACGATATGGGCGAAGCACCTGCGATACGATCCGAAAGATCCGAGCTGGTTCAATCGCGATCGCTTCGTGCTCTCGGCGGGACACGGATCGATGCTGCTCTACAGCCTCATATTCTTGGCTGGCCTCGGCCTGGGGCTCGACGATCTCAAAGCCTTTCGCCAGCTACACTCGAAGACGCCCGGCCATCCGGAGGCCAATCACGCCGACGGCATCGAGGTGACCACCGGGCCGCTCGGACAGGGCATCGGCAATGCGGTCGGGCTTGCGATTGCGGAAGCCCACTTGGCGGCTGTATTCAATCGTGACGAGCGCGTTTGCGATCACTATACGTACTGCATCGCCGGCGACGGCGACATGATGGAAGGCGTCGCGTCCGAAGCCGCCTCGCTTGCGGGACACCTGCGGCTCGGCAAGCTCATCGTGTTCTACGACGACAACCATGTCTCGCTCGCCGGCCCGACCAACGTGACCTTCGATGAAGACGTCGACAAACGGTTTGAGGCGTACGGCTGGCACACCATGCGCATCGATGCGGAGCACGCGAACGACGTCGACGCCGTCGACCGAGCAATCGTCGAGGCCAAGCGCAATGCCGACCGCCCGACGCTCATCGCAGTGCGCACGACGATAGGCCTGGGCTCGCCGCTTGCGGGTACCTTTAAAGTCCACGGAGAACCGCTCGGCGCGGACGCCGTTAAAAAGACGAAGGAGCATTTCGGGTGGCCGACGGAGCCCGACTTCATCGTGCCGGATGAGGTCGCAGCGTTCTGGCGCGAGCGCGGCGAGGAAAATCACAACGTCGCGCAGTCTTGGCGGACGACGTACGAAACATACAAGAAGAAACATCCCGATTTGGCGGCACAGCTCGAGCGCATGCTCGCCGGCACTTTGCCGAAACTGAGCTGGCCGTCGTTCAACGCGGAAAACGGGTCCGTCGCGACGCGCGATGCCGGGGGCACCGTGATGAACGCGATCGCCAAAGATCTGCCCGAGCTCGTGGGCGGCTCTGCGGATTTAGATCCGTCGACGAAGACATACTTGAAGGACTGCGGCGACTTCGAGCCGGGGTCGTACGCCGGCCGCAACATACACTTCGGGGTTCGCGAGCATGCAATGGGTGCGATCGCAAACGGCATCCAAGCCCATGGCGGCCTCCTTCCGTTCACGGCAACCTTCTTTAACTTTCTCGATTACATGAAGCCGGCGGTACGGCTGGCCGCGCTAAACAAGTCGCGAGTCGTCTTCATCTTTACGCACGACTCGGTCTTTCTCGGCGAAGACGGCCCGACGCACGAGCCGATCGAGCAGTTGGCGATGCTGCGCGCCACGCCGGGGCTGATAACGCTCCGCCCGGCCGATGCTCTCGAGACGCTCGAGGCGTGGAAGGTCGCGCTCAAACCGCGCACCGGCCCGTACTGCATCGTGCTGACCCGGCAAAAGCTCCCCTTTCTTGGAACACGCGATGCGGCAGTTTCGAGAGGGGCTTACATCCTCAAGGATTCCGGCGGCACGCCGGACTTGATCCTGATCGCGACGGGCTCGGAGGTCTCGCTGGCGGTCGATGCGGCAAAGCTCATCGAAGCCAAGGGAACCGCGGTGCGCGTCGTCTCGATGCCGAGCTGGGAGCTTTTCGATGCGCAAGACGACGCGTACCGGGAAAAAGTCTTGCCGCGCTCCGTGCGCGCGCGCATGTCGATCGAAGCTGCCGCCACGCTCGGCTGGAGCAAATATGTGGGCGACCACGGCCTTGCTTACGGGATCGATCGTTTCGGCGAATCGGCGCCGGCCGCGGCTATCGCGAAGGATCTCGGATTCACACCGGAACGCATCGCCGAAGTTGCATCCGGCCTTCTCGCCCGCGCGTAATCTTCGAAAGGGAAGCAATGCCAAATCAACTGCAAGAGCTCGCCTCCGCCGGACAAAGCATCTGGCTCGACAACATTCGCCGGTCGATGTTCGCTTCGGGCGAGCTCCACAAACTCATCGCCGGCGGCTTGCGGGGCATGACCTCGAATCCAACGATCTTCGAGCACGCCATCGACACCGGCAGCGACTACGACGACCAGCTGAAGTCGCTGATCGGCAAGATAACGGATCCTCAGTTACTCTTCGAAGAATTCGCGATCGACGACATCCAGCACGCGCTCGGCGAGTTTCGACCCTTGTACGACTCGACCGGCGGCGGGGATGGATTCGTCTCTCTCGAGGTCTCGCCGCTGCTGGCCCGCGACACTCAAGGCACAATCGATGCTGCAAAGCGATTGTGGAAAGAGGTCGACCGGCCGAACCTCATGATCAAGATTCCCGGAACGCCGGAAGGCGGCCCCGCGATCACCGCTTCGATCGAAGCCGGCATCAACGTGAACGTCACCCTGCTCTTCTCGCTCGCGAGCTACGAGCTGGCCGCGAACGCCTACATCGAGGGCCTCGAACGGCGCGCGGCGGCCGGCAACCCGATCGATCGCTTGGCATCGGTCGCGAGCTTCTTCCTCTCACGCATCGACACCAAGGTCGACAAAGAGCTGGACGCCCGGATATCTTCCGGAGACAAGCGGCTCGAGGCGCTGCTCGGAAAAGCTGCCATCGCAAATGCGAAGCTTGCGTACGAGAAGTTCCAGCAAATCTTCGACTCGCCGCGGTTTGCGAAACTGAAGTCCAAAGGCGCGAAGGTACAGCGCCCGCTATGGGCTTCCACGTCGACGAAGAACCCGAAATACTACGATCTGATGTACGTCGAAACGCTGGTCGGGCCCCACACCGTCAACACGATTCCTCCGCAGACGCTCGATGCGCTGCTCGACCACGGCAAGGTCACGCCCGGAACCGTCACCTCGGACGTCGCCGGCGCGCATAAGGTCTTCGAGGATCTGAGCAACGCCGGCATCTCAATGGCAAAGATCACCGAGCAGCTCACCGTCGAGGGCGTCCAGCAGTTCGCGGACTCCTTCAACAAGATGCTGGAAGCAATCGGCGAAAAGCAAAAGGCACTCGCGGCCGCCCTTCAAACGTCGGCGCGCAAGTAACGGAGAAAACGATGCAGCTTGGAATGATCGGACTCGGAAAGATGGGCGCGAACATGACGACGCGCCTGCTGCGCAACGGCCATCAAGTCGTTGCGTTCGATTTCAATAGAGACGCCGTCAAATCCAGCGAGAAGGAAGGCGCGACCGGGGCTGCTTCCGTGGACGACCTGGTCGCCAAGCTCTCGGCGCCCCGGATCGCTTGGATGATGGTCCCTTCCGGCGCGCCGACCGAGCAGACTCTCGAGAAATTGCTCGAGCTTCTGAAGGCGGGCGATATCATCATCGACGGCGGCAACTCAAACTGGAAAGATTCGCTGCGCCGTGCCGAGATGTGCAAGCAGAAAAGCATTGCGTTCATCGATGCGGGAACCAGCGGCGGCATCTGGGGCTTGGAGAACGGCTACTGCCTGATGGTCGGCGGCGATGCGAAGGCCGTGAAAACGTGCGAGCCGATCTTCAATGCGTTGGTTGCTCCCGGCGGGTACGCGCATGTCGGACCCGTCGGTGCGGGTCACTTCTCCAAAATGGTCCACAACGGGATCGAGTACGGCTTGCTGCAAGCCTACGGCGAAGGCTTTGAAATCCTCGAGAAATCGCAGTTCAAATACGATCTCCATCAGCTCGCAAAGCTTTGGCTCACCGGCAGCGTCGTGCGCTCTTGGCTGCTCGAGCTGCTCGAGGTTGCGCTGCGCGAAGACCCCACGCTGGCAGACATCAAGGGCTACGTAGTCGACTCCGGCGAGGGCCGCTGGACGGTTCAAGCCGCCATCGACGAGGACGTGCCGGCACCCGTCATTACGCTCTCGCTCTTGGCGCGGTTCGCATCACGCCAGGATGAATCGTTCAGCGCAAAGATCATCGCGGCGCTGCGCAATCAGTTCGGCGGCCACGCCGTGATGCACGACGTGCACGAAGCGCCGCCGCGACCCGACGGCATCCCTGCTGCAGCGAAAGCGTAAGATCTACCCCATGTCGCAAACGATCGCGCCCCCTGCCGGGCCCTCCGAGCAAAGCAATCCTCTTCGAGCGGGACTCTCGACCAACCGTATAAGCGAGCCGTGCAACGTCATCTTCTTCGGCGCCAGCGGCGACCTCATGAAGCGCATGCTGATGCCGGCGATGTACAACTTGCGCCTCGGCGATGTGCTGCCGATGAACTACGGCATCGTCGGCTTCTCGCGAACCGAGTGGGACGACGACGGTTTCCGGAACGCGATGAAGGCCAGCATCGACGAGTTCTCGCGCAGCGGTGAGGCCAAGGACCCTCTGTGGAGCGACTTTGCCAAGCGTTTGTTTTACGTGAGCGGCGACTTCGACGACGTCAAGTGCTATAAGCTGCTCAAAGAACGGTTGGATCGTAACGACAAAGAGCTCGGCACGAAACACAATCGGCTGTTCTATCTCTCGACGCCTCCGGGTCTCTTCACGAAGATCGTCGACATGCTCGAACAAGCTGGCCTTTCGCCGAACGACAACAAAGAAGGCTGGACGCGGATCATCGTTGAGAAGCCGTTCGGCACGGACCTAGCGTCCGCGCGCGCGCTGCAGGCCGAGATCTCGAAGGTTTTCGACGAGCGCCTCGTCTACCGCATCGATCATTATCTCGGCAAAGAGCCCGTGCAAGACATCATGGCGCTGCGCTTTGCGAACGTGATCTTCGAGCCTATTTGGAACCGGCGCTACATCGAGTCCGTGCAAATGACGGCCGCAGAAACGGTCGGCGTGGAGCTGCGGGGCGGTTATTACGAAACGTCCGGCGCGCTGCGCGACATGATTCAAAATCACGTCATGAACCTCTTTGCGCTGGTTGCGATGGAGCCGCCGGTCAGCCCGGACGCCGACTCGATCCGAGACGAAAAGCTAAAAGTGCTGCGGGCGGTTCGGCCGATCGAGCCGGACGATCTGTCGACCTTCGCTGCGCGCGGCCAGTACGCTGCGGGGACGATCAACGGCAAGCCGGTGCCCGGCTATCGCCAGGAGCCCGACGTCAATCCAAAATCGAATACCGAAACCTTCGCCGCCATCAAGCTCTACGTCGACAATTGGCGCTGGGCGGGCGTGCCGTTCTATTTGCGAAGCGGAAAGCGGCTCGCATCCAAAATCAGTGAAATCGCGATTCGCTTCAAGGACATTCCGCATCGCCTGTTCGGGGACATCGGCGACGACATCGAACACAACGTGCTCGTCATGAAGATCCAACCGGAAGAAGGCGTCTCGTTGCGGTTCTCGGCCAAAGTGCCGGGACCGAAGATGCACATTCGGTCCGTGTCGATGGACTTCAACTACGGCACCGGATTCGGCATCGCGTCGCCTCCGGCATACGAACGTCTGATCGGCGATGCAATGCGCGGCGATGCGACGCTGTTCACGCGCTGGGATGCGGTCGAAGCCGCGTGGCAGATCGTCACGCCGATTCTCGAGCGGTGGAGCGTCCTCAAAGACACGAGCTTCCCGAATTATGCGGCCGGCAGTCAAGGGCCGGTCCAAGCAGAGGCGATTTTGGAAGACGACGATGCGTGGAGGCGCATCTAATGTCTACGGCCGCGCCGGAAATCCACCCGGACGAGATCCGGCTGCGATGGCGCGAGGCACGAGGTGGAACGCCGTCCACCGCCACGATGAACTTCATCGTATACGTCGAGAACGAACGATATCGCGAGTGGGTGCTCTCCCGGACGCAGCGCTTGGCTGACAAGCATCCTTCGCGTGTGATCGTGCTCGATGCGGTCAAAGGCCGCAGCGGCGTCGAGATCACGACCGGTGAGGGCGGCGCGTCGGGAGGACCTTCGATCTTCCGCGAGCGCGTCGACCTCGGGGTCGACGGCATCCGTGCCGCGCACCGCGTGCAATTCGTCGAGTCGCTGCTGGTGAAAGACATTCCCACGGTTCTGTTCTGGGCAGCGGATCGGCTCTTCGAAAGCAATACGTTCAAGGCGCTTCTGCCGCTCATGCAGCACGTGATCCTCGACTCGTCCGGAAGCGGCAAAGAACCCAACGCGCTGCGCGAATTTGCGGGCTTCTTCAGCGAGCACCGCGCCGCAGCGCTCGACGATTTGGCATGGATGCGCTTGGAACCGTGGCGGGACGTCGTTGCGCAATTCTTCGATCCTCCGGACGTCCAGGGCGAGCTGTTCTCTTTGCGCAGCATCGCGGTCGCTTCCGGATCGGAATCGGAAGCACTCTATTTGGGCGGTTGGCTGGCCGGCCGTCTCGGCTGGACGGTCCGCGACCCTTCGGGTTTCGCGGACCGGGCCGGTTCGCCGATCGCATTCGCGCGGCGCCGTGAAGGCGAGATTCGTCGCGTGCGAAGCGTCGAGCTCAAATCAGCGACCTCTACGTACCGGGCATACGTCGCCGGAGAAGGTGACGCGATCTGCCTGGAAGTGACGGGCGGGTTCCAGCGAGCGCCGCAGCACGTCCCGCTGCAGGCAATCGACAATATGTCGCTCATCGAGCGCGCGATCCTCAACCGGCATACGGACGAGGTTTTTCTCGATTCCCTCCGGATGGCCGGCGCTCTCCTCGGATAGGTTGGCGTGATCGGAAAACTCGAGGTCGTCGCGGACGATACGGCGCTAGCGCAGGCCGCAGCCGAACGCTTTATTGCCGCCGCATCCGGTGCGATTGGCGAACGCGGCCGCTTCAACGTGGCGCTTGCGGGAGGTTCGACGCCGAAGGCGAT
>Ga0209061_1005770_pt1 | contig 10512 bp, 14 predicted proteins | sample Coa_R1_10_FD_187157 | JGI IMG/M metagenome (GOLD analysis project Ga0209061, IMG submission 187157) | Surface soil microbial communities from Centralia Pennsylvania, which are recovering from an underground coalmine fire - Coalmine... | ecosystem: Environmental > Terrestrial > Soil >... | reverse complement strand
GTGGCTGAATCAGATCGAGATCTACTTCTCGATCCTGCAGCGCAAAGCGCTCACCCCACGGCATTTCAACAGCCTTGCCGAACTCCAGCAGCGGATCATCGCCTTCCAAGACGATTGGCGTCAGCACGCCAAGCCGTTTGACTGGCGCTACACCCGCCGCGACCTCAAGAACACCCTCGACCGGATCACCGCTCACCAACAGCACCACGCAGCAGCCTGAGCGTACTTCCGGGAGCGCCCACTAGTCTAGCGCCTGAAATCGCGGCGATGCGCGCGGATTGGCGCCGATTGTGGTCGATTCACCGTGTGCCCCCTTTGGCCAAGCCGGGTCCGAGTCCGCATCGGGACAGCGGCTCGCCTGCGCGCGACTGGGAGCGCCTTTCGGGGTCCGCCGGGGCTGCTGTGCCGCTTGCGCGCTTATCGCGCGTCGTGCGCGGTGGGGGACGTCGACCCGTCGTGCCCGAGTCGTACGCTTTGACCAATGTCGAGTCGGACGCGGGTCCCAGAGACTGACGAGATTCTCCTTGGCGACAATCTCGACTTGCTGCCGCAGTTCGCGGACGGCGCATTCCGGCTGATCTACATCGATCCGCCCTTCAACACGGGAAAGCGTCAGAACCGCAAGACCCTTGAGACCTTGCCGGACGAGAATGGGGACCGAACTGGGTTCGCCGGACGGCGGTACAAGACGCGGCTCCTTGCCGAATCGTCATATCTGGACATATTCGACGACTACATGGCGTTTATGGCGCCTCGGTTCGAGGAGGCGCGCAGGCTGCTAGCCGAGGACGGAACGTTCTACTTCCACATCGACTATCGCGAGGCCCACTACTGCAAGCTGCTCCTGGACGAAGTCTTCGGTCGCGACTCGTTCCTGAACGAGATCATCTGGGCCTACGACTACGGCGCGCGGACGAAACGCAAATGGCCGGCGAAGCACGACACGATCCTCGTCTACGTCAAGGATCCTGAGCGCTACTACTTCGATGCCGAAGCTGTCGACCGAGAGCCATACATGGCACCCGGTCTGGTCACCGCCGAGAAGGTCGCGAGAGGAAAGCTTCCGACCGACGTGTGGTGGCACACCATTGTTCCGACCAACGGCAGAGAGAAGACGGGATATCCGACGCAGAAGCCCGAAGGGATCCTTCGCCGCATGCTCCAGGCTTCGACGCGCCCGGGCGACTGGTGCCTTGATTTCTTCGCTGGGAGCGGAACGCTGGGGGCGGTCGCCGCAAAGCTGCGGCGGCACTACGTACTGATCGACGACAACCCCGAGGCCGTCGCGGTCATGCGTAAGCGTCTCGGCGTATCCGACAGGGATGATGCGGTAGACATCGCCGTCCCAACCGCGCAGAGCCGCTCAGACACCGAGATCGCGACGAGCCTTTTCTAGCGCGGCCCGAGCCTCGGGCAACGTGCCCCCATAGGGCGTGAGCCAGTCTGGCGGCTGAATCGCTGGAAACCGAAGCCACTTGGTGTCTTGCGCCGCAGCACCCGTGTGCTGACCGGTCGCGTTGAGCCAAAGGACACTCTTCGGGACCGCCCATAGATGCACTCGCTGTGGCTCAAGACCAAGCAGGCACGCGACCTCATAGCTCTGATCCCGGATCTGTTGGAACACGAACTCCCCACCGCCCCAGATGAGGCTGAACTTGATCTCGACCGGGACTCCGTCGATTCGACAGTCGTGCCCGCTGTCAGTGGGACGCCCGACCTTCATGCCTTCCTCGGTTGCCCAATCACGTACCAAGGCCTCGCCGATCGCGCCCTTGCGACGCGACGGCTCCCGACGAATCCACCCAAACGGGCTCGCCTCCCATTCGTCTGCGGCCGCGTCCTCGTAGCCGAGTTGAACTTCGGCGCTCAGCCTCGAGAACACGGCGAGGTCAAGGTCGTTTTGCTCCATCGCTAGGGGTTCGGGTCGCGTCCCTGTGCCGCTGTAAATCCTGACGGCGCAGGTTGGGATCAACTTACATTATACCCTAGGCTGCAACCACCTCCTCGGGGCTGGGGAGAGAGTGACCATCACCGATGCGCGTGAGCGCTTGGCGCTCGAGGTCGGTGAACACGACTCGTGTGGACTGGGTGATGATCAGGTCCAGTACCGCCCAGCACAGCCCGGCGCGTGCGGTAGCGGCCGGTTAATGACCGCGCCCCCGGCGGGCGGGGGCGCGGAAACGTCCGACTGAGCAGGGATCCTGGGGCTTGCTGAAGGTCCTTGATCCCGAGCTTGGAGGTTCACCTTGAAGGTGATGCGTGATGGACGTCCGGTAACCGTAGAAGTCACGGCGGACGGAGCGGGTTTGGTCTCGCACGCCGGCACCGCGCTGGTCGCGCAGGTCGCTGATAAGGTCGGGCTCACCAACGCGCTGTCGCTGCGGCTGGCCGGGATCAAGCAGCGACGTCGCGGTCATGACCCGGGCCGGGTGATCCGCGAGCTCGCGGTGATGCTCGTCGACGGTGGCGAGTGCGTGTCTGACCTCGGGGCGGTCCGTGAGCAGGACGCCTTGTTCGGGACGGTCGCGTCGGACTCGACCGCGTTTCGGATGCTCGAGAAGATCGCGTCCACGCCCGGGCTGCTGGACGCGGTTCGCGTCGCGCACGCCCGCGCCCGCGCGCGGTTTTGGGAACTGCATGGCGCGCCCGAGCGGCTGACGCTCGACGTTGACGCGACGCTGATCACCGCGCACTCGGAGAAGGAGAAGGCGGCCGGGAACTACAAGGGCGGCTACGGGTTTTACCCGCTGCAGGTCTACCTCGATGAGACGCGCGAGGCGCTCGGCGGGCTGCTGCGACCGGGGAACGCCGGCTCGAACACCGCCGAGGATCACAAGGCGGTGATCGACCGGGCGCTCGCGCAGATCCCGGCTGAATCCATCGAGTCGCTTGAGATCTTGGTGCGCGCCGAGACGGCCGGCGCCACCCACGGTCTCGTCGACTACTGCCATGAGGGGAACATGCGGTTCTCGGTCGGCTATGAGCTGAGCGAGTCGGTCCGCGCCGCGATCCTCAAGATCCCCGAGGATGCGTGGGTTCCGGCATTGGATCAGGACGGCTGTGAGCGCGAGAATGGCGAGGTCGCGGAGATCACCGACATGGTTGATCTGTCCGCCTGGCCTGAGGGCTCGAGGCTGATCGTCCGGCGTGAGCGTCCGCACCCTGGCGCGCAACTCTCCTTCACCGATCACGACGGATAGCGCTTCCAGGCGATCCTGACCGACCAGAGCGATCCAAAGATCGCGGTGCTCGAGTGCCGCCATCGCCAGCATGCGCACGTCGAGGACCGGATCCGTGACGAGAAGGACACCGGCCTGTCCAAGTTCCCGTTCAAAGCGTTCGCGCACAACGAGGTGTGCTTGGAGATCGTGATGCTCGCGCACGACCTGCTCGTCTGGACCCAAGCACTCGTCCTCGACGGCGAACTGGCCAAAGCCGAACCGAAGCGGATCCGCTACCGGCTGTTGCATGTCGCCGGGCGGCTCGCGTTCTCCGGCCGCCGCGCGAAGCTCCACCTCCAGAACACATGGCCGTGGGCCAGCGAACTCATCGCCGCGTTCCAGAAGCTCAAAACGCTCTGCGCTGCCACCGGCTGACCCAGCCAGCGGCCCGAACGCATCGCCCAGCATGCCCCCTCGGCCACGGCCACGATCACCGCTGCCCGCGCACCGGCCAGCAGCCGCCCCCGGCGCCGGGGAACCGCCCCCACCGACACCCATCACCCGCGACAACGTCAACCTCACCAATCGACAGCCGCCAACCGGAGCGATCGGCGGCCAGTCACGCGCTTACTGCACGTTCCGGGACAGCGATAGGCAGCTGGTCTCGCCGGGGAACCGGCCGATCACCTTGGTGCGCCGGCGGACCTCCCCGAGCGAGCGCTCGAGCAGGTTCGTCGAGCGCCACTTGCGACGATGCCGCAACGGATACTTCAGATGGACCAAGAGCGCGTCGAGGTCCTCGGCGAGGCAGGCGGCCGCTGCCGTGTACCCGGCCTGGTCGAGCTCGCCGATCAGCTGACGCATCCCGCGCTCGCCCTCAGCAACCGACTGCGCCTCGTCGAGCGTTTTCCAGTATGCGACGCGGACGCGCTCTCGTTCACGCTCGGGCAGCTTCGCCAGAACGTTGCGCAAGCGATGGACGTTATGCCGACGTCGGCATAAAGTCCACTATGCCGACTCGCCCGTTATGCCGACTCGGGTGGCTGAGTCCTTTGGTGGTGGGCGATTGCGCCGATCTGTGGTTGGCATAATCAGAGCGCTTGGAGGAACGCGAGGACTGCGTCGGGGGGTCGGTAGCGGCCTGGTTTGGCGTCAGGTGGCTTGGTTCTTGCCAGCGCCTTCTCTTTGAGGGCGAGGTCGGCGTGCAGGTAGATCTGGGTGGTGTCGACCCGTTCGTGTCCGAGCCAGAGGGCGATCACGGTGGTGTCGACACCGGCGTGTAGGAGTTGCATCGCGGCGGTGTGACGCAGCGTGTGGAGCGTGACTTTCTTGTCGCGGAGGCTCGGGCAGCGTCGTGTCGCCGTGGTGTGGTGCTTGGCGAGTCGGCGTTCGAGTCCGTCGCGGCTCAAGCCGCCGGCCGCGGCTGGTGGGGAACAGCGGCTCATCGGGTCCTCCGGCGCGTTCGGCGAGCCAGACGCGCAGCACGGCGACGGTGACGGCGCTCAAGTGGCGTGATCCTTTGTTTGCGTCCCTTCCCTTGGCAGCTTATGTGCGCGCCGGCGGCGAGGTGAACGTCGCGGCGGTTGATCCCGGTCAGCTCGGAGGCGCGGAGCCCGGTTTGGATCGCGGTGAGCAGCAGAGCGTGGTCGCGCCGGCCGGTCCAGGTGGAGCGGTCGGGCGCGGCGAGCAGAGCATCGATCTCGGCCCGGTCCAGGAACGTGACCAGCGCCCGATCTGATCGTTTCGGCGGGATCGCAAGCACACGCTGGATGTCCTGTGCGTGCTCGGGGTGCCGGAGTGCCGCGTAGCGGTAGAGCGAGTGGATCGCCGCCAGCCGGGCGTTGCGGGTCTTGATGCTGTTGCCGCGCTCGGCCTCCAGGTGGGTGAGGAACGCGGCGATCAACTCGGCATCGAGATCGCCGAGGTCCAGCTCGGACGGCTGGCGGTGCAGCCGCTGTGCGGCGAAGCCGATCAGCAGTCTGAGCGTGTCGCGGTAGGCGGCGATCGTGTTCGGGCTGGCGTGTCGCTGGCCGATCAGCCGGTCGGTGAAGAACGCCTGCAATGTCGGCGCGAGCGCACTCATCTCGCACCTCCTTGCGAGCGCTCGAGTCGGTCGGCGGCCAGCTGCAGCAGCTCGGGCGCCGCGGTCAGATACCAGTAGCTGTCCTTGGGGTGAACGTGCCCGAGGTAGGTCGAGAGCAGCGGCAGCCGCGGCTGGACCTCGACGCCCGCCCGGTAGAAGCCGAGCAGGGTGCGCACCGCGAAGGTATGGCGGAGGTCGTGGATCCTCGGACGGCATGCCGCCGAGCGCGGCGCAAGCCCGACCCGGCGACGAAGATCGCGCAAACGTCGAGTGGACGTTGCAGTAGAGCAGCCGCGTGCCGGCCGGGGAGATCAGCACCGCGTCGCTGGCCGGCTCCGGGCACAGACGATCACGCAACCGCAGGTACGCCCGGAGCGCATCGACGGTCGAGGCGTGGATCGGCAGCTCGCGCGACTTGCCGAACTTCGTGCCGCGCACCGTCACGATCCCGTGGCGCAGGTCGAGGTCGGAGCGATCCAGGCGGATCGCCTCCCCGACGCGCATGCCGGTGACCGACAGCAGCCCGATCAGCGTCCGGTAGGTCCCCTGGCGCAGCTCGCCGCGCAGCGGGCTGGTGGCGGCCATCAACGCGAGGATCTCCTGCTGCGAATACAGGGTATGGGGTCGCCCGGTGCACTCGGTTGGGCAGTACGTCCGCGGGCGGCACTTCGTGCCTGTCGTCGAGCGCGTGCAGGTATTTGGAAAACCCTCTGACGACCGAGAGCCGGAACGCCCACCAGTGACCGTCCTTGCCGACCGCGGGCAAAGTCGCCCAGGCAACCGCGTTCTCGGTCGTGATCCTCTCGACGCCGAGCGCGTCGAGATAGTCGAGGTACTGAGCGAGCAGCTTCTCGGCACGCTCGAGCTTGTATCCCAGCGCTCGGCGGATCTGCAGATAGTCGGCCAATGCTTGACGCAGCGGGCTCATGACCAACCTCCCAGCCACGGCAGCGCCAGCCCGCGGAGGCGATCCCGGTCGACCTTGGCATAGATTCGTCGTGGTCAATTCGGTGCGGTGACGCAACAGCTGGCCGATCTCCCGAAGGGGCACGCCGCGGCGCAACAGCTCGCTCGCCGCGTGTGCCTGAGCCTGTGCGCGGTCACCTCTCCGATCCCGGCGCGTTTGCCGGCCGACACCACAACCTGCGTGATCCCGTGCGGGGTCATCGCCGCGCGCGGCGCGCGCACCCGCATGAACACCGCCCGAGTATCCGCGCCGGCCGGGCGGCCGTCACGCAGGTAGGCGACCAGCGCCTCGCCGACATCCGCAGAACAGCGCCAATCGCTCAACCCGCGGTCCCTTGCCACAGACCAAAAACTCGCCGGCGCGCCAGTCGATGTCATCAAGGCGCAGGCGAGCCACCTCGCCGCGGCGCATCCCCAGCCGCACCAACAACAGCAGGATCGCCAGATCACGCCAGCCTGCCTGCCGTGTCGGCGTCGCAGCTACCGAGCAGCGACTGGACCTGGCCTGCATCAAGCCCGCGCGGCAACCCCTGCAGCCGCCAAAACGCGACGGACGGCACCACCGGCGCCAGCGGCCGATCGATCAGCCCCTCCACGTGCAAGAACACCAAAAGCGACCGCAGCGCGCTCACCAGCATCTTCCCCGAACGCTCGCGGCCTGCCCTGGCATTCGGCCAACACGAAGGCGAGCACATCAGCCGGGGTCAGGCCCACCAGATCAAGCTCACCACCACGACGCACGCGCGTGGCGACGAACCGCCCCACCAAATCGACATAGCCGCGCGCGTCTCGACGGTCACGCCACGCTCAACCAACAGGTACTCGCGATACCGATCGAGCAGCACCTCAACCGTCGAGCGCGCAGGTCGATCCGCCAGCGGCACCACACCCAGCGCCCGGAGATAGTCCAGCACCCGCACCAGCCCCTGCCCGATCCGCAAGCTCGCCACCCGCGCAAGATGCTCCCGCCGGAACCGCTCCAGCTGCGCCTCACGAAGATCGCCCGGATCGATCCCCTCCCGCTCCAGCCAGCCACTCAGATGCGCAAGCAAACGCAGCTGAACCGCCGCCGCATTCGGCCGATAACCAGCCTCCACAAGCTCGGCAACGAAACCAGCCGCATACCGCTCAAGCGGCCCGGTCACCCGCACCCGCAAACGATCACCCATCGAACGCCTCTCCTCTCGGTAATGGAGGCGCGAGCGTCCATCAGCAGCGCCGGACTATGTCGACACCAGCGCCACGCCACCGACCCCGCTATTTGCAGCGAATCCTCAACCCAAGTCGGCATAACGGGCGACTCGGCATAGTCGACCGTGCAGCGTTGACGGTCCGCGGCCGTCCAGCACTGCTCGATCGCGCCGATCAGCCCAGGCGCGCCGTCAGAGACGATCAGCTGCGGGCACGGCAGCCCGCGGCGGGTCAGATCGCGCCCCAGCGCCAGCCAGTCCTCCTCGGACTCGCGCATCCCGAGCATCACCGCCAACAGCACCCGCTCGCCCGACTCGCTGATCCCCCACGCGCACAGCACGCCCTCCTTCGCGCCCGACGGCCGGACCGGCAGGTAGATCGCGTCCAAAAACAGCGCCACGAGCTTGATCTGCCACAGATCGCGAGCCCGGAAGGCAGCAAACCGCTCGCGCAGCTCCTTGCAGATCCACGACGCGGTCGACTTCGACACGTGCCCGAGTCCGGCCTGCTCGCACAGCGACTCCGCGTCACGCATCGACAGCCCACGGACGAACGCGCCGATCACCATCGCCTTTGAGCGGCTCGGTGCGCAAGAACCGCTTCCCGCGCGGGAACAGCTTCGACACGAACGGCTCAGCAGCCTCGCGGACCTGCGGAATCTCAACATCGATCGGGCCCTCCGCGGCCTGCACACTGCGAGGCCGAAACCCGTTGCGATTACCAGGCGCCGCCTCGGGCTTGCGCTCCTAGCGCGCCCGGCCGAGCCACTCGTCGAACTCGTCCTCAACGGCACGCTGAATGATCAGCTTCGCGCCCAACGACGCGAGCTCCGACAACGCGCCCTGTGGATCCTCGCTCGCCAGCCCACCGGCCAGCAACCCATCGATCTTCGCTTCAATCTCCGCCGACGGCGGTACGGTACCTCCCACGGCGCAGGCCTCCTTCAATCGTCTTGCTGGACTTGAGGGAACCTACGCCGTCGCCTTGACGGCTACCGATTTACAGCAGCTGGGGGACACCACCGGACTCCCTCCCGGGCGTGTGGATCCACAACGTTGGGTTTGGGCCCGACAGGGTGATCGTCGAGGTCGCGCTGCGGCGTCGCCGCCTGGTCTGCCCGGAGTGCACCTACTCGTGCCGGGCACGCAAGGACACCCGGCCACAGGACATGGTCTGGCGGCAGCTGGCTCTTGGCACGTGGGGGCTGGAGGTCCACTGCCGGCGCCGACGGTTGTCGTGCTCTGAGCATGGGGCGCGGACCGAGGGCGTCCCGTTTGCCCGCTCGCACGCGGAGTTCACGCGCAACTTCGAGTGCTCGGTCGCGTGGCTGGCGACCCGCACCGATAAGACGACGATCAAGCGGATGCTGCGGATCGATTGGGACACGGCCGGGCGGATCATCAAACGCGTCTGCGACGACGAACTCGATCCCAACCCTCTGGAAAACCACTTCGACATCGGCGTGGACGAGGTCAGCTGTAAACGCCAGCACAACTACCTCACCCTGCTCGCCGACCACCGGCGTGAAAAGATTGTGTGGGGCACCGACGGCGCCGCCGAGAAAGCCGCCGACCGGTTCTTCGCCGAGCTTGACCCCGAGACCGCTGCACCAGCGGCCGATCCCGAGGAGCAGACGCTCGTCGGCCGACGCGCCGCGAGGCTCGAGGCGATCTTGCTGGACATGGGGCACGGGTACGCCGCCTCCGCAGGCAAGCACGCGCCGCAGGCGGTGTTCTGATCGATCCGTATAACATGGTACAGGCCGCCAACCAGGCGCTCGACGGGGTCCGCCGCGCCTACTGCAACGAACTGGGCGCCTCCGGCGAGAAGCACGCCGCCAAGCGCTTCAAGGACTCGCCCTAGTGGGCGCTCCCGGAAGTACGCTCAGGCTGCTGCGCGGTGCTGTTGATGAGCGGTGATCCGGTCGAGGGTGTTCTTGAGGTCGCGGCGGGTGTAGCGCCAGTCAAACGGCTTGGCATGCTGACGCCAATCGTCTTGGAAGGCGATGATCCGCTGCTGGAGTTCGGCAAGGCTGTTGAAATGCCGTGGGGTGAGCGCTTTGCGCTGCAGGATCGAGAAGTAGATCTCGATCTGATTCAGCCACGAGGCGTGCACGGGCAGGTGCACCAAGATCAGGTTGGGCCAGGCGCCTTGAAGGCGGTCGATCGAGCGTTTGCCGGCGTGACTGGAGCCGTTGTCCACGATCCAGAACACGCGCTGCGCGGAAGCGTAGGGCTCGCTGCTCATGACCTCCTCCACGAGGCGGCCGAATGGCTCGATCCCCGTCTTGGGTTCGCAGCGCCCGAACAGGCCACGCCGCGGGTCATGGACGTCCATCGCGGCCAGGTATGCGAGCGTCCCCAGCCGTTGGTATTCAAACTCGCGTCGGCCAGGCCGGCCTGGCCCGGGCGCGAGCGGATCGTGGCAGCCGCGCAGGGCTTGCAGCTGGGACTTTTCGTCGGCGCTGATGACGTAGTCGCCGGGGTGAAGCAGCTTGCCTTCCCATCGGCGCTCGTAGAGGTCCAGTACCCTCCCAGCCTTCTCGGCGAACTGGGGATCGCGCGGGAAGATCCATGATCGCCACTGCCACGGACGGATCGCGTCTTCGGCGAGATAGCGCCAGACCGTCGTGCCCGAGATCGAGCACACGATCCCTCGCTGGATTGCCTGATCGGCCAGTTCAGCGGCCGACCAACGCGACAGCGGCCGGCCGGACTCCGCCGGAAGCTCGCACGCCAGCGCCTTGATCTCGGCGACCTGAGCGGGGGGAAAACGACCGCGGACGACCAGCCCGCGGCTTCTCATCCAGACCGGGCAACCCCTCCTGGCACCATCGTCGTCGCCACTTATAAACACAGCGCTCGGTGCAATCGAGCCGCCGAGCGATCTCAGCATTGCTGTGACCCTCGGCTGCAAGCAGCACGATCTTCGCCCGAACCACTTCGCGGTGCGCCCGCGTGTACTGCCCGGCGCGACGACGGAGCTCGCGCTCCTCGACCTCGCTCAACTCGATCACGTACTTGCTCGCCACCAACAAAAAGATTCGCGGCCATCGTCAACAGTCCTCCACCCCATCCAGAACATATTTCCGGGGACGCCCACTAGCCGCAG
>Ga0209061_1005769_pt1 | contig 10513 bp, 5 predicted proteins | sample Coa_R1_10_FD_187157 | JGI IMG/M metagenome (GOLD analysis project Ga0209061, IMG submission 187157) | Surface soil microbial communities from Centralia Pennsylvania, which are recovering from an underground coalmine fire - Coalmine... | ecosystem: Environmental > Terrestrial > Soil > Unclassified... | reverse complement strand
CCGCCGATGCCCATGACGATCACGGTGTCGCCGGGGCGGACCTCGGCCGCGTAGACGGCCGAACCCCACCCGGTGCCGACCCCGCAGCCGAGCAGGCACAGCTTCTCGAGGGGCAGGGACTTGTCGGCGATCTTGATGGCCGAGCGCACGTCGACGGTGCTGTGCTCGGCGAAGGTGCCGATCCCGCACATCTGGCCGACGGGCGAGCCGTCGTCGAGGTGGAGCCGGTAGCTGGACGGGTCGGCGAAGCGGGTGCCCGAGAGCAGGTGCATGCCCAGGTCGCACAGGTTGGTCAGCCCCGACGCGCACCAGCGGCAGCGCCCGCAGCTCGGGATGTACGAGAAGACGACGTGGTCGCCGACCTCCCAGTCCGGGGTGTGGGGCCCGACCGCCTCGACCACGCCGGCGCCTTCGTGGCCGCCGCACCACGGGTAGACGGCGACCTGCTGGTCGCCGGTGGCGGTGTGGTCGTCGGAGTGGCAGAGCCCGGACGCCACCATGGCGACCTGGATCTCCCCCTGCCTGGGCCCTTCCAGTTGGAGGTCGACCACCTCGTACTTGCCCGGCGCCTTGGTGATAACCGCGCCTCGTGTCTGCATGCCTGTTCCTCCCCGTTGTGGTTCCCCCGGTCCGTCGAGCGTAGGCCAGCGCTCGCGGCCGGATCTCGTTCGGGGCTGGGTATGAAGGGACCATGCCTCTCAACGGTGAATACGAGCCCAGCCCCGAGCCCTGGGTCCGCGACCAGGTCGAGCAGTACGAGTCGTCCGGCGGCACCGAGGCGACGACGCTTGGTGACACCGGCATGCCGGTCGTGGTCGTCACCAACCTGGGTGCCAAGTCGGGCAAGGTCCGCAAAACGCCGCTCATGCGGGTTGAGCACAACGGCCGCTACGCGGCGGTGGCGTCCAAGGGCGGCGCCCCCGAGCACCCGGTGTGGTACTACAACCTGCTCGCCCACCCGACCGTCGAGGTGCAGGACGGTCCGGTCAAGCGGGAGATGACGGCCCGCCTGATCTCCGGTGACGAAAAGGCGGAGTGGTGGGAGCGGGCCGTCGCCGCCTACCCGCCCTACGCCGAGTACCAGCGCAAGACCGATCGGGAGATCCCCGTCTTCGTGCTGGAGCCGGTCGAGGCCTGACCGCCGGCGCCGGCCGCCCGCCGGCGGCCGGCGGCTGCCGATTGCTGTTGCACTTCGTGTCGCCCCGCCGGCATCGCTGTTGCACTTGGTGCTGACCTGTCCTGCAGAAGTGCAACCGCGATGGTCCCGGCCCGACACGAAGTGCAAGGGCGATGCCGGGATCAGGCTCGGCGGGCGAGGAGCTCGGCCAGGTGGAGGCCCTGGCGTTCGGCCAGCTGATCGGCCTGAGTGCGGCACGAAAACCCGTCGGCGAGGAGGACGGCGCCGGCCGGCGCCGCCTCCAACGCCGGCAAGAGGCTGTGGGAGGCCACGGCGACGGAGACGTCGTAGTGGCCGCGCTCCATGCCGAAGTTGCCGGCCAGGCCGCAGCACCCGGCGAGGGTGGTGACCGAGGCGCCGGCCGCGGCGAGGACGGCGAGGTCGGCGTCGTAGCCCATCACGGCGTGCTGGTGGCAGTGGGGCTGGGCGATCACAGCGCGCCCGGCCAGCCGGCCCGACAGCCAGGACAGGTCCCGTGGCGGACCGTCCGGCCGACCGACCAGGGCCTCGGCCAGGGTGCGGGTGGCGCCGGCCACCGCCGCTGCGCGCGGGTTGTCGGGGAGCAGCTCGGTCAGGTCGGAGCGGAGCACAGCGGTGCAGGACGGTTCGAGGCCGACGATGAGGGTGCCGTCGGCTGCGTAGGGGGCGAGGGTGTCGACGGTGGCGGTGAGCTGCCGGCGGGCCCCTTCGAGCTGGCCGGTCGAGATCCAGGTGAGCCCGCAGCACGGCTCGCGGTCGGGGATGGCGACGTCGAAGCCGGCCTCGGTGAGGACGGCGACGGCGGCCTCGGCCACGGCGGGGGCAAAGGCTCGGGTGAAGGTGTCCACCCACAGGGCAACCCGGGGGCGTTCCGGCGCCGGCGCCGATGACACCGAGGGCGCCACCGCCGGCGACGTCACCGCCGCCCGCCCCGCCCACCGCTCGGCCGACGACCGGGCCAGCGCGCGGAGCGTCTCCCGATCGGCCGGCGCCGGTGAGAACGCCGGCAGGTCCCGACGGGGGTCCACACCCGCCGCCCGCTTGGCCAGGCCCGACAGGCCGGGGAACCGCAGCAGGGCGTTGGCCACGCCCGGCGCCCGCCCGGCCAACCGGGCCCAGCGGGGCAGCCAGCCGAGGACGTAGTGGCTGGCCGGCCGCAGGCGCCGGCGGTAGGCCTGGTGGAGCACGGTCGCCTTGTAGGTGGCCATGTCGACGGCGGCCGGGCAGTCCGAGGCGCAGGCCTTGCAGGCCAGGCACAGGTCGAGGGCTTCGTGGACCTCGGGGGCCCGCCACCCGCCGTCGATGAGGGTCCCGTTGGCCAGCTCCTCGAGCACCCGGGCCCGGCCCCGGGTGGAGTCCTTTTCGTCCTTGGTGGCCAGGTACGACGGGCACATGAACCCGCCCGATCCGCTGTTGTCGGCCCGGCACTTGCCGACCCCCACGCAGCGGTGCACGGCGGTCGTCAGGTCGCCCCCGTCGGCGTGGAGGGCGAAGCCGCCGATGGTGCGCAGCGGCCGGGCGGCGGGGACCCGCAGGTTGCCGTCGACCGGGGCCGCGTCGACGATGACGCCGGGGTTGAGGCGGCCGTCGGGGTCGAGCAGGCGCTTGAACCCGGCGAAGGCGGCGATGGCCTCGGCCGAGTACATGAGCGGGAGCAGCTCGCCCCGGGCCCGGCCGTCGCCGTGCTCGCCCGACAGCGAACCGCCGTAGCCGGCGACCAGCTTGGCCGAGTCGGTCACGAAGGCCCGGAACCGGCCGGTGTGGTCGGCGAGGGGCAGGTCGATGCGGACGTGCACGCAGCCGTCGCCGAAGTGGCCGTAGAGGAGGCCGTCCACGCCGTGGTCGACCATGAGGGCCTGGAAGTCGCGCAGGTAGGGGCCGAGCACGGCCGGCGGGACCGCCGCGTCCTCCCAGCCGGGCCAGGCCGGCGCCCCGTCGGGGGTGCGGCCGCCGAGGCCGGCGCCGTCCTCCCTGATGCGCCACAGCCGGGCCGCCACCGGCCCGGTGGGGACGGCCATGACGCCGACGGCTCCGTCGGCTGCAGCCGCCTCGGCCAGCGCCCGGGCCCCGGCCAGTGCCTCGTCGGAGGACGACCCGCCAAGCTCGGCGAGCAGCCAGGCTTCACCGGCGGGGAGGTCGGGCACCGCGGCCGGACCCCTCCGGCGACGGACCACGTCGACCATGCGGGCGTCGATCCCCTCGAGGGCCAGCGGCGAGTGCGAGAGCAGGCCGGGTGTGGCCTCGGCGGCCGCCGCGATGTCCGGGTAGCCGAGGACGGCGAGGGCGGTCGCCGCCGGCAGTGGGGTCAGCGACACCGTGGCGCCGAGGACGGTCACGCACGTTCCTTCGGTGCCGGCCAGGGCCCGGGCCAGGTCAGCGCCGTGGTCGGGGAGGAGGTGCTGCAGCGAATAGCCGGAGACCTGCCGGCCGAACCGGCCGAACTCGCCGGCGAGCGGCGCCACCTGGCCGGTGACGAAGGCGTCCAACCCGGGGACCATCGCATCCAGCCCCCCGCCCACGAGGCGCCCGGCCTGGGCGGTGAACCGCCGCCCCTGCCCGTCCAGCACGTCGAGGGCCACCACGTTGGCCGCGGTCGTCCCGTAGGACATGGCGTGGGCGCCGCAGGCGTTGTTGCCGATCATCCCGCCGATGGTGCACCGGGCATGGGTGGACGGGTCGGGCCCGAACCGCAGCCCGTGCGGCCGGGCCTGCGCCTGCAGGTCGTCCAGGATGGCGCCCGGCTCGACCACGGCGGTGCGGGCGTCGGGGTCGACGGAGACGACCCGGGTGAGGTGCCGGGACAGGTCGAGGACCACGCCGGGCCCGACCGCGTTGCCGGCGATCGAGGTGCCGGCTCCCCGCACGGTGACCGGTACTCCGAGGCGCCGGCAGACGTCGAGGGCGGCCAGCAGGTCGTCGACCCGGCGGGGAAAGACGACCGCCTCGGGGACGACCCTGTAGTTGGAAGCGTCCGACGAGTACTCGGCCCGCCGCCGGGACGACGCGTCCACCCCGTCGCCGAGGGCGGCGGTCAGGGCCTGCACGACAGCGGTGGACGAGTCGGTCGAGGTCGCAGCCATCGGGTCAGTTCATCACGCCACCCCCACCCAACCACCACTCCACACCACCGGTCCACGATCTCGACACAACAGCGATATATCGTGATAAGGTTCGAGTCATGTCTAACGAGTCCCCCCGCCCAGCCGGGCGCCCCCGACGCCAGTTCCGTCCCGTAGAGGTCAGGGCCGTGCGCCGGGTGGCGCCCCGGCTGGTGAGCGTCTCCCTCGGCGGCGACGCCCTCGCCGGATTCGAGATCACCGCCCCCGCCCAGCACATCAAGCTGGCTCTGCCCGGGCCCGGCCAGTCCGAGCCGGCGCTGCCCCAACCGGCGCTGCCCCAACCGGCGCTGCCCCAACCGGGCCGGCTCCAGCCCCAGGCCGAGCCGGCGTCGCACGGCCCGGTGTGGCCGGAGGACCGGCCCCGCCCGATCCTCCGCACCTACACGCCGCGACGGTGGGACCCGGAGACCGGCCTGCTCGACGTCGAGCTGCTCTTGCACGGGACGGGGCCGGCGTCGGAGTGGGCCGAGCGGGCCGCGGTGGGCGACCGGCTGGCGGTCGCCGGACCCGGCGGGCGCTCCGCCCTGCCGACCGACGCCGCCCGCTACGTCATCGCCGGCGACGAGAGCGCCCTGCCGGCCATGGGCACGCTGCTCGAGTCGCTGTCGCCGGCGGCTCGGGTCGAGGTCCTGGCCGAGGTGGCCGGGCCCGAAGACGAGATTCCGCTGCCGACCGGCCCGGGGACGACCGTCCGCTGGCTGCACCGTTCCCGGCCGGACGCCTGGGGCGAGGCCCTCGAGCAAGCGCTCGCCGGCACCGACCTCGGCGGCCCCAGCGCCGGCACCGCGGTGTGGGTGGCCTGCGAGGCGGTGGCCGTCCGCCGCATCCGCCGCCACCTGCTGGCTGAGCGCCACCTCCCGCCGGAGCTGGTGGTCACCCGGGGCTACTGGCGGCTCGGGGAGGCTGACCACCCCGACCACGACCACGGCGAGGACTGACCCTCGCCGAAACCAAAGCCCCGAGCTCAGTCGGGGCCCAGGGGAGGCTGGTACCTCCCGGTCACGTCGCCGTGCCGGTGGAGGGTCTCGCTGACCGCCTGCTCCCGCACCCAGCGCCTGGCCTCCACCAACGGGTCGCCGACGACGGGGGTGTCGTCCACCCAGACGCCGGCGTCGATGGCGGCCAGCCGCAACCCGTCGGTGGCCGCGCCCAGCAGCCGCAGCTTGTCGAACCCCGTCTGTGGGAGCCCGCCGACCCGGGCAGCCAGCCAAGCGTCGTCTTCCGCCGACACCCCCGACGCAGACGACGCAGACGACGCAGACGACACGACCACGTCGATGCCGAGCGCCTGCCCGGCGGCGACGGCCAACTCGACTGCCCAGTCGGGCGTGCCCTCCCCGGCCCGCACCAGCACCCGGGACAAGGGCCGGTGGCGCAGCACGTTGGCCTCGGCGGCCAGCCCGGAGGGGTCGGCCGGGGCCAGGTCCTGCTCCCAGGCCCGGCGGACGGCGGCCCCGAACTCGACGGCCGAACCGGCCCAAGCGCCGGCCCATCGGCCCAGGCCGGCCACGTAGGCCGGACCGCCGGCCTTGGCGCCGGGGCCGACGACCGAGCGCTTCCAGCCACCGAACGGCTGGCGCCGCACGATGGCGCCGGTGATGTGCCGGTTGACGTACAGGTTGCCGGCCGCCACCCGATCCAGCCAGCGGGCGATCTCGGCCGGGTCGAGGGCCTGGATGCCGGCCGTCAACCCGAACGGCTGCTGGTTTTGCCAGATGATGGCCTGGTCCAGGTCCCGGGCCCGCATCAGGCCGAGCACCGGGCCGAAGCACTCGGTGACATGAAACGAAGACCCGGGCCGCACGCCCAGCTTCACGCCCGGCGACCACAGGTGCGGGTTGCCGGCTATCTGGTGGGGCTCGACCAGCCAGCTCTCGCCCCGGTCGAGATGGGCCAAGGCGTCGGCCAGCGGCCCGGCCGGCGGGCGGATGAGCGGCCCGATGGTCGAGGCCAGGTCCCACGCCGGGCCCGGCCGCAGGGTCCGCACCGCGTCGGCCAGCTGCCGGCGAAAGGCGGGGTCGTCGTAGACGCCGGCCTCGACGATGGCCAGGCTGGCCGCCGAGCACTTCTGGCCGGCGTGGCCGAAGGCGGAGCGGACCAGGTCGGCGACGGCCAGGTCGAGGTCGGCGGTGGCGGTGACGACGATGGCGTTCTTGCCGCTGGTCTCGGCGTGGAGGGCCAGCGACGGCCGCCAGCCGAGGAACATCCGGGCCGTGTCCCACGCCCCGGTCAGGATGACGGCGTCGACGTCGGGGTGGGTGACGAGGCGGCGGCCGGCGTCGTCGTCGGCGCACGGCACCAGCTGCAGGACGTCCTCGGGGACCCCGGCGTCCCAGCAGGCCTCGGCCAGGGCCAGCCCGACGGCGACGGTCTCGGGCGCCGGCTTGAGCAGCACGGCGTTGCCGGCGGCCAGGGCGGCCAGCACCCCGCCGGCCGGGATGGCCAGCGGGAAGTTCCACGGCGGGATGACCGCCACCACACCGTAGGGGCTGAACCGCTCGTCCAGCTCCAGGGCCCGCTCGGCGTAGTACCGGGCGTAGTCGACGGCCTCAGACACCTCGGCGTCGGCCTCCGACCACACCTTGCCGCCGTCGGCGGCCATGGTGGCGATCAGCAGCCCGCGCCGCCGGGCCAGCTGGTCGGCGACGGCTCGCAGCACCGCCGCCCGCTCCTCTGGCGTCCGGGCCGACCAGGCGGCGGCCGCCTCGCAGCCGGCGGCGACGGCCGAGTCCACCAACTCGCGGTCGGCCTGCACCCACCGGTAGGCGACGGCCTCGGGCCGGGACGGGTCGACGCCCTCTCCCGACGCCGGCGACGTGATCCGCCGGCCGGCGACGACGGCGGGCACGACGGCCGGCAGCACCGCCCCGGCCGCCGCCTGCTGCATCCAGCCGGCCAGCCAGCGGCGGTTGACGGCGACGGTGATGTCGGTGTCGGGCTCGTTGGCGAACGGCGGTACCGGCCCGCCGTTGCCGGCCGGCGTCACCGCCTTTTCCTCGGCCGAGCGGTTCTGGGTCCGCCGGGACGGCACCGGCCGCTCGGCTCGGGCCGCCACCGACGCCAGGAACCGGTCGAGCTCGGCCTGCCACGTCTCCGACCCGACGGTGAGATCGAACTGGTGGCGGAGGAAGTTGTCCGGCCCGGTGTTCTCGTCGAACCGGCGGACCAGGTAGGCGATGGCCGACTCGGTGTCGCCCCGCCGGACGATCGGGGCGTACAGCAGCAGCCCGCCGGCCGCGTCGCGGACCGGGGCCGCGCTCGACCCGGCCATGCCTTCCAGCATCTCCGCCTCGACCATCCGGCTGAGGCCCCGGTCGGCGGCCAGGCACAGCGCCCACGCCTGCTCGAACAGGTTGTGGCTGGCCACCCCGACCCGGAGGGCGCCGGCGTTGACCGGGTCGAGGACGACGTCGAGCATCCGCTTGAAGTTGGCGTCGACCTCGGCTTTGGTGGCGAACGGCGCCTGCTCCCAGCCGGCCAGCTCGGCCGTCACCCGCTCCATGGCCAGGTTGGCGCCCTTGACGATCCGGACCTTGACCGCCCCGCCGCCCCGCTTGTGCCGGGTCCGGGCCCAGGCGACCAGTTGGCGCAGGGCCGGGAGGCTGTCGGGGATGTAGGCCTGCAGGACGATGCCGGCGTCGAGGCTGTCGTAGGGCGGGCGCTCGAGGACGCCCTGGAAGGCGGCCAGGGTGAGCTGGAGGTCCCGGTACTCCTCCATGTCGAGGTTCACAAACTTGGGCGGGGTGGAGGCACGGGCCGCGTCGTACAGGAGGCGGAGCTGGTGGCTCACCCGGGCCACTTCCCGGTCGAAGGCGGCCACGTTGAGCTGGGCGCAGATCGAGGAGATCTTGACCGACACGTAGTTGACGTCGGGGCGGCCCAGCAGCTCGAGGACGGCGTCGAGCCGACGGTCGGCCTCCCGGTCGCCGAGGACGGCCTCTCCGAGAAGGTTGAGGTTGAGGTTGATGCGCTCGTCGCGCCGGCGGGCGATGTGGCGGCCCAGCGGGCCGGCCTCGGCGGGTAGCACGGTGCCGGCCAGCTCGGCCCGCACCCGGGCGGCGACCAGCGGCATGACCACCCTCGGCAGCCGCGGGGCCAGCCGGGAGCCGGCGCCGAGGGCGAGCCGGTCGAAAGGCCCGATGAACCGCGGGGCGCCACCGACGGAGGAGGCCAGCGAGGCGAAGTGGGCCGCCGCCCGCTCCGGGTCCCGGATACGGAGCACCTCGTCGGTGAGGGAGAGGACCCAGCGCAAGCCGTCGGGATCGGCCAGCAGGCGGGCGATGCGCCGCTGCTGGCGCTGCTGGGCGCGGGTGCGCTCGACCCGGCTCCGCTCGAGCAGCTGGGAGGCCAGCTGCACGGCGCGCGGGGTCAGGCCCGCGTCGCCGCTCTCCGTCACGCCGGCCTCCTTTCCCAAAGCCTCGACCCCCCCGCCTCGACCCCGAAGTCTCGACGTCAATCAGAGGGTGATGACCGGAGTGGGCCGGGCCAGGCTGCGGTCACCGCCGGGCCGGATGCTGGTGCCGAGGGCCAGGAACTCGGTTACGTGGCTTTCCCATCCGAAGCGGTGCTCGGTCACCCGCACCCCGACGATGCCGGTGGCGCCGTCCCGTTCGGCCTCGGCCTGCATGCGGGACATGGCCAGCTCCCGGGCCTCGTACAGGCCCTGGGTCTGGACACCCATCTCGGTGTTGCGGGCCATCTGGCCCCACATCTGGCGCAGGGACTGGATGGCGAGGTGGTACACGCACGTGCCGAGCACGAAGGCCACCGGGATGTACCCGGTGTTGACCAGGCGGTAGAAGTCGTCGACCGACAGGTCGGAGGTGAAGGCCCGGCCGGTGCCCGGCATCTTCCACGCCGACCCTTGCGGACCTCGGATGGCGGTACCGAAGGCCATGAACTCGACCGCCTCGGCGCTCCAGGGCACGCCCTTCCACTCCAACTGTACGCCGACCACCCCGTCGGCCCCGAGGGCGTCGGCCTCGGCCTGCATGCGGGACATGGCCAGCTCCCGGCTGGCGTACATGGCCTGCGACAGCACCTGGACCTCGCAGTTCTGGCGGAACTGCTGGGCCCAGCCGACGTGGTAGATCGACGTGCCCATCACGAACCCGAGGGGCTGGCAGCCGAGCTGTTCGAGCAGGGCGAACTCGGCGACCGTCAGCTCGGACGTGAAGAGCCGCGACGCCTCGCCCAGGCGTTGGGCGGCGACGGGATCGAGTTGCTGGTCGGACACGCCGGTCACTCCTTGAATACAGAAGGCGTTGGGGCCTCCGGAGCCGACGGTACTTGCCTTCCGCCGTCCGATACGGCACCCTGTTCGCAGGGGACCGGGTGACCGGCGGGTTTGTCACTGGCGCGCCGCGGGTCGGCGTCCGAACAGACCGAGGTCAACCCACATGGCGATCGACGTTTCCCCCAACTTCACGGTGGCCCTGCGGGGCTACGACAAGGAACAGGTGGACCACTACCTGGAGAGCCTGTCCCAGCGAACCTCCGAGAGCGACGACCAGGTCTACGACCTGCAGGAACAGGTCCGCTACTTCGAGAGCGAGCAGCAGCGGCTGCTGGCCCGCATCGAGGAGCTCGAGGTGGCCATCCGCACCGAGACCCCGCACACGGTGGCCGCCCTCGGCGAGCGGCTGACCCTGATCCTGTCGGAGGCCGAGGAGGCCGCGGCCGACACGATCACCCAGGCCGAGGCCCGAGCCGAGTACCTGGTGGCCGAGGCCGAACGGGAGGCCGAGACCATCCGCCGGCAGGCCGAGATGTTCTCCGCCCAGGCCAGCGAGACCCTCGCCGGCGCCCAGCGCCAGGCCGAGGCCCTGGCCGAGCGGCTCGAGGCGGAGGCGAGGGGCAAGGCGGCGTCGATCGTCGCCGACGCCCAGGCCCGGGGTCAGCGCCGCCACGACCAGATCGAGACCTGGGCCCAGGAGGTCATCGCCCGCACCCACGCCGAGCAGGCCCGGATGGCCGAGGAGTTCGCTCAGGTCCGCCGCCAGCACGAGGCCGAGCTCAACGCCCTCCTCGGCGAGCGGGACGACGCCATCGCCGCCCTCCGCTCCTTACAGGGGTCGCTGGTGCGGGCCATCGACCGGGTGCCGGCCCTGGACCCGGCCGATGCTGAGCAGCCGGCGTCGGCGGGGACGGAGCCCCACGCCGCCATCGCCGCCGAGCGGGCGGCTGATCGGGCGGCTGACCGGGCCGCCGACCAGCCGTCCGACACCCCGAAGCGGCC
>Ga0209061_1005767_pt1 | contig 10516 bp, 7 predicted proteins | sample Coa_R1_10_FD_187157 | JGI IMG/M metagenome (GOLD analysis project Ga0209061, IMG submission 187157) | Surface soil microbial communities from Centralia Pennsylvania, which are recovering from an underground coalmine fire - Coalmine... | ecosystem: Environmental > Terrestrial > Soil > Unclassified... | reverse complement strand
AGGAGGATCGCCGCGGGCCGGTGCTCGACGGCAGCGCACACCGCCGCCGCGCCGTCGCCGACAGTGAGCGCGGCGTAGCCGTGCGCCTCCAGGAGCCCGCGCAGGACCTCGCAGACCGAGGGGTCGTCATCGCAGACCAGGATGAGCGGCCGGGCTCCGGCCCCGGCGGTCGGGGGCGCCGCGCCGCCGGGGAGGACGACGTGGAAGGTGCTGCCCGGGCCGTGGGCCGGCCCGCTCTCCGCCCAGATCTGCCCGCCGTGCTGGCGGACGATACTGCGGCAGATGGCCAGGCCGAGGCCGGTGCCGCCCTTCTCCCGTGCGTCAGAGGCATCGACCTGCTGGAAGCGCTCGAAGATCACCTCCAGCTTCTCCGGCGGGATGCCCCGCCCCTCGTCGCGCACCCGGATCCAGACGCGGCCGTCGCTCGCCTCCGCGTCCATCCACACCCGGCTGCCGGGCGGTGAGAACTTGATCGCATTGCTCAGCAGGTTGGTGAGTACCTGGATCAGCCGGTCGGGGTCGACGAAGAGCGGTGCACGGCGCGGTGCGACCTCCAGCCGGATCCCGGCCTTCTCGGCCATCGGCTGCATCAGCTCGGCCGCCTGGGTCATCAGGTCGGCCAGGTTGCAGTCGCGCTTCTCCATGCTGATCGCGCCGGACTCGATCCGCTCGATATCCAGGATGTCATTGATCAGGGCGATCAGGCGCTCGGTGTTCTTGACCGCGATCGCCAGCATCTGCTGGCCGCGCTCCGGGAGCTGGCCGGCCAGCCCACTGGCGAGGAGGCCGAGGGCGCCGCGGATCGAGGTCAGCGGGGTCCGGAGCTCGTGGCTCACGACCGAGATGAACTCGTCTTTCATGCGCTCGACGGCGAGCCGTTCGGAGATATCCTTGAACGTGACCACCGCGCCGACGATCAGGTCGCCGTCTGGGATCGGCGCGCAGACGTACTCGGCGGGGAAGGTTGATCCGTCCTTCCGACGGAGCGGCACGCCGGTCTCCCGACGAGGGCTCCCCACCCGGAGAACGCGCTGGACCACCGAGGTCTCCTCCGCGCGCGCTGATCCTTCGGCGGTCGTAGCGATCAGCGAGTCGAACATCTGACCGGTGAGCTCTTCCGGCTCGTAGCCGGTCAGGCGGGCCGCGCTCGGGTTCGCGAAGGTGATCGCGCCGGTGCTGTCGAGACCGAGGATCCCGTCGGCGGCCGAGTTGAGGATGAGGGCGTGCTGGTGGCCGAGGCGCTGGAGGGCCTCCTGCTCCCAGCGGCGCTGGGTCACGTCGGTCAGGGTCATCACCACGCCTCCGCCGCCGAGCGGCCGCGTATCAATCGAGAGCCAGACCGTGGTCCCGTCAGGGCGGTCGAGCCGAACGGCCACGTCGGATCGAGGCGTGCCAGTCGTCAGGGTAAGGTGGGCAGGGGCGTGCTGGCGGTCGAGCGGCCTGCCGGCCTCGTCGTGCGCCTGCCAGCCAGGGGGGATCGGAGTGGTGCCGTTGATCTGGTCCAGTCCCAGGCCGATCATCCGGCGGGCGCTCGGGTTCATGTACACGGCGCGCCCGCCGGCATCCAGGATGAGAATGCCCGGGGCCAGGGCATCGAGCAGATCGGCCGCTGGGATGCCGTCGAGGCCGGGGACGGTCGAGCGGACCGCCGCACTGGTGGTGGCCAGGATGCCGATCGGGTCGGTGGAGAGCCGTGCTCCGTCGTCCATTCCGCTCCATCCGATAGGGGAAGTGTGCTGGCGATCCGGCTGTGACGGCATCGGACCGGTCCTGCCGCATCATACTGGGGCGCGCGTCGGATGAACAGGCGCTACCATGGATATTGATTCCTAGCCCGATCTGGTTGCCAGCCGGCCGGTCGGGGGCTGGCGGTAGCCGGCTGCGGCGGCGCCGGTGGGAGCGCCGCGGCCAGTGGGCAGAGGGCGATTGCGGTGGATGAAGGAGGCGACCATGGGCAGAACGCGATGGCTCGCCGGTGACCACGGCTCCCGGATCCGGGCGACGGCGGACGAGTTTCGGGCCGAGAGCCTGCTCCTTGTCGCGGGAGTAGCGGGCCTGGCGGCGCTCGTCTGGTTTGTCGTCCTGGCCGATCCTCCCCGCGCCCGGACCTGGCTGCCGCCGCTCCTGGTGCTCGGGGGGAGTGCCCTCAGCGTCCTGCTCGGGCGGATCCGCTCGTCCCTGGGCGCGGTCGTTCTGCTCGGAGATATGCTTGCGGGGACGACGGTCCTGCTGTGGAATCATCCTGACCGCCCGGCCGCCTTCTTCTACGTCGCCCCGGTCTTCGCCGCGGGCGCCCTGCTCGGTCCGCTGGGCGGCCTGGTGGTGGGCATCCTGAGTAGTGGGCTGATCGCCGCCGCGATGCTCGCGCCCGCCGCCGTTCTCGACAGCGCGACGGGCGGCGCGGCGCTCGTCCTGGTTGGGCTGAGCGTTCTGCTCACCTGGGCCGCGGCCCACCCGGTCCAGGCGGCGCTCGTCTGGGCCTGGGACAGCTACCTCGACGCCCTGCGGCGGTCGGAGGAGCTGCGCGACCGCCAGGGCGAGCTGAACCGGGTGCTGGCCAGCCTGAACGAGACCTGCTACCGCCTGGAGGTTGCGAACGAGGAGCTGGCCCGGGCCCGTGCCGCGGCCGACGAGGCGCGGCAGCTCAAGGCGGAGTTCGCGGCGAACATCAGCCACGAACTGCGGACGCCCCTCAACCTCATCATCGGCTTCAGCGAGATCCTTATGGAGACCCGCGCGGGCGAGCCCGCCCTGCCGCCCGCGGTTCGGGCAGACATCGACGTGATCTACCGCAACGCCCGCCACCTCTCCAACCTGATCGACGACGTGCTTGATCTGAGCCAGGTGGATGCCGGCCGGATGGGGCTGACCAAGGAGCGGGTCGCCCTGACAGAGATCGTCCGGGAGGCCATGGCGGCGATCGCCCGCCTCTACGAGGCTCGGGGGTTGACCCTGACCGACGAGGTGCCGGCCGATCTGCCGCTGGTCTACGTGGACCGGACGCGGATCCGCCAGGTGCTGATCAATCTCCTCAACAACGCCGCGCGCTTCACCCTCGCCGGCGGCACCACGGTTCGGGCACGGCAAGACGGCAGCAACCTGGTCGTCGAGGTCAGCGATACCGGGGTCGGGATCCCGCCGGAGCAGCTGCCCAAGATGTTCGAAGAGTTCCGCCAGCTCGACGGGACGCTCCGCCGGCCGCACGAGGGAAGCGGGCTGGGCCTGGCGATCTGCAAGCGGTTCGTCGAGCTGCACGGCGGCGCAATCTGGGCGGAGAGCCAGCCGGGGCGCGGGACGACCGTCTTCTTCACCCTGCCCCTGATCGAGAACGTGGCCAGCGCCCCACTCCGGCCGGAGTGGGAGACGTGGGTTCGCCTGCCGGCGGATGATCAGCCGCATCCGCGGACGGTCGTGCTGATCTCGCCGGACCCGCAGGTCGAGCGGCTCTTCGCGCGCTACCTGGACGCCTACCGGGTCCGCCCGGCCGCTGACGAGGCCGCGGCGCTCCACCTCTGTGCTGAAGGGCCCGCCCATGGGATTATCCTCACCGCCCATCCGAGCGCCGACCTAACCGAGCGGCTCCGCCGCCTGCGCGCCGTGCCGCGCAACCTGCCGCTCATCACCTGCTCGCTCCCGAGTAGTGGGAGCATCAGCGAGCGGCTCGGGGTGGCGGACTATCTGGTCAAGCCGATCGCCCCGGAGCGGCTGCGCGAGTCCCTGGCCCGGGTGGCCCGCCGGGCGCGGGTGGTCCTGGTTGTGGATGACGACCCGGAGATGGTGCGCCTGCTGGTGCGGATGATCCGCGGCGGCTCGCGGCGCTACCAGGTTCTCCGGGCCTACGGCGGCCGGGCGGCGCTCGATCTCATGCGCGAGCGGCGGCCCGATGTCGTCGTGCTCGACCTGGTGATGCCGGATCTGGACGGCTACGATGTCCTGCGAGAGATGCGGCTGCGCGACGATCTGCGCGACATCCCGGTCGTGGCGGTGACAGCGCGCGGCTACGAGACCGAGACGATCGCCGCGGGGGCGCTCTCGATCACCCGCGAAGGAGGGCTCTCGGTCGGCGAGCTGATGGCATGCCTGCGGGCCGCGCTGGACACCCTCACGGCGGGAAGCAGCAGCGCTGGAGTGCCGCCAGCAGCTCCGGCGCGCTGATCGGCTTGGCGAGGAACTCGGCCGCGCCGAGCGAGAGGGCGAGCTCGCGCTCCCGGATCACCGAGCAGACAATGACCGGGATTGCGGCGGTGGCCGGGTCGTGCTTGAGGATCTGGAGGACCTCCCAGCCGTCCTGAGAGGGCATCATCACGTCGAGGGTGATGACATTCGGCCGGAGCCGGCGGGCGAGCTGGAGCGCCTGCTCGCCGGAGGTGGCCTCGTGAACGTCGAAGAGGCCGCCGAGGTAGCGCTGGAACAGGAGAACAACGTCGGCGTTGTCGTCCACGACGAGCGCCACCGGCGTCTCGACCGTCGGGAGGATAAAGCGGACGAGGAAGCTGTCGCCGTGCACGTCGGTCTCCAGGGCCGCGCCCTGGAGGGCGGCGAGGCGGCGGCTCACCGCGAGGCGGCCCGCGTCGGACAGCTCGCGAACGGGCGTCCCATTCGCGGGCGGGCGGCCGATCACCTCAAGGCGGACGCACCGCCCCTCGGCGGCGGCTGCGATCTCGACGCTGCCGCCGGCCGCGCGGTCAAGTGCGTCGAGCAGGACCTCGAGGAGGCTCTGGCGCAGCATGGTGCGCTCGGCGGCGATGAGCGGGAGCCCATAGGGCACGGCCACCTGCAGGGCGACCGCGTGGCGGTGGGCCAGGGTGGCAAGGGTGGCCACCACCCCCTCGACGATCTGATCGAGGCGGGTGGCGGTTGGCGCCGCCCGCGAGCCGATCTTGCCGATCTCGGTCTCGAGCACCGCGTCGGCGGTCGCGGCCGGAGTGGAGGGAGGAGGCGGGCCGGGCGGCGCCGCCTGGAGGTGCTGGAAGCGTTCCCAGAGGATCGCGCTGACCGCGCTGATTGCCTCGTGGTGGTCGCGTCGGCACTGGCGCGGGCTGATGCCGAGTTCAGCGGCGACCTGGCCGATGGTCAGCATCTCAACATAGCGCAGGGAGAGGTAGCGGTAGAGGCGCCAGGAAGGCGAGTGAGAGGGCGCGTCTGGCGGCGGCTTGAGCTCGGCAATGGCCTCGCAGAGGATCCGATGCAGGGCGCGGCCGGGCGATTCCCCGCCTCCGCGCGGCACGAGCAGGGCGGCCAGAGGGTGGGTCAGCAGGAACGCCGGATCGTACAGGTGCTCGAGTGCCTCCTGGACGGAGTGCTCGAACGCGGCCCGGTCGAGCATGCCGCGGCCTACCTCATCGTGTATCCACCCGGGCGGTGCGGCGGTCCGCCGCGCAGCTGGGCCGCCCGCGGTGCGCCTGGCCCGCACCGCGCCGTCGCCTGCCGGGATTATACCACCGGCGCGCGGGCGCCCCTTTTCGTCAGCCCCATGACCGCCTTATGACCGTTTTCCCGTTGCCGCCGGGTGGGGTGGTGTCTAGGATATAGTGCCGTGAATACGCGGCACGCCGTCCTTCCTGCCCGGTCCGGGCGGCTGGAGGACGGCGGCCGTCTGGTGATCCTGCGGGCATGAAGGAGACAGGCGATGAATGGTGAGGTGCTCCGGCGGCGCGACGTTCTCAAGCTCTTTGGCTCGGCGGCCGCGGTGACGCTCCTGGTGACTGCCTGCGGTGGGGGCGCGCCCGCGCCGACCGCGGCTCCCCAGCAGGCGGCGTCGGGTGGTGCGGCGCCTGCGGCCTCGCCCACTGCCGCGGCGCAGCAGGCCGCGGCCCCGGCCGGTACGCCGACCCCGGCGCCCCAGACCGGCGGTGCGGCGGGACCGACCCCCACGCCGAACCCCCTGGCCTCGGTTCCGATCAAGTCCGGCAAGCCGGTCATTGAATGGTGGTTCGGCTGGGGCGGCATGACTGGCATCCACGCCCTCAGCGACGTGGCCCGGGTCTTCAATGAGAGCCACGATGACTTCCAGGTCAAGCCGCTCCAGGTGGACAGCATCACCCAGAAGCTCCTGGCGGCGATCGCCGGCGGGACCGCCCCATCGGTCGAGACCGGCAACATCAACTTCGCCGAGTTCTGGGTGAAAGGGGCGGCCCAGCCGCTGGATGACTACATCAAGTCGAGCAAGACGATCAATCTCGACGACTTCTTCGAGGCCAACCTCAAGGCAGGCCAGTGGAAGGGGAAGACCTACGGCGTTCCTGCGGTCGAGTGCTTCCTGCGTTGGGCGCTCTGCTTCAATCAGACCTTCCTGGATAAGGCGAATATCAAGCCGGATCAGCTCCCCGCCGACTTCGACTCCCTCTATCAGTTTGCCAAGGAAACCTCGGTCGTCGAGTCGAGCGGAGCGATCAAGACCCTCGGCTTTGATCCGCTCGACGCCATGGGCGGCTCGTTCGGGGACGGCGATCCGTTCTACTGGCCGGCGGCCTATAACTTCAAGTATTTCGACGAGGCAAGCGGCCGCTACAACTTCAACAACGACCAGATGGTCGAAGCGATGGCGATGATCCAGAAGTTCTACGACATCGTCGGCGCGGACAAGATCGCCGGGTTCCACAAGAGCTACGGGACCTGGACCGAGAGCCCGACGGCGATGTTCCCCTCGGGCGTCGAGGGCGCGAACATCAACGGCTACTGGGCGCCCGGCGAGCTGGCAAAGTCGGCCCCGGACAAGAAGTTCGTCTACGGGTGGGTGCCGACGGCGCAGAAGGGGGTGAAGCTGCAGAGCACCGGCGGCCACTACGGCATGCTCCCGAAGGGCGGGCCGAACCCGGACCTGGGCTTCAAGTTCATCGAATTCCTGACGACCAAGCCCGCGCTCGATGCCATCTTCAACGGCACCGGCTGGCTCGGTGCGCGGAAGTCCTACCTGAAGGACGTGGATGTCAGCAAGTACCCCGGTCTCGACTTCTTCATCAAGAGCGCCGATGCGGCGACGGTGATGTGGCAGGTCCTGGTGGACCCGATCCAGTCGTTCGTCTCCGACCAGTGGAGCAAGCTTCAGGAGTCGGTCAACTACCACAAGATCACGCCCAAGGAGGCCGCGGCACAGCTCCAGCAGGCGGCCGAGACGGAGATGAAGAATCAATTCCCGAACGGCGTCTGAGCGCTGGGGCCGTCCGGGCCGACGGAGGGCAAGGGTGTCAGTCGAGATCACGCGCTCGGCCGCGCCCCCGGGACGCTCCCGGGGGCTGCGGCTGAGCAATGCCGCGCGCAATCAGATCTACGGGATGCTGTTCGTCTCGCCGTGGTTGATCGGTCTGCTGGCTTTTACCGCCTACCCGATCCTGGCCTCGTTCTACTACAGCTTCACCCTCTATGACGTCATCAACGCGCCCCGCTGGATCGGCCTGCAGAACTATATTTTCATGGTCACCCAGGACCCCCAGTTCCCGGTCGTCCTGTACAACACCCTCTATATGACGATCATCGGCCTGCCGCTGGCGATGGTGGTCTCCTTCCTGCTCGCTACCCTGCTCAACAACCCGATCGTTGCCCGGCCGGTCTTCCGGACGATCTTCTTCCTGCCCTCGATCTTTCCGGTGGTTGCCATCGCGATGGTCTGGCTGTGGCTCTACAACCCCAACTACGGCCTGATCAACTCGACCCTCGCCTCGCTCGGTCTGCAGGTCATCCCCTGGCTCTCCTCGCCCTCGCTCGCCAAACTGTCGCTGATCGTGATCTACATCTGGGGGCAGGGGACGACGATCGTGATCTTCCTGGCGGCCCTGCAGGACGTCCCGCGGGAGCTGTACGATGCGGCCAAGGTTGACGGGGCGACCGCCCTCCAGCGCTTCCTGAACGTGACCATTCCGCTCTGCACGCCGTCCATCCTCTTTGTGCTGATCACCGGGATCATCGGCTGGCTCCAGTACTTTACCATTCCCTACATCATGACCCAGGGCGGCCCGATGCAGAGCACCAACGTCATCGGCTACTACCTCTATCAGAACGCCTTCCAGTTCTTCAAGATGGGCTATGCCTCGGCGCTCTCGTGGGCGCTCTTCGTGATCATCGTCGTGTTTACCTTCATCGCGTTCCGCTCGTCGGCGCGATGGGTGTACTACGCCGGAGGATGAGGGAGGACCGACGATGGCCGAGCTGACGCGCGCGGCGCCGGCGGTTGCGGAGGTGCGGCCGCGGCCGCTCCGCCTCGACCGCCTGGCCGGGCGGATCGCCCTCTACGCGGTCCTGATCATCCTGAGCTTCAGCTTCCTTCTGCCGCTCCTCTGGATGATCTCGACCTCACTGAAGGATACGCCCCAGACCTACCACGTGCCGCCGATCTGGATTCCCTGGCCGATGCGCTTCCAGAACTATCCGGAGGCGCTGATGGCCCAGCCGTTCGGGCTCTTCTTCCTCAATACCCTGCGATACGCCGTCTTCTCCGCCCTGGGGGCGGTTCTCTCCTCCGCGCTGGTGGCCTACGGCTTCTCGCGGATCCGCTGGCGCGGGCGGGATGTGCTCTTCTTCCTCAGCCTCTGCACGATGATGATCCCCTTCGAGGTGCGGATGATCCCCCTCTACCTGATCTTCCGCAACCTCCACTGGTTGAACAGCTATAAGCCGCTGATCGTGCCGGCCTTCTTTGGGAGCGCCTATTTCATCTTCCTGCTGCGCCAGTTCTTCATGAGCATCCCGCTGGAGCTCTCCGAGGCGGCCCGGATCGATGGGGCGGGCGAGCTGAGCATCTTCCTGCGGATCATCCTCCCCCTGGCGAAGCCGGCGATCGCCGTGGTGGGGCTGTTCCAGTGCATCGATGCCTGGAACGACTTCCTGGGGCCGCTGATCTACCTCAACCAACCGGAGCTGTTTCCGGTCTCGCTCGGGCTCCAGCGCTTCCTCGGCCAGTTCGTGGAGAAGCTGGCCTGGCCCTACCTGATGGCGGCGAGCACGGTTGTGATCACGCCGGTGGTGGTTGTCTTCTTCTTCGCCCAGCGCACCTTCATCGAAGGGATCGCGATCAGCGGGATCAAGGGATGATCGGCGCGATCGCGGTGCGGCGGATCGTGCCGGGCCGCCGGACCGTTCGATGGGGCCGGGGCGCGGCGGACGGGGAGCCAGCCGCGCTCGGCGTGCTGGTGCTTGGCCTGGCCGCGGCGGTGCTCCTTGCGCTCGGCGCGCTGGTCCACCCGCCGGACCAGGCGCGGGCCTACCGACGTGCGGCGGCCGATCTCCTGGACCGCTATGCAGTGGCGCTGGCGCGGGCGGACGCCCGCCTTGCCGAGGTGCAGGCGAACCCTGCCCTTTCCCGTGATCCGGGCTGGCTGGCGGCGGACGCGGCGGCGGTGGACGCCCTCGAGACGGAGGAGCGGGCCGCGGCGGCGCTCCCCGTGCCTCCCGCCGCGGGCGCAATCCAGGCGTGCATTGGCGAGGCCCTGCGCCTCTCGACCGAGGGGCGGCGTCTGCTCCACGACGCCTTTCAGGCCGACGGCCACCACGCCTACTACCTTGGCTCGCACGGCAACTGGGACCTGGCCCTCGGGGCGCGTCGGCTGGCCGCGTGCCGCGCCCTGCTCGCCGCCGGTCCGGGCTGATCCGTATGCCGTCCTGCTCGTCTAGCGGGGCGTGCTGTTCCCGCCTGGCGAGGGTTCTCCTCGGCCCACTGCCTTCTTCACGAGCGCGCTGATCCGTTCCTCGACGGCCGGGGTCAGCTCCTTCAGCGCAAAGGAGGTTGGCCACATGGCGCCGTCGTCGAGGTTCGCCGCGTCGCTGAAGCCGAGCGTCGCGTACCGTGCATTGAACTTCTGGGCGCTCTGGAAGAAGCAGACGACCTTGCCGTCCCTGGCGTAGGCGGGCATTCCGTACCAGGTCCGGGGCGAGAGGTCTGGCGCGCTGGCCTTGATGATCGCGTGGATGCGCTCGGCCATAGAGCGGTCCGGTTCCGGCATCTCAGCGATCCTGGCGAGCACGGCGCGCTCTTCCTCCGCCGCATCCGCGTGCGGGCCGCGGCGCGCGGCCGCCTTCAGCTCCCGGACGCGCTCTCTCATCGCGGCCCGCTCCTCAGCGGTGAACCCCTCGGCCGACCGGTCGCGCGGGGTGGCTTTCCGGGTGGTCTTCCGTGCATTCTCCACGGCGGGCTTTTCCTCCTTGTCGAATCGTGCTGTATCCTGACCCGTGTCGTCCACGGGGGTCGGCTGGGGGCAAGCTGGCGGTGATACCTTCCCGTTGTACGTCTGTTTAGTGCCCACCTGAACGGCGGCGCTCGGCCGTCTCCTCCAGCGGTTCCCAGAGGTAGCCGCTGGCGGCTGCGCGAACCTTCCCGATCGCCGGGAAGGCGTGATGGGCCGGGATGAGCCAGGCATCCTCGGCTGCAAAGCGCGGCACGAGGTGGCGGCGGACTGCCACCAGCGTCTCCCGGTCGCGGAAGCGCGGGATCCAGTCGAGGTGAGCGAACTCAGCCGGCTGGTGGAACAGGTCGCCGAGATAGTACACGATATCGGCGCCGGTATCGATCCGGACGATCGCGTGG